>Ga0209370_1001761_pt1 | contig 17896 bp, 14 predicted proteins | sample AgamicAtPrz_FD_187164 | JGI IMG/M metagenome (GOLD analysis project Ga0209370, IMG submission 187164) | Agave microbial communities from Guanajuato, Mexico - At.P.rz (SPAdes) (version 2) | ecosystem: Host-associated > Plants > Phyllosphere > Phylloplane/Leaf | place: Guanajuato, Mexico... | reverse complement strand
CGAACGCGCGCTACGTGGAGATTTCCGACCGGCTGTGCGAGCGCGGCTGGTTCGGGCAGAAGACCGGCCGCGGCTACTACCTGTATCCGGACGGCGCGCGCGTCGGCACGCCCGACCCGGAAGTCGAGGCGATCGTCGCGGAAGAACGCGCGAAGAAGGGCATCACGCCGCGCACGTTCACCGATGAAGAAATCGTGCGCCGCTACCTCGCCGCGATGATCAACGAAGGCGCGAACGTCGTGCACGAGAAGATCGCGCTGCGCCCGCTCGACGTCGACGCGGTGTTCCTGTACGGCTACGGCTTCCCGCGCTATCGCGGCGGCCCGATGCACTACGCGGACACGGTCGGCCTCGCGAACGTGCTCGCCGATATCCGCGCGTTCGCGAAGGAAGATCCGCTGTTCTGGAAGCCGTCGCCGCTGCTCGTCGATCTCGTCGCGCGCGGCGCGGATTTCGCGAGCCTGAACCGCATCGACTGACCGCCCACAGCATTCGCAACGGACCCACGATGGACCTCAATTTCACTCCCGAAGAGGAAGCGTTCCGCACCGAAGTGCAGCGCTTCCTGCAAGCCGAACTGCCCGAGCGCATCGCGCGCAAGGTGAAGGGCGGCCTGCACCTGACGCGCGACGACATGCGCGAATGGCACGCCATCCTCGACGCGCGCGGCTGGCTCGCGAGCCACTGGCCGCGCGAATACGGCGGCCCCGGCTGGAGCGTCGCGCAGAAGTTCCTGTTCGACAACGAATGCGCGCTCGCCGGCGCGCCGCGCATCGTGCCGTTCGGCGTGAACATGCTCGGCCCCGTGCTGATCAAGTACGGCAGCGACGCGCAGAAGCGCCACTGGCTGCCGCGCATTCTCGACGGCACCGACTGGTGGTGCCAGGGCTACTCGGAGCCGGGCGCCGGCTCCGATCTCGCGGCGGTGAAGACGAGCGCGGTACGCCATGGCGATCACTACGTCGTGAATGGCCAGAAGACGTGGACCACGCTCGGCCACTACGCGAACATGATCTTCTGCCTCGTGCGCACCGCGACCGACGTGCGCAAGCAGGAGGGCATCAGCTTCCTGCTGATCGACATGAACACGCCGGGCGTCGACGTGCGGCCGATCATCACGCTCGACGGCGAGCACGAGGTGAACGAGGTGTTCTTCACCGACGTGCGCGTGCCGGTGGAAAACCTGGTCGGCGAAGAGAACCGCGGCTGGACCTACGCGAAATACCTGCTCACGTACGAGCGCACCAACATCGCCGGGATCGGCTTCTCGACGGCCGCGCTCGACCGGCTGCGCGCCGTTGCCGCGAAGGTCACGAAGAACGGCCGGCCGCTCGCCGACGACCCGTTCTTCGCGGCGCGGCTTGCCCGCGTCGAGATCGAGCTGGAAAACATGCGCACGACCAACCTGCGCGTGCTGGCCGCGGTCGCGGGCGGCGGCGTGCCGGGCGCGGAAAGCTCGATGCTGAAGATCCGCGGCACGCAGATCCGCCAGGAGATCACCGCGCTGATGCGGCGCGCGATGGGGCCGTACGCGCAGCCGTTCGTCGATGAAGCGCTCGATGCCGATTACGGCGGTGAACCGGTCGGCCCGGAAGAAGCCGCGAGCGCCGCGCAGCAGTACTTCAACAACCGCAAGCTGTCGATCTTCGGCGGCTCGAACGAGATCCAGAAGAACATCATCGCGAAGATGATGCTCGGGCTGTAAGAGGGACGCGACGATGGATTTTCAGCACACAGAAGACCGCCGGATGCTGGCGGACACGTTGAACCGCTTCATCGCCGAACAGTACGCATTCCCGGTGCGCGATCGCATCGCGCAGTCGGCCGAAGGTTTCGACCGCGCGATGTGGCAGCGCTTCGCCGAACTCGGCACGGTCGGCGCGTTGTTTGCCGAAGCCGACGGCGGCTTCGGCGGCGCGGGCTTCGACATCGCCGTGGTGTTCGAATGCCTCGGGCGCGGGCTCGTCGTCGAGCCGTTCCTCGGCGCGCTGCTCGCGGGCCGTGCGCTCGCGCTCGCCGGCGGCGATGCGCATCGCGAGCGGCTCGCCGCGCTGATCGACGGCAGCGCGAGCGCCGCGTTCGCGCACGACGAACCGGGCTCGCACTACGAACTGACGACGGTGCGCACGCGCGCCGAACGTTCGGGCGACGGCTGGGTGCTGACGGGCGCGAAGGGCGTCGTCGACCAGGCCGCGCAGGCGGCGTTCTTCGTCGTCAGTGCGCGCGTGTCGGGCAACGACGATGACGCGGCCGGCATCGGCCTGTTCGTCGTGCCGGCCGATGCGCCGGGCGTGTCGCTGCGCGATTACAGGAAGATCGACGGCGGCCGCGCGGCCGAAGTGCGCTTCGAGCGCGTCGCGTTGCCGGCCGATGCCGCGCTCGGCGCGCCGGATGCGCTCGACGGCGAAGCGGGCGCCGAGTTGCTCGAACGCGTGCTTGGCTACGGGCTGCTCGCGCTGTCGGCGGAAGCGCTCGGCGCGATGGACGTCGCAAAGGAGTACACGCTCGACTACCTGCGTACGCGCAAGCAGTTCGGGATGCCGATCGGCAGCTTCCAGGCGCTGCAGCACCGGATGGCCGATCTGCTGCTCGAAGTCGAGCAGGCGCGCTCGGCCGTGATCAACGCGGCCGCGCGGCTCGATGCGCCGCGCGCGGTGCGCGAGCGCGCGCTCGCGGCGGCGAAGTACAGCGTCGGCCGGATCGGCACGCTCGTCGCCGAGGAAAGCATTCAGCTGCACGGCGGGATCGGGATGACGTGGGAGTTGCCGCTGTCGCACTACGCGAAGCGTCTCGTGATGATCGATCATCAGCTCGGCGACGAGGATCACCATCTCGCCCGCTACATCGCGCTGTCGAAACAATAACGGCGCACGGCGCGAATGGAGGAGACAACGATGACGAACGACACACGCGCGCTGCCGCTGGCCGGCGTGAAGGTGCTCGATTTCTCGCGCGTGCTCGCGGGCCCGTGGTGCGCGATGGTGCTCGCCGATTTCGGCGCGGAAGTGATCAAGGTCGAGCATCCGGCGCGTGGCGACGATACGCGCGACTGGGGGTTGCGGATCGGCGACACCGAGACCACCTATTTCAACAGCGTGAACCGCAGCAAGCGGTCGATCTGCGTCGACCTGCAGACGGAAGCCGGCCAGCGCCTCGCGCGCGAGCTGGCCGCGCAGGCCGACGTGGTGCTCCACAACTTCAAGTGCGGCGGCGCGGAGAAGCTCGGGCTCGGCTACGACGCGCTGGCCGAGCTGAATCCGCGCCTCGTGCATTGCGCGATCTCGGGCTACGACCGCTCGGGCCCGGAGGCCGCGCGGCCCGGCTACGACCTCGTCGTGCAGGGCGAGGCGGGGCTGATGGCGCTGAACGGCGAGGCCTGCCAGCCGCCGCTGAAGTTCGGCGTCGCGGCGGTCGACCTGTTCACCGGCATGTATTCGGCGCAGGCGATCCTCGCCGCGTTGTACGAGCGCCATGCGACCGGGCGCGGACGCCGCATCGAGATGGCGCTGTTCGACTGCGGGCTGATGATCACCGCGTACTACGGGCTCGACGCGCTGCTGATGGGCGAGGATCCGCCGCGCTACGGCAACGCGCATCCGTCGATCGTGCCGTACGGCGTGTTCGACGCGGCCGATGGCCCGCTCGTGATCACGGTCGGCAACAACACGCAGTTCGCGCGCTTTTGCGACGCGATCGAGCGGCCCGATCTCGCGGCCGACGAACGCTACCAGACCAACCTCGGCCGCTCGGAGAATCGTGTCGACCTGCTGCCCGAGATTCGCGGCGAACTCGCGCGCCGGTCGCGCGCGACGCTGCTGGCGGCGCTCGCCGAGGCGGGCATTCCGTGCGGCGAAGTGCTCGGGCTGCACGAAGCGCTGACGTCCGAACGCGCGACCCGCGCCGGGCTCGTCACGCGGCAGCCGCATCCGGTCGCAGGCGGCGTCGACGTGCTCGCGCCGCCGTACCGCTTCGACGGCGCGCGGCTGCCGGTGCGCGGCGCGCCGCCGGTGCTCGGCGCGGATACGGAGGCGGTGCTCGGCGGCTGGCTCGGGATGTCGGCGGAGGACGTCGCGCGGCTGCGGGCGGATCGCGTCGTGTAACGCATTGATGTGCCGCCACGGCGCGGGCGGATGCCGATCACGCGCCGATCATCCACAAGACAGCTCTCGCGACGACGAGACGACTTGCCCTGCGGGGACCTGAGTAGGCGCTGAAGCGCCAACTCAGTTCGACCGCGAAGCATGGGACCAGAGTAAGCGCTAAAGCGCCAACTCCGGTCGACCGCGAAGCATGGGACCGGAGTAAGCGCTAAAGCGCTAACTCCGGTCGACAGGAGACAACATGGAGCTTTCCGTCATCGAATCGGTCACGGCGCGCCGCGACTACCAGCAACTCGTGCGAGCGCGGCGCCGCTTCAGCTTCACGCTCACCGCGCTGATGATCGCCACGTACTACGGCTTCATCCTGCTCGTCGCGCTCGCGCCGCACGTGCTCGCCGCGCCGCTGTACCGCGGCGCGACGACCACGGTCGGGATTGCCGCGGGCGTCGCGATCATCCTGGTCGCGATCGGCCTGACCGCGTGCTACGTGCTGCGCGCGAACCGTGCGTTCGACCGCCGCGTCGACGCGATCCTGCAACGTCCGTGACGGAGGCCGACATGCGATTCATTTCGAACGCGCTCGGCGCGCTGGCCGTTCTCGTTTCCTCCACCGCCCATGCGACCGGCGTCGCCGGCCCGATGCCCGACAAGGTCGAGTTGAACCCGGTCGCGATCGGGATGTTCTTCGCGTTCGTGTTCGCGACGCTCGCGCTCACGCGCTGGGCCGCGCGCCGCACACGCTCGACGCGCGACTTCTACACGGCCGGCGGCGGCATCACCGGGCTGCAGAACGGGCTCGCGATCGCCGGCGACTACATGTCGGCCGCGTCGTTCCTCGGGCTTTCGGGGATGGTGTTCATGTTCGGCTTCGACGGGCTGATCTACTCGATCGGCTTCCTGGTCGGCTGGCCGTTCGTGATGTTCCTGATCGCCGAACCGCTGCGCAACCTCGGCAAGTTCACGTTCGTCGACGTCGTCGCGTACCGCTTCGCGCAGCGGCCAATCCGGCTGCTGACGTCCGCGAACGCGCTGACGATCGTCGTGCTGTACCTCGTCGTGCAGATGGTCGGCGCGGGCAAGCTGATCCAGCTGCTGTTCGGGCTGTCGTACGGCACGGCCGAGCTGATCGTCGGCGTGCTGATGGTCGTCTACGTGTTCTTCGGCGGGATGACCGCGACCACCTGGGTGCAGGTGATCAAGGCCGTGCTGCTGCTGTGCGGCGCGACGCTGCTCGCGTTGCTCGCGCTCGGCGAATTCGGCTTCAGCATCGACGCGATGTTCCGCCGCGCGGTGGCCGTGCATCCGGGCGCGCTGTCGATCATGGGGCCCGGCAAGCTGATCCGCGACCCGGCCAACGCGCTGTCGCTCGGCATCGCGCTGATGTTCGGCACGGCCGGCTTCCCGCACATCCTGATGCGCTTCTTCACGGTGCCGAACGCGAAGGAGGCGCGCAAGTCGGTGCTGTACGCGACCGGTTTCATCGGCTACTTCTACCTGCTGACCTTCGTGATCGGCTTCTCGGCGATCGTGCTGCTCGCGCAGCATCCGGAATTCTTCCGGCTCGGCGCGAACGGCACGTTCAACCTGACGCACGACCTGCTCGGCGGCTCGAACATGGTCGCGGTGAAGCTCGCGCAGGCGGTGGGCGGCAACTGGTTCTACGGGTTCATCGCGGCCGTCACGTTCGCGACGATCCTCGCGGTGGTCGCGGGGCTGACGCTCGCCGGCGCGACGACGATCTCGCACGACCTGTATGCGCAGATGTGGGCGCGCGGCAAGCCCGACGAGCGGCTGGAGATGCGCATTTCGCGCGCGGCGACGATCGGGTTGTCGGCCATCGCGATCGCGCTGTCGATCCTGTTCGAGCACGTGAACGTCGCGTTCATGGTCGGGCTCGTCGCGGCGGTGGCCGCGAGCGCGAATTTCCCGGTGCTCGCGATGTCGATCTTCTGGCGCGGGATGACCACGCGCGGCGCGGTGCTCGGCGGCGGCCTCGGCCTCGTGTCGGCGGTCGCGCTCACGGTGCTGTCGAAGTCGGTGTGGGTCGACGTGCTGCACCACGCGCATGCGGCGGTGTTCCTCGACAACCCGGCGCTCGTGTCGGTGCCGCTCGCGTTCGTCGGAATCGTGGTCGGCTCGCTCGCGGATCGCGGCGAACGCGCACGCCGCGAGCGAGACGCGTTCGCGCAGCAGGAGTTCTACGCGCAGACGGGCGTGCTCGCGAGCCGGGCCGTGCAGCACTGATTCATCTGACGAAACGATGCCTCCGTCCGGATCGCCGGACGGATATTTTCCGGAAATCCGGAATCCCGGATTTCCTTGCCTGCCGCATTATGGGAAATACAATGAAAACAACGGCTTGAGGGATTCCGGGAACCTGGCATCGACCTTGCGATATAAAACGCACGGCCATCCCCCCGGCCGAACTACTACAGCAAGCAAGGAGACAACCGATGACCAATGCCTTCCTCCCCCTCCGGATGTCCTGAGGCATCGCTTGTTGCGGCACGGCAGCCGCGCGGGCGAATGCCTTCGGGGGGGATTGCCCCCCGTTCTCATTCATCCCTGCGTGCGTGACGCCGTTTCCACGGCTCATCTACTTCAGCAGGAACCATCGTGAAGAAGAAACCCTTCTACAAAGTGCTCTATGTGCAGGTGATTTTCGCCATCATCGTCGGCGTGATCCTTGGCCACTTCTACCCGTCGATCGCCACCGACATGAAGCCGCTCGGCGACGGCTTCATCAAGCTGATCAAGATGGTGATCGGCCCGATCATCTTCTGTACGGTCGTCACCGGCATCGCCGGCATGGAGGACATGAAGAAGGTGGGCCGCGTCGGCGGCAAGGCGCTGCTGTACTTCGAGATCGTGTCGACCTTCGCGCTGCTGCTCGGCCTCGCGGCCACGCACCTGCTGCGTCCGGGCGTCGGCTTCAACATCGATCCGGCGACGCTCGACGGCAAGGCCGTCGCGTCGTATGCGGCGAAGGCGCACGGGCAGTCGACGGTCGACTTCCTGATGCACATCATCCCGAACACGATGGTCGATGCGTTCGCGCAGGGTGAAATCCTGCAGATCCTGCTGATCGCGCTGCTGTTCGGCAGCGTGCTCGCGCACCTCGGCGAGCGCGGCAAGGTCGTGACCGACTTCATCGACGGCCTGACGCGCGTGCTGTTCGGCATCGTGCACATCGTCACGAAACTGGCCCCGATCGGCGCGTTCGGCGCGATGGCGTTCACGATCGGCAAGTACGGCGTCGGCTCGCTGGTGCCGTTGCTCAAGCTGATCGGCACGTTCTACCTGACGTCGGTCGTGTTCGTGCTGGTCGTGCTCGGCGCGATCGCGCGCTTCACCGGCTTCTCGATCATCCGCTTCGTGTCGTACATCAAGGAAGAGCTGCTGATCGTGCTCGGCACGAGCTCGTCGGAAGCCGCGCTGCCGCAGCTGATGGAAAAGCTCGAGAAGGCCGGCTGCTCGCGTTCGGTCGTCGGCCTCGTCGTGCCGACCGGCTATTCGTTCAACCTCGACGGCACCAACATCTACATGACGATGGCCGTGCTGTTCATCGCGCAGGCGACCAACATCGAGCTGACGTGGATGCAGCAGCTCACGCTGCTGGCCGTGGCGATGCTGACGTCGAAGGGCGCGAGCGGCGTGACCGGCGCGGGCTTCATCACGCTCGCGGCGACGCTGGCCGTCGTGCCGACGATCCCGCTGTCGGGCATGGTGCTGATCCTCGGCATCGACCGCTTCATGAGCGAATGCCGTGCGCTGACCAACATCGTCGGCAACGGCGTGGCGACCGTCGTCGTGTCGGCGTGGGAGAAGGAGCTCGACCGCAACAAGCTGCGCCAGGCGCTGAAGGGCGGCGGCGAAGTCGCGCCGACCGAGACGACGGCCGGCGTCTGACGTCATGAAGGAGCAGGCGGCGACACCGCCCGCAGGCGGCGCGCCGCGCGGCGGCCGGGGCATCGATGCGCAGGCCTATGACACAATAGGCGATCCGCATCGTCAGGAAGCCTCGACCGTGACGCGCCGCCTGCTCATCCTCGTCGTGCTGGCCGCCGCGCTCGTCGCGGCGTGCGCGCTCACGTGGACGGTCACCTGGCAGCGCGGCGTCGCCGAGCTGCAGCGCAATGCCGCGGTGCGCGTCGACCGCACCACCAGCGCGCTCAAGAGCACGCTCGACCGCTACGAATCGCTGCCTTATCTGCTCGGCAGCCATCCGTACGTGCAGGATCTGCTCGCCGAGCCGAAGCGCGGCGACTACACCGCCCGCGTCAACCGCTATCTCGAAGATCTGAACGAACATGCGCACGCGACCGTCACCTACGTGATCGGCGCGGACGGCCTGTGCGTCGCCGCCAGCAACTGGCGCGCGCCCGACAGCTTCGTCGGGATCGAATACCGTTTCCGCCCGTATTTCGTCGATGCGATGAACGGCCAGGTCGGCCGCTTCTTCGGGATCGGCACGATCTCGCGCGATCCCGGCTACTACATCTCGCAGCCCGTGTGGCGCGACGGCAAGATCGCGGGCGTCGTCGTCGTGAAGCTCAATCTCGAATGGTTCCAGGGCGCCGACGCGTCCGAGCCGCTCGTCGTCGTGGACGATCACGGCGTCGTGTTCCTGTCGTCCGTGCCCGCGTGGAAGTACCACACGCTGCGCCCGCTCACGGGGCCTGTGGCCGCATCGATCTACGAAACGCGCCAGTACGCGCAGCAGCCGGTCACGCCGCTGCCGCTGCGCGTCGAGCAGACACTCGGCGCCGATGCGGAAATCGTGCGCCTCGGCGCCGGCCGGCGCGCGCCGCGCTTCCTCGCCAGCAAGCGCCGGATCGGCGAGCCCGACTGGCTGCTGGTCACGCTCGCGCCGATCGCGCCGATCGATGCCGATGCGCGCAACGCGACGATCGTCACCGGTTTCGGCTTCGTGTCGGTCGCGCTGCTCGCGTTCTACTGGCGGATGCGCCGCGCTCGCGTGCGCGAGATGATCCGCGGCCGCGCGCTGCTGCAGCAGGCGTACGCGGAGCTGAACCGGCGCGTCGAGGAGCGTACGGCCGATTTGTCCGAAGCGAACGAGCAATTGCAGAAGGAAGTCGGCGACCGGATTCGCGCGGAACAGGAGCTGCGCGCCGCGCACGACGAACTGATCCAGGCGAGCAAGCTCGCCGCGCTGGGCCAGATGGCGGCCGGCATCACGCATGAACTGAACCAGCCGCTCGCGGCGCTGCGCAGCTTCTCCGACAACACGCGCGTGCTGCTCGATCGCGGCGAGCAGGCGGCCGCGCGCGAGAATCTCGAGGCGATCGCCGCGCTCACCGAGCGGATGGGCAAGATCACGAACCAGTTGAAGCTGTTCGTCGGCCGCGCGAAGCCACGCAACGAGCAGGCGCTCGTCGTGCGCGCGCTGCGCAGCGTGCTGTCGCTGCTCGACGAGCGCCTGCGCGGTGTCGCGCTCACGCTGACGCTGCAGGACGCGACCGTGTCGCCCACGCACGACGCGCCGCTCGATCTGGCACGCGACTATCCCGAACTCGTCGCGCGCTGCGAGGACCTGCGCCTCGAACAGGTGCTGATCAATCTGCTCGGCAACGCGCTCGACGCGGTGGCCGGCGTCGCGGCGCCGGCCATCGAGGTGACGATCGCGGTGTCGGCCGCGACGCTCGCGGTCGAGGTGCGCGACAACGGCTCCGGCATCGCGCCCGATTTGCTGCCGCGCCTGTTCGAGCCGTTCTTCACGACCAAGGAAATGGGGCGCGGGCTCGGGCTCGGCCTCGCGATCTCGTCGTCGATCGCGAGCGACGCGGGCGGCGCGCTGACCGCACGCAACGCCCCGTCGGGCGGCGCGCTGTTCGTCTTGACGCTGCGGCGCGCCCGCACGCATCATCCGGACTCCGTGTCCGAGCCGGCGGGCTCGCATTGACGTGAGCAGGCCCGGTCGGCGAACGACCGGCATCAACGAGAGCGGCGCGCTCGCCGCGCGGCTCGTCAGGAGCAAGTGACCAAGATGGCCAACCGGCTGCAAGTGATCTATATCGAAGACGATGCGCTCGTGCGCCGGGCGAGCGTGCAGAGCCTTCAACTGGCAGGCTTCGACGTCGCCGGCTTCGAATCGGCCGAAGCGGCCGAGAAGGCGATCGTCGCGGATACCGCCGGCGCGATCGTCAGCGACATCCGGCTGCCCGGCGCGAGCGGGCTGGACGTGCTCGCGCAGTGCCGCGAGCGCGTGCCCGACGTGCCGGTGATCCTCGTCACCGGGCACGGCGACATCTCGATGGCCGTGCAGGCGATGCGCGACGGCGCGTACGACTTCATCGAAAAACCGTTCGCGGCCGAGCGCCTGATCGAGACGGTGCGCCGCGCGCTCGAGCGCCGCGAGCTCGTGCTCGAGAACCACGCGCTGCGGCGCGAGCTGGCCGGACAGAACGTCGTCGCGCCGCGCATCATCGGCCGCAGCCCCGCGATCGAGCAGGTGCGCAAGCTGATCGCGAACGTCGCGCCGACCGACGCGTCGGTGCTGATCAATGGCGACACGGGCGCCGGCAAGGAGCTGATCGCGCGCAGCCTGCACGAGCTGTCGCCGCGCCGCGACAAGCCGTTCATCGCGGTGAATTGCGGCGCGCTGCCCGAGCCGATGTTCGAATCGGAGATGTTCGGCTACGAGCCCGGGGCGTTCACCGGCGCCGCGAAGCGGCGCGTCGGCAAGCTCGAATACGCGTCCGGCGGCACGCTGTTCCTCGACGAAATCGAAAGCATGCCGCTCGCGCTGCAGGTGAAGCTGCTGCGCGTGCTGCAGGACGGCGTGCTCGAGCGGCTCGGCTCGAACCAGCCGATCCGCGTGAACTGCCGCGTGGTCGCGGCCGCGAAGGGCGACATGAGCGAGCTCGTTGCGGCCGGCACGTTCCGGCGCGACCTGCTGTACCGGCTCAACGTCGTGACGATCGCGCTGCCGCCGCTCGCCGAGCGCCGCGAGGACATCGTGCCGCTGTTCGAGCACTTCATGCTCGATGCGGCCGTGCGCTACGGGCGGCCCGCGCCGGTGCTGACCGACCGGCAGCGCGCGAACCTGATGCAGCGCGACTGGCCGGGTAACGTGCGCGAGCTGCGCAACGCGGCCGACCGCTTCGTGCTCGGCGTGGCCGACATGCCGCAGGAAACGGGCGCGGGCGACGCGGCAGACAACGACCAGACGCTGAAGGAGCGCATCGAGCAGTTCGAGCGCGCGGTGATCGCCGAGGCGCTGAACCAGACGGGCGGCGCGGTCGCGGCGACGGCCGATCGGCTGCATGTCGGCAAGGCGACGCTGTACGAGAAGATGAAGCGCTACGGGTTGTCGGCGAAAGGGGAAACCGAGCGCTGAAAAGCAAACGGACCGCGGAACCGGGTTGCCCGGTCATGCGGTCCGTCTGTTTGCCGGAAGGGCGCGATGCGCGCGCCTTCGAGCGGGATCCGATGGCGCTCAGGCCGCGTTGCCGTCGAGCGCCTTCTTGAGCAGCGCGTCGAGTTCCGCGAATTGCGGCGCGCCGACGTAGCGCTTCAGGATCTTGCCGTCCTTGTCGACGACGAAGGTCGTCGGCGTGAGCTGCACGTTGCCGAACTGCTTCGCGACGCTGCCGTCGTCGAGCGCGACCTTGAACGGCAACTGGCGCGTCTGCGCGTAGTTCGCGACGTACATTGGCGGATCGTAGTTCATCGCGACCGCGACGAATTCCAGCCCCTGACCCTTGAAGCGATTGTAGGTCTCGACCATCTGCGGCATTTCCTGCATGCAGGTCGCGCAGCTCGTCGCCCAGAAGTTCACGAGATAGACCTTGCCCTTCAGGTCGCCGGCGGTGGAGACCTTCTGGCCCGACAGCAGCGTGAAGGTCGCGTCCGGCACGCTGGACTTGCCGTTGAACGCGAAGAAGCCGGCGACGGCGATCGCCGCGACGACGGCGGCCGCGACGAGGTAGCGGACGGCGCCGGTACTGCGGCGGGCGGGAGGCGTGGTGTTCATCTGGTGCTCTCGGGGTCGATGACGCGGATCGATGCAGAGGACGTCGAAATCGACGTCGAAATTCGCGCTCATTTTAGCGCGAATGCGGCGCGCGCACCGGCGGCGGCCACACATCCCGGTTCCGGGTTCGGCGGATAATGCCCGTTTTGCCTGCCGCGATTCCCGCCATGCCGAAGGAAGTCACCGATTCGTTGCGCCCCCTTTTTCGCCCGCTGCGGCACTTCGCCGCGCTGGCCTGCCTGAGCGCCGCGCTGGCCGCGTGCTCGCCGTCGTACGACTGGCGCACGCTGCACAACGACGCCGGCTACACGATCGACCTGCCGGCGAAGCCGACCGTCGAGGAGCAGCCGGTGGCGCTCGGCGGTACGTCGATGCCGATGCGGATGCAGGCCGCGCACGTCGACGGCGCGGTATTCGCGGTCGGCACGCTGACGTTGCCCGACGATCGCGACGACACGCGCCGCGCGGCGCTCGAATTCCTGCGCGCGGGGCTGTCGCGCAACCTCGAAGGCGCGGCGCAGACGGCGTCGGCGCCCGTGCCGCTCGCCGCAGGCGGCGCGGTGAACGGGCTCGAGCTGCGCATCGCGGGCGCGGCCGCCGGCGGCGATCGCGCGCGCAAGACGATCGTCGCGCGGCTCGCCGCGCGCGGCCGGCACGCGTACCAGGCCGTGGTGATCGCCGACGGGCCGCTCGCGCAGGAGCAGCTCGACCAGTTTTTCGGCTCGTTCAAACTCGATTGAAGACGGCCGGCGAGGGCGCTCAGACACGCGGCGGCAACTGAAAGTTCATTCGCAGCTTTCGACGCTAATCGCCGGATTTTGCGAGGGTTTTTCGACTATCCACAGCGCATGTGGATAACTTTGTTGAAAAGTCGCGCGTATCTCCCGCAGAGCCGCGCCGGCCGGCCTTCCGGCCCGTTTGGTCGCCCGTTCACCCTTTGAGAAAAATCAATCAAAACAATGGGATACGAATTCCGTCCGGCAAACGCCGCGGCGAGCCGCTATCCGGGGCCGGATTCGTGGAATTGTGCATAAGTCAAGTCTTGACAGCCTGATTTTGTCCTCCCAGAGCGTTCACAGCGCCGTCAACGCGCGCCGGTAGCGGATCGCCTCGGCGATCTGCGCGGCCGTCGGCAGCGGGTCGCCGGCCAGGTCGGCGATCGTCCGTGCGACTTTCAGCACGCGGAAATACGCACGCGCCGACCAGCCGAAGCGCTCGCCGGCTTCGCGCAGCAGTCGCTCGCCCTCGTCGGTCGGCCGGCACAGGTCGTCGGTTTCGCGGCCGCTCAGCATGTGATTCGTCTTGCCCTGCCGCTCGAGCTGCAGCGCACGTGCCTGCGCGACCCGGGCGGCGACCACGGCGCTCGGCTCTCCGGGCGCCGTCGCGCGCGTCCCGAGTTCGGCCGGCGACAGCGCGGGCAGGTCGATCTGGATGTCGATGCGGTCGAGCAGCGGCCCCGACAGCTTGCGCAGATAGCGGGCGGCCACGTCCGGCGAGCAGCGGCAGCGGCCGGACGGATCGCCGTGCCAGCCGCACGGGCACGGGTTCATCGCGGCGATCAGCTGGCACGCGGCGGGGAAGTCGGCCTGCTGGGCCGCGCGCGAGATCGTGATGCGGCCGGCTTCGAGCGGCTCGCGCAGCATTTCCAGCACGTGCCGGTCGAATTCCGGCAGTTCGTCGAGAAACAGCACGCCGAGGTGCGCGAGCGTGATTTCGCCCGGCTGCGGCGGATTGCGGCCGCCCACCAGCGCGGCGGCGCTCGACGAGTGATGCGGCGAACGGAACGGCCGGCGGCGCCACTGCGCGGGCGAGAAGCCGAGCCGGCTCGCGGACAGCAGCGCGGCCGAGGTCAGCGCCTCGTCGTCGGTCAGCGGCGGCAACAGCCCGGCGAGGCGCGCGGCCAGCATCGACTTGCCGGCCCCGGGCGGGCCGACCATCAGCATGTGATGGCCGCCCGCGGCGGCGACTTCCAGCGCACGCCGTGCGCCGCGCTGGCCGACGACGTCCGCGAGGTCGGGTGCGGCGGGCGCCGGCAGGCCGTCGAGACAGGGCGCCGCGACCGGCGCGAGCCGGCCGTCGGGCGCATCGGCGAGGTGCGCGCACAGCGCGGGCAGGTCGCGTGCACCGAACACGGTCACACCCGGCACGAGCGCGGCCTCGGCGGCGCTGTCGAGCGGCAGGTACAGCTCGGGGGGACGCGATGTCGCGGTGGACCCGCGCGGCGCGCCGGTATCCGGGGCCGCGCCGCCGGCGAGGCCCGCGCCGGACGCGTCCGCGCGCCAGTCCCGCGCGGCGCCGCACGCCATCGCGAACGCGCCGCGCATCGGCCGCAGTGCGCCGGTCAGCGACAGCTCACCGGCGAATTCGCGGCCGGCCAGCGCGTCGGCCGGGATCTGGCCGTTCGCGGCGAGGATGCCGAGCGCGATCGGCAGGTCGAAGCGGCCCGATTCCTTCGGCAGGTCGGCCGGCGCGAGATTGACGGTGATGCGGCGCACCGGGAATTCGAATCCGCAGTTCTGCAGCGCGGCGCGCACGCGCTCGCGGCTTTCGCGGACTTCGAGATCCGGCAGTCCGACGATCGAGAACGACGGCAATCCGTTGGCGAGATGGACTTCGACGGTGACGTCCGGCGCGCGGCCGGAGGCGGGCGCGCGACTGCGCACCACGGCGAGCGACATGGCGAGGCTCCTGCATGACAGGCGGACGACGGCCGTTCGGGCCGCATGCCGCGGGAATCGGAGAAATCGGTGCGCGCTTGCCGGCGTGGCGCGGGGAAAGAACGAGGTGCTGCGAACGACGGACTGCGAAGAGCGGAGGATGCTGCGAAGAACGATGAACAGCGAAGAGCGGAGGGTGCAGCGAGGAACGACGGACGACGAAGCGCGGAGGAAGGTGGCGGGCGCAGGCCGCACGAGGGCGGCCCGCGCCCGGACCTTGCGGCCGGGTGGGGCGTCAGGCCTGCGGGGCGGCGAGCTTCTGCTCGAGTTCCGCGACGCGCTTTTCGAGTTCCTCGAGGCGCACGCGGGTGCGGGCGAGCACCTGTGCCTGCGTGTCGAATTCCTCGCGCGTGACGAGATCGAGCTTCGAGAAGCCTTGCGACAGCATGGCCTTCACGTTGCGCTCGACGTCCTTGGCCGGCGAGTTTTTCAGCAAATCGCTGACGCGCGACTGCAGATCGTTGAAAACGTCGCTGGGTTGCTTCATGTGATTCCCCTTCCTTGCACAAAAAATGTGCATCTTCAGTTGCGTACGTGCCCATGATGCACGCATGACCGGAAATGGTGCGCGCGGGGCGCGAATTCCGGGCATGGCGCCCGCATGGGTGAATGGCCCGGCGATCCGGGACGTGCGTGCACTCTAGCAACGATCCTTTCGCCGCGCCAGCAAACCGGCCCATGTTGGCCATTCGGCCGGGCTTTGGCGCCTTACACCGCGCGATGCGACCCCGTTCCGGAGCCCTTCGAGACGGTGTTCGGACCAACATGGCATGCGAGTTGCTGAGAAGAGTCCGTTACAACATTCCAACTCATTCGACGGGACAACCCAGCGAGAGGACTTCATGAAACTCATTACCGCAATCATCAAGCCGTTCAAGCTCGATGAGACGCGCGAGGCGCTGTCGGCGCTTGGCGTCTCCGGCATCACGGTGACGGAGGTGAAAGGGTTCGGGCGCCAGAAGGGGCACACCGAGCTGTACCGCGGCGCCGAATACGTGGTCGATTTCCTGCCGAAGATGAAGATCGAGGCGGCCGTGTCCGACGATCTCGTCGACCAGGCGGTGGAAGCGATCGAGCGGGCCGCGCGCACGGGCAAGATCGGCGACGGCAAGATCTTCGTCACGCCGATCGAACAAGTGATCCGGATTCGCACCGGGGAGACAGGCGCGGACGCGCTGTAACAGAACAGACAAGACAAGCGACAAGAGGAAACCCAAGATGCGCAAACTTCTGATGTCCCTGCTGATGGCCGGCTCGCTGATCGCGGCCGGCGTCGGTTCCGCGCTCGCGGACGACGCGGCGTCCGCCGCGGCTGGTTCCACCGCGGCTAGTTCCGCGCCCGCCGCCACGGCTTCCGACGCATCGGGCGCCGCTGCGCCGGCTGCCGCTGCCCCGGCCGCTTCGGCGCCGGCCGCCGACGCATCCGCCACCGCCGCTGCCGCACCGGCTTCGGGCGCGACCGACGCATCGGCTGCCGCCGCCGCGTCCGCGCCGGCCGCCCCGGCTGCGCCCACCGCTCCGTTCTCGGTCGATTCGTCGAAGATCAGCGCGGGCGACACCGCGTGGATGCTGACGTCCACCGCACTCGTGCTGTTCATGACGATCCCCGGCCTCGCGCTGTTCTACGCGGGCATGGTCCGCAAGAAGAACGTGCTGGCAACCGTGATGCAGAGCTTCGCGATCACCGCGGTGATCACGGTGCTGTGGACGGTGGTCGGCTACAGCCTCGCGTTCACGCCGGGCAACGGCTTCATCGGCGGGCTGTCGCGCGTGTTCCTGCACGGCATGAACTACATCAAGGGCGACAAGGCGACCACGCTGACCGTCAGCCATCTCGCGTCGACGATTCCGGAATCGGTCTACTTCGTCTACCAGATGACGTTCGCGATCATCACGCCGGCGCTGATCTGCGGCGCGTTCGCCGACCGGATGAAGTTCTCGGCGATGCTCGTGTTCATGACGCTCTGGTCGCTGATCGTCTATGTGCCGATCGCGCACATGGTGTGGGAGCCGACCGGCTGGCTGTCGGCCGACGGCGTGCTCGACTTCGCGGGCGGCACGGTGGTGCACATCAACGCCGGTATCGCGGGCCTCGTGTCGTGCCTGGTGCTCGGCAAGCGCGTCGGCTACGGCCGTGAATCGATGGCGCCGCACAACCTGGTGCTGACGATGATCGGCGGCTCGATGCTGTGGGTCGGCTGGTTCGGCTTCAACGCGGGTTCGGCGGTCGCGGCCGACGGCCGTGCCGGCTTCGCGATGCTGACGACGCAAGTCGCGACGGCGTGCGCGGCGCTCGGCTGGATGTTCGCCGAGTGGATCGCCAAGGGCAAGCCGTCGGTGCTCGGCATCGTGTCGGGCGCGGTCGCGGGTCTCGTGGCGATCACGCCGGCAGCCGGCTTCGTCGGCGTGGCGGGCGCGCTCGTGATCGGCATCGCGGCGGGCGTGATCTGCTTCTGGTCGGCCACCTGGCTCAAGTCGAAGCTCGGCTACGACGATTCGCTCGACGCGTTCGGCGTGCACGGCATCGGCGGGATTCTCGGCGCGCTGCTGACCGGCGTGTTCGCGGTGAAGGACATCGGCGGTTTCGACGGCAGCCTGCTGCTGCAGGCAAAGGGCGTGCTGATCACGCTGGTCTACAGCGGCGTGCTGAGCTTCGTGCTGCTGAAGCTGATCGACCTGACGATCGGCCTGCGCGTGACCGAAGAGGAAGAGCGCGAAGGTCTCGACGTGATCCTGCACGGCGAGCACGTGGAATAAGTCACACGAATCAACGGCGGGCCGCCGCGACGACGGCGCCCGCTCCGAATGAGCGCAGCGACTTCGGCCCGCCTACCCGGCGGGCTTTTTTTCTCCTGCCACCCATTGCCGTAGCGGATAACCCTTCACTCTATCGGGTCAATAGCCGAAAACTTCCTCCATATCCTTGTGAAGCCGGGAACAATCCCCAAATGGGCAGGGCAATTGCTCTACAATCTTCATTCTCCCGCTCGCGAGTGATTCATGGTTCCCCACCTCGTTACCGCGTTGAACGGTCCGCTGCTCGAACTCGAGCAGAAGATCCTCGACGCGACGCCTGCGATCGA
>Ga0209370_1001759_pt1 | contig 17903 bp, 16 predicted proteins | sample AgamicAtPrz_FD_187164 | JGI IMG/M metagenome (GOLD analysis project Ga0209370, IMG submission 187164) | Agave microbial communities from Guanajuato, Mexico - At.P.rz (SPAdes) (version 2) | ecosystem: Host-associated > Plants > Phyllosphere > Phylloplane/Leaf | place: Guanajuato, Mexico... | reverse complement strand
GATCATCAAGAAACTGGTTGCGGCGGAAAATCAGAAAAAGCCATTGAGTGACAGCAAGATCGCTGGTTTACTGGAGGCACAAGGCATCCAGGTAGCCCGTCGCACCGTCGCCAAGTACCGCGAGTCTCTCGGCATCGCACCGTCGAGCGAACGCAAGCGACTGATGTAGCCCCTGAGATGCGCCACAGCGTTTGTGGGGCAGGTGCAAGACCTGCCTCTTTATGCACGGGCAACAAAGGAGAAGCTGTATGCAAGTCAATATCAGTGGACAGCATGTAGAAGTCACCCAGCCACTGCGCGATTACGTGCTTGAAAAGCTCGCTCGCGTGGAAAGTCACTTCGACAAGATCACCAACGTGCAGGTCATCATGAAGGTCGAGAAGCTGCAGCAGAAGGTCGAGGCGACCCTGCAGATTCCCGGCGGCGAAGTGGTTGCCAACGCCGAACACGAAGACATGTATGCAGCGATCGATGCCTTGGCCGACAAGCTCGACCGCCAACTGAAAAAACACAAGGAAAAACAGCAGAGCCTGCTGCAAGGTGCAGCTGCCCGCTGATCCCCCTCATCCATGATCCGACTTGAAACCATCCTGACCCCCGGCCGTTCCCTGGTGAACGTGCCGGGAGGCAGCAAGAAGCGCGCCCTGGAAAAGGTCGCCACCATCATCTCTGCAGAAGTGCCGGAACTGGAGATGCAGGACGTCTTCGAAAAACTGGTTGCCCGGGAAAAACTCGGCTCGACCGGTTTCGGCAATGGCATTGCCATTCCCCACTGCCGGCTTCACGGGTGCTCAGCTCCGGTTAGCGCCCTGCTGCACCTGGAATCCCCGATCGACTACGACGCCATCGATGGTGCTCCGGTGGACCTGCTGTTCGTCCTGCTGGTGCCAGAAGCCGCCACCGATGCTCATCTGGAACTGCTGCGCCAGATTGCCAGCATGCTTGATCGCAAGGAGGTGCGTGATCGCCTGCGTGCGGCCACCAGCAGCGAGGCCCTGTTCCAGGTTGTCCTGGACGTACAGAACGAGCACTGAACATGCGCCTGATCATCGTCAGCGGCCGCTCCGGCTCCGGCAAGAGCACCGCCCTCGACGTCTTGGAAGACCATGGTTTCTACTGCATTGACAACTTGCCCGCCGGGCTGCTGCCGCAGCTGGCGGAAAATGCCCTGATCAATACCGAGCTGCTGCAACCCAAGGTCGCCGTGTCGATCGACGCACGCAACCTGCCCAGCCACCTGTCCCGTTTTCCCGAACTGCTCGAGGAAGCCCGCGCCCGGCATATCAAGTGCGACGTACTGTTCCTGGATGCGGACGAAGACACCCTGCTCAAGCGCTTTTCGGAAACCCGCCGCCGCCACCCGCTGACCAATGCCGACCGTTCGCTGGCAGAGGCAATCCGCGTGGAGAGCGAACTGCTCGGGCCGATTTCCGACCTGGCCGACCTGAAAATCGACACCACCAGCCTGAACCTCTACCAACTGCGGGATTCGATCAAGCTGCGCCTGCTCAACCAGCCCGAGCCTGGCACGGCATTCCTGGTCGAGTCGTTCGGTTTCAAGCGCGGCATGCCGGTCGATGCCGACCTGGTGTTCGACGTGCGCTGCCTGCCCAACCCCTACTGGAAGCCCGAGTTGCGTGAGCATTCCGGCCTCGAGCAACCGGTGATCGACTACCTGGCCGCCCAGCCGGACGTCGAAGAAATGTTCAACGACATTTCCAGCTACCTGCTCAAGTGGCTGCCCCGCTTCGCTGCCAGCAACCGCGCCTATGTCACCATTGCCATTGGCTGCACTGGCGGCCACCACCGTTCGGTATACCTCACCGAACGCCTTGGCCAGTTGCTGCAGCAATCCCTGAAAAACGTCCAGGTCCGCCACCGCGACCTCTAGCCCAAGGATCCGCCCCACGATGCCCGCCCGTGAAATCACCATCATCAACAAGCTGGGGCTGCACGCCCGGGCGGCAGCCAAGTTTGTCGGCGTGGCCGGCCGCTTCCCCTGCCAGGTCAGGGTCGGCCGCGCGCCGGACAAGCTGGTGGATGGCAAGAGCATCATGGCGGTAATGATGCTGGCGGCAGGCAAAGGCACCCAGGTGTACCTGCATACCGAAGGGGAACAGGACGACGAAGCCATGCAAGCGCTGGTCGAGTTGATCAACAACTATTTCGACGAAGGCGAATAAACCCGCCCAGGGCAGCGGCTCGACGCCTGACAACCCTGGGCAGCGAAGCAGGGTCAGAGACCGCCAGCGGTGAGCTTTTCCGGGTCCAGCAGCGTTTCCAGTTGCTCACGTGACAGGTCGGTATGCTCCTGCGCCACATCGATGATCGGGCGCCCCTGCTGGTAGGCAGTCTTGGCGATTTCAGCGGCCTTCAGGTAACCAATGATCGGGTTCAGCGCCGTGACCAGGATCGGGTTGCGCGCCAGGGCTTCCTTGAGTTTGCTGTCGTTGACCTTGAAGCTGGCGATAGCCTTGTCGGCCAGCAGGCGGCTGGCATTGGCCATCAGCTCGATGCTTTCCAGCAGGTTCCGGGCAATGACCGGCAGCATCACATTCAGCTCGAAGTTGCCGGATTGACCCGCAATGGCGATGGTGGCGTCATTGCCGATCACCTGGGCGGCGACCATCGCGGTGGCCTCCGGAATCACCGGGTTGACCTTGCCTGGCATGATCGATGAGCCCGGCTGCAGGCCTTGCAGCTCGATCTCACCCAGGCCGGCCAGGGGCCCGGAGTTCATCCAGCGCAGGTCGTTGGCGATCTTCATCAACGCCACCGCAGCCGTCTTGAGCTGGCCGGACAGGGCTACGGCGGTGTCCTGCGAGCCAATCAGGGCGAACAGATTCTGCCCAGGGGTAAACTCGATCCGGGTCAGGCTGCTGAGTTGACGGGCGAAGCTGGCAGCGAATTGCGGGTGCGCGTTGATGCCGGTACCCACCGCGGTCCCACCCTGGGCCAACGCCTGCAAGCTCGGCAGGGTCGCTTCGATATGTGCCTTGGCGCCATTGAGCTGTGCAGCCCAGCCCTCCAGCACCTGGCTCATGCGCACTGGCATGGCATCCATCAGGTGCGTGCGGCCAGTCTTGACGTACTGATGCACTTGCTTCGACTTGACCTCGATCACCTGCACCAGATGCGCCAAGGCGGGCAGCAGCTGCTCGTGCAGGGCCAAGGCAGCGCTGACATGGATGGTAGTGGGGATGATGTCATTGCTGCTCTGGCCACAGTTGACATGGTCGTTGGCGCTGACAGTGTCACCCAGGGCACGGCTGGCCAAGGTGGCGATCACCTCGTTGGCGTTCATGTTCGAGCTGGTGCCGGAACCGGTCTGGAACACATCCACCGGGAAGTGCTGGATGAAATCCCCCGCCAGCAGTTGTTCGACGGCGCTGACGATGGCCCCACCCTGCGCCATGGACAGCTGTTGCAGCTCGACGTTGGCCTTGGCCGCCGCAGCCTTGGCCAACAACAGCGCGCGAATGAACTGGGCGGGCATGCGCTGGCCGCTGATCGGGAAATTGTCGACCGCGCGCTGGGTCTGGGCACCGTAAAGGGCCTGGGCCGGTACCTGCAGTTCGCCCATGCTGTCACGCTCGATACGGGTATCACTCATCTTCAGAATCCTTGCATCAGTTCATCGGGGGAAATCGACGGCAGCAGGCGACAATTGGCCAGTTGCAGGGCATAAGGTTGCCAGCGCTGGTTGTCGGCCTGGCGGTCGAGGTTGCGCAGGTCCAGCAGCGGGCGCCAGGCCTGGTCCAGGCACTGGCAGCGCCAATGCCACGGCAGCATGCGGTCGCAGGCAGTGTCCAGCAGCAGGCGGAAGGCGCTCAGTGCCACTGTCCACGGCGAGGTTTCGGTGCAGCACACCAGATAGCGGCCTTCAGCCAGGTAGTGCTCGATCAGGCGCGGCTCGTCGGGCGCGAGCGCGCAGCGGATGCGCAGGCTGAGCCAACGCCAGTTGTCCAGGTAGGGCAATTCGCGGAAGACGGGTTTCATGAACATCATCGCCGGGCTGCTGAGTAATGACATTCATTATTAATTGAGAATCTATATCACTTCAAGGGAAAGGTGCGGAAACAAAAATCCCGGCTCGGGGCCGGGATTGAATTGTCTTCTGCTGATCAGCTACCCGCCACCGTCATCCGCTCGATCAACACCGAGCCGGTGTGGATATTACTGCGGGTCTCAAGATCGCTGCCAATCGCCACAATCTGCTGGAACATGTCCTTCATGTTGCCGGCAATGGTCACTTCCTGCACCGCATGCTGGATCTCGCCATTCTCGACCCAGAAGCCCGCCGCACCACGCGAATAATCGCCCGTCACCATGTTCAGGCCATGCCCCATCAGCTCGGTCACCAACAACCCGCGGCCCATGCGCCGGATCAGCGCCGCCTGGTCTTCGACACCATGGCTGACGAACAGGTTATGCACGCCGCCGGCATTGGCCGTACTTGGCAGGCCCAGCTTGCGCCCGGAATATGTGCCCAGCAGGTAGGACACCAGCTCACCCTTGTCCACGAACGGCTTGGCATAGGTCGCCAGGCCGTCGCCATCGAACGCCGCGCTGCCCAATGCGCGCGGAATATGAGGGCGCTCGTCGAGGGTCAACCAGGTAGGGAACAGGCGTTGGCCGAGGGTGCCCTCAAGGAACGACGACTTGCGGTACAGGTTGCCGCCGGAAATGGCCGACAGGAAGCTGCCGAACAGGCCGCCGGCCAGCTCGGCGGAAAACAGCACCGGGACTTCGCAGGTCGGCACTGGCCGCGCCCCCAGACGGCTGGCGGCACGCTGGGCAGCGCGCATGCCGATGCTACGCGGGTCGGCCAACAGGTTGCCCTGACGGTTCACGTCGTACCAGTAGTCGCGCTGCATCTGCCCATCGCCTTCGGCGATCATCACGCAGCTCAGGCTGTGCCGGGTAGAAGCGTAGCCACCGATGAAGCCATGGCTGTTGCCATATACGCGGCATCCCTGATGGGTATTGAGGGTGGTGCCATCAGCGTTCTGGATGCGCGGGTCGGCGTCGAATGCCGCCGCCTCGCAGGCCAGCGCCATCTCGATCGCCTTCTCGGGCTCCAGATCCCAGTCATGGTACAGGTCAAGGTCGGGAATTTCGCGGGCCATCAGCGCCGCATCGGCCAAGCCGGAACATGTGTCCTCGGACGTATGCCTGGCAATCGCCAGGGCAGCGGCGACGGTCTCGCGAATGGCCTCCGGGCCACTGGCCGAGGTACTGGCCGAGCCTTTGCGCTGGCCGACATAGAGGGTGATGCCAAAGCCCTGGTCGCGATTGAACTCGACCGTCTCGACCTCGCGCTGGCGTACCGTGGTGGACAGGCCCTGCTCCAGCGACACCGCCACTTCGCAGGCGCTGGCCCCCTGGCGGCGCGCCTCGGCGATGATCGCCTCGACCTGCTCCTGCAATGCTGGCAGGTCCTTGGGACCTACGCTCTGGACTGCACTCATGGTTCTCTCCACTCAAATTCTGCGTTCGGCAAGGATCATTCTACGACCGGGCCGGACAAGCGGCCCCCGACTGGTTATCATGGCGGCGATTTCTAGCGGACTGCCACCATGGTTGATTCAAACGACGACGCCTTCGACGGCGAAAAAAGCAAAACCCAGATCAAGCGTGAACTGCATGCGCTGGTCGAACTCGGCGAGCGCCTCACCACGCTCAAGGCTGATACCTTGGCGCGCCTGCCGTTGACCGACGAGTTGCGCAAGGCCCTGGCCGAGGCCAGCAAGCACACCGCCCACGGCGCTCGCAAACGGCACATGTCGTTCGTCGGCAAGCTGATGCGCGTGCAGGACCTGGATGCCATCCACGCCTTGCTCGAACAGATGGACAGCTCCACGCGCCAGTACAACGAGCGTTTCCACAGCCTGGAGCGCTGGCGCGACCGGCTGATCGACGGTAACGATGAAGACCTCGAACGCTTCGTCAACGAGTACCCCGATACCGACCGCCAGCAGCTGCGCTCGCTGGTGCGCCATGCCCAGCACGAAAAGGCGCGGAACAAGCCGCCAGCCGCTGCGCGCAAGGTGTTCAAGTACATCCGCGACCTCGACGAATTGCAGCGCGGCTTGCGCTGACCCCTATGGGGCCGCTTTGCGGCCCCCAAGGCCATCACGCCCCCGTACCACCCACCGTGATCGCATCCAGCTTCAAGGTCGGCTGCCCGACCCCGACCGGCACCGATTGCCCGTCCTTGCCGCACGTCCCGACGCCGCTGTCCAGCGCCAGGTCGTTACCAACCATCGACACCCGGCTCATCGCCTCCGGGCCATTGCCGATCAGGGTCGCCCCTTTCACTGGCGCGGTGATCTTGCCGTCTTCGATCAGGTAGGCCTCACTGGTCGAGAACACGAACTTGCCGCTGGTGATATCCACCTGACCGCCGCCCAGGTTGGCGCAGTAGATGCCTTTCTTCACCGAGGCGATGATTTCCTGTGGGTCGCTTTCGCCAGCACGCATGTAGGTGTTGGTCATGCGTGGCATCGGCAGGTGGGCGTAGGATTCCCGGCGCCCGTTGCCGGTCACCGCCATGCCCATCAGGCGGGCGTTCAGCTTGTCCTGCATGTAGCCTTTGAGCACGCCATTTTCGATCAGCGTGGTGCACTCGGTCGGTGTGCCTTCATCATCCACGCTCAGCGAACCACGGCGGCCCTCCAGGGTGCCATCGTCAACGATGGTGCACAGGCTCGACGCCACTTTCTCGCCGATGCGGCCACTGAACGCCGAACTGCCCTTGCGGTTGAAGTCGCCCTCCAGGCCATGGCCGACAGCCTCGTGCAGCAGCACGCCCGACCAGCCCGACCCTAGCACCACCGGCAAGGTACCGGCCGGCGCCGGGATCGCCTCCAGGTTCACCAGGGCCTGGCGCAGCGCTTCGCGGGCATAGCCCATGACCCGCTCTTCGGTAAAGAAACGGTAATCGGTACGCCCGCCACCGCCCTGCCCGCCCCGCTCGCGGCGGCCATTCTGCTCGACGATGACGCTGACGTTGAAACGCACCAGCGGGCGCACATCGGCGGCCAGGCTGCCATCGGCCGCAGCGACCAGGATGCGCTCCCAGACCCCTGCCATGCTCACGCTGACTTGCTGGATGCGCGGGTCAAGGGCACGGGTGGCGGCATCGACCCGCTTCAGCAGCTCGACCTTCTCGGCACGGCTGAGCACATCCAGCGGGTTGTCCGCAGGGTACAGGGCGGCTACATCCTGGCTGCGGAAGGCCTGCACCTTGCCGTCCTGCCCGGCACGCGAAATCGAACGGGCGGCGCGGGCCGCCGAGGTCAGCGCCTCGAGGTTGATCGCGTTGCTGTAGGCAAAACCGGTCTTTTCGCCGGACTGGGCACGCACGCCCACGCCCTGGTCCAGGTTGAAGCTGCCCTCTTTGACGATGCCGTCTTCCAGTGCCCAGGTTTCCGAGATCTGGCCCTGGAAATACAGGTCGGCGGCGTCGATGCCGGGGCCGGCCAACTCACCCAGCACGCTCTGCAGGCTGTCCAGGGTCAAGCCGCCTGGGGCCAGGAGCTGTTCGCTGACGGTGGATAACATCTGGCTCATAGTCACTCCGAGGTGTGCGCAGGCCGCAATGCGTCCTGCGAAAAGAAGCGCCGGTGCGACAGCACCGGCATGCGCGCCCGGATGGACGCCTGTTCGTCGATGTCGCGCTCGGCCAGCAGTACCGCTTCGCCGTGCGCCTGTTCCGCGACGATGCGCCCCCAAGGGTCGATGATCGCCGCATGGCCATGGGTTTCCCGTGGCCCCGGGTGGGTACCGCCCTGCGCTGCCGCCAGCAGGTAGCACTGGGTTTCGATGGCGCGGGCGCGCACCAGCACCTCCCAGTGAGCCGCGCCGGTTACCGCGGTGAAGGCGGCCGGTGCCGTGATCAGCTCCGCACCCGCAGCACGCAATGCGCTGTAGAGCTCGGGGAAGCGCAGGTCGTAGCACACGCTCAACCCCAGCCGCCCCACCGGGGTATCCGCTACCACCACCTGGGCGCCATGGGCATAGTCATCGGACTCCCGATAGCGGCCACGGTTGTCGGCGACGTCCACATCGAACAGGTGCAGCTTGTCATAGCGTGCCGCCACCTCGCCGTGTTCGTCGATCAGCAACGAACAGGCATGGGCCTTGGCCTCGGGCTGACCGGCCGGTGGCAACGGCAAGGTACCGGCGACAATCCATAACCTGAGGTCGCGGGCGGTGCGTTTCAACCATGGCAGGATAGGCCCTTCGCCCAGCGCTTCGGCGCGGCCGATGGCGGCGGCATCCTGGCGCCCCATGGCGGCGAAGTTTTCCGGCAGCACGGCCAGGCGCGCACCGCCGGATGCTGCCTGCTCCAGCAGGGCACCGGCGCGTTGCAGGTTGGCCAGCACATCGTCCTGGCTGACCATCTGGATGACCGCTACCTTCATGGGGACTCCTGACGGGATTTCTCGAACGGTTTCACAAATGTGATTCTAGGCTCTTTCCACGGCCCCTCGACACGGTAGTGCACGCTGGCAAAACGCGACACGCGGTCACCGATCAGCCGGTCGACCAGAAACAGCGCCCCCCCAACCGCTGGCGCACCGACAATCAGCGCCGCCAGCGGCAAGTTGTTGGTCACCGGCAAGCTCACTTGCAGGTTGGCATCGACCCGGTCGTTCACCATGTCCAGCGTGCCATCCAGCTCGAAATTGCTCGACGGGCCGGTTACCGCGATCGGCTCGCGGGTCACGTAGACACCATCGCTGGCCACCAGCAGGCCTTTGACCCGGTCGTAGGCCAGGCCCTTGTCGAACAGGTCGGAGAAGTCCAGGCGCAGGCGTCGCCCGATCGAGTTGAAATTGAGCAGGCCGAATACCCGCAGCGCCTGGGCGCTGCCTTCGACCTCGACGAACTGGCCGGTGCGCAGCGCCGCGTCCATGCTGCCGGAGAAGCGCTTGAGGCCGACGGCTGCCGGCGACCCCGGCCAACGGCCATCCACATCCAGGCGGAAGTCGCGGCTGGTCACGGTAGGGGCAAAGCCCCAGGCCTTGAGCACGTCGGCCAGGTTGTTGCCGTCCAGACGCCCCTTGTACCAGCTGCCGGTGCTGCCCGGTTCGCCCTCCCAGCCGCCACCACCGTTGATATGCAGGCCTTTGAAGGCCAGGTCGATGTCACTGGCGGTCACGCCACGCGCGGTCGGCCGCAACTTGAGCGATGCGCTGCCGAACAGGTCGTCACCGCGGTACAGCTTGTCGATGCTCAGGTCCAGCGCCGGCACCTTGCGCGGGTCGAACGCGGCCAGCGGGTCCGGCCCTTCTTCCGCCTGCTGTTCGGCAGCGCTGGCAGCCGGCAGGCGCAAGGTCTGCATGCGCACCACCAGTGGCGCGCCCTTGGCATCCGGCAGCCGGGCATTACCGATGACTTCCTTGCTGTCCAGCCGCAGGTCCCACGCCGGGCCGCTGCGGGCCAGGCGTACCACGGCCTGGTTCAGGTCCATGCCGAATGCCTTCAACTGGCCGATGCTCAGGTCGACACCCTGCAGATTCTGCCGCGCGCTGCCACCCGGGTCGCCGCCAGCCAGGCGCGCGGACTGTTCCTGCCAGGACGCCAGGTCCAGCGTCTCCAGGCGGCCGCGCACACGCAGGCCTTGGCCAGCCGGCAGCTGCGCATCGCCGGTGCCCAGCAGAAGCTCGCCACGGCCCTGGCCCAGCTTGTCGGCCGGCGCAGCGTAGGCAAAGCGGGCAAGGTCGACGTATGCGGCATCGAAGCGCCGTTCCGGCCCCTGCAACGTCATGCTGAACCGGCTGTCACGGGTTTCGGCCGCAGCTTTGCCGAACGGTGCTGGCAGGTCGATGGCCACGCCCTTGAGGCTGGAGTTGACGTTCAGGCGGTTGTCCCGGCTACCCAGGCTCAGCTGCAACTGGTACGGCAGTTCGCCGGAGGCCGGCAAGGCCTGCTTGAACTGCAACCAGTCGGTCAGTGCCTTGAGCGACACCTGGCCATTGGCATTGATGCGGGTCTGCATCTGCCCGGGCTGGCCTTCGGCGCTGATCTGCGCCGTCACCGGCTTGCCGAAAGCCTGCAGGCTGATGCCCTTGCCGCTCAGGCCCTTGTCGAAATCGAAGCTGAAGTCGCCCTTCAGGCGGCTGAGCTCCAGGCTCGGTGGCGCGACTTTCAGCTGGGCATCATGGGTGGTGAAGTCCACCTGTACCTTCGGCCGCTGCCCATGGGCCAGGGGAATATCAAGCTTGACCTTGCCCAGGAGTGGCCCCTCGCCTTCCCAGCCAGCGAAGATCTCGCCCGTGCCGATAGGTGCTTCCTTGAGAATCTTCAGGCCATCGCCGAGGCTGCCATCGAAGTCGCCATCGAGGTACAGGTGGCTGGGCTGGCCCGCCTCGACATGCGGGATATCGACGCTCACATCGCTGACCTTGGTATCGAGCAGTACCCCACGCTCGGCCTTGATGCGGACACCGCTGTCCTCGATCAGCACATCGCCATCCACGTGCTGCACCTGCGGCCAGCCGGGCTGGAAGTCCAGCGCCGCATCCCGCACCTTGAAGAACAGGCTGATGCTGCGCGCTTCGGGCGCGACCCCATGGTTCAGCGAACCCTGGTACTGGAAGTAGCCTTCATCCACCGTGCCCTTGACGATTGCACTGCGCAACCATTCGTCGAGCGCCGGGCTGAGTACCTCGGGCAGGTACTTGGCGGTGTAGCGGCCATCGCCTTCGGTCAGGCCGACACGCAGGTCCATGTAGTCCTCGCGCCCTTCCTCGAACAACAGGCGGATCAGGAAGTCACCGGCGATCTTGCCTTCCTCGCCCAGCACCTTGAGGTAAGGCGCGACCAGGGTGAAACCCTGCTGGTCGAGGGTCCAGGTCAGGCGCGCATTGGCCTTCTGGTAGTGCCAGGGTTTGGCGAATATCGGGTACAGATGCAGCATGAACGCATCGGTATCCAGGCGCAGTTCACCGTGGCCCAGGTCACCGCTGATGCTGCCGCTGACATTACCGGCAGCCGGGGCATTGTGATAGGCGTCGAAGCCAACCTTGTCCAGGTTGGCTTCGAACTGCAGACGCTGGTCTCCCTCGGCCTTGGGCCGGGCCTCCAGGCGCACATTGCGCAGCGCGCCGGTCACCTTGAGGCCATTGACCACCGCCATGACCTTGTCCGGCAGTGGCGCCAGGGCATCGATCACCGGGGTCAGCGGCGTGAGCTCGAGGCGGTCGGCCTGCAACCGCCAGCTTTCCTCGGCAGGGTTGTCACCAGGGCGTTGCTGCAGTTGCAGGTGCGTTTCCCAACGGGTCTTGCCAATATCCATGGCCAGCGAATCGAGCACCACGTCGAAGCCTTGCTCACGGCGCTGGAACCAGGCCCCCAGGGCCAGGTTGTTCAGCTTGGCCGCCTGGCGCCCGGCATAAGCGCCCTGCAGCGCCGGAGCATTGAGGCGCACCACGGCGTGTTGCAACTGCCCGGCTTGCCAGTCGACCCAGAACTCGCCCCCCGCCCGCAAGGCATCGGCATGCCATTGGCCCAGCAGCTGTGGCGGCAGCCAACGCGCCCAGTCGCTCTGCGGCAAGCTGAGGTAGGCTTCGATCTGGCCGTCGCGCCAGGCACTGGCCGAGGCCCGGCTGCGCAGGTTCAGCGCCATGGGCTGGCCATCGGGCAAGGTCGCGCGCAGGTCCAGGGCCTGGCGCGAAGCGCCGGCCTGCAGGCCGACACTGACATAGGTGAGGGTCAGCGGGTCGCGCTGCCACGGGTGCAGGGTGACCTGGCTGTCGAACACATCGATGCGGCCGAGCTGGCGCAGGCGCTGCAACAGCTCGGCGGGGTCGAGCGGCGCATCGTCCTTCTTCGGCAGGCCTTCAAGCGCCCATTGGCCTTGCTCGTTCTCGCGCAGGATCAATTGCAGGCCGCCCAGCTGTATGCGTGCCAGGCGCACCTCGCGTGCGCTCAGGCTGGCCCAGATGTCAGGGACTACCTTGACATCATCCAGGCGCAGGGCCGTGCCGCCCTCGCCCAGTTGCAGGTCGCGCACCTGCAACACTGGCGCCAGCCCGCTCCAGCGGCCTTCCAGGCCCCCCACGTGCACTGGCAGGCCCAGGGCCTGTTCAGCCTTGCTTTCCACATCGGCACGGTACTCGGCCACCAATGGCACCAGCTCGCGGCCAAGGCTGACATACAGCGCCACCAATACTGCCAGCAGGGCGCAGATGCCCAGCCCCCAGCGGGTCAGGGCGACCAGAACGCGGTTCAGACGTCCCATGGCCAGGGCCCTCCAGGTCGTTTGGCGATGATTGCCGGTAGTACCGGTTGAGCCACGCAAGCCCACCCGCGGCGCATTTCAGAAGGACTCAGAGCAGCACCACATCGTATTGTTCCTGCGAATACATCGACTCGACCTGGAAGCGAATGGTTCGGCCGATGAAGGCCTCCAGCTCGGCCACGTTGCCGGATTCTTCATCCAGCAGCCGGTCGACCACCTTCTGGTTGGCCAGCACGCGGTAGCCTTCGGCCTGGTAGGCCCGGGCCTCGCGCAGGATCTCGCGGAATATCTCGTAGCAGATGGTTTCCGGGGTTTTCAGCTTGCCGCGGCCCTGGCAAGCCAGGCAGGGCTCGCACAGCACCTGCTCAAGGCTTTCGCGGGTGCGCTTGCGGGTCATCTGCACCAGCCCCAGCTCGGTGATGCCGATGATGTTGGTCTTGGCGTGATCACGCTCCAGCTGTTTTTCCAGGGTACGCAACACCTGGCGCTGATGCTCCTCGTCTTCCATGTCGATGAAGTCGATGATGATGATGCCGCCGATGTTGCGCAGGCGCAGCTGGCGGGCGATGGCGGTAGCGGCCTCGAGGTTGGTCTTGAAGATGGTCTCTTCAAGGTTGCGATGGCCAACGAAGGCACCGGTGTTGACGTCGATGGTCGTCATCGCTTCGGCCGGATCGACCACCAGGTAGCCACCCGACTTGAGTGGCACCTTGCGCTCCAGGGCGCGCTGGATTTCGTCCTCGACGCCATACAGGTCGAAGATCGGGCGTTCACCCGGGTAGTGTTCGAGGCGATCGGCGATCTCCGGCATCAGCTCGCCCACGAACTGCGTGGTCTTCTGGAACGTTTCCCGCGAGTCGATGCGGATCTTCTCGATCTTCGGGTTGACCAGGTCGCGCAGGGTACGCAGGGCCAGACCCAGGTCTTCGTAGATGACCATGGGCGCACCGCAGGTCTTGATCTGCGTGCCGATCTGCTCCCACAGGCGGCGCAGGTAGCGGATGTCCTGCAGGATTTCTTCAGCGCGCGCACCTTCGGCAGCGGTGCGCAGGATGAAGCCACCGGCGTCCTTGATGTTCTCGCTGTCCATGCAGTCGCTGACCACCTGCTTGAGGCGCTCGCGCTCGGTTTCGTCTTCGATCTTCAGGGAAATGCCGACATGGCTGCTGCGCGGCATGTATACCAGGTAGCGCGACGGGATCGACAGCTGGGTGGTAAGCCGTGCGCCCTTGGTACCGATCGGATCCTTGGTCACCTGCACCACCAGCGCCTGGCCTTCGTGCACCAGGGCGGTGATGTTCTCCACCGCCGAACCTTCGCGCTGGGAGATTTCCGAGGCGTGGATGAATGCCGCACGCTCCAGGCCAATGTCGACGAACGCCGCCTGCATGCCTGGCAGCACGCGCACCACCTTGCCTTTGTAGATATTGCCGACGATGCCCCGGCGCTGGGTACGCTCGACGTGTACTTCCTGCAGCACCCCGTTTTCCACCACCGCCACGCGTGACTCCATCGGGGTGATGTTGATCAGGATCTCTTCACTCATGGCAGGCTCTCGTCAAAGGTCTTTTGTAATGATGGACGGCGTATGCAGTGCTGGCTACCGCTGGTTTGTTACCTCTGGCGAATGCGCGAGGGATTGCCAGCAGGCGATGCCGAATTGGCCGAGCAGGTCGGCCGTTTCACTGAGGGGCAAGCCGACCACCGCCGAATAGCTGCCGCAAAGGCCGCTGACGAATACCGCGCCCAGGCCCTGGATGGCATAGCCGCCGGCCTTGTCCAGCGGCTCGCCGCTGGCCCAGTAGCGTTGCGCTTCATCGGCGCTGATCGCGCGGAAACGCACCGTGCTGGCCACGTACAGGCTGTGCATGCGCTGGCCATCGCCGAGGGCGACAGCGGTCAGCACCTGATGCTCGCGGCCCGACAGGCTGGCCAGCATGGCCAATGCCGCTTCGCGGCTTTCTGGCTTGCCGAGGATGCGGCCATCGAGCACGACGGCGGTGTCTGCCCCGAGCACCACCGCCGGGCCCGCGATGCTGGCCAGGCCGGCCGTAGCCTTGGCCCGCGCCAGGCGTTCGACATAGGCCGGGGCGCCTTCGCCGGCAAGCGGGCTTTCATCGATAGGGGCACTGACGACGCTGAACGGCACGCCGATCTGGGTCAGCAGTTCGCGACGACGGGGCGAGCCGGAAGCCAGGAATAGCGGGATCATGCAGACAACTCCCTGTCGGTTGCGGCAGCGCCGTCAGTTGATATGCAAGCGTCGGCGCAGGTCGCGCAGGGCGAAGCTGATCCATGGCCAGAGCAAGGCACTGATCACCGCCGACCAGACCAACGCCAGGGTGGGCAGGCGATTGCCGGTCAGCGCGCTGAGCCACAGCTGGATCAGTTGGGCGATGCCGAAGATCACCAGGATCACCAGGCTCTGCTGCCACATCGGGAACATGCGCAGGCGCTGTTGCAAGGACAGCACCAGGAAGGTGATGAGGGTGAGGATCAACGCGTTCTGCCCGAGCAGGGTGCCATACAGCACATCCTCGGCCAGGCCCAGTACGAACGCGGTGGTCATGCCGACCCTGTTCGGCACGGCGAGGGTCCAGAACGACACCAGCAAGGCCAGCCACATGGGCCGGAACACTTCCATGAACTGCGGCATGGGCGAGACACTCAGCAGCAGGCCGAGGGCAAACGTGAGCCAGATGAGCCAGCCGTGGTTGCGGCGCGATACAGCCATCATTGCCTCCGGGTGTGAGCGGGTGCGGCAGCCGGCGTGGCGGGTGCGGCTGCCGGGGCTGCTGGCGGCACTGTCGGAGTGGCCGGGGCCGCTGATGTCGCCGGTGCGCCAGCGGCGGGTACCCCTTGCCCGTTTGCCGGTGCCGGCTGGCCAGGTGCCGAGGCGCCCTTGCGGTCAGCTTCTTCCTGGGCGATGGCCGCATCGGTGGCACGCTGCTCCGGGCTCCGCCGGTCACTGAATACCAGCAGCATGTAGCGGCTGCGGTTGAGCGCGGCAGTCGGGATGGCACGCACGATGGCGAACGGCTGGCCAGAATCGTGGATCACTTCGTTGACCGTGGCGACCGGGTAGCCGGCCGGGAAACGCTGGCCCATGCCGGAACTGACCAGCAGGTCGCCTTCCTTGATATCGGCGGTGTCGGCGACATGGCGCAGCTCCAGGCGCTCCGGGTTACCGGTGCCGCTGGCAATCGCGCGCAGGCCGTTGCGGTTGACCTGCACCGGGATGCTGTGGGTGGTATCGGTCAGCAACAGCACCCGCGAGGTATAGGGCATCAACTCGACCACCTGCCCCATCAGGCCGCGCGCATCGAGCACCGGCTGGCCAAGGAACACGCCATCACGCTCGCCCTTGTTGATCAGGATGCGGTGGGTGAAGGGGTTGGGGTCGACCCCGATCAGCTCGGCCACTTCGACCTTTTCGTTGACCAGCGCTGAAGAGTTGAGCAGCTCGCGCAGGCGCACGTTCTGCTCGGTCAGGGCCGCCAGCTTCTGCAGGCGCCCCTGCAGCAACAGGGCTTCGGTCTTGAGCTTTTCGTTTTCCGCGATCAGTTCGGTGCGGCTGCCGAACTGGCCGGCGACACCTTGCCAGGCACGCTGCGGCAGGTCGGTGATCCAGTACGACTCCATGAGCACCAGGCCCATCTGGCTGCGTACCGGCTTGAGCACGTCGAAGCGCGCGTCGACCACCATCAACGCGACCGACAGCACCACCAGGACGAGCAGGCGAACGCCCAGCGAAGGGCCCTTGGAGAAAAGCGGTTTAATGGGCCGTTCCTCGTGGACGACTCAGGAGGTCATTGGACATGGAACAACGCACCAGCCTGGTTGCGGGTTGATGGATACGGCGCCCCACAAGGGCGCCAGCCCAGCACATACAGGTAGCACTGTGCGTGCTACCTGTAAACCGGGCACTCGTGAACAGCGAGCGGAATCACTCGCTGGAGAGCAGGTCCATCGCGTGCTTGTCCATCATTTCCAGGGCGCGACCGCCGCCACGGGCAACGCAGGTCAGCGGGTCCTCGGCGACGATGACCGGCAGGCCGGTTTCCTGGGCCAGCAGTTTGTCCAGGTCACGCAGCAGCGCGCCGCCACCGGTCAGCACCAGGCCGCGCTCGGCGATATCCGAGGCCAACTCCGGCGGCGATTGCTCCAGGGCGCTCTTGACTGCCTGGACGATGGTCGCCAGGGATTCCTGCAGTGCTTCGAGCACTTCGTTGGAATTCAGGGTGAAGGCACGCGGGACGCCTTCGGCCAGGTTGCGGCCACGGACATCGACTTCGCGCACTTCGCCGCCCGGGTAGGCGGTACCGATTTCCTGCTTGATGCGCTCGGCGGTGGATTCGCCGATCAGGCTGCCGTAGTTGCGGCGCACGTAGGTGACGATGGCTTCGTCGAAGCGGTCGCCGCCAACGCGGACGGATTCGGCATAGACCACGCCGTTCAGCGAGATCAGCGCGATTTCGGTGGTACCACCACCGATGTCGACGACCATCGAACCGCGGGCTTCTTCAACAGGCAGCCCGGCACCGATGGCGGCGGCCATCGGCTCTTCGATCAGGAACACTTCACGGGCACCGGCACCCAGGGCCGACTCGCGAATGGCGCGGCGCTCTACCTGGGTCGACTTGCACGGCACGCAGATCAGCACGCGCGGGCTCGGCTGCAGGAAACTGTTCTCGTGAACCTTGTTGATGAAATACTGCAACATTTTTTCGCAAACGCTGAAGTCGGCGATGACGCCGTCCTTCATCGGACGAATGGCAGCGATGTTGCCAGGCGTACGGCCCAGCATGCGCTTGGCTTCGGTACCGACGGCGACGACGCTTTTCTGGTTGCCATGGGTACGGATGGCAACAACCGAGGGCTCATTCAGGACGATACCGCGCTCACGCACGTAAATAAGGGTGTTGGCAGTACCCAGGTCGATGGACAGATCGCTGGAAAACATGCCACGCAGTTTCTTGAACATGGGAAAGTGACCCTGGGGAAAGCGTGGGTAAAAAAGTGCGGCAAACTCTAACAATGGCAGGGATTTTGGGCAAGGAGCCAATATGTTAAATTGGCTGTTTTTCCGAGCAAGCCAGCAGAATTTCGCGGCCGTTAGACCGCCAGAAAGCTGACATGTTCCTCACTGCGGACCCAAATTCCGGTCTTTGTTTCCCCTGGAGATCCCCATGGCGCTTGAACGCTGCGACGTGGAAAAGATCGCCCATCTGGCCCGTCTGGGCCTGAATGATGGCGAACTGCCACGCATTACTGACGCACTGAACAGCATTCTCGGGCTGGTCGACCAGATGCAAGCGGTCGACACTACCGGCATCGAGCCACTGGCCCACCCCCTGGAGGCCAGCCAGCGTCTGCGTCCCGACCAGGTCACCGAGAGCAACCAGCGCGATACCTACCAGGCTATCGCGCCGTCGACCGAAAGCGGTCTGTACCTGGTTCCCAAAGTCATCGAGTAAGGGATAGAGCCTGCCATGCATCAATTGACCCTGGCCGAGATCGCCCGCGGACTCGCCGACAAGTCGTTTTCCTCCGAAGAGCTGACCGGCGCCCTGCTGGCGCGCATCAAGCAGCTCGACCCGCAGATCAACAGCTTCATCAGCGTCACCGAAGACCTGGCCCTGGGCCAGGC
>Ga0209370_1001758_pt1 | contig 17908 bp, 17 predicted proteins | sample AgamicAtPrz_FD_187164 | JGI IMG/M metagenome (GOLD analysis project Ga0209370, IMG submission 187164) | Agave microbial communities from Guanajuato, Mexico - At.P.rz (SPAdes) (version 2) | ecosystem: Host-associated > Plants > Phyllosphere > Phylloplane/Leaf | place: Guanajuato, Mexico... | reverse complement strand
CGAGTAACGAGGAACTGCGTGACCATCCGTTGTTCTTTCACTATTTGAGCGTGTATCCGGAAACGCCGCTGGAGCAATGGCAAACGGATATCTACGTACCGCTCAAGTAAGTTGGCTAGACGGCCTTCAGGGGTTTTGAGGTATGCCGTCTGCGAGACCTTCATCCGTTTTTTGGCTGAGATCGGCGGGAAACTGGTGCCCTATGCCGGAGGTGATCCGGCAGAAGGCTGCAGTGCTGCGCACAGATCGAGTCCAGACGGATACCCTGCTCTCTTGATAATCTAGCCGCCTGCCCTGGCAATCACCGATCTCCGCCGCCGACTTTTGCTACCTCGCGCCCTCGGATTGCTCAATGCCAACGGATCGGGTGATCTTTGCCTCACGCATAGGCTTGGACGAACAGTTCCACTGCGGCGCTAACGCGCGATTCGTTCACCGCCATAAGATTGTTGCAATCGATGCTTCCGACCGCCAGCAGAAGAAACTGGATGGAGGCCTGCCTGGGATCGTTGCAGCGTCTGGACTGGGACAAGGCCCTTTCAAGATAGGCCTGGTACGGGCGATGGCGTTGGCGCCAGCGCTTCTGCGGAATTCGGTTGGATCGCAGCAGTATATGAGTGAGAGCATGAAAGGCCGGATGCGTGCTTTGCTGTAGCAGCTCACCTGCGGCTTCCTGCAGGCAGGCGCGCAACCCGCCCGTTGCCTGGCACGACAGCTTCGGCTCCGGCAGTTCCTCCAACCAGTGATCGATGACGGCTCGGAACAGCTGCTCCTTGTCGCCGAAGTGCGCATACAGGGTGGCCTTAGTCACCCCGGCGGAGTCGGCAATGGCTTGCATGTTCGCCAGGTCGTAGCCGAATACGGTGAACACATCGCTCGCCGCCCCCAGTATCTCGCGCCGACGTTTATCACGGCGCCTGTCCTTCTGCGTGAGGTGGCTCATGCTCAAGACTCCCAACGGCGAAACAGCAGGCTGGCGTTGACGCCGCCGAAGCCGAAACCGTTCGACAGCGCGTGACGGATCGTCATGTGCCGAGCATTCAGAGCGACCAGGTCTAGCCCCTCGGCCGCCTCGTCGGGATGGATGAGATTGAGCGTGGGCGGGACGACCTGATCGCGTAGCGCCAGGACGGTGAAGATGGCCTCGACGCCACCGGCGGCGCCCAGTAGGTGGCCGGTACTGGACTTGGTCGAGGTGATCGCCACGCCCGATTCGCTGCCGAACACCCAGCGGATGGCGGCCAGCTCGCCGCGGTCGCCCACCGGCGTGGAGGTCGCATGCGCGTTGATGTGCTGCACCTCGCTTGGCGCGATATCGGCCTGGCGTAACGCCTGCTGCATGGCCCGGCGGGCGCCGTCGCCGTCCTCCGGGCCGGCGGTCAGGTGATAGGCATCGGCGCTGGTGCCGTAGCCGACCAGTTCCGCCAGCGGCTGGGCGCCGCGGGCCAGGGCATGCTCCAGCGATTCGATCACCAGCAGGCCGGCGCCCTCGGCCATGACGAAGCCATTCCGGTCGCGATCGAACGGGCGCGATGCTTCCCGGGGCCGGTCGTTGAATCCGCTGGATAGGGCACGCGCCGCCGCGAAGCTGCCGAGCGTGACGCGATGGATCGCGGCTTCGGTTCCGCCGCATAAGGCGATATCCGCTTCGCCACTGCGGATCAGCCGGGCCGCATCGCCGATGGCTTGCGCGCCGGCCGCGCAGGCAGTCACCGGAGCCCCGAGCGGGCCGCTGAAGCCATGGCGGATGGAAACCTGCCCGGCGGCCATGTTGGCCAGAAAGGAAGGTGCGGTGAATGGCGACAGTCGTCGCGGGCCGCGTTCGTCCGTGGTGCGAACCGCCTCGGCGATGGCACCGAAGCCGCCGACACCGGAGGCAATGATGGTCGCAGTGCGTTGTCGCTGCGCTTCGTCTGTCGGCTGCCAGCCGGCCTGTGCCAGGGCTTCATCGGCGGCGACCAGGGCGAACTCGATAAAGCGATCCATCTTCTTGCGCTCCTTGGCGGCGATGGTTCGCTCAGGGTCAAAACCCGCATGCGGATCGTCCTCCACGGCAGGTACCCGGCCACCCACCGCGCAGCCAGTACCTTCGCTCAACTTGGCGGGCAACGCTCGAATGCCCGACTGCCCTGCCAGCAGGCGTGACCAGACAGTCTCGGTGCCGCAGCCCAGGGGGCTGACCACACCTGTGCCGGTCACCACGATTCGAACTGCATTGCGGACACTCATAATCTCACCTCGCTTGTCACAGGGTCGGCGCCTCGCAACGCGCACCGCCCGGTTGCTTTCTAGTCGCTTATCCGCTCGGCTCCGGCCAGGCGCACTTCGCCGTCAAGCCGTCGGCACGTCGAAGACGAAACAGGTAGTGGTCGCATGGGCATAGAGCTTGCCTGTCTCGTCTTCAAGACGGGCCTCGGCCGTGGCGATCTGCCGCCCGCCGTGGATCAGCGTGCCGACCGCCCGTAACGGGCCGGTCTTGTGGGAGGCAGATCGCACGATGTTGATGCTGAGCTCGGCCGTGGTGTAGGAGCGTCCGGCCGGCAGCGTGGTTTGCACTGCGCAGCCCAGGGCTGAGTCCAGCAGTGTGGCGAGCCAGCCGCCGTGCACCGTGCCCAGCGGGTTGTAGTGCTGCGGCAGCGGGATGCCCTGGAATACGGCACGGCCGTTTTCCACCGCCAACAACGTCATGTTCATGGTCTCGTTCATGGGTGGGTACGGCAGCTCGCCGGACATCATGGCTTCGAGAATCTCGCGGCCGCTCTTGCCGGCGAGTTGTTCCATCCGGGCGAGCCCCGGCTTGCCGCCGCCTTCGCGCATGCGCTGCATTGCGTCCGACTGCTGGCTTGTCCAGACCAGGGATTTCTGCTCGATGTCCATAGATCTCTCCGGCAGGGCAGGTACAGATTTTTTACCTGGTAGTTTCTCGGCTTGCGTCCGAGTCATTGGATTTGACGAGGGTTGCTGGCCGCGTGTTGACGGGCAGGCACAAGGCTGCGGTCAACAGCGCCAAGCCGACATGGCACAGGTAAACGGCATCGAAGTCGACGCGTTGCAAACCGGCACTGCCGAGCAGCAGAACGGTGAGGACGACGCCCATGACGGAACCAATTTGCCGGATTGCCTGGTTGATAGCGCCGCCCACGGCGTATTGGTCCGCAGGTAAGCGGCTGACCGCAGCTCCCGACAGCGACGGCATTACCATGCCCACCCCAATACCACTGAGCAGCATGCCCGGCAGCCACTGCGTCAGGTACGCCGGCTCGGCTCCTGGTACCAGCAAGAACCACAGTCCACTGGCCGCGTAGACCAGACAGCCCGCCACCAGCAGTGGGCGGTGGCCATGCCTACTCGCGAACCGACCGGACAGAGCGGCGACCGGAGTCACCAGCAGTGGACCAGGTGTAATTGCCAGGCCTGCCAGTGGCAGCGAGTAGTGCCAAATGGAGTTCATGTAGAAGAAGAAAGCGAAAAACATCATCGAAAACGCGATGCTGAAACTCAAGCTTGCGAGGTTGACGTAGCGGTAAGTGGGGTTGCGAAACAATCTCAAATCCACCAGCGGCGCGCTGGCGACCCGTGCCCAGACGACAAATCCGACGATGCCCATTAGGCCGATACCTGCAACGCTCAGCAGTTCATGGCGTGACCAGGCAGGCGACTCCGATTGCACGATGGACAGCGCCAGGGCACCGATGCCGATAATCAGCAGGCCCATGCCCAGCAGATCCAACGGACGGGGCCTGGCTTGCTGGGTTGCTTCCGTCAATAGCGCTGCGCCGCGCCACAGTGCAAGCAGGCCCACAGGCAGGTTCAGGTAGAACGCCCACTGCCAGCCGACCGATGCGATCACGAATGATCCCAGGCTGGGCCCCACCGCCGCGGCCAGGCCACCGACGGCCCCCCATAGGCTGACCGCCACGGCACGCTGGCTCTGCGGGAACGCCGCCAGTACGAGTGAGAGCGATGCAGGTGTCAGCAGTGCAGTGCCGATAGCCTGCAGTACTCTTGCCGCAACGAGCCATCCCACGTTGTTTGCCAAACCACAGGCGGTAGATGCCGCCAGGAACAGCGCAACGCCGCCGAGAAACACCTTTTTTCGCCCATGCTTGTCGGCCAAGCCACCGGACGGGATCAGCATCGCGGCATAGACCATCGTGTAGGCATTGAGCACCCAGGAGAGATCCGCCGCAGTTGCCAAAGGAAAACCTTCTCGCAAGGAACCGAAGGCCGCGAACAGCATGGTGCCGTCCATCGAAACAAGAAACACTGCCAATCCGACCACCCAGAATACCGGCCAAGGTGAGGCGGTGCTGGAAGGGGTGCTCGGCGCTGCCTGTGCCAGTTTGGCAAGCGGGGGCGTGATGGTCTGGCTGTCCGGAGCGCTCATGGAGTCTCTCCATTAATACATGGGTGTCTGTTCGAATGCGATGTGACGCCCGGACGGGATGTCAGGCGAGGCCAAAGGTTTTCCTCAGGCCCTTCGCGACTGGGCCGGCCGGCATGAAACGGCGCAACTTGCTCAGCAAGGCGGCCTCGCCCTTGGGCGTATGACGCATTCTCCAGGCCCCCAGCGCGGCCTCGACCATGGTCGAGGCGACCCCCTCGGGCTGCGGCGCCCTCTGGACATTCCTTTGTATGGCTTGGGCAACGACGCCGCGCTCGCTGTCGTAGGCCGCGATCCTGGAAGCCGCCTGGGGCGCATTGAGGTCCAGGTTGGTCTTGGTGAAGGACGGCTCGACCAGGGAGACACGAATGCCGAACTTGCGCACCTCGTGATCCAGGGTCTCGGACAGCCCTTCCACTGCATGCTTGGAGGCCGAGTAAAGCCCCATGTACGGCGCCGGCAGGAAACCCAGCACCGAGCTGACGTTGACGATGCGCCCGGCGCCTTGCTCGCGCATATGCGGCAGCACTGCCTGGGTGGTGCGCAGGATGCCGAACAGGTTGGTGTCGAACAGCGCCTGGGCTTCAGCAATCGAGGTCTCTTCCGTCGCGCCGAGCAGGGTCATCCCCGCGCTGTTGACCAGCACGTCGATGCGCCTGGCCTGGGCGATGATGTGCTGAACGCCCTGCCTGATCGACGCCTCGTCACGGATATCCATCTCGACTAGCTCGACACCGGTTATGGGCTGTGCCTTTGCAGTGTTGCGCACACTGCCGAATACCCGGCAACCGCGCTGGGCAAAGCGCTCCGCGGCGGCGCGGCCGATACCCGATGACACGCCGGTAACAAGCACAACTTTTGAGTTCGCCATGGTGGTTGCTCTCGTTCAGGGAAGTTTAAGTTCTGCCATCTGCCGCACTGGGGGCACCCTGTCCACGCCGGCCAGGCTGCCATCGTTGCCGTTGCCGGGCCTGATCTTGAACCAGATCGAGTACATGGCCGGCAGGAACACCAGGGTCAGCACGGTGCCGGCGAAGGTGCCGCCGATCAGGGTGTAGGCGAGCGTTCCCCAGAACACCGAGTGGGTCAGCGGAATGAAAGCCAGAATCGCCGCCAGTGCGGTAAGGATCACCGGCCGGGCGCGTTGTACGGTAGCCTCGACCACCGCGCGGAACGGGTCCAGGCCTGCCTGTTCGTTGTGGCGGATCTGCCCGATCAGGATCAGCGTGTTGCGCATCAGGATGCCCGACAGCGCAATCAGCCCGACCAGTGCGTTGATGCCAAATGGCTGCTGGAACAGAATCAGCGTGGGCACCACCCCGATCAGCCCCAATGGGCTGGTCAGAAACACCATGACCATCGCCGAGATCGAACGCACCTGCAGAATGATGATGATCAGCGTGACGGCCAGCATGATCGGGAACAGCGGCAGCATCGCCTTGCTCGCTTTGCCCGACTCCTCGATGGAGCCCGCCTGCTCGATACGGTAGCCGCTCGGCAGCTTGTCCACTATGGGCTGGAGCTGCTGGGTAATAACCGTCGACACATCCGGCGGCTGCAGACCCTCGGCGATATCGCCGCGTACGGTGATCGTCGGCATACGGTCGCGCCAGCGCATAATCGGCTCTTCCATGCGCACCTCCACCTCGCCGACCTGCGACAGCGGGATACGCTGCCCATTGGCACCTGCCAGGGTAAAGTCCATTACCTTGGTCGGATCGAAACGAATGTCGCCGGCCGCACGGGCCATCACCTGTACCGCGCGGATGTCCTCGCGCACGGCGGTGATGGGCACACCGCTGAGCAAAAACTGCAGTTGCTCGGACACGGCGCTGGAGGTCAGCCCCACGGCCTGCAGGCGATCCTGTTGCAGACTGAAGTGCAGCGTAGGCACGCGCGTGCCCCAGTCGGTATTGACCGTGCGCATCATCGGGCTGGCGTCCATCACCTGCTGTACCTCCGCCGCAATTTCCCGCAGCTTGTCCGGGTTGGGGCCGGTGACCCGATAGGCAACGGGGAAGGGCGAGTACGGGCCGAACACCAGCTGGGTTACACGCACCCGCGCCTCGCTGGCCAGGCCCTCGGCAATCGCCTGGCGCAGCCGTTGCTTCAAGGCTTCGCGCTCGTCCTGATTGTCGGTACGGATAACTATCTTGGCGAACGACGGATCCGGTAGCTCCGGCCCCATGGCCATGAAGAAGCGTGGCGCGCCCTGGCCGATGTAAGCCGTGACAATTTTGGCCTCTCCCTGCTGGGCTAGCCAGGCTTCGACCTTCTCCGTGGCGGCGCTGGTCTGGGCGATCGAGGTGCCGTAGGGCATCTGCACCTCGACCAGCACCTCGGGTCGGTCGGAGATCGGAAAGAACTGCTTCTTGACCAGCCCCATGCCCAGCACGGCTGCGACGAATAGCCCGACCACCGAGCCGGCGACCAGCCACTTGCGCACGATGACGCGTGCCAGTAGCTGCCGAAAGCGGTCGTAGCGCGGGGTGTCATAGATCGCCCCATGGCCGCCCTCGACTTTCTTGATGTTGGGCAGCAACTTGACACCGAAGTAAGGGGTGAACAGCACCGCGACCAGCCAGGAAGCGATCAGCGCGATGCCGACGATCCAGAACATGTTGCTGGTGTATTCGCCCGCGGTGGAACGGGCGAAGCCATTGGGCATGAAGCCGACGGCGGTCACCAGGGTGCCCGACAGCATCGGTGCCGCGGTATGGCTCCAGGCATAGGCGGAGGCCTGGACGCGGCTGTAGCCTTCCTCCATCTTCACCACCATCATCTCGATGGCGATGATGGCGTCGTCCACCAGCAGGCCCAGGGCCAGGATCAGTGAGCCCAGGGTGATGCGGTCGAAGTTCTTGCCGGTCGTCGCCATCACCACGAAGACCATCGCCAGCGTCAGCGGCACGGCCACCGCGACCACCACGCCCACCCGCCAGCCCATGCTGACAAAGCTCACCAGCATGACCACCAGCAGCGCGACGAAGAACTTGATCATGAACTCGTCGACCGAAGCGCTGATATTGACGGCCTGGTCGGTAACCTTGCTCAGGCTCATGCCCAGCGGCATCTCGGCGTTGATCGCACTCACTTCGTCGTTCAGGGCTTTGCCCAGGTCGAGACCGTTCCAGCCTTCGCGCATGACGATGCCCAGCAGCAAAGCCGGTTCACCTCCGTTGCGAATCAGGAAGGTCTCCGGGTCCTCATAGCCGCGCCTGACCGTGGCGACGTCCGACAGCTTCAGGGTACGCCCCTGGGCTACCACCGGCGTGTCTCGAATCTTCTCCAGCTCATCGAAGGCGCCGTCCAGGCGCAGGAACACCTGCGGCCCCTTGGTCTCCACGGAACCGGCCGGCGCCAGGACATTCTGCGCATTGAGCGCGGCGAATACCTCCTGCGGACCGATCCCCAGCGTTGCCAGGCGCTCATGGGAGAACTCGACAAAAATGCGTTCGGCCTGCTCTCCGATGATGTTGACCTTCTTCACTCCCGGCACGTGCAGCAACCGCTGACGCAGCGCCTCCGCGTCGCGCACCAGCAGGCGCTGCGGCTCGCCCTTGGCCTTGAGCGCGAACAGGGCGAAGGTGACGTCCGAGTATTCGTCGTTGACCAGCGGCCCGATCACGCCGGACGGCAACATCTTCGCCTCGTCGCTGATCTTCTTGCGGGCTTGGTAGAACTCCTCAGGCACTTGCGAGGGAGGCGTGGTATCGAGCAGCGATAGTGTGGTGAAAGCCAGGCCGGGTCTCGTGTAGGTTTCGCTGCGGTCGTACCAGCGCAGCTCCTGCAGGCGCTTTTCGATTTTCTCGGCGACCTGATCCTGCATTTCCTGGGCCGTGGCACCGGGCCAGGCGGTGACTATTGTCATCACCTTGACCGTAAAGGCCGGATCCTCTGCCCGCCCCAGCTTGAAGAAGGCGAGTAGCCCAGCCAGCGAGATCAGACAGACCAGGAACAGGGTGATGGAGTGCTCGCGCACGGCAAGCGCCGAGAGGTTGAACCGACCGTCGCTCATGGGCGGCCTCCTTCGACCACCGCAACAGCAGGCTGACCGTCGACCCGAACGTGCTGACCTTCACGCAGCAGGTGTGCCCCGAGCGCGACGATCTGCTCGCCCTGCTTGAGCTGGCCAGTGATACGGGCATGCTCGTCGTCCAGGTGCAGCACAGTGACCGGCTGCCAGGCGACCTGAGCGGGTTCTCCCCGGATGACCCACACACCCGGCCCCTTGCCCGCGTCGTACAAGGCGCCGATCGGTACCTGCAGGTTGAATTGCTGATCGGCCTGCCCGTTCGCTACCTGCACGGTGATGGTGGTCCCCAGGGGCGCTCTGGCGAGTTCGCCTTCCAGCACATAGCGCGCCTCGAAGGTGCGGGTCAGCCGGTCGGCGACATCCGAGAGTTGGCGCAGATGGGTCGCAACGCTGATGTTGTCTTTGCCGAAGAGTGTGGCCTGGGCGACAGAGCCGACCGCAGGGCGCAGGGTTTCCGGTAGCTGGATAACGGCTTCCCGAGGCCCGGCATGCGCCACACGCACCACGGGCTGGCCGGCACTGACGACCTGACCGGGCTCGACCAGCGTCTCCATGACAATGCCATCGGCATCGGCCAACAGCTCGGCGTAGCGTGTCGCATTACCGGCGACTTCCGCCTGGGCCTCTGCCGCGCTGAGCTGGGCCCGCGCCGCATCCGCCGCAGCCTTGTACTGGTCGTAGGCCGATGCCGATACCGCGCCGGTGCCGCGCAACGCGCGATAGCGGGCTTCATCGTCGATAGCCTGCTGCGCCCGCGCTCGCACCGCGGCGACCGCTTCGCGCTGCGCATGGGCAGCAAGCTTCAAGTCGACGGGGTCGAGGCGCAACAGAACCTGGCCGCGCTTGACCGATTGTCCGGTATCCACCAGCCGCTCCAGCACCTTGCCGGCTACGCGAAAGCCCAGATCGCTTTGGACCCTGGCTGCGACGATGCCGGTGAATGAGCGCGGCGCGGGTGCTGCCGATTGAGCGAAGGCGACTCGCACCAAGGGCGCATCGGTACGTGGATCGGACGGCGCTTGTTCGCCGCAGGCGACTAGCGCAAGGGGCAATGCGCAGATGACGAGGGATGAGGCGAAGCGGCGCAAAAGCATGAGAGTCCCATTGGCGAGTGGGTTGGGACTCTCACTTTGAATCCAGTGACCAATTTAGTCAATAGTCACAATTGTCAGGGCGACAGGCTACGCAGTATCAAGCTGGACAGCAGTTGCGGAGCCCCGTCGGTATAGTCGAGGCCGTGCTGCAGGAGCAATGGATTGAGATAGGGGCGCATTACCAGATGGATCGCCATCGCGGCTTCATCGAGAGGGGTCTTGCGCTCGAAATCTCCGTTTTGCCGTCCCTCCTGCAGGATGTCTTGGATCAGCTGCTGGATGCGCCCCTCATAGGCGCGTGCCGACGACCAGCGCTCGGTCGCCGCAGAAGCGGCAATTTCGTAGAGCTTACGGTCCTGGAAGAACAGCCGCAGGCTCGACTCGACCAGCGCCTTGAACATGCGCCGCAGCTTCTCCGGCGGGCGCTCGACCTCATCGACGGCGGCCCTGACTTCGGCTTCGATCTGGCCCAGACAGTTCGAACAGATTGCCTCGCCGATGGCCTGCTTGGACTCGAAAAACTTGTAGATATAGGCTTTGGAAAAGCCGATAGCCTTGGCCAGATCGGAGACCGTCGTCTTCTCATAGCCATAGAGGCTGAAGTGTTCGGTGGCCGCGGCCACGATCTGGTCGCGTACCTCGTGATCGACCGGACCACGGGATGCCGTTTTAGGGGATGGTGTCTTGTTCATGGGCATAGCCTACAGGCCGATTCGGTGATAGACAACAAGTGACCAAAATGTAATATGGTCACATTTTCTCCGTCGCCTGTCCGGGAACAAACCATGCCACCCAAACGCCCGATTGCCCTGCTCGTCCTCGCCAGTCTCGGCCGACTGCACCGTCGGCCCCGACTACGCTCAACCGGACACGCCGCTGCCGCAGCAGTACCAGGGTCAGGTGGCAGTCGATCGAAGGCAGGCCAGCACCAGTACCGACCCTGCTGCCTGGTGGGCGGGGTTCGGTGACCCGCAACTGAACCACTTTGTGACCCTGGCGCTGGTGCAGAACCTCGATCTCACCCAGGCCACTGCCCGCGTGTCTCAGGCTCGTGCAGGTACCGCCGCGCCGTCACCTTGGGTCAAGCTGATCCGGCAGAAAGCTGCAGGGCCGCGCATAGATTGAGTCCAGACGGATACCCTGCTCTCTTGATAAACTAGCCGCCTGCCCTGGCAATCACCGATCTCCCGCCGTCGACTTTTGCTACCTCGCGCCCTCGGATTGCTACAAACACCCTCGAAATTGCTGAATTTGGTACAAGACACGTTGAACGATATGACCACCAACCCAGGCTCTAACCCAGCAACCACGCGCCCTGAGCCTTCCCGTCGCTTCAGCGTTGCACCGATGATGGATTGGGCATATTTTTCTGCGAGCCCTTGATTTAAAAGCCATCCAGCGCAGACAGCATTAGTCAGTACCTTTTTTGTACCACGCAATGATCTCGCATAGGCAAAGCCCTGCTATCAGCTGAGCCTCTATGCATACTCATCCGGTTTTGGTTTTAGCCGTGCAAGCCCTATCCAAGCCTAAGTGAACACGTCATTTTCTTGGTCAGTTCTAATGCTCGACCATGCACCGTGATACTCCCGCAAACGCAAACGCAGACGGGACGGGGAGAGGGATCTTATGCATCAGAGTGATCCACTAGGGGTAGGCTAAACTCTCCACATCTGGCACATTAAACTATTACATCTAACGACCCGCAGACTCCCGACATGGATATCGAAAACTTCCAGCAGTGCCTTACCTACGCAAGCTCTATCCATATCTCAAAGCCGCTATTAGAAACATTGCTCCCCTACGGCAGTGCCCTCGCTGGCGTAGTAATCGGTTTCCTCTTGAATCAAGCTCGCGAATGGTGGAAAGACAGAAAGACACTTAAAAATAAGAAAAAGTGCATCATAGAAGATGTACATAGGGCCCGCCACTCTATGGAGCTCACCACTACAGAATGCATCAAAATATTGAATAAGCTTGTCATCAAACAAAAACCCTCCGGCCACAACTTCCCAACCGGATTCAAAACCCCTTTACTGGAAGAATATTTTCCAGCCATCGCTCATACGTATACGGTCCAAGATAGATATTTTTTAAAAGAACTGACCGCCTACACAACTCATTTAGAGAATATTACAAAAGAACTTAAACCCTCTATAGGCTTGTACGGTTTTTCACTTTCAACCCTTGAAATCTTAAACACATGTGAAACAATGATAGGAATGTGCGACATTCTATTGGGCGACAAAAAAAGAAATGATCTACCCACATTACTCCGTTCGTTAAAGCACGACAATGAGGACCTACTAGTTGTGGAGATAATGTCCGAAAATGCCGAGCACCACAACACCAAGCTCAACTTGTAAATGCTTTATATCGGCGAAGCTGGATTCATTTTTTAAACCAAAGCGAATCGTGCGCATTTCTATCCTTTGGAGTGCAGTAAAACTCACCAGAACAGCGACCAATGGGACTTACCGCCTCACGGTGTTTAAGGATTGAATACATGTCAGCTAGCCCGCCTAGCTTGAGGGATTCCGCAAATGCATGCTATTGAAGAACTAATAATACTCGACAAAGAAAGCCCGCTCATACTGAAAAGATCCAAGCTCACAGTAAGCTTAGAAAATGAGCTTGACGAGTATATCCTTTCCTGCAGTAGAGCATTGACATCTTTATCCTCTTCAATGGACAAAGCACGACTTTCTCTTTCCCTGCTGGACATCAAACATCTCGAATCCATAAGCAGTGATGAACACCCCAAAAGCTTATACATCGAGTTAATAATTGAAAACAGCATCATCAGAGTTCAGTCAATTTACGATCGAGCATTGATTCTTACTAACAAGCTTCTCGATTTAGGCGTCAGCAATGACTCTATCAATCACAACCTCATCGTTACTAATGAAAAAGTACAAAAATACGGTTTACATTCTAAATTACGGGCCATTCACAAAGCTTGCAACCAGTATCGTCTAATTAGAAACACGGTCATTCATCACGATAGATTTACCGAAGACGAATTCAACCAACTCAGCCTAGTAATCAACGCCGACCATATGTCAAGAAAGCTCAACAGAGGCGAATTTATCGATAGAGCAACGCTTGATGAACTTACACAAACGTATCTAGATATAAAAAGAGAAGACCTAAGCGAATACTTAGACGCTATCGAATCCCGACTAGGAGACTATTTTGACACCGCCGCACCCATTTATGGTATTTATAAAGACAAAATGAGATCAACAATTACTCCGCAAGCCTAAATCCACGGTTTCGCCGTAGTGCTACAAACACCAATTGTGCTGCGGTATTAACGAGAAGAAGCGCCCAAGCCTCGTATACAAAGGGCTTGGGCGTTTTCTTGCATCCGGCTGCGAAGCGCCCAAAGGGCATAGAGGGGCATAGAATGGCGCTCGGTTTGCCCCATTTATGCCCCAAGGAGAGACCTGCTACCGAGTGAAGAGGCTAAGCCATCAACGCGCCTCGATCAGGGATAGGGATTTGAACCCGCCCGAGGATCTCAGTAGGCCTCCGGAGGCCAGCATAAACGGCTATTCTGGCTTTAGCGGATGGCCTGCATAGGCCTAACACGCCCTAGGATTTGCCCTAAATTTGCCCTAAGAATTCTCGTACCTGGAGCATACGCATGGATGACCAAGCCTCGACCACAGCTGACACCCTTGAGCTGTTGCATCTGAACCAGGTCGCCATCAGAGCAGCTCTGGAGGAACTCTCGCTATGGGTGAGCCATCGCGGCTCAGTCCACATACATGAAAACGTCATGGCCGCATTAGCGACCCTCGATATCCATGCTGAGGCGATCTCATCCGGGGTAGAACGCCTGCGGGCTTGAGCGATCCCGCAAGCAGCAGGCCGCTGACAGAAGCCACATGATCAACGCCGATGATGGATTGGGCAGTGTTCCCTGAGGGCCAGTGATTACAGGATCTGTAACCACAACAGAAAATCTCCCTACATTTTTGTTCCACCATCTCCTACCTCACCCTTTGTGCTGTGGCGCTTTCTTGTATCTCTGCAGGCACCAAATACGGCCTACAGGAGCATAGAATGGCGCTCGATTTCCCAAGCCCAATTGCTCCTAGCTTTGCGAAGGCATTGATGGATCTTCATTGACGACTGACCCAGGCGCCATGACTCTTAGCCTGGGGAACATTCCCGTGTTAAGTCCCCAGTTGAAGACCTTCATTAAGGCTTCAATAAATGCCTCATCACCTTTCAAAAATCGGGTATATTGGTGAAGTTCACCATACGAGAGTGCAATTGTAGGCACACCCTTTGATTCATAAACATCAAGTAGTACCGGTGTATACTCATCATAGCTGTCGTCAAACAGCTCCTTCATCACCACCAAGCCATAAACCCCACGTCCCTCCAGATCAACCTCAACCTCCCTGTCTCCGATCAAGAAAACAGCGGGTTTTCTACGCCCCAAATACAGTGCGGCACCTTTCACTTGCGCGACACCTTTCTTTAATGCCTTAAGTGCAGTAGACTTCTTTCTTTCAATCGTTTGATTTACAACCCTCTCCAAGTTAGGACTATCTTTCGCTTGCACAATTAACAGATTTCTTGGAGTGACCACTAAAATATCTGCGACTTCCTCCCTATCATAGTAGCGCTTAGGTGAATGATAAATTTCATTTGGTTCGAAAGTTCGATGCAACAAGGCTATTATTTCTTGCTCTTGGAAAATTCCTGGCTCCTCTCGTTCAAGCGTAAAATGACTGACAGGTGGCCCGCCGTGATAGAGATGGCTCTCATCCCGCATGTCAGCAAAAACAATATTCTCTGGATATAGGGGCTCTACAAGCTCTACCTTGATCGCCTGCTCATCCATACTCGTTCCCGAGTGCCTAAACCACTCTGCTAGGTAATTTAGTATCGCACTCTGATTAAGCCCAGCCGCGCTAGGAATTTCCGCCTGCTCTAATATTTTTTTATGTATCCCCGATGAGGCGAAACGGGACTTGTACCCAACAATCTCTTTACCTAGCTCGTCAAAAAAATGCACATTCACTTGTTCCGCCATAAAAACATGACAGAACTCATAACCGAGCAATTCCTGTGCAAGCGCCCCACCAATCACCAATGGATGCCGCTCGTCATCATAGAATGCCGCAATAAATCCTACTGACTTAACCCCACCAACATCATATGGAACCAGATGGATTGAAAAACCCTTCCTGAGTTTTGCTGAAAGTATCAACTCCTTACTTGCCTTCACCACCAAGCGCGGCAGCGGGTCACCCATGAATACGATAGGTAGAAGTCCACCTGGCAACTCATGCACATACTCCATAACAACTGGATGAGTTATCGAAAGCATTGCGTGTCTCCTATTAATAGCACGCTTCTGCAATGAGATGGGCATGAAGCGGAAGGTTCATGAACTAATTAACGTTTCAAAGCAAAAGACTTTAACTCAACGTCTGGCGCCAGACCATACCCCAATTGTACTGGGTACTAATCAGAAAAAGCGCCCAAGCCCCGTATGCCTAGGGCTTGGGCACTTTTTGTATCTGCTCGCCAGACACCCAAAGGGCATAGAGGGGCGTAGAATGGCGCTCGGTTTGCCCCATTTTTACCCCACGCATCGTGAGCGACCCTCCGCCTTTGCCAGCGATAGACTCACCGCAATATACTGTATGTAAATACAGTTAATTTCGTGAGACCCCTATGTCTACTGACGCAATCGACGCCGACCCCATTCGATTAGTCTTGGATGACGAACAGCTCGAGGCCATGGAGTGGCTGATGGAGCAATTGCCGCTGGGCTTCCTACCCTGTCACTGCGCCGTGGCGCGCACCATGCTTGGCTGGAGCGTAGAAACCTTAGCATTCCGTTCCGGCGTTTCCCCCCGAGCCATACGGAGTATCGAGAACGGGGCCGAGCTGCGCCGCGTCACGATGCAGGCGCTTGCGTACGCCATGGAGTCGGAGGGCCTGGCGTTCTTCCCTGGCCACCCTCCCTTGCGTGCTGGAAATTGCCGAGGGGCTACCCCCGACCCCAGGACACGGGACGACTATCACCTGCTTGAGTGACGACCGCGCTCATCGCACCCGCCATAGCTGATCGATCCGGGTCGTGTAAGAGCGACTCATCATCTCGCGACGCATCCCCCAATCGGGGGTGCGGGGGACGCTGGCCGAACGCATCGTCCCCTTGCCGTACCTGCCATTGATCTCGTCCAGCACCGACATCAGCCGGTCACAAGCTACTGGCTGCGTCACCGCGAAGAGGTCATCGGTGAACTGTCCCGGCTGCCGCAGATCCATAAGCAGCACCTCAGCCTTGCTGTATCGATACCCTGGCCAGTAGACCTGCTCCACCGCCTCAGTAGCCGCTCGGGTGAGCAGCAACGTATCGTTGGTGGGGTATGGCAGTTCCACCAGGACCCCTTTCGCGTATTTGGCTTCGTCCGGGCTGAACATGCCCGTGCGGATGCTCACCCGCATGCGCTTGCACACAGAGCCCTGGGCCCGCAGCTTCTCTGCCGCCCGTCCGGTGTAGCTGGCCACCGCCTGCTTGATCGGCGCCAGTTCAGTCAGGCGTTTGCCGAACATCCGGCTGCAGCAGATCTCTTGCTTAGGCGGGGCTGCCTCCTCGAGCTCGAGGCACGGCGTACCAGCGAGTTCCCTGGCCGTCTTCTCAACGACGACACTGAACTTCTGTCGCAGCGTCCACGGGTCCGACTTGGCCAAATCCATCGCCGTGCGGATCCCCATCGCCTCGAGGTGTGCCGTCATCCGCCGGCCGACCCCCCAGACTTCCTTGACCTCGGTGTTACGCAACACCCAATCCCGCTTGAACGGGTCGCAGATATCGACCACGCCTCCAGTCTGCGCCTGCAGGCGCTTCGCGGTGTGGTTTGCCAGCTTCGCCAGCGTCTTGGTCGGGGCAATGCCTACCCCGACCGGGATGCCTGTGCATTTGAGCACCTTGGCCCGCACCTGACGGCCGAACTCGGTGAGATTGCCTTGAACCCCAGTCAGGTCGGCAAAGCACTCATCGATCGAATATACCTCCGCCGCCGGCACCATCGACTCGATCAACGACATGACGCGCTCGCTCATGTCGCCGTAGAGCGCATAGTTCGATGAGAAGGCCACTATGCCGTGGCGCCGCAGTGTGTCCTTGCACTGGAAGTAAGGCTCGCCCATTTTGACAAACGGCTTCGCGTCGTAGGACCTGGCGATTACGCAGCCGTCGTTGTTACTCAGCACTACAATTGGAGTTTTGGCCAGATCCGGCCGGAACACGCGCTCACAGCTCGCATAGAACGAGTTGCAGTCGATCAGGGCGAACACGGGCTCACTGGGCATGATCGCGCACGCTGTAGCGAACCACGCCCCAAATCACGAGGTCGTCACCCTCCATGACGTGCCTGGGCGGATAGGAAGGATTCTCCGACTGCAGGATCACCGACCCGTTACGCCGATACAGCCGTTTACACACCGGCTCCGTGTTGATGGCCGCGATCACGATGTCACCGTGCTCGGCATCGCGACTACGGTCTACGATCAGTAAATCCCCAGAGAAAATGCCGGCGCCCTGCATACTGTCGCCCTCAACCTGCACCAGGTACATATGCGGCGCCCGAAGGTCGAACAACTCATCAAGAGAAATGTGCCGCTCGAGATGATCCGCGGCCGGCGAGGGAAAGCCTGCAGGCACGCGGAACGAATACACCGGCAACTGCGTGGGGCCACCGATTGGCGTTCCCAGAAATGTGATGGACATAATGGACGGACCCGGAAAACTGTATAAACATACAGTTAACTAATAGATCGCGCTCCGGTCAATGTCTGAGCGTGGGGATCCCGATAAACGTGAGAGGTGGGTATGTGCGGAAGGTACTCGATCTACGAAGCAATGGATGTTTACCTCAGGCAACTGGCACTCGACCTGGTGGTGATCAATGGCTATGACCATGAGCGGATCAACCGCTATAACGTCGCGCCATCAACACGGGTCGAGCTGATCCGGCAGAACGCTGCAGGGCTGCGGGTGGATCGAGTCAAATGGGGATGGGCGCCCTTTTGGGCGAAGGGGAAGCGTCCCGACCCGATTAATGCAAGGGCCGAGACAGTGATGACGGGGAAATTCTTCAAGACGCTTTGGCCTGCGGGCCGCGCCCTAGCTCCGGCGAACGGCTGGTTCGAGTGGATACCCGATCCAGCCGACCCGAAGCGGAAGCAGCCCTACTACATAACGGCCACGAACGATGAGCCGCTGTTCTTCGCAGCGCTGGCCGAGGTTTACGAAGTGCTCGAGGCCCAAGACCAAGAAGGGTTCGTGATTATCACAGCTGCGGCAGACGAGGGCATGGTCGACATCCACGACCGCAAACCGCTTGTCCTCGCACCAGA
>Ga0209370_1001751_pt1 | contig 17945 bp, 18 predicted proteins | sample AgamicAtPrz_FD_187164 | JGI IMG/M metagenome (GOLD analysis project Ga0209370, IMG submission 187164) | Agave microbial communities from Guanajuato, Mexico - At.P.rz (SPAdes) (version 2) | ecosystem: Host-associated > Plants > Phyllosphere > Phylloplane/Leaf | place: Guanajuato, Mexico... | reverse complement strand
ACGGTGACCAGCGCATCGTGCAGCAGTTGAACCTGCACCTCAACGCCGGGGAAATCGGCTGCTTGCTTGGCCCCTCCGGCTGCGGCAAGACCACCACCCTGCGCGCTATCGCCGGCTTCGAGCCGGTACTCGAAGGCGAAATCGCCCTCGCGGGCGAGGTCATCTCCCGCCCCGGCTTCACCCTGGCGCCCGAGAAGCGCCGCATCGGCATGGTGTTTCAGGACTACGCCCTGTTCCCGCACCTGAGCGTGGCGCAGAACGTGTCCTTCGGCATTCGCAAGCAGCCCGACTGCGAGCAGGTGACCCGCGAATTGCTGGAGCTGGTCAAGCTCGACCATCTGAGCAAGCGCCATCCGAACGAGTTGTCTGGCGGGCAACAGCAGCGCGTCGCCCTGGCCCGCGCGCTGGCCACCAACCCGCAGTTATTGCTTCTCGACGAGCCGTTCTCCAACCTCGACGGCGAGCTGCGCCGGCGCCTCAGCCATGAGGTGCGCGACATTCTCAAGGCCCGTGGCACCAGCGCGATTCTGGTCACCCACGACCAGGAAGAAGCCTTTGCCGTCAGCGACCAGGTGGGCGTGTTCAAGGCCGGGCATCTGGAGCAATGGGACACGCCCTTCAACCTCTACCACGAGCCGCAGACTCCCTTCGTCGCCAGCTTCATCGGCCAGGGCTACTTCATTCGCGGACAGTTGCTTGCGCCCGATGAGGTGCAAACCGAGCTGGGCCTGATCCGTGGCAACCGTGCCTATTCCTGGCCCGTCGGCAGTGCCGTGGATGTACTGCTGCGCCCGGACGATATCGTTCACGACCCCGAGAGCGCCCAGAAGGCCAAGATCGTCGGCAAGAGCTTTCTCGGCGCCGCCACCCTGTATCGCCTGCAATTGCCCACCGGCAGCCAGCTGGAAGCCCTGTTCCCCAGCCATGCAGATCACCAGCCCGGTGAACAGGTGGGCATCCGCATCGCCGCCGACCATCTGGTGGCCTTCGCCGCGCCAGGCAGCGTGGCGGCGCCCTCGACGCTGGAACGGGCGGATTAGAGAAATAGCTGGCCGCTGCTTACAACTCGGGCCTGCCCAGCGATTTCTACCCGCTCCCCTTTCAGGCGACACCACAGAAAGCCGCCGCGCTTGCCGCCCTGGTAGGCGCTCAGTTCCGGCTTGCCCAGTTGTTGCGTCCAGTACGGCGTGAGGATGCAGTGCGCCGAGCCGGTGACCGGATCCTCGTCGATGCCCACGGCAGGGGCGAAGTTGCGCGACACGAAATCCACTGTCTCACCTTTCGCAGTCACGATCACCGCCGGCCAGGGCAGCTGCGCCAATGCCCGCAGATCGGGGGAACAGGCACGCACGGCTGCTTCGGACTCGAGCACTACCAGCAGTTGTGGGGCATCGAGCACGGCAACCGGCGTCTGCCCGAGGATTTGCGCCAGCCCCTCGGGCTCGGCGATTGGCGTCGGCGCATTGCACGGGAAATCCAGCACCATGCGGTCGCCCTCACGGCTGACCGAAAGGTTGCCATCTGCATAGATGAAATCGATACGCTCACCCGGCTCGCCATGGCACTCGAACAGCGCATGGGCACTGGCCAGGGTGGCGTGCCCACACAGCGGCACTTCGGTCGTGGGCGTGAACCAGCGAATACGCCAGGCGGCGCCCTCCTTCACCACGAATGCGGTTTCAGCCAGGTTGTGCTCTGCAGCGATCTGCTGCATCAGCGCGTCATCGAGCCACTGATCGAGGCGATAGACCACTGCGGGGTTGCCGGCGAAAGGTTTGTCAGTGAATGCGTCGATCTGATGAAACCGCAGGGACATGGGCTGCTTCCTGTGCAGAGGTGAGTGGCGCCCAGCATGCCTGTATCAGGCCCGACAGAAGCCATACAGCGCACCGGCAAAAGAGCACAACAGTGGGCGATCAGCGCGGCTGGCGAATGCCGTAGCGCTGCAGCAGTGCATCCAGGCGGCCATCCTGCCGATAGCGTTGCACACCATCGTCGAAGATATCGCGGTAGCGGGCGCTGGCCGGCAGTACCGGGGAAAAGGCGATGTAAATGGGCACGTCCGGCACGCGGCAACCGACTTCCAGCAACTTGCCCTGGCCACCGTTCCGATCCTGGTACATGGCCATGATCCAGGTGTTTTCCAAGAGCGCATCCAGGCGCCCCAGTTCGACCTTGCGCACGTTCAGCGCCAGCGCCTGTTCGCCCGCCGCCAACTGCAATCGTTCCTGATCACGCTGATGACGACTGATGTAGTTGTCGAGCTCCTGACCGTAGCTGTAGCCGTTGATCACGCCCAGGCGAATCTGGGCCAGGGAGTCCAGCCCGGTGTAGCGCCAGCTGGTACCGGGTCGGGCGTAGAAGCAGTTGCGGGAAATGCCGGGCGACTGTTTGCCGAACAGAAAATCCGGCGCGTCGCGCACGCCGGCGCCGACCAGGGCGTTGGCACGGCCGCTACGCACATCCTGCACGGCGCGCGCCCAGTTGGTGACGCGATATTCGACCTGAATGCCAGCCTCGGCGAAGATCTGCGTGGCCAGCTCGATGAAGATGCCTGGCCGCTCGGCGTCCGGTGCGCAATTGACCGGGCACCAGACATCGGCCTCCATGATCAGGGTTTCAGCCTGCGTGCTGGCGCTGCTCAACAACGCCGCCGCCAGCACACCCCTTGCCGCCCAACCCATACCTTTCACCGCTCGCCTAGCCTCCTGCTAATGGGGCTATTGTCGCCCCGTTCCTTAGAACCTGTTCAAAGTCTGCTGCGCGTCGGCACTGCGGCGTTAAAAACAGGCTCGGACTGCTCATTTACAGCCCGTAAACTCCGCGTCCTCGCCTGTTTTTGCCTTGCATTGCTCTAGCTCGCGAGACTTTGAACAGGCTCTTAGATACGCCGCTGCGCTTCCCGACCGGGAACACCAAAGGCAGCCGACAGTGCCAGTGTCCGGCCCCGGCTTCAAGCCTGGCGCGCGGCATTCCGGCATACGGTCAGCGGGCGGGTTACAGAATGCTGCTGGGTCAGCGACCGATATCGGCGAACTGCGCCTGGGTGTGCTCGGCCAACGTTTCGGCGTTCAGCTCGACCTCCAATCCACGCCGCCCGGCACTCACATAAATGGTCGGGAAATTGCGTGCACTGCTGTCGATAAAGGTACGCAGGCGTTTCTTTTGCCCCAGCGGGCTGATACCGCCGACCAGGTACCCAGTGGCGCGCTGCGCGGCGTCGACCGGCGCCATGTCCACTTTCTTCACGCAGGCCGCGTGGGCCAGAGCCTTGAGATCGAGGCTGCCGACCACAGGCACCACGGCCACCAGCAATTCGCCCTTCTCGCTGGCCGCCAGCAATGTCTTGAACACCCGCACCGGCTCGAGGTCTAGCTTTTCGGCAGCTTCCAGCCCGTAGGAAGATGCCTTGGGGTCATGCTCATAACTGTGGATCCGGTGGGTGGCACCGACCTTCTTCAAGAGATTCAGAGCAGGCGTCATGAAGACTCCGGATGACGGGAAAAAAGGGCGAACGACCCGGCGATTCTAGCGCCGCGACAGGGCAAGCGTTGGGCCAATCTTCAGCCTGCGACAAAACTTGTTTCACAACGGAACCTATCCCTCGCGAAACTGACCTATTTAACTGTATACGCGTTTGATATCGAAAATATCAGCCGCCATGCGCGGTTCGTTTTTTGACAATACGCGATAAACAGAACTACTTTTTTCGATTACGAACACATACAGTTCCCTTACCCCGATGGCAATGGTGCAAACGCAGCCCCGTTCTAAAGTGGGCTCCCGTACCTGACACCAGCGCCTCAAAACAACAAAAACGAGGCTTCCCCATGACTACTGCGCTACAACAACCCACGCTGTCGGGCCAATGCATGGCCGAATTCCTGGGCACGGCGTTGCTGATCTTCTTCGGCACCGGCTGCGTTGCCGCTCTCAAGGTCGCAGGCGCCAGTTTCGGCCTGTGGGAAATCAGCATCATCTGGGGTGTCGGCGTCAGCATGGCCATCTACCTGACGGCTGGCGTCTCCGGTGCACACCTCAACCCCGCGGTAAGTATCGCCCTGTGCATCTTCGCCGGTTTCGAAAAGCGCAAGCTGCCCTTCTACATCGTTTCCCAGATCGCTGGTGCCTTCTGTGGCGCGCTGCTGGTGTACACGCTGTATAGCGGACTGTTCGTCGAGTACGAGCAGACCCACCAGATGGTGCGCGGCTCCCAGGCCAGCCTGGAACTGGCCTCGGTGTTCTCCACCTACGCCAATCCGGTGCTTTCCACCGGCCAGGCATTCATGGTCGAAGTCGTGATCACCGCGATCCTGATGGGTGTGATCATGTCCCTGACCGACGACAACAACGGCCTGCCACGCGGCCCGCTGGCGCCCCTGCTGATCGGCCTGCTGATCGCCGTGATTGGCAGTGCCATGGGCCCGCTGACCGGCTTCGCCATGAACCCGGCCCGGGACTTCGGCCCGAAAATGATGACCTTCTTCATGGGCTGGGGCGAGATCGCTTTCACCGGCGGCCGTGACATCCCCTACTTCCTGGTGCCGATCTTCGCGCCGATCCTGGGCGCCAGCCTCGGCGCCCTGGTATACCGCACCCTGGTCGCCCGTCACCTGCCCAGCGCGGTCGAAGCGCCGGTGGCAGAACGTGCGACCGCCCGTGACGTCAAAGCATCCTGATTTCAACGGCGTGCGGATCCGCTGAAGACGCACGCCACTTTGTCCTCCGCTCACCTCAAGGCAATCGACATGACCGACAAGAACTACATCATTGCCCTCGACCAGGGTACTACCAGCTCCCGCGCGATCATTTTCGATCGCGATGCCAACGTGGTGTGCATCGCCCAGCGCGAGTTCACCCAGCACTATCCGCAAAGCGGCTGGGTCGAGCACGACCCCATGGAAATCTTCGCCACCCAAAGCGCGGTGATGGTCGAAGCGCTGGCCCAGGCCGGCCTGCACCATGATCAGGTGGCTGCCATCGGCATCACCAACCAGCGTGAAACCACCGTGGTGTGGGACAAGAACACCGGCCGGCCGATCCACAACGCGGTCGTCTGGCAGTGCCGGCGCAGCACCGAGATCTGCCAGCAGCTCAAGCGCGACGGCCTGGAGCCGTACATCAAGGAAACTACCGGCCTGGTCACCGACCCCTACTTCTCGGGCACCAAGCTGAAGTGGATCCTCGACCACGTAGAAGGCAGCCGCGAGCGCGCCCGCAAGGGTGAACTGTTGTTCGGCACCATCGATAGCTGGCTTATCTGGAAATTCACCGGCGGCAAGGTGCACGTCACCGACTACACCAACGCCTCGCGCACCCTGCTGTTCAACATCCACACCCGCGAGTGGGACGCCAAGATGCTCGAGGTGCTGGATATCCCCCGCGAGATGCTGCCGGAGGTCAAATCCTCGTCAGAGGTCTATGGCCACACCAAGAGCGGCATCGCCATCGCCGGTATCGCCGGCGACCAGCAGGCCGCGCTGTTCGGCCAGATGTGCGTCGAGCCGGGCCAGGCCAAGAACACCTACGGCACCGGCTGCTTCCTGCTGATGAACACCGGCGACAAGGCCGTGCACTCCCAGCACGGCATGCTCACCACCATCGCCTGCGGCCCGCGCGGCGAGCCGGCCTATGCGCTGGAAGGCGCGATCTTCAACGCCGGCTCCACCATCCAGTGGCTGCGCGACGAACTGAAGGTGGTCAATGACGCCTACGACACCGAGTACTTCGCCGGCAAGGTCAAGGACAGCAACGGCGTGTATCTGGTGCCGGCCTTCACCGGTCTCGGCGCGCCCTATTGGGATCCCTACGCCCGTGGCGGCCTGCTCGGCCTGACCCGTGGCGTGAAGATCGACCACATCATTCGCGCCGCCCTGGAGTCCATCGCCTACCAGACCCGCGACGTGCTCGACGCCATGCAGCAGGACTCCGGCGAGCGCCTCAAGTCCCTGCGCGTGGACGGCGGCGCGGTGGCCAACAACTTCCTCATGCAGTTCCAGGCCGACATCCTCGGCACCCAGGTCGAGCGCCCGCAAATGCGCGAAACCACGGCCCAGGGCGCTGCCTACCTGGCGGGTCTGGCTACCGGTTTCTGGAGCAGCCTGGACGAACTGCGAGGCAAGGCGGTGATCGAGCGCGAGTTCGAGCCGCAGCTGGCCGATGCGGACAAGGAGAAGTTCTACGCCGGCTGGAAAAAGGCCGTGGATCGCACCCGCGACTGGCAACCCCACGAAGAGCAGAAGTGAGCCACAGCCCCGGCTGTCACTGGCAGTGAGCAGATTCGTGCGGCATCATGGTGCAATTCCGTGCGGCCCGAAGGACATTCAATGAATCTGCCCCCTCGCCAGCAGCAAATCCTCGATCTGATCCGCGAACGCGGCTACGTCAGCATCGAGGAGCTGGCTACCCAGTTCGTCGTCACCCCGCAAACCATCCGCCGCGATATCAATCAGCTGGCGGATGCCAACCTGCTGCGCCGCTACCATGGCGGCGCCGCCTACGATTCCAGCGTCGAGAACACCGCCTATGCGATGCGCGCCGACCAGATGCGCCAGGAAAAGCAGCGCATCGGTGAAGCGGTAGCCGCGCAGATTCCCGACCACGCCTCGCTGTTCATCAATATCGGTACCACCACCGAAGCCATCGCCCGGGCGCTGCTCAACCACAGCCACCTGAAGGTCATCACCAACAACCTCAACGTCGCTTCGATGCTCGCCGCCAAGGACGACTTCGACGTGCTGCTCACCGGCGGCAACGTGCGCCGTGACGGCGGCCTGGTGGGCCAGGCCAGCGTGGACTTCATCAACCAGTTCAAGGTCGACTTCGCCTTGGTCGGCATCAGCGGCATCGATGAAGACGGCAGCCTGCTGGATTTCGACTATCAGGAAGTGCGCGTCTCCCAGGCGATCATTGCCAACGCCCGCAAGGTGATTCTGGCCGCCGACTCCAGCAAGTTCGGCCGCAACGCGATGATCCGCCTCGGCCCGATCAGCCTGATCGATTGCCTGGTCACCGATGAACAGCCGGTACCCGGCCTCTGCCAACTGCTCGACCAGCACAAGATCCGCCTCGAAGTCGTCTGACCCCTCCTCTCACCATCCGAGCGACTCCTCGCTCGGATGCGTGTCATTTTTTATTCCTATTCGAACATCGGGCGAACCTTCTCGGCGCCCGGGCATCTGTAATTATGTTCGTGAATTTTCATTCCAGCGCATTCCTTGGCTCCTTTTGATCGAACACCACTGGATGCGTAACTATTCATGCGCTAGTATTTTCGGAAATGAACATTTATGTTCGATTTGAAAATACAAACGCTAGACGAGGCCCCGACGATGTCCACATCCAGCCTGACCAACAGCCCGTTGTCCGAGGTTTACGATATTGCCGTCGTGGGCGGCGGCATTAATGGTGCCGGTATCGCCTGTGATGCGGCAGGTCGCGGCCTCTCGGTATTCCTTTGCGAAAAGGACGACCTCGCGCGCCACACCTCGTCGGCGAGCAGCAAGCTGATTCACGGCGGCCTGCGCTATCTGGAGCACCACGAGTTCCGCCTGGTGCGCGAAGCCCTGGCCGAACGCGAAGTGCTGCTGGCCAAAGCACCGCACATCGTCAGCCCGATGCGTTTCATCCTTCCCCACCGCCCGCACCTGCGCCCGGCGTGGATGATCCGTGCCGGCCTGTTTCTTTACGACAACCTGGGCAAGCGCAAGGCGCTGCCGCGCTCGCGTGGCCTGAGCTTCGGTGCCAACAGCCCGCTGAAGCCCGAGATCACCAAGGGCTTCGAGTACTCCGATTGCTGGGTCGACGACGCTCGCCTGGTGGTGCTCAACGCCATGGCCGCCCGCGAGAACGGTGCCCATGTACACACCCATACGCGTTGCGTGAGCGCACGCCGCAGCCAGGGCGCCTGGGAAGTGGACTTGGAGCGCGCCGATGGCAGCCGCTTCTCGATCCGCGCCAAGGCGCTGGTCAACGCCGCCGGTCCGTGGGTAGCGCGCTTCATCCGTGACGATCTGCAGCAGAAGTCGCCCTATGGTATCCGCCTGATCCAGGGCAGCCACTTCGTGGTGCCGCGCCTGTATGACGGCAAGGAGGCCTTCATTCTGCAGAACGAAGACCGCCGCATCGTCTTCGCCATCCCCTATCTGGATCGCTTCACCCTGATCGGCACCACGGACCGCGAGTACCAGGGCGACCCGGCCACCGTAAGCATCAGCGACGAAGAAACCGATTACCTGCTCAAGGTGGTCAACGACCACTTCCGCAAGTCCCTGAGCCGTGACGACATTATTCACAGCTACGCCGGTGTGCGCCCGCTGTGCGATGACGAGTCCGACGAGCCCTCGGCCATCACTCGCGACTACACCCTTTCGCTGTCGGCCCAGGGCAACGAACCGCCGCTGCTGTCGGTGTTCGGCGGCAAGCTGACCACCTATCGCAAGCTGGCGGAGTCGGCGATGGCGCAGCTGGCGCCGTTCTTCCCGAACATGCAGGCGCGCTGGACCGCCGATGCGCCGCTGCCGGGCGGCGAGAACATGCAGAGCCGCGAGAGCCTGATCGAAGCGCTGCGTGCTCGCCACAGCTGGCTGAGCACCGAGCTGGCCAAGCGCTGGGCGATCACCTACGGCAGCCGTACCTGGCTGCTGCTGGAAAACGTGCAGAGCGAAAGCGACCTGGGCGAACACTTCGGCCATGATCTGTACGCCCGCGAGGTGGATTACCTGCGCGAGCAGGAATGGGCCACCGAGGTGGACGACATTCTCTGGCGCCGCAGCAAGCTGGGCCTGTTCCTGTCCGCTGCCGAGCGCAGCCGGCTGGAAGCCTACCTGGCGCCCGCCGCCCCTGCCCTGCTCACAGCTGTACCAGTTGCGCGTCCAGCCGATGCGCTTGAAGGTGTGGCAGTACCGCGGCAAGCAACGGCGCCTTGAAGCGCTCCTGAAAGCGGTGGGCGAGCCCGGGAATCAGCCGCAGCTCGCTGCCGCGGATATGCGCCGCCACATGCACGCCGTGCATCACCGGCAGCAACGGGTCGGCGGTGCCATGCACCACCAGCGTCGGCACCTGCAGCCGGTTGAGCAGATCCACCCGGCTGCTCTCGGCAAGAATCGCCAACAGTTGCCGTTCCACCCCAGCCGGATTGAAGGCACGGTCGTAGGCCACTTCAGCCTGATGCAGGAGCACCGCGCGATCATCCACCACCGCTGGGCTACCCAGCGCCGCCAGCAAATCCGCCTGTTGTTCCAGCGCCACTTCTCGGCTCGGCGCCTCGCGGCGCGCCAGCAACTTTAGTAGCGCCGGGCTCGGTGCAGGCAGACCTTGGGCGCCTGAGCTGGTCATCACCAGAGTCAGGCTGCGAACGCGCTGGGGCGCCATGTCGGCGATGTGCTGGGCGATCATCCCGCCCATGCTCGCGCCCAGCAGATGGAAATCCTTGATGCCCAGCGCGTCCATCAAACCCAGGGCATCACCCGCCATATCGCGCAGCCGATACGGCGCGCCGACCGATAGCCCAAGTCGGTAGCGCAGTACCTCGTAGGTCAGATTGGCCTCGGGCGCCTTGGCATTCCAACTGCTCAGGCCTACATCGCGGTTGTCGAAGCGGATCACCCGAAAGCCCTGCTCGCACAGCTGCTCGACCACGTCATCCGGCCAGTGGATCAGCTGCCCACCCAGCCCCATGACCAGCAGCAACGCCGGATCGCTGTCACGACCGATGCTCTGGTACGCCAGGCTCACATCGCCCACGGACACGCGCTCAGCGTCCGTGCCGACCTTGCACACCTCAGCTGCCAGGCACGACAAACTGCCCAGCAAGGCCGCCAGAAAAATAACCACGCGCATCATGAATTCCACGAACGATAAACCGGATAGCAGACAAGTGTTGCAGTGATGGCGTACGGCTCGCTGCCATAAAACGGTGACATTTTGATGAAACCTGCCAAACGGATATCGAGAGGCGACTCGACAGCGGCCAGCCGCTGGGCGACACTGCTGCACATGAACACTGCTCATTTTAATGCCGAAGCAGTTGAATCGTTTGCAGGTACCTCGATGCTCGAAATCCGCCATTTGAAGACGCTCCACGCCCTGCGTGAAACCGACAGCCTGGTCGAGGCGGCTGACCGCCTGCACCTGACCCAATCGGCGCTGTCGCACCAGTTCAAGGAGCTTGAGGAGCGCCTCGGCATGCAGCTGTTCGTGCGCAAGACCAAGCCGGTGCGCTTCACCAGCGCCGGGCTGCGCCTGCTGCAGCTGAGCGACGCCGTACTCCCCCTGCTGCGCAGCGCCGAGCGCGATCTGTCGCGCCTGGCCGGTGGCACGGCCGGTCGCCTGCATATGGCCATCGAATGCCACAGCTGCTTTCAATGGCTGATGCCGACCATCGACCAATTCCGCGACGCCTGGCCGGAAGTCGAGCTCGACCTGGCCTCTGGCTTCTCCTTCGCGCCCCTGCCCGCCCTGGCCCGTGGCGACCTGGACCTGGTGGTAACGTCGGACCCGGTGGAGCTGTCCGGCATTACCTATGTGCCGTTGTTCACCTACGAAGCCATGTTGGCGGTGGCCAACCAGCACGGCCTGGCCAGTCGTCCCTATATCCGCCCTGAAGACCTGCTCAAGGAAACCCTGATCACCTACCCGGTGGAGCGTGATCGCCTGGATATATTCACCCGTTTTCTGGAGCCCGCCGACATCGAGCCGGCCCAGGTACGCACGTCCGAGCTGACGGTGATGATGATGCAGCTGGTGGCCAGTGGTCGCGGTGTCTGCGGCCTACCCAACTGGGCGCTGCACGAGTACAGCTCACGGGGCTATGTGACCGCCAAGCGCCTTGGCGACAAGGGTTTGTTCGCCACGCTCTACGCCGGCGTGCGCACCGACATGCTCGATGCGCCGTTCATGCGTGATTTCCTGCTCACCGCCAAGGACACTTCGTTCGCCAATCTCGAAGGCGTCAGCGTCGCCCGGCAGTAACCCCTTTCCACGGCAACACAGGGCTTCACCATGAACATCAGCGACATCCCCTTTGGCGTCACCGACTGGAGCCAGATTCAGCCTACCGAACACGCTGGCGAAACCGGCATGGCCTATTGGCGCACCTGCCAGTTCGGCGCGCTGCGCGTGCGCATGGTCGAGTACACGGCGGGCTATCTGGCCGACCACTGGTGCAAGAAGGGCCACATCCTGCTCTGCCTGGAAGGTGAGCTGCATACCGAGCTCGATGACGGCCGCCACTTCGTGATGACACCCGGCATGAGTTATCAGGTCGCCGATGGCGCCGAAGCGCACCGCAGCTCGACGAGCACCGGCGCTCGACTGTTCATCGTCGACTGAATCGGGCCGCCGACAGGTTACAGCCTCGCCGTTCTGCCGTTATGCTGGCGGTCGATTTCTGCGCCTGGAGCCCGTCATGATCAATGCCTACCGTCTGCCCGTTATCGCCGGTCTGGTTCTGCTGGGCGCCTGCGCCAGCCCCTCGAAAACCCTGCAGGTGCAGAAGCAGAGCCAGTGCCCGATCGTCCTGCACGCGGGTCAGCAGTTGATCCTCAGCCTGCCGAGCAACCCGACGACGGGCTATCGCTGGACGGTGCAGGAAGACGCGGCCGCGGTGCTCAAGGCTCTTGGCCCGGAAGTCTACAGCGCAGCCGAGGATTCCGACCTGGTCGGCGGCGACGGCCACTCCACCTGGCGCTTCCAGGCCACCGAGGCGGGTGAAGCCCAGTTGCTGCTGACCTACGCCCAGCCCTGGGATGCCAGCGCCGCGCCCGCCGACACCTTCGATTGTCAGATCCGCGTGCGCTAAGGATGCGGCTGCACGGCCAAACCCAGGCCGACCATCGCATCAGGCTCGTCACGAGGTTTGGCTAATCGCCGGACTTGGCTAAAATGCGCGCCTTTCCAGCGCCATGCAGACCGACCGTGAACAGACAGCCCGACCAACTCTTCGCCCAGCCACTGGATCAGGTGCCGGATTTCGTCTTCAACGAGGACGTGGCCCGGGTCTTTCCCGACATGATCAAGCGCTCGGTGCCGGGCTATCCGACCATCGTCGAGAACATCGGCGTTCTGGCTGGCCAGTTCGCCCAGCCCGGCAGCCTGCTCTATGACCTGGGTTGCTCGCTGGGCGCCGTCACCCAGGCGCTGCGCCGCCACGTACAGGTGGACGGTTGTCGGGTGATAGCCGTGGACAACTCCAGCGCCATGGTCGAGCGCTGCCGCGAGTACCTGCACGCCCAGGACGCCATGTTCCAGGAGCTGCTGCCGGTCGAGGTCATCGAAGCCGACATTCTCGCCATGGACTGGCAGCCCGCCTCCCTGGTGGCGATGAACTTCACCCTGCAGTTCATCGCCCCGGAAAACCGCCTGGAACTGCTGAGCCGGATCCGCAGTACCCTGCTGCCCGGTGGTGCGCTGATCCTCTCCGAGAAACTGCGCTTCGAAGACGAACAACAGCACGCCCTGCTCACCGACCTGCACATCGCCTTCAAGCGGGCCAACGGCTACAGCGAACTGGAAATCGCCCAGAAGCGCAGCGCCATCGAAAACGTCATGCTGCCCGACAGCCTCGAACAGCACCGCGAACGCCTGCAGGCGGCAGGCTTCAGCAAAGTGGTGCCGTGGTTCCAGTGCCTGAACTTCGCGTCCCTGGTGGCCTTGCCATGATGCGCCGTATGGATCTGGACGCCCTGCAGGCCGAGCTCGCCGGCACGCTGCTGCAGGACTGGAGCGCTGATTTGCCCGGGCAGATCGACGCCAAACTGGCCATCGGTCATGGCGACCTGCAGCGTTGGCATGCGGCTGTCGAAGCGCTGCCACAGCTGCAGACCGAGCAGATCGACCTGCAGCAGGACTTCCGCCTCGATGGCCATTGCGATGAGGCCACCCGAGCGGCGCTGGACAGTGCCCTGCGCGGCCTGATCCCCTGGCGCAAAGGCCCTTTCCATACCTTCGGCGTGCACGTGGACACCGAATGGCGCTCGGACTGGAAGTGGCAGCGCGTCGCCCCGCACCTGGATCTCAGGGGCAGACGCGTGCTCGACGTCGGCTGCGGCAATGGCTACTACATGTGGCGCATGCTCGGCGCCGGCGCCCGCAGCGTGGTCGGCATCGACCCGAACTGGCTGTTCCTCTGCCAGTTCCTGGCGATGAAGAATTACCTGCCGGATATGCCCGCCTGGCACCTGCCGCTCGGCATTGAAGAGCTACCCGCAAGGCTCTTGGGCTTCGACACGGTATTTTCCATGGGCGTGCTCTATCACCGTCGCTCGCCCATCGACCACCTGCTCGAACTCAAGGACTGCCTGCGCAAGGGCGGCGAACTGGTGCTGGAAACCCTGGTAGTGGAAGGCGACGCCCAACAGGTGCTGGTACCCGAGGATCGCTACGCGCAGATGCGCAACGTCTGGTTCCTGCCGTCGGTGCCGGCGCTGGAGCTATGGCTGCGCCGCGCCGGGTTTCTTGATGTGCGCTGCGTGGACGTCAGCGTCACCTCGGTCGAGGAACAGCGCAGCACCGAGTGGATGCGCTACCAGTCGCTGCCCGAATTCCTCGACCCGCTGGACCATCGCCGTACCGTCGAAGGCCTGCCGGCGCCGCGCCGCGCCGTAATGGTCGCCCGCAAGCCCTGAAGGAAGCAGCGCCGTTTAGCGCGGCGCTGCCTCCTGGATCAGCTGTTTCATCTCGCGCACGGCTTCCTTGAAGCCGACGAACAGCGCATGGCTGACCAGTGCATGGCCGATGTTCAGCTCGTTGATGCCCGGAATCGCCGCCACCGGCTCGACGTTGTGGTAATGCAGGCCGTGGCCGGCGTTGACGATAAGCCCCAGCGACACACCCAGGGCAACGCCCTCACGGATGCGCTGCAGCTCGGCAGCCGCTTCCTGCGACGTATGGGCATCGGCATAACGACCGGTGTGCAATTCGATGGCCGGTGCACCGACGCGTTTGCTCGCCTCGATCTGCCGCGGGTCGGCATCGATGAACAGCGACACCTCGCTGCCGACGGCCGCCAGGCGTTTTACCGCCGCGGCAATCCGCGCCTCCTGACCCGCCACGTCCAGGCCGCCTTCGGTGGTCAGCTCCTGGCGGGTTTCCGGCACCAGGCACACGTGCTCGGGGCATATCTCCTCGGCGAAGTCGAGCATGAAGTCGGTCACGCCCATCTCGAAGTTCATGCGCGTCTGCATGACCTCCTTGAGCACGCGCACGTCGCGCTCCTGGATATGCCGGCGATCTTCACGCAGGTGCACGGTGATGCCATCGGCACCCGCCTCTTCGGCGTCCAGCGCGGCTTTTACCGGATCGGGATAACGGGTGCCGCGCGCCTGGCGCAGCGTGGCGACGTGATCGATATTCACACCCAGCAAAACACGGTTGGCTTCAGTCACGGGTCGGCTCCTTGAGCGTCATGAACAATTCGCGGCTGACCAGCGGTCGGCCGCCAAGATGGGGGGCGAGTGCCTGGCGCATCAGGCGCTTGGCCGCGGCCAGGGCACCGGGCGTGCTCCAGTCCGCATCGGCCATGGCCAGCAGTTCGCTACCGAGAAAGGCCCCGGGCTGCCAGTGGCCGATGGGCAGAAAGCCGCTGTCGGCCTCCAGCCGGTACAAGCCGTCGCTGACCACGGCATTGCCCTGCACGTCGCTGTCGAGGGCGAAACCATAGCCGAGTTCATCGAGCAGTCGCCATTCGAAAGCACGCAAAATCGGCTCCAGCGGCCGCCCTTGGGCCAGTGCCAGGATGCTCATGGCGTAATGCTCGAAAATCACCGGGTGCGGGTCTTCGGCTGGCAGCACGCGAATCAGCAATTCGTTGAGGTACAGCCCGCTGAATAGCGCCTCGCCGGTGAGCAGGTTGGGAATGCCGGCGGCTTCCAGGCGGCCGACGTTCTTCAGCTCGCCGCGGCCGCGGGTTTCCAGCTCCAGGGGAATGAACGGCCGCGCCAGGCTGCCAGCCTTGCCCCGCGCGCCACGCAATACGGCGCGCAAACGGCCTTGCGGGGTCAGGAAGTCGACCAGCGCGCTGCTCTCGCGGTACGCGCGGCTGTGCAGGACATAGGCGGGCTGGCTGAGCGCAAGCATGGGAAGAAACTCGCTGAGTTAGCCAGCCGCAGCGCGGCGGATGCCGAGTCAGATATCGTCGTAACCGAGCGAACGCAGGGCGCGTTCGTCATCGGACCAGCCACTCTTCACCTTGACCCACAGATTGAGCATGACCTTGGTGTCGAACATCGACTCCATGTCCTTGCGCGCTTCCTGGCCAATGCGTTTGAGGCGCTCACCCTTCTCGCCGATGATGATCTTCTTCTGACCGTCGCGTTCGACCAGGATCAGCGCATGGATATGCATGATCCGCCCTTCGCGCTTGAACTCCTCGATCTCCACGGTGATCTGGTACGGCAGCTCGGCACCGAGCTGACGCATGATCTTCTCGCGTACCAGCTCGGCGGCGAAGAAGCGCCCGGAGCGGTCGGTGATCTGGTCTTCAGGGAAGAAATGCACACCCTCGGGCAGGCGCTCGCCCACGAGTTTTTCCAGGGCATCGAGGTTGTGCCCCTGCTGCGCCGACACCGGCACGATCTCGGCATTGGGCAGTTGCTGCGCCAGCCACTGCAGGTGCGGCATCAGGTCGGCCTTGTCTTCCAGGCGATCGGTCTTGTTGACCGCCAAGATCACCGGACCTTCGACGTACTGGACGCGTTCGAGCACCATCTGGTCCTCATCGGTCCAGCGGGTGCGATCGACCACGAAGATCACCACGTCGACATCCTTGAGGGCCGACGAGGCGTTCTTGTTCATGTAGCGGTTGATCGCCTTGTCGTTGTTCTTGTGCAGGCCGGGCGTGTCGACATAGATCGCCTGCACGTCACCCTCGGTCTTGATGCCGAGCATGTTGTGGCGAGTGGTCTGTGGCTTGCGCGAGGTGATCGCCAGCTTCTGACCGAGAATGTGGTTGAGCAGCGTCGACTTGCCCACGTTGGGCCGGCCAACGATGGCGACATAGCCACAGCGCGTTACGGGCGAATCAGTCATTGCCGTTCTCCACACCCAGGGCGATCAGCGCGGCAGTGGCCGCGACCTGTTCGGCGATCCGGCGGCTGGCACCTTGGCCCAGGGTCTTGTCATTGAGTAGATTAACCTGACATTCGACCACGAATGTCCGGCAATGGGGTTCGCCCTGAATATCGACCACTTCGTAACGCGGCAGCTCACAGGCGCGCGACTGCAGAAACTCCTGCAGGCGGGTCTTCGGATCCTTGTTGGTATCGACCAGGGTCAGGCCGTCCAGCTCGTTGGTCAGCCAGGCCAGCACGCGCTCGCGGGCGACTTCCATGCCGGCATCCAGGTAGATGGCGCCAATCAGGGCTTCCAAGGCGTCGGCCAGGATCGAGTCGCGGCGAAAACCACCGCTCTTCAGCTCACCGGAGCCCAGGCGCAGGTACTCGCCAAGATCGAAACCGCGCGCCAGTACGGCAAGGGTCTCACCCTTCACCAGACGCGCACGCAGCCTCGACAGCTGGCCTTCGCGAGCCTGAGGAAAACGCTCGTAGAGCGCCTCGCCGGCGACGAAATTGAGGATGGCATCACCGAGGAACTCCAGACGCTCATTGTTGCGTCCGGCAAAACTGCGATGGGTCAGAGCCAGGATCATCAGATCCTGGTCCTTGAAGCTATGCCCGAGCTGGCGCTCGAGGCGGGTCAACGAAACACTCACGGCATACGCACACGAAATTCTTTATCGAAATTAACCACCAGATCGATGTTCTCGATCAGATGCTCACGTTTTTCATACTTGAGATGGGCCAGAAACTCATTGCCATCCTGGGTCACCTTCAGCACGTCCTGCATGTTCAGGTCGCGGATGCTGTTGACCGTCATGCCACGGCTGACGTGGCTGTAGAAATCGCCCACCGTCCGGACTTCCTGCAGGCGGTCGGTTTCCACCGAGGTAATGATCTTTTCCATCGACATGTAGTCGAGGTAATGCGGCACTACCTTGAACGCCGTACTGGCCAGAAACGCCACAACAGCCAGTACCACCAACCAACTGACGATCGACAAGCCCTGCTGCGAGCGTGCGAATTTCATGTTCATCCCCAAAAGTATCCAGATAGTCCGATGCGCGTCGCGCGCATGACAAGACTATAGATAGCGGGCGGCGCCGTATTGAACAGCGCCGCAAATTTTTATCAGATCAGTGAATGAGCCCGACACGGGAGAAGTTCGGCAGGGTCTTGAACTTCGGATCCGGCCAACTCATCCAGATGGCGAATGCCTTGCCGACGATGTTGCGATCCGGAACCATGCCCAGCACGTCTTTGGGGATATTCGGGTCGTTCCAGTAACGGCTGTCGTTGGAGTTGTCGCGGTTGTCGCCCATCATGAAGTAGTGCCCTTTAGGAATGGTCCACTCCTTGCCGGGCTCGGCACGGTAGCGGGTCATTTCCTTGCGGATGCGGTGCTCCACATCGCCCAGGCGCTCGCTGTAAAGCGTGGCGCTGCCCAGGCTGCCCGGCTCTTCGCCAATCAGTTGCTCGGCCACCGGTTTGTCATTGATGAACAGGCGCTTGTCGCTGCTGTAGCGCACGTGATCACCCGGCAGGCCGATGACCCGCTTGATGTAGTTGACGTTGGGATCGCTCGGGTAGCGGAACACCATGACGTCACCGCGCTGCGGGTCGCCGACTTCGATCACCTTGGTGTCCAGCACCGGCAGGCGAATGCCGTAGGCAAACTTGTTGACCAGGATGAAATCGCCGACTTCCAGAGTCGGGATCATCGAGCCGGACGGAATCTGGAACGGCTCGACCAGAAAGGAGCGCAGCACCAGCACGATGGCCAGCACCGGAAAGAACGACTTGCCGTATTCGACCAGCAAGGGTTCCTTGTTGAGCTTCTCGACCACTGCGTCGTCGACTTGCTCGACCTTGCCCTGGTAGCTGGCAATCGCT
>Ga0209370_1001749_pt1 | contig 17946 bp, 18 predicted proteins | sample AgamicAtPrz_FD_187164 | JGI IMG/M metagenome (GOLD analysis project Ga0209370, IMG submission 187164) | Agave microbial communities from Guanajuato, Mexico - At.P.rz (SPAdes) (version 2) | ecosystem: Host-associated > Plants > Phyllosphere > Phylloplane/Leaf | place: Guanajuato, Mexico... | reverse complement strand
TGGAACCCCTCGGCTATATCCCGCCCGCCGAAGCTGAGGCAAACTACTATCGGCACGTTGAAACAGCTGCCGCTGAACCCGCATCAACTTAAACCAACCAGCCTCCACGATTCCCGGGGCGATTCAACTTTATTTTGGTAAGACCGTCAATAAAATCGTCAACTCAGGGCGCCGGATGCCTCGGTCTGCCGGGATTCTGGAGTGACAGATTTAATTTGCTCTACGCGGGGCGCCGAGCTGATCATGGTGCGCGACAACCTGCGCCATGCGTCGATCTCGACGACGTCGACCTACCTGCACAGCGACGAAGTGCAGCGCGCTCGGCAGTTCGATCAGGCGTTTGCCGTACAAAAATGAGCATGAGGCGGTTTATATCGAATTACGGATAAGTGATCGGATTTTCATAACCGTGAGGCTTATGATAGGAAATCGCGCTTATCATGTTCGCCCCCCTGATTCGCGAAAAATCCGCCACACCTTGACCTAAGCAGCTGATTCTAAGGGAAAATTGATGCTCGAATCGAGCGGGAAAGGGGTTGGCAAATAGTCCGCAATGCCGTTGATATGGCGCCGCGGGTACAGCGACAACGCCTTTACGATGCCAGAATCGACCGGATGCGGCGTATTACCCAGACAAGCACCGCTTGGTAGCAATATTCTTGAGGCAATGCGCAGCGGGAGGCTACGGGCTTCCCTTTTGGAGCTGCTGACAATAGCGACATTGCTGCATCTCCGATTTTTCCTCTTCAGTGAACGTGTGCTGGGTTTGACCGGAATGACGGCACTCGTGGTGCAGCCATTCGCCAAATCGCTGATAGCTCTCCATGTTGCTGCGCCAGTTGGGCGCGCAAAGGTAATAGCCGAGTGGGCTCTCGAAGCGCTGCCCGAACGGCTCGATCAATTGCCCACGCGCCAATGTGTCCATCACCAGGCAGGAGGGCACGAGCGCCACACCGAGCCCAGACACAGCGGCCTGAATGATCAAGGTGAAGAGATTGAAGCCAGGGCCGATACGGGCACTCTTGTGCTCGTCGGTGTAAGCGATAAACCAGTCTTCCCAGGCCGACGGAATCTCGTTGTGCTGCAGCAGCGTGCAGTCTTTCAGATCAACAAAGTGTTTGATGGCACATCGGTCCCGATACGCCGGTGAACATACCACGCTCGTTTCGTTGCCGATGAGATAGGTGGCCTCTGCAATCGTCCAGTCGCCGTAGCCGTACTGGATCGATGCGTCGTAGTCAGGGCCGGCCTCCATGCTGTCGATGGTGTAATAACGCACGAAATTGATTGAGATGTCCGCATTGAGCGATCTGAACATCGCCAACCTGCAGAGAAGCCAGTTGGCCGCAAAGGTGGGGGCCACGGAAAGATTCAGCAAATGGGTGCCCTTGGCGGTGGACATCACCTGCGTGGTGGCGGTTTCCAACGCCTGTAGGCCGGGGCGTACCTGCTTGAGGTAGTTTTCTCCGATATGGGTCAGCGCCAGGCCCTTTCGGGACCGGATGAAAAGAGGATGCCCAAGGTAACCCTCGAGTTCAGCGATATGCCTGCTGATCGCACTTTGCGTCACGAACAGCTCTTTCGCTGCCTTCGAAAAAGACAAATGCCGCGCCGCAACAATGAAGGCATTCAGTTCCGAGATGGTAGGGCAACGTCTGCGCATAGTTTGTATGAGTAACACTCATGGAGGTAGAACTATTTGGCGGATATCTGCCCGAGAAACATGCAGACCTCCTTTTTTGCCGTCGGTAAGGTTTGGTGCGTGAAGACAACGATGGCCGGGCCCTGTTCGCCCGAAAATTTATGCAACCGACCCTTATCCGAAATGCCACGATTCTTGATACCCGAAATCTTGAATTGCATTTTACTCATGCAGTTCTGATTCGGGATGGCATCATCCAGAAAATTAGTGGTGCCGAGCTGGCCTGCGAAGGCGCGCATGAGATCGATGCCACAGGCATGATTCTGATGCCCGGCCTGATCGACTGTCATGTGCATGTTATGGCTTCGTCCTTCAACTTGGGCGCAGTCGCCCGCATGCCCAACGCGCTGGCGCTCCTGCGAGCGCTTCCGATTATGAGGGGCATGCTGGATCGCGGTTTTACCGCGGTGCGCGACGCCGGCGGCGCCGACTGGGCGCTGGCCGAGGCGGTGAAAACCCGACAGATAGTCGGGCCACGCCTGTTCTGCGCCGGCAAGGCCTTGTCCCAGACCGGCGGACATGGCGACTTCCGCGCCCGCAATGACATCCTGGAAGATCCATGCGCGTGCGCTTACAAGATCGGCAATATCGCACGCGTGGTGGATGGCGTCGATGCCTGTCGCCTAGCGGTCCGTGAGGAAATCCTGAAGGGTGCGTCGCAGATCAAGGTGATGGCCTCCGGCGGCGTGGCCTCGCCGAATGATCCGATTAATAACATGGGCTTTTCCGAGGCTGAATTGCGCGCCATCGTGGAAGAGGCAGGCAACGCCAACACCTATGTCATGGCACACGCATATACGCCAAAGGCCATTACGCGCGCCATTCAATGCGGCGTGCGCACCATCGAGCACGGCAATCTGGTGGACGAGCCCACGGCGCAACTGATGAAGGAGAAAGGTGCCTACATGGTACCCACGCTCATCACGTATGAGGGCTTGGCCAACGACGGTCCTAAGTACGGCCTGCCGCCCGAGTCGGTGCGCAAGATAGCCGGGGTGCGCACCAACGGCCTCGAGGCGCTGAAGGTGCTGGACAAGGTCGGCGTGAAAATGGGCTACGGCTCCGATCTACTGGGCGAAACGCACTACATGCAGTCCGAAGAACTGTTGCTGCGCGCCAAGGTTTTGGGCAATGCGAAGACAATCCAGCAGGCGACGCTGATAGGCGCTGAGATCCTGAACCACGCGGGTCTGTTAGGCGAGGTCGTGGAGCAAGCCTATGCCGATCTACTGCTGATCGACGGCAACCCACTCGATGACATTGGATTGCTGACCCGGCATGACACGGCCATCAAGCTCGTCATGCAGGACGGCGTAATCCACAAGAACTGCCTCTGATCGGCATCCCCTTCATCGTCCTTGGGAACAACCCATGTACTACACCGTATCGGAACGCCTGGAGCGTTTGCCGTTCAGCCGCTTTCACGCGAAACTTCTCATCATCGGCGGCTTGGGGCTGGCTTTTGAAGCGCTGGACGCGGGCATCATCGCCTTCATCCTGCCATCCCTGCGCGCAAAATGGGACCTGACGGGTGGCCAAGCCGGCTGGATCGCCAGCAGCACCTATGTCGGCTTCCTATTGGGCGCGCTGCTGTCGGGGTTGCTCGGCGACCGCTTTGGCCGCAAGGTGGTGATGATGTGGTCGCTGGTGCTGTTTTGCGTTGCCACATTCGCGAATGCGTTTGCGACGAATTTCCACGCGTTCTACATCCTGCGCATGATCGCCGGTGTAGGCATGGGGGCCGAGGGTGCGATTGTCGCACCCTATTTGGCCGAATTCGTCAGCAGCCGCTACCGCGGCCGCTTCACGGGCGCACTGGCGGGATTCTTCTCGTTCGGCTTCGTGCTATCCGCACTGCTGGGATATCTCGTCGTTCCTACGGGCGCCAGCGGATGGCGCTATCTCATGGTCATCGCGGCGCTGCCGGTGGTGTTCCTGCTGTGGATGCGGCGCGCGCTATTCGAATCGCCGCGCTGGCTCGAAGAGATGGGCCGCCACGACGAGGCAGCACGGATGTGCGATGCCATCGAGGATCAAGTGAAAAGCGCCACGGGCCTGCCCTTGCCGGAACCGAAAAAGGGCCCGCGCCATGCGGTGCCGTCTCGTGCCGACGGACGCGACAGTTTCTTTGGCCGGCTGGCCGTGCTGTTCAAGCCGCAGTACCTCACCACCACGATCGTCGTCTGGGTGTTCTGGATTGCCGTCATTTTTTGTTACTACGCCTTCCTGGTGTGGATTCCCAGTCTTCTGGTGACCAAGGGCTTTACTATCACCCGGAGCTTCTCGTTCACTATCCTAATCTATCTGGCGCAGATCCCGGGCTACTACTCCGCAGCCTATCTGAACGACAGGATCGGCCGCAAATACACCATTCTGGCCTACATGCTGGTGGCATGTCTGGCCGCGCTGGGACTGGCCTTTGCCGGGGGTGATACGGAAATCGTCCTCTACAGTATGCTGCTGTCCTTCGGCATGAACGGCGTGATCGCCGGCCAGTACACCTACACGGCCGAGATCTATCCCACCTCCATTCGCGCTACCGGCATGGGCACGGCTTCGGCGCTAGCCCGCATCGGCTCGATTGCTTCGCCCACCATTGTCGGCTCCGCCTATCCGGTGCTGGGCTTCGGCGGGGTGTTCGTGCTGATCACCGTAGTGCTGTCCGTCGGCGGTCTGGGCATTTTCTTCTTCGGTAAGAACACGCAAGGCGTGACCTTGGAGGGCATCAACGAATGACACATGAGCAGACATTGAGGCACCTTGCACAGGCCGCGCATGCGCTAGGCTTGGCCGAAGGTGCCGAGGCGCAATGGTCCGTCATTTCGTGTCTGGCCGAATCCGCCTTCAGCTTCAGCCTGCTAACGGGTCTGGTGTACTTGAAGGAGCAGCGCCTGATGCGCCGCATCTTCTCGACCGATGAAGCCCTGAGCCCGTTGGGCGGCTTCAAGACCACGGGCAAAGGGCCCTGGTCGGCGCGAGTGTTGGACCAGGGGCTGCCGTACATCGGCAGCGACGAGGCCGATATCCGCTCCGTGTTTTCCGAAGCGGAGCTGCTGATCGAGCGCGGCCTGCACTCGGTGCTCAATCTTCCCATCTGGTGCGCTGGCAGTGTGATCGGATCGCTCAATCTTTTGCATCACCGGCATGCTTACGATCATGTCGACGAGCGGGTGATGCTTCTCGTGTCGGGCATTTGCGCACCGGTGTTTTTTCTGGCGAAAGAGACGGAGCTGGACGCGGCAGCGTCGGTGGATATTTCCCGGTTGGAGAGCGTTTAGACCGTCCACGCTCCCGGAGCTTTTCGACGAGGGCCGTTGCGTCGATTTGGACGTGATCACATCAATGATCTAATTCGCATAACGAATTTTTTTGATAAAAAACATACGTCGCTTCATCGGCGTCCGCGTGGACGTGATCGAGGAGCTAAATACGAAAATTCACGTTACAGTTTAGGAGTCTAGATGAAAAAGTCATATCTTGCAGCGATGTTAATGTCGGCTGCGGCGGGAGCCCATGCGCAGAGCACGGTTACGCTGTATGGGACGGTGGACGACGGCATTACCTACACCAACAATCAGAGCGGTCATAGTAATATTCAGGTGTCGAATGGCGCACTTGGAAGCAGCAAATGGGGCTTCCTGACAAAAGAAGATCTCGGTAGCGGGTACAGCGCGCTGGTACGCCTGGAGAATGGTTTCGACATTAACAGAGGAACACTGAACAACGGGGGGCGCCTGTTCGGGCGACAGGCATACATCGGCGTAGGGTCTCCGTTCGGCACTGTGACGATGGGCCGTCAGTATGATTTAGTCCTCGATTCGTTGATCGGCTTGTCGGCGTCGAGCCGTTTTGGGGGCATCCTCGCGGCGCATGCGGCAGATGTTGACAACGTATGGGGCGACTATTCACTGAGCAACTCGATCAAGTATGTCTCGCCGATTTATGCGGGATTCAAAGTTTCGGCGTTGTTCAGCTTTGGCGGCGTCGCGGGTGATTTCTCGAACGGGAAGAAGGAGTCCGTCAGCCTCAGTTATGTTGGTAATGCGCTCAGCGCGGCGGCCGTCTTCTCACGCATAGACAATCCGGCCACCTCCATCTATGACGCACCCGCGCCCCCGGTCGCGGGACGTGCCTTCGTCAATCCGATCACCAATCCGACATTCAGCGGCTACACGTCCGCACGAGCTTTGCAGGTCGCCGGTGTCGGCATCAATTATCGACTGGGGCAAGCACTGGTCGGCTTCACCTATACCAACACCCGATTCGAGAACGTGGTTCGCACATCGTCGACGCCATTCTCGGGGACGGCGACGTTCAACAATTTCGAAGCTCTCGCGACCTACAATGTAACGCCCGCCTTCATGCTGGGAACGTCATACGACTACACCAAGGCCGAAACCGCGAAGTACCTGCAACTCAACGTGGGGGCTTGGTATAACCTTTCCAAGCGAACGCTTCTCTATGCGACGACGTCGTGGGAACACGCAACGGGCATTGATTCGACTGGGAAAGCAGCGGTCGCTGCGCTGACGTTCCTGACGCCCTCCTCGACGGGCAATCAAGTGGCGGTCCGCGCCGGCATTCGGCATAACTTCTGATAGAAGGAAAATGCGTTGGCACGAGCCGCTACGTCGTTCCATGGGGCGGCCCAACCAAGTGCATAACGAATCTATATCGCTAACAATAATTTTCAGAATCGTCGTTTTTCCGCTGCCGCTCGCGCCCACAATCGCGACGTGCTCACCGGGATCGACAGTCATGCTGAATTTCTTGACGACTTCCGCTTCCTCGTCGGCATAGCGGAACGAAACATCTTTCAGCACTAACCTTGCCGCGGGGAAAGAATCGCGTGTTTGTTCATGTTCGAAATTTGTGTCGGTTGCGCTTGTCTCAGGCGACGTCGATGACGAATCCTCTAGCCGCAAGGAGCGTCAACAAGCCACGGGGTCCGTTGAAGTGGTTGAATCCAACCGCGACGGAAAATGGAGCTGCGATAGGGGATTGCGTTTCAGCCAAGATCTTGTCGGCAAACCGATGGTTTCGCTGATCCAGCATTTTTTCGTTGACGATTTTGTCGATACGCGGGGAGTAAGGATCAAGGGCTGAAATCTCCGCCGCAACTTGACCAACATCTCCTGTCAGCCATGCTTCCGCAATGTGTGTCAATGCTGTATCGGTTTGTGCTGCGGTCGCGTTCTGTTCAAGATAGCTACGGAGCATCGCGTCTTGAATGTACTCTGGAAACGAGTCAAACATCACGAACTGCTGCTCAATGCTTTCAAAGCTTTCTATCGGGACATCGTGGCGACGCGCTTCCGCCACGATCTTCGCTTCAACGCTGGTCAACTTGCCGAGGTCCGCATTTCGCTTCTCGATGTCCTGGAGCAGGATCGAGATGGCCCAGGGCTTCAGTCTTTTGATTTTCTCGATCGGAACCTTAACCGCGTTGATGCGTGTGATGAGAAGTGCGGCGGTCAGCGCGGTCAGATGCATGAACACGTCGTCGTCGTTCGGGTAGCTGCAGTGCCTTATCGCATTCGCCCGATCGGTCGCATCATAAGGATTGGCTTCGATAAATACCTTGGCAGACGCGTCGATTTTCTCGACGATACGAGGCGGTAGCCGTTCGTGACGAGGAAGCACGTGAATCGTCGGAATGAGATTGACCACGAGGCCTGTTCCGGAGACAGCTTTCCAGGCGATTCCGTTATTGGGCAATGATGTCTCCGGCATCGAGGGGGCGCCTTGTGCTGCAGCGTCGGCACTTGGAGCAATAGCGTTGAACATGCAGGAAATCGCGATTCTCGCGAAGTCACGGCGGGAAATCGACATACGCAATCCACCAGTATCCAAATGACAGTCGATACCTAACACCAACTTTGCGTGGTTCGGTCAATACCGCGGGCCTCGACCCCAAGCCAACCCGCGGCACTTCTGCTAACGGTTAGTCACCGCCGCCGTCGCCGCCATCCGCGCCATCCGCGCCATCCGCGCCATCGCTGGAACCGTCGTCGCTCGAGCTATCGCTGGAGTCGCCGCTAACAGCATCGCCGACTGCTTCACCGACGGCCTCCCCCGCAATGGCACCCACCGCACTACCCACTGCTGCGCCGACCGGACCGCCCACTTCACCGCCGACAAGACCGCCGACGGCAACGCGGATGCGTTTCCGACTTGGCCATACTCATTACTTCTCCGTGTGTTCTTCTTTTCAAAATTACCACGCCGCCGGTAAATTTCATGTTCTTATATAAATTTATTTTTTGATGCGACATCACAAAAATGACGATAGCATTTCGACGGGAATTCCAACGTTACGGGATAACGCCATCGCCGGATCGAACCAGAGTCATACGGCAAGATCGAAATCACCGGTCGATTTCTGGATTATCCCGACCCAATATGACCCGCGTATGGCACTTGACTCCTTCGATACGTCGCAACAGGCGCGACGCATGCCATGGCCGAACACGTTTGCGGCGCCGCACTTCTATGAACACCGATCGAGAAAATCGCCGCGTGGGCAGCACGTAACCATCTTGTCATCAACGTATTAAGCATATTGTTTTCGCTGGTGGCCATTGGCATCATCGTGGCGAGACTATGGGCCGCACAAAGCGAAGTCGTCGAGCATGCATGTCAGATGTCGCGTAAAGTAGCTTTTATGCTCGCAAGTCAGGTCGCCCGCACCGTCGAAACATCAAACAGTACGCTGCTCAAGTTCCTGCCCAATCTCAGCGAGTTCCTCGCGCGTGACATGGCTGTGAATTTTCGGGACATCGCGGGGAAGCGAATTGCCAATGCGGTCAGCCTTCGGATAGCGCTTCAAACCGCCCACCAGTTGAAAAAAACACACCGCGTCGGGAGTCAAGTGCGATGCGCGACGTCCGGTTGCTTAAGTTTTTCTACCTCGAGCCGATAACGGTGTTAACCCCGCCGAAACCTTGACATGCTAGCCTAAGTCAATTGGCCACCGTTTTGAGGTCTATCGCCTCTACAACCTTCCCCGATCATGGCCATTCATTCCCGCGCCCAAAGATTGGCAATATTGGCTGCCTATCACCCGCTCACCGTGGGGACGCTGGGAACCGTCTTGACGTTGATCGTTCTGTCCATCAGTGTGCTGACCCTCCGGGCCGACCGTGAAACAGCAATCGAGCATGCGCATGACATGTCGAAGAATGTCGTGGCCGTTCTGGCCGCTAACATCTCGCGCACGATCGAAACAGCAGACCGATCCCTCGTCGTGCTGGCCGCTGCCCAAAACAAGCCGGCGATCCGAGATTTGGACCCGGAGATACGGCACGATCTTCTGTATAGCCAGACAGGTTCTGCGCAATACGTTACCGGCATGGGCATCATCGACGACCGGGGTAAACTTATCGACGGTCGCTACTCCCGCACGCACCATTTAGATTTGAGCGACCGTGACTACTTCACCGTTCAGCGGGATTCCCCAAACATCGGCCTTTATGTGTCGGCCGTCTATCGGACGCGCTCGCGCGCCGGCGCAGAGACCATTGGGTTAAGCCGGAGAATCAGTCGGACGGATGGTTCTTTCGCGGGCGTCGCCTTGGTGGCAATCGATCTCGAGTACTTCAACCAATTGCTCCAAAGGCTGGATGTCGGCGCTCGCGGAGCAGCTTCCATTGTTCGCGTCGATGGAACATGGGTCGCGAGAAATCCGCCTTCGAGCGCGGCCCGGGGATCCAGCTTTCGAAAGTCCAGGGCGTTCCCACGCATGGTGAATGAGGAGTCCGGCTTTTATGTCGCGCTCTCCGCGTCCGACGGCGTGCTTCGCCTGTATACGTTCCAACGGGTGCCAGGGACGCCGTTCATTGCCGTCGTTGCGCCGGCAATGGAAGATGCGCTGGCCGCATGGAAAAGAATGTCGTGGATTGTCGGCCTATCTTCCCTGTCGGTGAGCCTGGCATTCTGCGGAGGTGTATGGCTTCTGGCTTTTGCGTTGCGCGGGCGCCTCGAAGCCGAAAGGCACTTGAAGGAACTTACACACACCGATCCGCTCACTGGCCTCAAGAACCGTCGCGCACTGGACCAGGCGCTGGAGAACGAGTGGCACCGTCTGCAGCGCAATGACAGTTCACTTTCCGTGTTGTATGTGGACGCAGACAACTTCAAGGCATACAACGACGCGCACGGCCATGCGCAGGGTGACGTCGCACTCGCTCACCTGGCAAACTGTATTTCCAAGCATGCACGACGGCGTGGCGACCTTGTTGCGCGATACGGCGGAGAAGAGTTCGTGGTGGTATTGCCGGACACGGACGAGAACGGAGCCATGCATATCGCGGAAACGATACGTGCTGAAGTAGAGGGCTCCCGGCCAATGGAGTGGAGTCAGCCTTCGGCGCCGTTCACGGTCAGCGTGGGTTACGCTACGGCGCGACGGTCGAGCTTCGCATCGCTAGATGCACTGACAAAAGCGGCCGATGCCGCGTTGTACGAGGCAAAACGCAAGGGCAGGAACTGCGTGATGTCCAGTGCCTGATGGAACGAACTTCCTGAATGCCAAAGATCGTTCCTGGCCGGATACCGCCCGACGCGTTTGGCTGTAGCAGGAAGTCGGCGCGCCGTTTCGGGCGAGCTGTGATCTGTTCGCCCGGGAGTGACCATACCGCTCCATCGCCCTGACCTGCCTGATTTCTTCGTGCCATTTCAATCTTGGAGAACGGCCTCAGTTGCTTCAGTTGAACAATGCCGCTGCTTGAACTCGTTGGGTCAGACCAGCGCATCGACGACCTGCTGGTCGCGATCGCGCTGACTGCCGAGAACACCGCCGCACTTCGGAAAGCGCGGCCTGGGCGGAACTTCCCCAGGAGCGCTGGTAGCGAACCGATCTTTTCGGAGCCGCCGTACATTCCGCTTTTTACATCGGGTGCACGGGATGTGCATACGGCGGCATTCGCCACGCCGGTCTTCGGGCCCGATGCCGAATTCATGGCCGCGTTGACGCTGTCCGGCCCGGCCTCGCGCTTAAACGAGGCGCGCGAAACATATGAGCTGATTGCGCCGCAGCTTCAGGCTGCGTCCGATCTTTCACGACGGCTCGGGGCGAGCATGGCGCTTTGCGAGCGCATGTACGGCATCGGTGAGCGCCGTCCGTAGACCAAATTAAAATTGTCACCGTTTGCGAAGTAAAAATGTCACCGTTTGCGAAGTAAAAATGTCACTTCGCCGCCTCGCGCCAGCGATGAAGGGCGAAACCCTCGTAAATTCATGAGGTTACACGTCGCGAATTAAAGTTGTCACCGGCCACGGTGTTGCGAAGACCGGTGTCAACTCCCGCGCGGCGCCGTTGTAGCCCTATTAGCCCCTGTCGCGCGTCGTGCGAAAACGGAGTTTGAGCAGGCGATCGTGCCGTAGTGATAAGCAAGATTATCTCGCGGGCGAGTCCTTCGGCGATGTCTGCAAACAGCTGCGAGCGATACCGGGTGGCTGTTCTTGAGTCGCGCGAAAAGGCCCTTTACGACCCACTCCGGTCAGACAACTTTCTCCCAACCGGTCAATCGGTCAAATTTAGATTTAGCAAACTGGAGTACCACTCAGCGGCCGTTGGCGACCTCACCCAATCGGCCCTGAGCCGCCGGTCGACGTCGTCATCTAAATTGAACAGCCCGGGTCGTCCGCCCCGCTCAATAGCCGGATTCCGGCGAGCAAATCGCCGGTTGCGTTGCCTAAGCCCTGCCCAGTAGCGGTCGGTGGTCACGTCAGACTGCGTGGCAGCTTGTTGGCTCATTGCCGACTCCAATCATCGTACGTCCAGCTGATGTCCTTTCAGCAGCGCGGTGAATTTCGGAGCCATGCGCGGTAAAGACCCAGGTTTGCTCGTGGGCGGCGGCGCAGGGTCACGAGTAGCTATGACAAATTTTAGCTCGGTGCGCTACAGTGCTGACAAATCACGGGGAGCAGCATGGATTCCAACGAGAAGCCGATCCGACCAAGTAAGAAGACGATAGCGCCGACTCTAGGCCGTACCAAAAGCGGAGAGCGTACGCTAAAGAAGCTAGAGGAGATCGACTTCGAGCTTATGGGGTACCTGCTTTCGTGCCATCTGGTAATTGAGCACTACATGGACGAGTTCTTGGTGGCGCACTGTCCCGATCTGGATTGGGACTCGGCAAGGCTGACGTTCGAGAAGAGGGTAGCGCTAATCAGCAACTTGAAGTGGCAAGCCGACCCATTTCCCGCGATCAAACACCTCAACGCGCTCCGCAACAGGTTCAGCCACCGTGTTAACTACGCCCTCTCCAGTGAAGACTTGATGCCGATTGTGAACTTCTTGCACAACGAACACGACGGCTTCAGGCAGGTCACCAGCGAACCGAGGAGAGCATTACACGTATTCACGTTATTCTGCTGCGACATGTTCCTCTACGAGATTGACAGAGCCACGGGTACACGTCTGGGTCGAGCGAGAGTCACTCGGAACGCGTTATAGAGATGGGGTAGGTCTAGACGGCCCGCCCGGCTGGGATCGAATGCCGCGCGTCAATCAGGATGAGAATGCAGGCGTAGCGGCGGCGTACTCAAAGTGAGACCGTCGTGTTCCGACCCAAGCGGACCGCCGCGTATCCTTATAACGGCCGTTCAAAATGCCGGGTCGCGTCGTCACTGGCTTCCTTCTGGGCGCGGTTTGCGAAGCACGACATCAAGCATTTCAGCAGGGCTAAGCTCTCTTCCATCGTACCCAGCGCCGAAGTACCGATCGGGCCAGAAGATGAGGTCTGAAACCCGAGCGTCTCCAGTGTTATGTGCGAGACATCGCACCCAGTAGTCAAGCAGCTCCTGCTTTCCGCGAACCTCGCAGACAGCATCAAACAACTCCAAAAGCTCCTGTTCCGACAGGTCCATTGGAAAGGAATGCCAGTCTATTGCCAGCCGTCTCGCAAACCCGTCGGCATCCGAAGAGCCGAACGCACTCAGAACCTCAAATTGGTGGACTACACGACCAAGCAATCGAGAAATATGCTTCAACTCCTCCGCATAGCCGCGTCCGCTTTCATGCAGGTGAAACACGGTTGTGGTCAGCGGAAGAAGTTGCTGGAGCTTGTGCTGGTCAACGGGGTCACGCAGTTCGGGGCGCATGCGTCCTCTGGTAGTAAAGCGGTGAGTGGGAAACTGGAGATGCCACTTCCGTAGATTCCGATTGCACGCTGGGAACGACAATTGTCAACCATTCTGGATTTCGCGTCGAATGGCCGGTTGTGGCCGACCGCCGACGTTCCTCTCCGGCTGTCCCCCCGGGAGTCCGCGAAGAACTTTTGTTTTTCCACGCCGGCGCGGATGACCGCGTTCGCGATCGATGCGTCGATCGCGGCGAAATGACTGCATCGAAGCGCGCAGCTCAGCGCGTCCCGTCATCCCCCCGTCACCGGCGGAAAGAACGCAACCTCGCTATCCTCCCGCACGACGAATTCCCCGGTCACCATTTCGAGGTTCACGGCCGCCCGCACGGGGCGGTCCATCCGCAGCGCGTCCGCGCTGCGCGCGTCGCGTGCGGCCAGCGTGCCGCGCAGCGCGTCGACGGTGAGTTCGCGGGCATCGATCTCGATGGTTTCTTCATCGATTGCCAGTTGTTCGCGAATGCTTGCGAAGTATTTGATCGTCAGTTTCATTGGGATGTCTCGAGCAGGAGCGGCGGAATCGGGAAACGCGAAGCGAACGCAATCAGCCCCAGCGTCGCATCGCCTGGTCGTCGTGCGCCTTCGCCTCGACCCAGCCGGATTCGCCGTCGTGCCGGATTTCCTTCTTCCAGAACGGCGCATGGGTCTTCAGGAAATCCATCAGGAATTCGCACGCATCGAACGCGGACGCGCGATGCGCGGCGGCCACCACGACCAGCACGACGGGCTGGCCGAGCGGAATGCGGCCGACGCGGTGCACGATCCTGACCGCTTCGAGCCGCCAGCGCGCCGTCGCTTCCTCGACGATGCTCCACAGCGCCTGTTCGGTCATCGTCGGGTAGTGCTCGACTTCCAGTGCGACGACGTCGTCCACATCGCCTTCCTTGCGCACGACCCCGAGAAAATTCACGACCGCACCGACATTCGGATTGCGAACGATCGGCGCAAGCTCCGCGCCCGCGTCGATCGGCGCATGCTGCACGCGCACTTCGAAGCCGGCGGCAATCGCGGGCGCCGCTTCGGGGTGCGGGTCGGTGGCGTCGACGGTCGGCGCGGGGCTGCCGGCACGCAGCGGATCGTCCGGCAGCCCGGCGCGGGATTCGGTGAAGGTGGTCATGACAGGTTCTCCAGTGGGCGGCGCATCCGGTGTCGCGCGGCGGCCCGTCAGCCGCCGACGAGCGACATGCGCACGGTCGGATAGGTCTTGCCCGGCGCGCGGGCCGGCCGTGCGGCCCGGCGCTCGGAATAGCGGTCGTCGCGCTGCGTCCAGCGTTCGCGCACGGCGGCGGCGAGGTCGGCGGTCGGCGTCGCTTCGTCGAGCCACGGCCGCAGGTCGGTGCCTTGCGTCGCGAACAGGCACGTATAGAGCTGGCCGTCGGCCGACACGCGGGCGCGCGAACAGGTGCCGCAAAACGGATGCGACACGCTCGCGATGAAACCGACTTCGCCTGCGCCGTCGATGTGCGCGCAACGGATCGCGGTGGCGTCGTGCCCCGGCTCGCCGACGAGCACGAGCGGATAGTGTTCGTCGATCAGTTCGCGCATCCGCACGGCCGGCACGACCTTGTCGCCGGACCAGAAGCTGGCGCCGCCGACATCCATGTATTCGATGAAACGCACGGCCACGCCCGTGTGCCGGAAGTGCCGCACGAGCGGCAGGATCTGGTCGTCGTTCACGCCGCGCTCGATCACCGCGTTGACCTTGACCGGCGCGAGCCCGGCCGCCTGCGCGGACTCGATGCCGGCCAGCACGCGCGACACCGGCATGTCGGCGTCGCTCATCCGGCGAAACATGGCGTCGTCGAGCGCATCGAGGCTCACGGTCACGCGCGACAGCCCCGCATCGCGCAACGCGCGCGCCTTCGCGGCGAGCAGCGAGCCGTTGGTCGTCAGTGCGATCTCGACGGGCTTGCCGTCGACGGTCGTCAGCGCGGCAAGCCGTTCGATCAGCGCTTCGAGGTGGCGGCGCAGCAGCGGCTCGCCGCCCGTGATGCGGATCTTCTCGACGCCGAGCGACGTGAAGGCGCGGGCGATCTTTTCCAGTTGCGCGAACGACAAGCGCTCGGACGACGGCATGAACGCGTAGTCGGCGCCGAAGCTTTCGCGCGGCATGCAGTAGCCGCAGCGGAAATTGCACTGGTCGATGACGGACAGGCGCAGGTCGCGCAGCGGGCGGCCGAGCGTGTCGGACGGGCGGGAGAAAGCGCCGGGCGATGCGCCGCCGGATGAAGCGGCGGCGGCCGGCGCGGCGGAAACGATGGCATTCACGATCGGGTCGTCGGCCTGCATGAAGTGAGCGGAGGGGCGTCGCCGCTCGGCCGTGCGGGTGCCGACGTGTCGGCGCACAGGTCGTGACGAGCCTCATCCTGAGCATAGTCCGCCGGGTTGGGCCGGCAGAGACACAATCGCGCCCGAATTGCAGGAATACAGTTCGCCGCACGGGACGCGCGACCGGCGCGGCGAAGGGGGCGAAGGCGCCGCATCGGGCGAATGGTCGGCGTCGCGCTCATGCGAGCCAGCGCGCAAATTCGTAGTACGGAACCGCGTCGCCGCGCGCGATGCTGCGCCCGGCCGGCAGCCGCGCCAGCCCGCTGGCCTGCACCAGCGACTGAAGCGTGCCGGCGCCTTGCTGACGCAGCGTGTCGAGCACCGGCGCGCCGTCGGCGCCTACCGTACAGCACATGCGCACGAAGCGCTCGCGCTGCGCATCCGGCTCGAAGCCGGTGTCGATCGGCAGGGACGGCACGGCCGGCAGGCACGTGTCGCGCCCTTGCAGGCGGCGGATCAGCGGCGCGACGAACAGCGCGAACGCCGTCATCGCGGCGCCCGGATTGCCGGGCAGCAGCACCACGGGCCGCGCATCGAGCCGCGCGAGCGCGACCGGCTTGCCGGGTTTCATGCGCACGCCGGCGACGAGGAACGACGCGCCGAGCGCGGCCAGCGCGGGGCGCAGCAGATCCTTGTCACCGACCGACGCGCCGCCGACGCAGATCACGAGGTCGCACTGCGCATGCAGGTCGCGCAACGCCCGATCGACGGCGGCCGCCGTATCGGCTGCGTGCAGGCTCATCGCGACGTCGGCGCCGGTTCCCGTGACCAGCGCGGCGAGCATCGGCGCATTGCTGTTGTAGATCTGTTGCGGCGCACGCGGCTGGCCGCACGCGACCAGCTCGTCGCCGGTCGTCAGGATGCCGACGCGCAGCGCCGCGCGCACGTCGATCCGCGCGAATCCTTGCGCGGCGGCCACGCCGACGTGCATCGCGCCCATCCGCACGCCGGCCGGCACGAGCCGATCGCCGGTGCGTACTTCCTCGCCGCAGCGGCGGATGTGCGACCCGCTGCGTGGGGGCGCGTCGAACGTGACGCCGCCGTCCTGTTCGTGCGCATGCTCCTGCATCACGACGGTGTCGGCGCCGGGCGGAATCAGGCTGCCGGTGAAGATGCGTGCGGCCGTACGCGGCGCCAGCGGCGCGGGCGTGTCGCCGGCATAGCAGCGCTGTGCGACGCGCAGCGGCTCGCCGTATGCGAGGTCCGCATGACGCACGGCGTAGCCGTCCATCGCGCTCTGGTCGGCCGGCGGCTGGTCGAGCACGGCCGTCAGCGGCGCGGCCAGCACGTGGCCTGCTGCCTGCGCGATGGGCACGGACCTGGTGCTATCGAGCGGCGCGAACGCGCCGGCGAATTGCTGCTGCGCGGTATCGAAATCGAACAGGTGTTTCATGATGAATGGGCGGGATGCGCCGGTGCAGGCGCCGGTGAGTCGAGGAGAGCGACAGCGGGCGACACGTATTCGACGAAGCCGTCGTTGCGGCAAAAGCCGAGCAGCCGCACGCCGGCTTCGCGGGCGACGTCGATCGCGAGCGACGTCGGCGCCGAGATCGTCGCGATCATCGGGATGCCGACCCGCGCGGCCTTGCGCACGAGTTCGTAGCTCGCGCGGCTCGACAGGAACACGAAGCCCGCGCTCCAGTCGGCGCGGCGTCGCGCGAGCTGCCCGATCAGCTTGTCGAGCGCGTTGTGGCGGCCGACGTCCTCGAACACGTCGAGCACGGCGCCGTCGCGGTCGCACCACGCGGCCGCGTGGACGCCACCGGTCTCGCGCATCAGCGTCTGCCGGGCCGGCAATGCGCGCGCGGCGCGTGCGATCGCGTCGGCGCCGATGTCCGCGGCCGCGCCGGCGGCCGCGATCCGCGGCGGATGCAGGTCGAGCTGCGCGATGCTTTCGATGCCGCACACGCCGCAGCCCGTGCGTCCGGCCAGCGCGCGGCGGTGCGCCTTCAGCGCCATGAACGCCTGCTGCGACACGGTCAGCCGTACTTCGGCGCTGCCGGGCCGGCATTCGCTTTCGATGTCGAAGACGTCCGACGCGCGCTCGACGATGCCTTCGCTCAGCGCGAAGCCGAGGCCGAACGCGTCGAGGTCGATTGGCGTCGCCATCATGACCGTGTGCGAGATGCCGTTGAACACGAGTGCAACCGGGGTTTCGTCGACGACGCGATCGGCGGCGTCGCGCGCGTCGCCGGCACGATGGCGCGTCACCTGACACGCGGTGCTGCCGGTCGGATCGTCGCGGCGGGTACGGGGCTCCATGCAGGTTTCTCCAGGCGGGGCGGCCGGCGCGCCGGCCGGGCTCGGCGCATGCGCCGAACGACGGGAATCGATGCCGCCGGGCGGGCGCCGAAGGGCGCACGACCGCCGCGGGCAGGCGTTGCATGACATGTTAAGTGGAGGGAACAGTGCGCCGGAGGCACAGCGCCGCCACGCGGAAAGCAGTACAGCTGAGCGTCTGGCCGGCACGGAAACTGTTTTCCGTACACACATCTTCGGCGGCGCGGGCAGCACAGTTTCAGCGCACGTTCGAGTGATTGCGAGTATCGTGGCAAACGCGATATCGTCATTCACGCTTCGATGCCGTGCGAGCGACCGTTCGTGTTCGCACGTGTTGTCGCCAAGCCGTCGCGCGATTTCCTGCTTCGAGCGTACGTCCTCACAAACCACGAGCAAATTACGGTCATGGAAATCTTCGATGCGTTCCATCTCGCCCGATTGCAATTCGCATTCACGGTGTCGTTCCACATCGTGTTCCCCGCGATCAGCATC
>Ga0209370_1001748_pt1 | contig 17956 bp, 26 predicted proteins | sample AgamicAtPrz_FD_187164 | JGI IMG/M metagenome (GOLD analysis project Ga0209370, IMG submission 187164) | Agave microbial communities from Guanajuato, Mexico - At.P.rz (SPAdes) (version 2) | ecosystem: Host-associated > Plants > Phyllosphere > Phylloplane/Leaf | place: Guanajuato, Mexico... | reverse complement strand
AAATTATGCGGTGGCAACATTTTGGCGATCACAGCCGCTTTACGCTCAGGTGAATAGATGTTCATCGTCGTTTCTCCAGCCCCCTAATTTTTTCAGTTAGAGGCGACAACTACCCTGACATGGGGGGGGCAAAAGGAAGTCAGGCAAGACAAACCGCTTCTCGCCATCAACGTCCACAGTGATATCGAACAACGGTTTGTTAAGGGATAACTCATAGCCCGAACTCTGCAGCCACTTCCCCCCAGTCATGATGGAGTTAATGGTTTCACGTTCAAGGTTACTGTCGACCGGAACCGGGCAGGCGTAATCAAAGAGCGCATGCGCATAAGCATCGCGGCAAACGACCGTACCAGCATCATTGCGCCGGTACATCAGGATCACCCAGTATTTCTCCCGATGACCATCAACCTCGCCGTTGATGCTCACTCGCTTTTCAGGACGAAATACCGTCTCACCGAACTTACTTGTGAAAACGACCTCATCCTGTGTCACCTGCTCAGAGAACAGGATCTGGTAGAAAGTTCGAGCTCTCCCTGCAGGCCAGGCTTTACCCTCGTTTTCAAGTTCGCGCATGCGCGCGTCGAGCCGATCTTGTTTCAGCCAGGGGTCGAAGAATACAATCTCGCTCAGAGGACGCCCCTGTGCAAAGTGCTCCATCTCGGTAACCAACTTCACCGCATTGAGCGCCTGCGTTTTGGTTCGTCCTGGCTGAGGGTAAACCGGGTCGATGCAATTAAGCTCAGCGCCCTCGATCAAGGTCAGCAGCAGGCGCGCCAACGCCGGTATACGGCGACGACTTGTTTTGTCGTTGCCATGACTGTCTGGCTTCGCCGGCCCAGAGATACAAGCCCCATTATCGTCTCGCGGCAAGAACGAGCGAAAATCAACACGCACGGCGCCGGCTGTTCGGCGCCCGCCGCCCTGCCCTGTGCCATCATCCCCCCGCTTTGAACGATACAGCGGACAATCCGAGCTGTGCTCTCCGCTGAAATTCACCAGAAACAAAGTGCCGTCGCGATTACTGGCGGTGTTAAGTGGCCTATCTTCTGCAGTCGTGCGACACCCACAAGACAGCCAAAGGTCATGATCACGCATGCTTCTCAGCACCGCTTCAGCCAACTGTTTTTCAGCCAGCGAAGTAACGCGTCCTCTGCCACAAACGTTGCCTACCGCCGTCGCCTCTTCCGACGATAATTCACGGAACAGTCGACCTCTGGGTGATTTCTTCGTTACCAGTTTCATTCGGGGCTCCTTTACGTTTCTGTGTCCTCAGGTGAGTTTCGCATGCGAAACCTTGTCATTCAGCAACGACGATACAACTGCAGTACAGCTGGCAGCAGACGATAACCGGGGGCTGACCAGGCACCGTTCCGTAAGCTGGACCATGTGGGATTATCGGATTTTGTATCCCAGTAGAGGATCTCGATTATTCCTTGTTCCTCCAGGCGGCGCGCCACGGCCGAAACATTAGTGTCTGTGATCCCGACATTCTCCACCACAGTGTGTTTCTCGACCAGACCAGCACCACGATCGTGAGCATCAAGCAGGAAAGCTAAAATTACGCCGGCGTAAGCACGCCGCCCGGTACTGGACAGTGCGGCCTCAATATCAGAAAACGTCATCGCAGCTTTTTCCTCTCATGATATCTGGCAGCGTCTTCCGTCGCCGCGCAGATCCAGCCGGCCGCCACATCAATGTCCAGCCCTTCCGGCAAAACATCGAGGAGTTGGATCAGCGATCCCCCCTTTTTAGACTGAACGTGTATAGCCGCATAGGCAGCCCATTCAGGATGGGTGACGGGTTTCCACCCATCAGCCAAAAGGAGAGCTATAGCACTCTGTATGGCCCAGCGCGGGTATTTCTTGTTCTTCCCCCACTCATTGAGTGTATTACCCAATAAAGGGCGTCCACGGTCTTCCAGGAAGCCCTGCTGGATTGCAGTAGTAAGCAAAACATCGGCCGCAGCAGCGGCCGGTAATTCTGAACGTATCACCCAGGTTTTGACAGCGACGGATAAAAACTGCTCCGCCAGGTCTGCAAACAACGCTTTACTCATCTATACCTCTTTGATCCCCAGGATAGATATTTCTGCGGCATCGATGCACAGCTCACCTAACGGCAGCGCTATCCAAACCTGGCCATATTCCTCGGGTATCCGGTCAGTCAGCAAATACCCTTCACCACCCTCAAACTTCACCATGACACGAGTGATTTTGACGTTAGACTCGCCCTGTAGCGGTTGCGTCTTCTGGGTCTGTTCGTTGCCGGCATTCTGCTGTTCGCCGGCAGTGTTGCCGGTTTGATTCGTCGAAGTTCCCGGCTGTTCCGTCAATACATCTTTGTTACGGTTCTCTTCCTGAGTTTCTGTCCCGGAGTTGGTTGGTGGCGTCGAAGGCGGCGGGTTCTTTGGTGGCTTGCCCTTCAGGACGTTCAGCTCTTTAATCGCACCCTGACGCGTCAGCTTTCCATCCCGAACCAGTTTGGCCAGTTTATCAACGCTCTCCGGACTGATATCGTTGATTTGACACAGCGTATAGACCAGGTCGACATCCTTGGTCACCTTTTCTTTCAACAGAGCGATGACCGGCGCAGGTGCATCAATCAACCGCATGTGTTTACTGATGAACGTTTTGGGTTTACCCAAAATACGAGACATCGACTCTTGCGTTTCACCATGCACATCGCGAAGTGTCTGCAGCTGTATTGCTGTGGCCAACGGTTTTAGCCCAGACTGGTGAAGGTTTTCGATCAGTTGCCCATAGATACGTTTCTTCTCATTTTCAGGTGGCATGCCGACATAAATGTCGATGAACAAATCCCCTTTTTTCTTTGCAGAACGCACCCGCGTTTCACCCAGCCAAATGCGATATCCGCGCTTATCGCGAGGGAAACAACGAGGAGGTGATAAAATGCCGAAGTCGCCGTAGGTTTGTTTCATCCCGTCGATGACTTCGTCTTCAAAGTCTTCTTCGGGGCGTACCTGGTCAATAGCGTAGACTTCATCGATTGGAACGCGAATGATCTGACCTGCAGGGTCATCGTACTCAGCCCGGTTAACCTTCAGGTCGCTCTGGTTCAGGTCATTACGCGGTAATGCTAGCTCGCGTTCAGCTACAGGAGTTTCAACCTGCGTTTGCGGTGGTGCAGCCTTTTCGCGCTTTTCACGCATTTGGGCTTTGAAATTTTTGGCCATCGTATCAGCCCCCTGTCCGTGCAATGATAGTGTCAACCAGCGCGTCATAACGAGCCACCAATGGGCTGTCCGGCGCGTATTCTTTCATGGTGTAGTTCAGCTCAATGGCTTCACGGACTTTGGTTTGAACATAGGGAATGATCTCCAGCAAATGCTCCGGCCCGAAACCATTCTCTTCCAGGATCTCCAGCAACATCTTGAGATTCTCGGTATCGACGCTCGCATAACGACCTCCCAGCACCTCTTTCTTATAGTTGGCCACCGTCGCCTGAGTAACCACGATCCCCAGCAGTTTGAGGTCCGGGTTATACCGCTCCTTGATTTTCTTCAACGTGCGCAGGTGTTTTTCGGCGCCGAGGCGGGATGTTTTTTCCAGCAGCGTAGGGATCAACAGATAGTCAGCGACCAGGTGATTGGCCATCAGTAAGTTTGACCAGACTGGCGACGAGTCAATCAGGATATAGTCAAATTGGTCGCGCAGTTCCGCGAAACGGGCGCGGAAATCGTAGATACAATCGGAGTTGCGGTTGTTGATATCGTTCAGTTCTTCCGTCGCCCCCATAAATCCACGGCCATCATGCAGACGCAGCGGCTCAAAGGGTTCTTCACCATAGATGCGATTGACGTGTGCGGTACCCGGCGTAAGAACGCGCCCGGAAGGATTGGCATCGATTTCCAGCGGCAGGCCATCAGGGAATTGGCGCGACGTCAGCGCGCTCATCCAATCCCCATCAACTGCACATGTCCGATAGCTGCGACGCTGCAGCTCTGCCGCTATTTCCGTTGTGGCAAAGGTCTTACCGATGCCGCCTTTCTGTGAACAAATCGTGATCACTTTTGCTGTCATCTCAGAAATCCTCTTCAAAAATTTCGCATGCGAAACTAAGACTGTTATTGGTCATGCCTTTCGGCGACTGGCTGCATCTGCTCTGTAAATGCCAGATTTTTTTGGCAGCCAGGGCATATCCAATCACCATTAATACTTTGCCAACCGGCATGGGTGGCCACGCTTAAAAGTTCTGTTGTGGTCTGTTCTGTGGACTCATGGGTGTTTAATGCCATTGCCCACAGGCTGCGGTCAACTTCTGACCAACATTTTGACTCGTTAATTGGTAACTCCCCTCGGAGTTCGCAGCGTAATTCCATATAAATCGACATAAACTCGACCTCTGGTAGTTAGGTCAGTTTCGCATGCGAAACCGGGAGGTTAACGACCTTGTCCAACACGTTGACTCTCTTGCTCACGGCGCTGTTTGCCGGCGGCAACGAATTCAACCAACGTCGCCTGAAACCGATAGCCATGATGATTAACACCATCCGACTCATAGACAGCATTGGTGATAGTGAAATTGATGGAAACGGTATCGCCGACCAGGCACTTATCAGCAATATGCGAGGCTACGGCATCAAAAGCGGTGAATTCGATTTTGGTTTGGTTACCACTGCGTTTTCTCAGTTCAGCTACGGTGAAACGGCAGAACCGTGTGTCGTCTTTGACTACAACGACAGGCTGAGTGATCAGTCGACCAACGAGTGCATTGTGTTGCATGACATTCTCCTTTGAGTATGGCTTTGCGCCAGAGAGTCGATAGTGGCTTTCCACTATCAGTACAGAGAATATAGCTCACAACAAATTAAATGCCAATAAAGATATTTAATTTAAGAGGGAATTTCGCATGCGAAACTTTTTGGAAGAGGGGGATACTGCGGATAGGCCTGGCGAAATCATTTCGCGGGCGTGCCGCAGTTAACAAGCGCAGCGCGTTAGCTATTGTTCGAGTAAGCAATTGAAGGGGTCGGCAACCCCAACACTATCTTTTCGTCATTTCGGAAGTTTCGCATGCGAAACTAGTTTTTCCTTGCAGACAACGCATAGCTGATCATGGTTAGAGCGCCACCGGTGAGGCTGATGACGGCAAATGCTATCGTTATCAGGGAAGGGAGCAGACTATCATCGCCGTACCAATACAGACCAAAAAACAAACACGTCATAATCAATAGCAACACAGAAAATACCGCTGAATGTAATCTCTCCATTCGTACATCCTCCTTGTTAATTCCACTACCAAATGCATTTAGAAAGGTTTCGCATGCGAAACGTCATCAATTCGACTTGCTCACCTTTTCCAAGCCAACACCGACATACACCAATGCAACACAAGATAGAGCCAAAAGTGTGCTCAGAACTATGGACATCTCTCCTGAGCGGAAAAATCCATTGTAAGCTACGGTACATCCGTTAATTATGGCACAGACCAAACAGACCGTTGCATAACGACCAAGATGGGGTTGAATCATCATCATCTCCTTCAAAATAAATTTCGCATGCGAAACCTGATTTTCTCGACACTATCACTAATTGCGGAAAATTCGATACCTCCGACGAAAGGCGATAGCAACCAGCTCCATTCCTCTTTTTCCCGTGGTGCGATTAGCAATTGAAGCCGAACGGGTGCAAATCGTCCCAAACCATATGACCATAAAGAGAAACACTACAATGATAGCCTCAATCATCTGTAACCCTCAGTAAAGGTTGTCTCACCAAGTTTCGCATGCGAAATATTTAGCAAGTTTTCCCAGCAGTTCGATCAGCAAAGCCTATCAATATCAGCCCAGCGAAGACTTGCAAAAACAAAGCCACATAGGTAACTGTGACAGCAGATGATAAAGTGAACTGATTTGTAATGAAAAACCGCTGACATAGCTGACAACAGAGCCCCATCCCAGCTTCTTTAGTTTACTGAGCATGTTCATAAAAACACCTTCTCTTTTATCCCATGTAACAATAGTTTCGAATGCGAAATATCTCTTTGAGGTGAAAAAAACAAACAACCCTCTCAAAATCGATAAGAATTTATTCCTATTACACATGCGGAAACTGCAATTGTCAGCGATAATCCAAGAGCGTAACCTGTATTCATATTAAAAAAACAATGAAATATTAGAAAGAATGTAATTCCCCCGATACCGGCACCAAAAAACAATTTAATATACATTTCAGCCGCTTTCATAAAGATCCCCTCACCCTTGGTCTACACTGCCCCAAGCAGGATAATTAGATTTAAGATATCACACACTTACTTTCTTTATACCTAATCCTTACACAATACTAATTTGCTAAGCATTTCTATATCTACACGATATATTAACCACGTGCAGATTTATATGATAACAACACAACCAATAATCCAACGATCAACATCATCCCGCCTACAGATGGGCTATTATAAGGTGAACACAAGCCTTGGCAAGGTTCGGTAAAACCAGAGTAAATAACCATGCTACCTTTAACCATCAAATACAGGCCATAAGCAAATCCACAAATAGCTGCCATGACGGCACCAATAAGCAGCATAATTAAAACTGGAATTAATAACCACATAATTAACATATTCATATTGTTAACCTCTTATATCCGGATATTTCAACAGCATAAATCAGGTTTCATCCCAAACGGCCACTATGTAGTCAACATTGGCCTTTAAGCATCGCCACCGCGTCGGCCTCCGTCATCTGGAACTGCACCCGATGCCGCGCCGCCACATCCAGCGCAAACACCTTCGTATACACCTCCGTTGAACTGATCGACTTGTGTCCCATCAGCGCCTGCAGCACCTTGAGCGGAATGCCGGCATACAGCATGTGCATCGCGTAGCTGTGGCGGAAGGTGTGCGGGGTGACGGGCACCGAGAATGTCACCCCGTCGCGCGCCGCGGCGTCCACCGCCTCCGCCAGCCAGCTGCGCACCGTCCGATCGGTGATCGTCCACAGCCGCGCCTTTTCCATCCTGCCGGTGCGCGCGTTGCGGCGCTCGAGCGGAATTTTCAGCGTGGCCACCATCGTCTGCAGCTGCGCGACGTACTGCGGATCGGACAGCGGCACCACGCGCGGCGGCGTGCTGGCCGCCGGCAACCGCCCGGCGCCGCGCGTGGCCTTTTCCGTGCGCTGCTTGAGGGTGGCCAGCTGCACGAACGGGTAGGGCGGCGCCAGCGAGAAATTCTCGCGTGTCAGCGCCAGTGCCTCGTTGATCCGGGCGCCGCTGTTCCACAGCGTGGCCAGCAGCAGTTTGCGGTACAAGTCCGGCACGTAGTGGAGCAGGGCGCTGATCTCCGGCGCCAGCAGGTATTTGGGCAGTTCGTCATGGACGAGGGCCATCTGTCGCAGTGCCAGCGCGGCGGGGTAGTCGATGGCCACCGGCAGCTGTGCAGCAGACGGTGCAAAAATCCCGGCCGGTGTAGGAACCATCGGCTTATTCATCATGGCTGACGTCATGTGCTGAAGGGTTTTCCCTGGTTCTAGCCTGCGCCACCTCTTTCAAAACGGATGTCCATCTGCCGGCAAACCACTCGCCCGGATCTTCACCATTCAATACCTGCTGAAGCCAGCGGGACGGTGAGCGACGCCTGGCGTCACGAAACCAGACCGGATGGTGCTGCCCCATGACGGACCAGAAATCAAAGTCGGCCTCTGGCGGCTCAAACACATACGCATTCATCACTAGATCTTGGCAGTGTGTGTTCAGGAACAGCAAAAACCGTTTGAGATTGCCGTAGCCGCCGCTGCCCATACCGGCCCCAAGATAAAAAGTCTCCGTTACCAGGCCAGTAGTGATCGTACCCAGCTTTTCATTCTGACGCAGGATCAGCAGGGTGCCGTCATGACGCCCCCCCGTAATGCGGATCAGTTCAAAGATATACCGGTCATCGTCCGGCAGGAAAAATTCCTGCCAGCTTACACCGGTGTGGGTACCGAGTTTTACCAGTGGAAACATCAGTCCATCACCGGTTGTCAGCCACGCCGCACTGGTGCCGAACCGTCTTTCTATCAGTTCTGCCAGATCCCGGGTTAACTCGCCGGCGCCATCGATACTGTCCATGATCAGTCCCGGAGACACGTTTAACTGGTGTGCTATCCGCACCCAGTCTGCGATGAGTGTCTGCCCATCATGCCCCGATCCCGGGAAAAATCCGTCAGAGGACAGGCGATCAAACAGTGCTAGCAGACGCCCACCGCATTCCTTTTGCCACCGTTGCCGGTTGGTCAAGGTTTCCACGGGCGTAGTCACGGCAGGATACTGCCTGGCCAGCGCGAGGCGGATCTCCCCTTCGAGAGAACGTTCATTTTTCATGGCTGACTGCTCAATGCGTGCAAACAGCACATCGTCAACATTTCTGGCCTGGATCTTTGCCATGAATCCTTCCTTATGCAAAACGTATTCAGAGTCGGTAAAAGGTCGTTTCAGTGAACATGAAGACTGATTTACCGCTGTAGATTAAATGTATTCTTTATGATTCATTTTGTACACCTCAAAAAAAGAAGCACATGGTAAGCCGTGAAACAGTCACGCCGTTAAATTACCGGAGGGCCGTTGCCGGGTGTTCCGACTTTCTGGTGTTTTGCAAGTTTCCGGAAGTGTGCCACGGTGAGGGAACCCGAAAAGCGCCCATTTATGGGGATGAGCGGGCGGTCACGGGGCAGGGCGACAACACAACATATAGCAGAAAAGGCCGCTTACGGCGTGACACATGTTGTGTTTTGCTGCCGCTGCGCGCCGGGCCGGGCCGGGCCGGGTGAAGAAGATCCGGGACTAGCAGAAAACGGATCTGACCGTGAAACAGAACAACCTGTACGTACGTGCTGTATGGTATGTATGGTATGTACATATTGTATTGTGTGTATTATTTGTACTTTGTGTATTGTGTATTTTTTACACCAGAGGTACGATGACGGCATTCCCCGACAGACCGGAGCCTGACCATGACCTCACTCTCCCCGGACACCGTCCGCCGTATTGAAGACGCCGCCGCGGCCCTCATCGCCGCCGGCACCCCGAACCCGACCAACGAGCAGGTGCGGGCGCACCTCGGCGGCGGCTCGCTGTCCCACATCTCCCCGGTGATGCGCGCGTTCCGTGCCCGCCTGCGCGAACAGCGCGCGGCGCAGGCGCCGGCGCTGCCGGCAGAGCTGGCGCAGCTGCTGAGCGGCCAGCTGGCCCTGCTGTGGCAGGCGGCCGTGAAACAGGCCGACGCCGACACCCTGGCCGCCCGTGAACAGGCCGACGCCGATATAGCCCAGGCCGACCAGGAACGCGACGCCGCGCAGGCGGCCGTGGCCCGGCTCGACAGCGAGCTGGCGGTGCTGCGCGAAGTGGTGGCCGAGCGCGATCGCCTGCTGCAGGAGGTGCGCGCGCTGCGGGATGAGGCGCTGCCGCTGCGCGAGCAGGTCGCCCGGCTGACCGCCACCGGCGAGCACCTGGCGACGCAGCTCAAGGAAACCAAGGCCGAGCTGAAAGGCGCCCGCGAGGAAACCCGCACGCTGCAGGGCGAGCTGCTGACGCTGGCGCGCGGCCACTGAAAGGTGAAGCAATGAGAGCGGAAATCCAGGCCCGCGTGAGGGCTTTTCGCCAGGCGCTGGAGCTCGCCGCCGGCGAACGCGCCGGTGAGCCGATACCGTACCGCTGGCGTGCCTATCTGGCAGACTTTCCGCACGGCTGTTGTGAGCTGGCCAGCCAGACACTGGTCGAGTATCTGAAAGAGTATGACGACACCCTGTTCCCCTATGTTATCGCCCTGCAGTGGACTGAAAATGATGACCTGCACGGTCACGTCTTTGCCGCCCTGGACGGGGAGTACATCGACCTGACGCTGGATCAGTTTGACGGGTATGACGACTGGATTGTGGCGGAGCCGATCGAGTCCCGCGGGACGCTGGGCGCCTTCCTGCAGAAGGTTCGCCGTCTGGAAGGCACGATCACCACGCGTGAAGTGACCCTTGATGTCATTCCGGGTAACAGCCATGAGCTTTATGGCTGGCTGAAAGCCTCGGCGGACAGTCTGCCGCCTGCGTCAGGACAGGGCAGGGCACTTGGCAGCATGCCTCTGCTTGTATCCACGGAGATCCTGCCTCAGTACCGCACCGGAACGGTCGCCGGTGCGTCAGATAAGGCAACTCACGTCACTGAACAGACAAACCGGCAACCAATGACGCACGTGGGGACCATTACAGAATGCTACCGGCCCCGCGAGGTCAGGCTGCGGGCAACAAAAACCATGTGGATCAGTGAATGCGGCCTGCGGTTCAGAAAGGCCACCGGCGCTGCAGTCGGCAGTGGCGTCTGGAGTGCAAACCGTCTTGATTTAAGCAGCATCCGCGAAATCCGGCCCGATGAATAATCGTCTGGCCGGGTAAAACCATTCAGTCATTGGGTGCAAGGGTTCCGCTTATGCCAGAAATCGGATCTGAAGCGAAAAACACAGAAAGTGACATAGGTAAAACATATCCATATGTCACACATCTGCATAGGTATCACCTATACACAAGTAACACATTGACCTATACTGAACCTATGCTGATGGGCTATGACGCCATAAACCAGGAGGACATCATGCGAACCGTATCCATTTTTAAAAACGGCAACAACCGCGCCATCCGTCTGCCCCGCGATCTGGATTTTGAGGGGGTGAGCGAGCTCGAGATAGCCCGCGAAGGGAACAGCATCATCCTGCGTCCCGTCCGACCGACCTGGAGTTCATTCGCGCAGCTGGAAAAGGCCGATCCGGACTTTTTGGCGGAGCGTGCGGACGTGGTCAGCGACGAAGGACGATTTGACCTGTGAACAAGACCTATATGCTCGACACCAACATCTGCTCGTTCATCATGCGCGAGCAGCCGGAAGCCGTCATTAAACGTCTGGAGCAGGCGGTGCTGCGTAACCACCACATCGTGGTCTCGGCCATCACTTATGCCGAAATGCGCTTTGGAGCCACCGGTCCGAAGGCCTCGCCGCGCCACCCGCAGCTGGTTGACGCCTTCTGCGCTCGCCTCGATGCCATCCTGCCCTGGGACCGGGCGGCGGTGGATGCGACCACAGACATTAAGGTTGCGTTGCGCCGGGCCGGGACGCCGATCGGCCCGAACGATACGGCGATAGCGGGGCACGCCATCGCCGCCGGCGCCATACTGGTGACGAATAATGTAAGAGAATTTGCGCGAGTGCCAGGCCTGACGCTGGAAGACTGGGTCAGATAAACCCGTTATTAATGTAGTGTCGTACAGCAAAATGATCTAATACAATTGGCTGAGGGGGATCTTATGAGTTATGGCTGGCTTTTCGAAACACAGGACGAGGAAGTTTCCGGAGATATTGTTATTGATCTGGAACACCTTCCTCCTGAGCTTAAACTGACCGCTATCCAGATTTTAGTGAATCAGATTGACCGTGAAACGGCAGAGAAAAAACTAGCAGAAGTCATACAGCAACTTGAGTTTGATATAACCGCAGTAGAACTTTCAGCATATCTTTTTAAACCGGGTCATGCCTGACAGTTGCCCTGATGGCGGCGGGATCACCACCGGCGATAGGCGAATCCGATATATACTTGGCTGAAGGCTACCACCTTTGTCAGTACAACCAACGCCCAGACTTGGCGGACTCGATGAGCATATTGACGGTAAATGGGGGTACTTCGGGGAGGTCCTTTTCACGCCTGAACAAATTTTTGAGCAATGTCCCCATCTTCGGATCGGGGTAATAGGTTTTGATATTGAAACTGGCCTTATCGACTGAGAACTTTTCAAAAAAATCCTCCATCAGTCCTTCTGCTTCAGCCCAATCCATGCCAATGTCAGCATCAATATCAGAACCTGGCGTTATCACGGGTGCGCGGCCAGAGATGACCGAACCATAATGCTTTCTGACGAGGGCGATTACTTGCTCTTCAAGCGTCTCGGCTACCATAAGCGATCCTCAGCACGGGCGATTTTGTTATAGGCCACAACGCTCTCAACGCTGATCCGTGAGACATCATAGGCGAGAATGAGCCAGCCGACGACCGGCACCGCCCGGCCAACGAAGGTGCCGATGTTCGAGATCATCTTTCGCCTCACGCCTTCCAGGGATTACCGATAAATGTAGGTAGCTGAATCCCATACGGGAATTTAGCGTTCCCAAAGACTTTTCGTGAAGTCACACTGGCGAGTGATGTTCCCTTTTTGGCTCCGGCAGGTTTCTGCCTGGTCGGTAAAATAGCCATGCCTGAGACGATGGCCGCTACAGCCCCCACATCTCCGACGCCCAGTTGCTGCATGGTTTTATCCACAAAAATCCAGAAGAACAGCTCACCAGCGCGAAGTCGTTCCATTCCCGCGTAAAAGTATGTCCCACCTAACTCTTCAACAGTATCCATACTAGTTTCCTCTAAATATGTTCGTAACATAACCAATGGCAGAGGGGTTTTCAACGCTGTCACACATCTACATATGTAATGCATTGACCTATACTGAGCCTATGCTGATGGGCCATAAGGCCATAAACTAGGAGAACATCATGCGAAACCGTAGGTCGAGTCCGTCAAGGAGGTGTAAATTCAGTTGCCGCCTTCCGGTTCGGTAATGGGCCTGTTATGCGCTGACTGGCAGCGCTTCGATTACGTCCTCTTCAGCGGTCTGGTCTATCTCCGCCATGCTGTGTTGTGGCAGGTAGCGGTTCTGCAGCAGCTATTCCTCGTTCTGCTCCGTCAGCACAGCCCCCAGAAGCCGCGTGATGCTCTCTTCGTTGGGGAAGATGCCCACCACGTCCGCGCGCCGTTTCACCTCTTTGTTCAGGCGCTCCAGCGTGTTCGTCGAGTGGATTTTCACCCGGTGCGCTTTCGGGAAGGCGAAGTACGCCAGCACGTCCTCTTCCGCTTCGTCCATCATCTCCGTGACCGCCGGACTGCTCTTCTCCAGTTGGCCGGCAACCTCGCGCCAGGTGGTGAGCGCTTTTCTCCTCGGTCTGCACGAACACCTGCTGCAGTGCGGCACGGACCACCGACTGGCTGGCCCTGCTGACGCGGCTCAGCACGTTACGCATGAAGTGAACCCGGCAGCGCTGCCAACTGGCACAGAACACCTGCTGTATCGCTGCCTTCAGCCCGCTGTGCGAGTCGGAGATGACCAGCTTCACGCCTTCCAGGCCGCGCTCCTTCAGGCTCAGCAGGAAGGCCAGCCAGAACACTTTGGCTTCTGACTCACCGATACCCATCCCGATAATCTCCCGGCGACCGTCCGAGCTGACCGCGCAGGCGATTATTACCGCCACGCTGGCCACCCGGCCATTCTTGCGCACCTTCACGTAGGTCGCATCCAGCCACAGATAGGGCCATTCGCCTTCCATGATGCGGTTGAGCATAAACTCGGTGAGCTCACGTAAAAAATCCTCACCGCCAAGTTGCATCAGGGTATTGCTGAATGCCATGCTGTTGTCAGCCATCGGCTGACTCCTTTTAAGATAATTATCTGGATAACCATTACCTTGCCGGATAAACCGAGGGCGCCATCTCTCGACGAATTTACACCACGCCCCTGGACTCTACCCCAGCCCATTCCCCGGTGGTAAACATGGCAGGGAAACGTGTAGCGGTATTCGGCACAGCTATCTAGGTTTGAGCCTATAGCACACCGACTCTGGTATTTTTCCTAATGATGAAGAATTTTTTGTGACGAATACCACAAAATAAATCAAGTTACTGGAGAAAAAATCTGCGACGGCGAATTATCATAGTTTCTGCACCTCAACCAGCATTTTGAAGGCTCTGCGACATGGAAGAAAACACAAGGCTGCGTACGGAAAGTTACATTGCAGCAAAAAACCAGCATCCTGCTTGGATACTTCTTGCTACCCGTCGTTCTCCGCTGGTACTGAGTTGCCTGAAAACGCTGTTTGAAAAATCACATGATGGCATCTTCCTTGAGGAAGCTATTCAATCTCTTACCGGTATTCTTGCCGAGCACGTGAGTCAGGAACAGTATGACATCAATCAGGACAATCCATCTCTTCAGGCCAGTCGTGAACTGCGGGAATGGATTAAACGCCGTTTAATTGTCGAACGGGATGGCCGTATCTTTGCTACCGATGCGCTTGAGGTCGCGATTACGTTTGTTGAGTCTCTGGATAATCGTTTCATGACCTCAACGGCGTCCCGTTTGTCCATCGTACAGCGAGAAATTGAAAGCCTGGAAACCCGGCTGAATCCTAATCCGGCAAACCGGGCTGCAACCTTACGTCGTCGTCTTGCCGAACTGGAACGTGAATTACAGGGGGCAGAAGCCGGGCATATTGAGGTGCTGGAAACACACCAGGCGGTTGAGCATATTCGTGAAGTCTTCAACTTAGCTTCCAGCCTGCGGGCTGACTTTCGTCGTGTTGAAGACTCCTGGCGCGAGGCCGACCGCGCGCTTCGACAATCCATTATTGGTGAGCAATATCATCGCGGCGATATAGTAGAACGCCTGCTCAACGCTCAAGACTCGCTGTTTAATACCCCCGAAGGAAGAGTCTTCGACAGTTTTCAGCAACAGCTACGCCTGTCAACTGAGTTAACGGCGATGAGCGAACGACTGCGCGTGATCCTTAGCCATCCATCTGCCTCTGATGCACTCAACCGTCTACAGCGTCACGATTTGCGCTGGCTGGTTAAACGCCTGGTCGATGAATCACAAACCGTACTCCAGGCTCGCGCCCGTAGCGAGCGCGATGTCCGCAGTTTTATGAAAACCGGTCTTGCTGCTGAACACCACCGCATTGGCCATCTGCTTAACGAATTTCTGAATCAGGCGTTAAAACTCGACTGGCAGCGCCAGATGATCCGCAAACAAGAGGTTCCACTTCCTGCCGTTGGTGTGGCGGTAACGGGCATCCCCGCGATTGAACGCTTACGTTTTAAAGAGGTGGATGATGAAGCGGAACAAACGTTGGATCTCAGTAATCATGCGGCGGATTTAACGCAGATTGGCGATGATTTCTGGGATGCTTTCAATGGCCTCGATCGTGCGGCGTTGATTCAGCAGACGTTGCAGCTTCTGGCAAAGGAAAATCGCCCCGTTGGTCTGGCTGAACTGGTGACGCTATTGCCTCCGGCGCATGATCTCGAAACATTCGCCGTCTGGATTGGCATGGCGAGAGAAGCGGACATTGAGGTTAATGATTCACAACGTGAATTTGCTGAACTTAGTGATGGGGAAAGTCGCCACTGGCGATTTAATCTGCCGACTACCGGCCTGAAAAATCAGGCATTAATGGATATTGATTGGGAGTAGCAGGTATGGCGGGCGTTTTTGACAGACTGATTAACCGGAGCGGTGCTGCGCATGCAGGCAGTGGATCAGAACCATCGGACGAAGACGTTACCGATGAGTCGGTTGAAGAAAGTGTGGCCAGCAGCGAAACGCGAACGCTGAAAAAAATACGTGAAGCGACTCAGGAATTGCTTAAATACGGCCTTCTGGAAGAAGCCAGTAAACCCAATCTGTACCGCATCGTACTTACCCATCCTAAAGAAATTACTCGCATTCTGGAACCTCTTGATCTGGATATCGGCATTGATGAGATCCGCGGTCTACTGCATGTCAAAGTCAGGCTTGATGAAAAGCCAGACCAGGATGAATGGTCCCACCCTCTTGTGAGACGACAACGGCTTAACCTGGAACAAACATTAGTCGTTGCCATACTGCGCCAGCATTTTGTTGCCTGGGAGCAAGAGCGTGGAACTGGCGCCAGCCAAACGCTGATCGCTATCGACGATCTCCTCCCCCAGCTCCAGATTTACCTTGGCGATCCGGGGAGTGAATCAAAAGAACGCACCCGGTTGCTTACCCTGCTGGATCAATTAAAGGGACATGGGCTGGTCACGTCGCCGGATACGCATGAGCGGATCGTGATCCGTCCGATTATTGCTCATCTTGCCGACCCGATGAATCTTCAGGCATTACTAGCATGGCTACGGGAACAAATTGCTCAACAAACCTCCCCTGATAAGTCGTTAGAAAAGGAGAGTAGTAAGGAGGACGTATGAATCAAATAGCCCGTCTGGCTGGAAAGGGATCTTTTATTCTCACCCGTATCGAGTTGTTCAACTGGGGGGGCTTTCATGGATTGCATCAGGCAATCATCCATCAGGAAGGTACCGCCGTTATTGGTCCAACCGGGAGCGGAAAAACGACGCTGGTCGATGCCTTGATGACGCTACTCTGCGCCAATCCTCGCTACAATCTGGCCTCAACCGGCGGCCATGAAAGCGACAGGGATCTTGTCTCTTACGTTCGCGGCGTATCTGGCCCCGGCGATGGGGCTGAGGGGCAATCGCATATTGCCAGGCCGGGTAAAACCGTGACTGGCATTGCCGCCACACTGGAGCGCGAAGGGACGCAGGTCCGTTTGGGGACGCTATTGTGGTTTGATTCCACCAGTTCCAGCGTGACGGATATGAAAAGGCTTTGGCTGTTCAGCGATAACTCCGGACAGACGCTGGAGCACTGGCTGAACGTTTACCGTGACGGCGGCACGCGATTGCTCCGGCAAATGGAAAAAGAAACGACCGGGATCTGGACATACCCGAATAAAAAGCAGTATTTGGCGCGCATGCGGGATTTCTTCGACGTGGGGGAAAACGCGTTTACGCTGTTAAATCGAGCGGCAGGGTTAAAACAACTAAACAGTATCGATGAGATTTTTCGCGAGCTGGTGCTGGACGATCACTCAGCCTTCGATCGCGCCACGGAAGTGGCTAATAGTTTTGATGGCCTGACAGAAATCCATCAGGAGCTGGAAACTGCGCGCAAACAGCAGCAGTCCTTGCAACCTGTTGCCCTGAGTTGGGATAAGTACCAGAAGCAAGAGAGGCAATTTGCTGACAAGAAGGCGCTGGAATCGCTATTACCTATCTGGTTTGCACAGCAGGCAAGTCAGCTCTGGAGGGAGGAGGTCAATCGCCTTGACGCCGAACTTGGCGAGGCGGAGGCCAACGAAGAACGGTTACAGTTACTGCTTGAACTGCAAAAAAAGGGGGTTTCTGATTGCATGCAGCGTTATTACCAGGTTGGGGGCGCAAATATTGATGATCTGAATGAGCGCATCAAGGACTGGCAAAAAACGCTCGGCAGTCGAGAGACTCTGGCACGCCAGTATCAACAGTTGACCCATAATCTTGGATTGCCGCCTGACCTGAATCAGCCACAGCTGGAGGCGAATCAGCATGAAGCCGGGGTCCGACATGAGCAGCTTGCCGATGATATAAAGCTAAAGCAGGAAGAGGCGTATCAAAAAGGCGCGCTCAGCCATAGCATTACCGTAGAACTGGACGAACGGGAAACTGAACGCGCCAAGATCGCGCGCCGCCCGGATTCTAACCTTCCCGCACATTATCAGGCGTTTCGCAGCGATCTGGCAGGAGCGCTGAACGTTGATGAGTCTGAACTGCCTTTCGTTGCGGAACTGATTCAGGTTAAACCGGAAGAGGCACAATGGCGCGGGGCGATTGAGCGCGCTGTTGGAAGTCACAGATTGCGTATTCTTGTTTCGCCTGCCTCTGCGCAGGAAGCGCTGCGCTGGGTAAATCAGCGCAACAACCGCCTGCATGTGCGGCTACTGGAGGTCAAATTACCGCATTCTCCCGCTCGGTTTTTCGATGATGGTTTTACCCGTAAGCTGTTGTGGAAAGATCATCCGTGGCGAGACGCTGTCAAAGCATTACTGGCAGAAAGCGACAGGCATTGTGTTGATAGCTCAGAACAGTTGCGTAAGACGCCCCATGCTATGACGGTTCAGGGGCTAATGTCTGGTAAACAGCGTTTTTATGACAAGCAGGATCAGAGACGCCTTGATGGTTAGGAAACTCAATCGACCCTTATTGGGTTTCCTAACCATGAACAGTAGCAAGGAATAACCCCATATGGTGCGGGCTGTCGCAGAGTAATGCGGAAAAAGGCCAGTTTTGCTGAGTTTTTACT
>Ga0209370_1001747_pt1 | contig 17962 bp, 16 predicted proteins | sample AgamicAtPrz_FD_187164 | JGI IMG/M metagenome (GOLD analysis project Ga0209370, IMG submission 187164) | Agave microbial communities from Guanajuato, Mexico - At.P.rz (SPAdes) (version 2) | ecosystem: Host-associated > Plants > Phyllosphere > Phylloplane/Leaf | place: Guanajuato, Mexico... | reverse complement strand
GTCTTGCCTGTGCCGGTCTGGGCTGCGCCCATGACGTCCTTGCCGGTCAATACCACCGGAATGGCCTGCGCCTGAATCGGAGTCATGGACTCATAGCCCATGTCGGCCACTGCGCGTGCCAGGGGCTCAGCCAAGTGAAGATTGGAGAAAGAGCTTGTCATTGAGGGCGTTATTGTCGCACCGAGTGGGTTTTTCGCGTTGGCTTTGTGATTTTCTGCAGATGAAAAGCCTTCGCCCCCTCTGTTTTCACGCGTAAAAAGCCTTGCCAATATCCCGTGCAATCTATCGGGATAACCCGGATTTTCACATTCTGCCGCCCCAAAAACAAAGGCGTGTGACAGTGCACACGCCTGGTTCAGGCCAGCTTGTGGCTCAAAGCGACTGAGCTGCGAAGGTATCGCAGGCCTTGACGCTGCCGCTCTTGTAGCCCTGGGTGAACCAGCGCACACGCTGGGCGCTGGAGCCATGGGTAAAGCTGTCGGGACGCACCGTGCCCGTGGCTTCGCGCTGCAGCTTGTCGTCGCCGATCTGCTGTGCGGCATTCATCGCCGACTCGATATCGCCCTGCTCCAGCCAGCTCTTGGCCTGCTGCGACTTGTTGGCCCAGATGCCGGCCAGGCAGTCGGCCTGCAGCTCCAGGCGCACGGACATGGCATTTTGCTCGCGTTCGCTGACACGGCCACGCATGCTGTCCACCTTGCCCGAGATGCCGAGCAGGTTCTGCACATGATGGCCCACTTCGTGGGCAACCACATAAGCGCGCGCGAACTCACCGGGAGCACCAAGCTGACGGCTCATGGTGTTGAAGAAGTCCATGTCCAGATAGACCTTGTAGTCACCCGGGCAGTAAAACGGCCCCATGGCCGACTGCCCCGTGCCGCAAGCCGTGCGCGTCACGCCGGTGAACAGCACCAGCTTGGGGTTCTGATACTGAGCACCGCCTTCACGGAAGATCTGGGTCCAGACATCCTCGGTTGAAGCCAGCACCGTGGAGACAAACTTGGCCCCCTGGTCATCGCCAGCCGGGCGATGCGCTGGAGCCTGCTGCACCTGGGGCGAGCCACCACCGGAGAGAACGCCAATCGTGGTCAGCGGGTTGATGCCGAACACGCCCCAGCCAATCAGCGCCAGCACCACGGTGCCGATGCCGATACTGCGACCACCAATGGGAAAACCACCGCCACCACCACCACCACCGTCTCCACGGCGATCCTCGACGTTGTCCGACTCGCGGTTACCTTCCCATCTCATGGTGCTTACTCCTTAGCTGTGTTGCACGCGGCCTGCGCCGGGTGGCGATATTAAGGGCTGCGGCTCCGAATGCAGGTATCAAGCTGTGCTTTTGCCACCTCAGTCAAGCTGCAGCGCAGCATTGTTGACGTTTGGCCTGGTGTTCAGCGGCCGGCAGGCGTGGAGATCAAGGGCACGCCCGGCGCGCCAGGCATGGACTGAGGCTGGTTGCGGGCTACCTGTTCCTCCACCACATCGACCATGCTCAGAAACAGAAAGGCCACTGCCAACAGGCCCACCACCGCCAGGGCCGCCGATACCCAGAGCTTGGCCGAAGAGGATTTGCGCGGTGCTGCCGCCTGCTGCTGGGTCGGCTCATAGCTTGCAGCCGAGCCGCCATCCCGCCAGACAGGCTCGACATGACCACGGCTGGAAGGCGCTTGTGTCCAGGTAGGGTCCTTGCGTTGCCCGGAGCGGGGAGAAAAGCCAAACATGTGTACGACAGAATCGATGGATAAGACAGTGGCTATTGTGCGCGCTGGCAGCCTTCGCCAGAAGCGTTCGTGCTGCGAGATTCTGTCGGTCAACACCGGGCCGGGCTTGCAATTCTGTAAGCTCAGAAGCTTGTCCGCTGCCCCCATACGACTGCCCATGAATGCCCAGACCCAACCCTCGACAGCGTCTCTGGACGCCCGCGCCACTGCCGCACTGCTGCCATGGTCCGCCCTGGCTGACGAGATCGAAGCACTTTTACGCCAGCTGCAAAACAGTTGCAGTGTCTCGGTTCCGCCACGCATCGTCATGCCGACGGCTGCGGGCAATTGCCTGTTCTGCATGCCGGCCACCGATGGCCAGGTGGTCATGACCAAGCTCATCAGTTTCACGCCAGGCAATGCCCGGATGGGCAGACCTACCATTCAGGGCGATATCGTGGTTTTTGATGCAGCGACCGGAGTGCGTCAACTGATTCTGGACGGCCCCACCGTCACGGCCAGACGCACCGCAGCCGTCTCGCTGCTGGCGGCGCGCCGCCTGGCCCCCAGGCCTCAAGGCGCGCTGCTCATCGTCGGCGCCGGCGTGCAGGGCAGCGCCCATCTGCAGGCTTTTGCCCAGGGTCTTGGCACGCAGGAGGTCTGGATTCACTCGCGCAGTGCCAGCAGCGCGCAGCGGCTTGCAGACGAGGCCCACGACCTGGGTCTGCATGCGCGCATCACCGACGACCTGGAGGAGGCCGCCCGGCACTGCCCGCTGATTGTGACCTGCACGCCCGCGCAGGCCGTGGTGCTGCATGAGGCGGCAAGACCCGATGCCTTTGTCTGCGCTGTCGGCGCCTTCACGCCGCAAATGGTGGAGCTGGATCCCGAGTTGTGCCGACGCTTTCTGCACCAGGGCCAGATCGTCGTCGACACCGCCGATGCTGCGCACGAGGCCGGCGACCTGCTGCAGGCCGGCATCGAGGTCGACACCCTGCCCACGCTGGCCGCCGTGGTGCATCAGGACTGGTCGCGCTCCACGAAGCCTGTACTCTTCAAATCCTGCGGCTGGGGCGGCTGGGATCTGGCCGCCACCCGCCTGGCCCTGCGCCAGCACCTGCTCAGACAATCCACCTGAGCATCCTCCACTTGCTCATTTTTCAGAAGCATCAAGTCATTGCTGAATAAGCGATCCATCCATGCTCTGGATTGTCTTCCCGAGCACTGACTGCGCTGAAAAGCAACGCCATCCAGCCTAATTTGTCTCCCTGATGACAAATTCAAAAAAAGCGGTTTTAATAATACTCAGATTGAGTATAAATATTTAACAGCGCAACTCAGGATGGAGACGATGACGATCAGAACCGTGGAATTCGACCAACCCGCACCGGGCAGCAGCAGCCAGTGCAGCACAGGCCAGGCCTGGGCCAGGGTGCTGCCGCAGCAAGACCGCCAGCAGCAGCGCGAGACGGCGCAGCGCATCAAGGCTCTTCTCAAGGAACGCAATGCCGTCATGGTCGCCCACTACTATGTGGACGGTGCATTGCAGGACCTCGCACGCGATACCGGCGGCTGCGTGGGCGACTCGCTGGAGATGGCGCGCTTTGGTGCCAACCATCCCGCCAAGACCCTGATCGTGGCCGGCGTGCGCTTCATGGGCGAGACCGCAAAAATCCTCAGCCCCGAGAAGACCGTGCTCATGCCCGACGGCGATGCCACCTGCTCTCTGGACCTGGGCTGCCCGGCCGACGAGTTCAGCCGCTTCTGCGACGCCCACCCCGACCGCACCGTGGTCGTCTATGCCAACACCAGCGCTGCCGTCAAAGCCCGGGCCGACTGGGTGGTCACCTCGTCGGTAGGACAGGACATCGTAGCCGCCCTGCACGCGCGCGGCGAGAAAATCCTCTGGGCACCCGACCGCCACCTGGGCAGCCACATCCAGCAACAGACCGGTGCCGACATGCTGTTGTGGCAGGGCAGTTGCGTGGTCCATGACGAATTCAAGGCCGACGAGCTGCAGGCCCTGGCCAATGCCCACCCCGAGGCCGCGATTCTGGTTCACCCCGAATCGCCGGCCGCCGTCACTGCGCTGGCCGATGTGGTGGGCTCCACCACCCAGCTGATCGCGGCCGTGGGCAGGCTGCCCACCGACACCTTTATCGTCGCCACCGACCAGGGCATTCTTCACGACATGCGCCAGCGCTATCCGGGCAAGCGCTTTCTGCCTGCCCCGACGGCGGGCACGGGCGGCAGCTGCAAAAGCTGCGCCTTCTGCCCCTGGATGGCCATGAACAGCCTGCCGGGCGTGGAGCGGACCCTGCTGCAAGGCAGCGGTGCCATAGAGCTTGACGCGATGCTGGGTCTGGCCGCCCGCAAGCCCATACAGCGCATGCTGGATTTTGCCGCTGCCCAGCGCCAGCCGGTACGCGCCAGTGGCGAGCTGGAACGCGACGCGGCCCTGTTCCAGAACTTCGGTCCGGCCTGAGAGAGGACAAGCACCATGCCCCAATCTCAGACTTGCAGCGATGTACTCATCATCGGCTCTGGACTTGCCGGCCTGACGCTGGCACTCAGCCTGCCCAACACACTGCGCATCACCGTGCTCAGCAAAAGCAGTGCCGACGAATGCGCCAGCGCCTGGGCCCAAGGCGGCGTTGCCGCTGTGCTGGACCCCGCCGACAGCCTGGAAGCCCATGTTCAGGACACGCTGATCGCCGGCGCCGGCCTCTGCGACGAAGGCGCCGTGCGCCGCATCCTGGAGCAAGGCCCCCAGGCTATCGCCTGGCTGCAGGCCCTGGGTGTACCCTTCAGCACCGATGCAGACGGCCGCCTGCACCTGACGCGCGAAGGCGGCCACAGCGCCCGGCGCATTGTGCATGCGGCCGACCGCACCGGGCAGGCCGTGCACCAGACCTTGCTGCAGGCCTGCCGACATCTGAAGCACATCACCTTGCTGCAGCATTGCACCGCCATGGAACTGCTGCTGGACGTGCAGCAGCGCTGCGTGGGTGCCAACGTGCGCAATGCCGATGGCCAGCAGCAGCCTATGCTGGCCAGCCATACCGTGCTGGCCACGGGCGGCATGGGCCAGATCTACCCCAGCACCACCAACCCGGCCACGGCGACCGGCGACGGCATTGCCATGGCCTGGCGCGCGGGCTGTGTCGTGCGCGACCTGGAATTCATGCAGTTCCACCCCACGGCCTTGCAGGTGGGCGGCCGGTCCGTGGGCCTGGTCTCGGAAGCGCTGCGCGGCGAAGGAGCCTTGCTTTGCCTGCCGGACCGACAAGGCCAGCCCGGCGAACGCTTCATGCTGCGCCACGACCCACGCGCTGAACTGGCGCCACGCGACATCGTGGCCCGCGCCATCGACCGCGAGATGCGTGCCCACCAGCTGCCCCATGTGCTGCTGGACATCACACACCGCAGCCGCGACTGGCTGGAGCAGCATTTCCCCGGCGTCATGGCACTGTGTGCTGCGTACGGCATAGACATTGCCACCCAGCCCATCCCTGTTGCGCCCTGTGCCCACTATGCCTGCGGCGGTGTACAGGCCCATGTGGACGGCCGCACTGCCGTGGCCGGGCTATGGGCGATTGGCGAGGTGGCCCGCACCGGCCTGCATGGCGCCAACCGTCTGGCCAGCAACTCCTTGCTGGAGTGCGTGGTCATGGGCAGGTCTGCCGCGCTGCGCATGGCCGAGCAGCCCTTGCACAAGCCCGCTGCCATTCCTGGCAGGCAGCGCAAGCCCGGCAAGAGCCTGAGCGCCGAAAGCCAGCAGGAGATGCGCCAATCGCTGCAGCAACTCATGCTGCACAACGTGGGCATTGTGCGCAGCAACCACAGCCTGATTGCAGCGGCCAAGCAACTGGTGCTGTGGCGCGCTCAATGGCGCGGTGTCGACCCTGCACTGCGCAACCAGTTGGCCCTGTGCAGCCTGATGGTGGACGCGGCGCTGCAGCGCCATGCCAGCGTGGGCGCGCACTGCAATCTGGACTGGCCGGCCCTCGAAGCAGCAGCCGCCTGATCCCGCCCAGCAGCCATCCAGGAAAGCAAAAAAGCCCGCTGTATCCGCAGCGGGCTTTTTTGGCGGAGCAACAGGCCTCAGGCCTTGGGCAGGGTCACGCCATGCTGGCCCTGGTACTTGCCGTTGCGGTCCTTGTAGCTGACTTCGCATTGCTCGTCGCCCTGGAAGAACAGCACCTGGGCGCAGCCTTCGCCCGCATAGATCTTGGCCGGCAGCGGCGTGGTGTTGGAGAACTCCAGCGTCACATAGCCCTCCCACTCGGGCTCGAAGGGCGTCACGTTGACGATGATGCCGCAGCGCGCATAAGTGCTCTTGCCCAGGCAGACGGTCAGCACGTCGCGCGGGATGCGGAAATACTCCACCGTGCGGGCCAGTGCAAAGCTGTTGGGCGGGATGATGCAATAGTCACCCTCGAAGTCGACAAAGCTCTTCTCGTCAAAATTCTTGGGGTCCACCACCGTGCTATGGATATTCGTGAAGACCTTGAATTCGCGGGCGCAGCGGATGTCGTAGCCATAGCTCGAGGTGCCGTAGCTGATGATCTTCTTGCCGTCGACCTGGCGCACCTGGCCAGGCTCGAAAGGCTCGATCATGCCGTGCTGCTCCGCCATCTGACGGATCCATTTGTCGCTCTTGATGCTCATTAGAAGTCCTGTATCGCTTGATTTTTCATAGCGTTGTGCGCTCACAAATCAAGCGCAAGACCGCTATTTTGCTTGAGAAACAATGGTTTGCTCAATCAGGCGGTCATCTCCGAGGATGATCATGGCAAACAGCAGCTCGTCCAGATTGCGCGCCTGGGCCGTCTTGCGCGCCAGCAGCGGCGTGCAGCCGGGGTTGATGACGACCAGGTCGGCCTCGCAGCCGGGCTGCAGATTGCCGATCACGCCCTGCAGGCCCAGCGCACGCGCAGCGCCTGCCGTGTGCTGCCACCACAGGTTTTGCGGCGACAGGCTCTGGCCCTGCTTGGCATGGCTCTCGCGCCCCACCACATAGGCGGCCTGCATGGTGCGAAACGGCGAGAAGCTCATGCCGCCGCCCACATCGCTGGCCAGGCCATAGAGCATGCCGGCCTGGTCGGCCTTGAGGTAGTCGAAATAGCCGCTGGCCAGAAACTGGTTGCTGGTCGGGCTGATGGCCGCTGCCGAGCGCGTGTCATGCATGAGCTGGCGGTCGGTTTCATCGAGCCAGATGCTGTGCGCATAGACGGCGCGCTCGCGCATCAGGCCGAAGTCGTCGTAGACGGCCAGATAGCTGCGCGCGGCGGGGAACAGCTCCTTGACCCAGGCAATTTCGTCAAGGTTCTCGGCCACATGGGACTGGATCCAGACATCGCCGTACCTGGCTGCCAGCTCGCCCGCACCGCGCAGCTGCTCGGGCGTGCTGGTGGGCGCGAAGCGCGGCGTGATCGCATAGCCCAGGCGGTCCACGCCATGCCAGCGCTGGATCAGGGTTTCGGTGTCGATCAGGCCCTGCTCGGTGTCGTCGCGCACGCCGTCGGGGCTGTTGCGGTCCTGCAGTACCTTGCCGGCAATCATGCGCATGCTGCGCTTTTGCGCAGCCGTCATGATGGCGTCCACCGATGCCGGATGCGAAGTCGCAAAGGCCAGCGCCGTGGTCACGCCGTTGCGCAGCAGCTCGTTCATGAAGAAATCGGCCACGCCATCGGCATATTCGCGATCATGGAAACGCGACTCGTGCGGGAAGGTGTAGTTCTCCAGCCAGGGCAGCAGGCCCGGGGCCGGCGCGCCGATCACATCGGTCTGCGGGTAGTGGATATGCAGGTCGACAAAGCCCGGTGCCAGCAGCTTGCCGGGCAGGTTAATGACTTGCACGCCTTCGCGCTCAAGGTACTGGTCGGCCAGCGCCTGCCAGCTGCCCGCAGCCACCACGCGCTGCACACCCGCGGCATCGGGAGCAATCGCCAGCAAGGCGTCGGAGTCATAAACCGCTTGGCCGTCATCGGCGAAGCGCAGCAGGGCACTACGATAGATTTTCATGGACCAGAGCTTACGCGCCCGATCTTGCCTGCGGAACACGGCAGCGCTTATAGAGGCTATACGGCTGCGCGCAGGCCAGGGCTTGCGCTATCAATAACAAAGCTTGTTGCGCTTTTCATGCATTGATTTCAATGCAATTTGTATCCATAAACCAATATCAGAAAGCGATAGCAGCTATCACTTTAGGTAGTTAAACACCCGAAACCCTGCGCTGCAACACCGCCCTGCCCGCAGCCGCGTAACTAGGCGGCGCAGCTTCTGGCCACGGCCAGAAAGGCGCGCACCGCGGGCGAGTTCTCGCGCTCGCGGTAGGCCAGTGCCATGTGCACGTTTTCCTTGAAGTCGCGCAGCGCCCTGAAGGCCACGCCCGGCTGATTGAGCAGGCGGTTCGACTCGGGCAGCACCACAATGCCATACCCGGCAGCAGCCAGGCTAGTCGCCGTGACGAAGTCGTTGACGCGATAGGCCTCGCGAGCCGAAAACCCGGCCGTCTCGGCCAGCCGCGCCAACACCTCGGCAAAGCCTTCGCTTTCGTTGATGAACTGCGGCGCAATAAAGGTCTGGCCGCGCAGATCGGCCACGCTGATGGACTCATGGCGTGCCAGCGGGTGGTTCTCGGCCAGTGCCACCATGAAGGGCTCGCTGTGCACGATGACCGCCTTGACGCCCTCTGGGTAGCGTCGGCGCGGCCGCAGCAGACCGGCATCGATCTCGCCCTGCTGCAGCGCCTGCAGCTGGCGCGGCGTCTCCATGGCCAGCACCTGCATGTGCACCTGCTCATGGCCGGGGCGGAACTGCGTGAGCATGCGCGCCAGCACGCCCGAGGTCACGGACGAGGAGATATAGCCCAGCTTGACATGACCGCTCATGCCCTGGGCCGCCAGCTGCCCGATCTGCTGGGCCCGCTCCATATGGCGCAGCACGGCCACGGCTTCGTCATAAAGCAGCTCGCCCGCATCGGTCAGCGTGATGGGCTTGCGCTTGTTGCGCTGCAACAGGCGCACGCCCAACTGCTGCTCCAGTTGCTGCACCTGCACGCTGACGGCAGACTGGGCCACGCCCAGCTTGTCGGCGGCACGAGAGAAGTGCAGCTCCTGGGCCACGGTGACGAAGTGCTCGAGTTGGCGGTAGCTGAGCATGGATTTAATCTGAAATTCTTATCAAAAAATGCATTTAACCTCGTAGATCGTATCAAACAAGAAGTGTTCAATCACACCATTCCTGATTGAAGTACCCGCCCACCATGAACGCTACTACCCCCCAGCAACTGATTCAGCCTGCCGCCTACGAGATCGCCGCTCACCCCGAGCATCCCCGCCTGCTGAAGCTGACCCTGAACACCGAAGCCCTGAATGCCTTCCTGGCCGATGTGCGCGATATCGACGTGCAGAACCTCGAGTACGTGCCTTTCATGCGCTTTCATCTGGCACGCCGCCTGAAGGCCCACATGGGTGCCGACTTTGGCGAGACCCTGGTGAACATCATCAAGGACCGCAAGCATGGCGGCTTTGTTCTGGGTCTGGAAGGCGTTAGCCAGGATAGCGACGACTACGTGAAGTTCGGCACCGCCATCGGCCATATCCTGGGCCCGGCCAACCACGACTCCATGTCCAACAAGTACTACGCACGTTTCCTGGTCAAGCACACCGACGCCAGCGACTCCTATCTGCGCCAGGCTTACCGTCTGTTCACCATGCACACCGACGGCACCTTCGTGACCGAAGCCACCGACTGGCTGCTGATGATGAAGTTCGACGAGCAGAACGCCGTGGGCGGCGAGTCGCGCTTTCTGCACCTGGACGACTGGAGCGAGCTGGACTGCTTCGTGCAGGACCCGCTGGGCGCCAAGCCCCTGCTGTACAAGGCCCCGGGCTCCAAGAACGTGAACGAACGCGTGGAACGCCCCGTGTTCTTCCACGGCGAGTTCGGCCTGTCGATCTCCTTCATCGACCAGTTCGTGCAGCCCGCCAACGACGCCGAAGCCGAATATCTGCAGAACCTGTCCGAATCGATGGAAAATTCGCCCGGCACCCGCACCGTCAGCCTGCCCGCTGGCGACCTGGTGGTTCTGAACAACTACTTCTATGTGCATGGCCGCGCACCGTTTGAGCGTAACGAGCAACTGCACCGCGAGCTGATGCGTCAGCGCGGTACATTCGCTCAGTAAACCTTGAACACCTGATGTTTCTGTCACGCCCCCGTGCACCGCAAGTGTGCGGGGGCGCAGCCAGTTAAACCCCTGAATTTCGCTCCCGAGGCGCCCTACCATGGCATCGTCACAAGCCCCTGCTGCAAACGCAGCCTCCGCCCCCAAAGCGCAAGCCGCCTACGGCCAACGCGCAGGGCTTCCCCGTCATCTGCAGAACATTCTGTCGCTGCATGACTTCGAGGCCGCCGCACGCAAGCACCTGCCCCGCCCCTTGTTTGGCTATGTCTCCGGCGCGGCTGAAGACTGCGTCTCGCTGCAGGCCAACCGTGACAGCTTCCAGCAATACGGCTTCAGCTCCAGGGTCATGGTGGATGTGTCGCAGCGCAACCAGAAGGTCGAGCTGTTCGGCCAGACCTGGGACTCGCCATTCGGCGTAGCCCCCGTGGGCATCAGCGCCATCAATGCCTACCGTGGCGATCTGGTGCTGGCACAGACGGCGGCTGCCAACCGCATTCCCGCCATCATGAGCGGCACCTCGCTGATCCCCATGGAAGATGTAGCCAAGGCCGCACCGTCTACCTGGTTCCAGGCCTATCTGCCCGGCGACACCACGCGCATCGACGGCCTGATCGACCGCATCGAAGCCGCAGGCTTCGGCACCCTGGTCATCACCGTGGACATCCCCGTCTGGGCCAACCGCGAAAACAATGTGCGCACGGGCTTCTCCATGCCGCTGCGCCCTTCGCTTCGCCTGGCCTATGACGGCATCACCCGCCCGCGCTGGATGGTGGGCACCATGCTGCGCACGCTGATCAACCACGGCATGCCGCACTTCGAGAATTCGTTTGCCACGCGCGGCGCGCCTTTGCTGTCGGGTACCGCCATCCGCGACACCTCGGGCCGTGACCACCTGAACTGGAAGAACATCGAACGCATTCGCCAGCGCTGGAAAGGCAACCTCATCATCAAGGGCATCCTCAACGAAGACGATGCCGTGATGGCCACCGATATCGGTGCGCAAGGCATCGTGGTCTCCAACCACGGCGGCCGTCAGCTCGACGGCGTGGTCGCGCCGCTGCAGATGCTGCCCTATGTGGTGGACCGCGTGGGCCACCGCACGGCCGTGATGATGGACAGCGGCATTCGCCGCGGCAGCGATGTGCTCAAGGCCGTGGCCCTGGGCGCGCGCATGGTGTTTCTGGGCCGCCCCTTCATGTACGCAGCCGCAGTTGGCGGTGCACAGGGCGTGGACCACGCCATCACCTTGCTGCGCGACGAAGTGGACCGCAATATGGCCATGCTGGGCGCGACCTCCATGGCCGAGATCACCCGCGACTGCCTGCGCGCGACGCGGGGCTGAAACCGCTCAGCCTCTAAGATAGAACGCTTGAACCATAAAAAAGGAGAGCGTCATGCCCATGTTTGTAGACCATTCGCCCCCTGGCGAGTGCATTTTCTGCAAGCTCGTCAAAGGGGAGATTCCATCGGCCAAGGTCTATGAGGATGATCTGACCATCGCCTTCATGGACATCGGCCAGGCCACGCGCGGCCATGTGCTGGTAGCCAGCAAGCGCCATGCCGTCAATCTGCTGGAGCTGACGCCCGAGGAAGCCGGTGCGGTGATGCAGACGGCCCAGCGCGTGGCGGCTGCGGTGAACAAGGCTTTCGATCCAGACGGCATCAATATCTTCCAGGCCAATGGCGCGCCTGCGGGGCAGACGGTGTTCCACTTTCATCTGCATGTGCTGCCGCGTTTCGAGGGCGATGGCCTGTCCGTGGTCTGGAAGCGCGAGGAGCCTGGCTTTGCGGCACTGGGAGAGTTGGCTGAGCGCATCAAGGCCCAGCTTTCCTGAAGCAAGCCACTGATAAAAAAAGAGCTGTCAGCGCTTGATATTCATAGATTTCAGATAGAAAACCATCTGAAATCCACATATAGCAAGCGCTGGAAGCTCCTATTTTTAAGCCGCAAATTGCGCGAATATTGCATCCAGCTTTGCAATCCACTCGGCCTTCTGCGCCTCAGCGGCAAAGCTCGCCTCCAGGCTGTTGCGCGCCAGTTGGTAGGCCTCGGGCGCGCCCATGCCCGTGGCGGCAAAGAGCTGGGTGTAGTTTTCGTTGACATAGCCGCCGAAATAGGCAGGGTCGTCCGAGTTGATCATGACCTTGAGCCCGGCCGCCAGCAGGCGCGGCAAATTGTGATCGGCCAGGTCCTTGATCACGCAGAGCTTGAGATTGGACAAAGGGCAGACCGTCAGCGGAATCTGCTCCTTGACCAGCCTCTGTATCAGCAGCGCATCCTGCTCTGACTGCACGCCATGGTCGATGCGCTCCACATTCAGCACATCCAGAGCACCCCAGATATAGGCGGGCGGCCCCTCCTCCCCGGCATGGGCCACCAGATGCAGGCCCAGTTGCTTGCAGCGCGCAAACACGCGCTCGAACTTCTCGGGCGGATTGCCCAGCTCGCTGCTGTCCAGCCCCACGCCGATGAAGCGGTCACGCAGCGGCAGCGCGGCCTCCAGCGTCTGCAGGGCGCTTTCTTCGCTCAGATGGCGCAGAAAGCTCAGGATCAGCGAGGAGGAAATGCCCTGCTCGATCTGCGCATCGCGGCAGGCGCGGTAAAGACCGTTGATGACGGTCTCCATGGCTACGCCGCGCTCGGTGTGGGTCTGCGGGTCAAAGAAGATTTCCGTGTGCACCACATTGTCGGCCACGGCGCGGTCCAGATAGGCGCGCGCCATGTCGTAGAAGTCCTGCTCGTGCAGCAGCACGCTGGCACCCGCGTAATAGATGTCCAGAAAGCTCTGCAGATCGGTGAAGGCATAGGCCGCGCGCAGAGCTTCCACGCTGTCATAGGCCAGAGCCACCTTGTTGCGCTGCGCCAGCGCAAAAATCAGTTCGGGCTCCAGCGAACCCTCGATATGCATATGCAGCTCGGCCTTGGGCATGGCTCGCAGCAGCTCCGGCAGACGGGAAACATCTACGGCAGGCACGGTGTTCATCATTATTCTCCTTGGCGCTACGCGCCATTCAATGTCTAGCCTATCAAACCGGCGCAGCTCAAGCCATATGGCCAGCCCCGACGAGTCTGTGACTTCGGCCTGGCGGCCACAAGCCCTTGGCGCGGCCTCCCGGCGAGCCGCATGGACGCCAGGCCGGGCCGGGCGGCAAAGCCTCTCAGGCCTGTCTCAGCAGGTTCCGAAGGCGATCTCCTGGGCCTTCAGGAAACGGCGATAAGCCGACGACATGCGGTCGGCCGCCGAGTGCATTTCTGCGCGCGGATCCAGCGGCAGGGCCTTGGGCAGCTGCGACTCCAGCACCGGCTGGTCCTGCACAAAGATGGTGTGCTGGAAGGTCTGCAATTGCTCATCGGTCGATTCGAAGTCCGCGACCGCCAGACGGAACCAGACGCGGCTGGTTTCGGGAGTGACAGGGCAGATGAACAGGCCGATCTGCTCACGCCAGCCCTGTTTGGAAGTGCCCTCTTCGGGAATCTTGGTCAGCACGGCAGTGTAGGCGGCGGTCACCTCATAGGTGTACTCCACCTCGGCCGCCTGGGTGGAGTGCAGATTGGACTGGGGCTGTACAGCCTTGCAGCCTGTCGCCAGCACGCCGGTGGAGGTGCTCTCCACCTTGTAAGTGGCAATGGCCGTGGCGTCGCGGCTGCCCAGCCAGCCTTCGTGCACAAAGCCGAAGTGGGACATGTCGAGGAAGTTCTCGATGATGCGCGGTGCACTGGCCGCCACATCGTAAGGCCCGCAGTTCACCTTGCGCAGATGTTCATCCGTCTCGGCAGCGAACACGGGCAGCTGGCTATCGGAAGACTCCAGGCGCACCCAGATCAGTCCGTAGGCCTCCTGCACCTCGAAGGCCCGTACGCGCTGCGATGCGGGGGGAGTGAAATCGGGCACGGCGGGCACTTTCACGCATTGGCCACCGGAGGAGAATTGCCAGCCGTGATAGGGGCACTCCAGATGTCCGTTCTCCACGCGCCCCATGGACAGGCGTGCACCGCGATGCGGGCAGCGATCCACAAAGGACTGCACCAGTCCCTCGGCATTGCGCCACAGCACCAGCGGCTGTTCCAGCAGCAGCACGGAAAACGGCGCGCTCACCACCTCGGAGGATTGGGCAACAGGATGCCAGAGGGTACGTTCAGTCATGGGGATACTCGTCATTATCGAAATACAAAGGGCCGCTCTGCGGCGGCCCTGTCGCTGCAAGTCGTGTCTGGACGACTGCTAACAGCCAACACTACCCGGCAAACCCGGGGTCTGCCATGAAGACATGCGCCACAGGCCGCAATCGGTGCGACGAGGCGGCGCGATGCCTGATCCGCAGTGCTTACTTGGCGTCGCCGCCGGGCACTTTGCCTTCCACGCCCTTGACGTAGAAATTGATGCCTTTGAGGAAACCGTCATCGGCAACCTTGTCGGCAGCGATCAGTTCCTTGCCGTCCTGGCCGGTGATAGGGCCCTTCCAGATGGTGAATGTACCTTCCTTCAGTCCCTTTTTCACGTCCTCAACCTTTGCCTTGAGGTCGGCTGGAATGTCGTCGGCCAGTGAAACGATGTCGATCACGCCTTCCTTGACGCCCCACCAGGTCTGGCGGCTGCTCCACTTTCCTTCCAGCGCGCTGCGGGTGGAGTCGATGTAGTAAGGCGCCCAGTTGATGATGGACGAGCCCAGGTGAGCCTTGGGACCATAGGCAGTCATGTCCGAATCCCAGCCGAAGGCACGCTTGCCCTTTTCCTCGGCCGTCTTCAGCACCGCCGGCGAATCGGTGTTCTGGAACAGGATGTCGGCGCCGCCGTTGATCAGGCTGGTCGCAGCTTCGGTCTCCTTGGGAGGGCTGAACCATTCGTTGACCCAGACCACCTTGGTCTTGATCTTGGGATTCACGGACTGGGCACCCAGGGTGAAGCTGTTGATATTGCGGATCACTTCGGGAATAGGCACCGAGCCCACCACGCCCAGGGTGTTGGACTTGGTCATGCCACCGGCAATGATGCCGGCCAGATAGGCACCTTCGTAAGTGCGGCTGTCATAGGTGCTGACATTGGCGGCGGTCTTGTAGCCGGTGGCGTGTTCCCACTTCACATCGGCGAATTCGGGGGCCAGCTTCTGGATCACGTCCATATAGCCGAAGGTGGTACCGAACACCAGCTTGTTGCCCTGCGAGGCCATGTCGCGCAGCACGCGCTCGGCATCGGCACCTTCGGGCACGCTCTCCACATAGCTGGTCTTGATCTTGTCACCGAACTCTTTTTCCAGGGCTTTGCGGGCCTGGTCATGGGCAAAGGACCAACCACCGTCGCCCACCGGGCCGACATAAGCAAAAGCAATCTTCAGAGGTTCGGGAGCAGCGGCCGCAGGAGCGGCAGCGGGGGCTGCTGCCGGCGCAGCTGCTTCTTCCTTCTTGCCGCAGCCCACGAGAGCGGCCGAGGCAATAGCCGTCAGTGCGGCGACCTTGATCAATGAACGCTTGTGCAAATCAGTCATTAAAGTTTCCTTGGAACAAAGAGTGAGGTTTGAAACCGATAGGAGCGCAAGCCCATGGATACCGGTTACACCTTGGGCAATATATGCATAAACTGCGCCAAATTGCAGATAGGTATCCTGAAAACGACAGCGCAAAAAGAAAGGCCCCCTAGGGGCCTTTGATCGGACGCTGCTCAGGCGCCTCGCAAACAGTGCTTATTTGGCACCGGGCACCTTGCCCTCGATACCGTTCACATAGAAGTTGATGCTGCGCAGCCAGGCGTCATCGGCAACCTTGCCGGCTTCCAGCAGTTCCTTGCCGGTGTTGTCCTTGATGGGACCGGTCCAGACGGCGAAGGAGCCGTCCTTCAGGCCGGCGCGAGCCTTCTCAACCTTGTCCTTGATTTCCTGGGGCACGTCGTCAGCGATCTTCTTCAGGTCGATGGCGCCTTCCTTCACACCCCACCAGAAGTTGCCGGTCTGCCACTTGCCGGCCAGCGTGTCTTCCACCACCTTGCTGTAGTAAGGAGTCCAGTCGATCACGGCCGAGCCCAGATGAGCCTTGGGCGCGAAGCCGCTCATGTCGCCGTCCTTGCCGAAGGCACGGGCACCGCGCTCCTCGGCCGTCTTCAGCACGGCTGGAGAATTGGTGTTCTGGTACATCACATCCACGCCGCCGTTGATCAGGCTGTTGGCGGCTTCGGATTCCTTGGGAGGAGCGAACCACTCGTTCACCCAGACCACCTTGGCCTTGATGGAGGGGTCAATGCTCTGGGCGCCCAGCACAAAGCTGTTGATGTTGCGCACCACTTCGGGGATTGGCACCGAAGCCACCACGCCCACGGTCTTGGTCTTGGTCATGGCACCCGCCACGATGCCAGCCAGATAAGCACCTTCAAAGGTCTTGGTGTCGTACACGGCTGCGTTGTCGGCCGTCTTGTAGCCGGTGGCGTGCTCGAACTTCACATCCTTGACGTCGGCGGCGACTTTCTGCACAAAGTCCTGATAGCCGAAGCTGGTGGCGAAGACCAGCTTGTTGCCCTGACCGATCATGTCGCGCATCACGCGCTCGGCGTCGGCAGACTCTGGCACGCTCTCGACCATGGAGGTCTCGATCTTGTCGCCGAACTTCTCCTGGATGGCCTTGCGGCCCAGCTCGTGCTGGTAGGTCCAGCCGCCGTCGCCGATGGGGCTCACATACATGAAGCCGATCTTGAGCTTGTCGGCAGCAGGAGCAGCCGCAGGTGCGGCGGCAGGAGCCGCTGGTGCTTCTTCCTTCTTGCCGCAAGCGGTCAGCACAGCCATGGAAACAGCCGTCAGGCCGATCATCTTGATCAGAGCGCGTTTGCCCAGAGTTGTCATCGAAGTTGTCCTCTCGTTATTTTTGAAAAGCGGATTGCACCACATTTGGGCATCACGCTCCAGGATAGAAGGGTTTTCCCAGGGAGGCCGGCATATTGGCTCGAATCCAGGTCGGATTACGCGAGATCAGCACCAGCACCACGATGGTGGCCAGATACGGCAGCATGGACAGAATCTGGCTGGGCACCTGGACCCCCGTGGCCTGCAGATGGAACTGCAACATGGTCACGCCGCCAAACAGATAGGCGCCCAGCAGGACGCGGGCCGGTCGCCAGGTCGCGAAAGTCGTCAGCGCCAGAGCAATCCAGCCTCGACCCGACACCATGTTCTCCACCCACAGCGGCGTGTAGACCACGGAGATGAAGGCCCCCGCCAGACCGCACATGGCACCGCCAAACATCACGGCCATCAGACGGATGCGGCGCACGGGGTAGCCCAGGGCATGGGCCGACGAGGGCGACTCGCCGACCGAGCGCAACACCAGGCCCGCACGCGTGCGGTACAGAAACCAGACCATCAGGGCGGCCAGCACGATGGCGCCGTAGACCAGCGGGTGCAACGTGAACAAGGCCGGGCCCACGAGCGGCAGATCTGCCAGGCCCGGGATGGAGTACTTGGGCAGCTCTGGCAGCTTGGCCTGCACATAGCCCAGGCCCACGAAAGCCGAGAAGCCCGCGCCGAACAGCGACAGCGCAAGACCGGTTGCGTACTGGTTGGTGTTGAACCAGATCACCAGTCCCCCGAAGATGGCGGCCAGCAAGGCCCCTGCCAGCATGCCCGCGCCAAAGCCCATCCAGGTATTGCCGGTGTGCACGGTAGCGGCAAAACCGGCAATGGCAGCGCAGAGCATCATGCCTTCGGCGCCGAGATTGACGATGCCCGATTTTTCATTGATCAGCAGGCCCAGGGCCGCCAGCGCCAGAACAGTGCCGGCGCTGAGGGTGGAGCCCAGCAGCAGTGCATAGGATTCCATGGATCAGGCTCCCTTCACTGCAGAAATGGCGCTGCCGGCTTTTTTTGCCACCCAGCGGATGCGATAGGCCACCAGCGTGTCGCAGGCCAGCAGCGCGAACAGCAGCAGTCCCTGGAAGACGCCGGTCAGCGCCTTGGGCAGGCCCAGACGCGACTGCGCCAGCTCGCCACCGATATAAAACATGCTCATGAGAATGGCCGAGAAAATCATGCCCACAGGATGCAGGCGCCCCACAAAGGCCACGATGATGGCCGCAAAGCCGTAGCC
>Ga0209370_1001745_pt1 | contig 18008 bp, 17 predicted proteins | sample AgamicAtPrz_FD_187164 | JGI IMG/M metagenome (GOLD analysis project Ga0209370, IMG submission 187164) | Agave microbial communities from Guanajuato, Mexico - At.P.rz (SPAdes) (version 2) | ecosystem: Host-associated > Plants > Phyllosphere > Phylloplane/Leaf | place: Guanajuato, Mexico... | reverse complement strand
GTAGAGGATCGCGTCCATGACGATGTCCATGGTCCGCACGCGGGTGACGAAGGCCCATTTCGGGTCGCTCGACAGGGTGCGGTTGCCCCACAGGCGGAAGCCGTCGTCGCGAATGATGGTGGCGATGTTGGCGTTGTTCAGCAGGTTGGCGCGGCAGGTGTCGTCGCCATCGAGGAACTCCACGGCGCGGGTGGTGCCGGTGATGCCGACGAACTCCTTGTTCGACGGCGACGCCCAGAAGCCGTACTCGCGGTCGGTGTGGGCGAACAGGCCGGCAACCCAGGCCGAACCCGGCGCGTCAACGGTGGCCTCTGCGACGTTGTCCCAGTAGCGCACGCCCGGGTCGACCAGGAAGGCACGCTTGGCGCCGAAGTTCTTGGCGTAGGCGATGGCCGCTTCGTCGGTGGTGTTGGGGCCGTCGATGATGGCAATGGCGCGCAGCTTGTCGGCCAGGGCTACCAGGGCGGTACCAACGGCTTGGGTGGAGCTGTGCTTGGGAGTGACCAGCAGGCGCGGCTGGGCGTTGAAACGGCTCTTGCCGTCGAGCAGCGCCTGCAGGCCGGTGCGCTTGCCGTCGGCCAGCACGTTGCCGATGATCGCCGCGGTCTGTTCGGCGCCGTCTTCGAGCTTGGCCACGCCGCAGGCGACGATGACCGCCTTGGCGCGGCTGTAGATGGCGCGGCAGGCCTTGGTGATCGCCGCGTCCTGGCCGAACGCCGCGACCGCTTCGCGCTCGCTGGTGATCAGCACCAGGTCACTGGCCTTGGCGGTGACGCCCGGGCCTTCGGTGAAGGTGTCGACCAGGCCGATGATCGAGGACGATGGCAGTGCGATGCTGCGCGCGCCGGTGTCGACGTTGGTCACGGTGACGCCGTGGAAGAATCCACTCATGTAGGTGTGCTCCAGGTTTTGATGTAAAGGTTCAGGTGTAAAAAAGCCCCGCGTTTGCAGGGCTTGAAAGGGTTGAAGTGAGAAGCAGGTAGTGGTGGCAGCCGAAGCCGCTTCAGATGAGCTTGATACGACTCGGGTACGCGATGTTGCGCGGCCTTACCGCACCGAAGTAAGCACTGTTGGCGGCTATCGTTTGGGTGGTTGCAGAGGCTGAGGTAGTTGAAACCGCAACGGTTTCGTTGGTGTCCGAGACATCGAAAAACCTCGGCTTCATGTTTTGCATACGCCTCAACGACGACACCGCATCGACAATTTCCCCATGCACCAGCGAAGCAAGCTGGTACGAACCTGCGATTCGCGCGGGGTCCGCACCGCGGCCTTCATCCAGAGACCGCAGGAATTCACCACGCAGCTCGGGAATGCGGAACGTGGTTACCCCGTCTCCGCGTGTCCAACCGCCCTCCATGCCCACGCGCTGCGCTTCGTTCACCAACATGCCCGACTGTTGTGCGTGATCCCACAGCCATGGCCAGTCCCCCCGCGCCAGCAGCCTTGCATTAGGGATGCTCCAGCCCCCTGGGTTCAGCGCGGTCGAGGTTTCGAACACGACACGCCCCAATGGGGTGTTGTCCATGCGGTCCAGCAATAGCCAGTTGCCTGCGCCATCACTGCGCAAGTGCCAGAAATCACCACCGCCCAGCACCATGCAGAAGGGATAGCCTTCAGGGCGAAGGTGGGTATGGAACTTGATTTTCTCGCCGTTGGCGGCATACACGAGCAAGGCGTTGGCACTGTTGTCGACGCGCTGAATGCGCACGTCCATGACCTGGCTCGCCTTGGGCAGGGTGATCATGGTCTGGCCTGCCGAGGCGTCTGCCAGCAGAAAACCGGTTTCGTGAGCTTCCAGCACCTTGTTGCCACGAATGACCGTGTTGTTGATACCCTGCACCGAAAGCATTCCACTTTCGATGGCTGCAAAAACATCACTGCGGCTCATGCCGACCTCCCTGGCTGCACAAGAAATTCAGGTGCCACGGGGCGATGTTCGATCTGAGGAAATTCACTGGCCTGAGGCCAGTCACGCAACGCCTGGATATACACCATCAGTGCGCTGTACTGCTGCGCATCGAGCGTGGTATCGATGCCCATTTCCACCTGATCGCGGTGTCGGTCCCGCAGCCAGGCCATCTCGGCCAGCTTGGCGTCACGCCACACGCGGTCATCGTTCTGCCCTGCAGGTAGCCGTCGGTTCAGAAACGCAAGGTAACGTGGGTCATCGTCTTCCACTTCCACGATGCCCGGCCAGAACTCAGGTGATTGAGGGCAGGCAAAGACACTTGCCACCTCCCCCTCCAAGATACTCAAGTACTTCATATGCGATACCCCGTGATGTAGACGCTGTACTCCGGCGTACCCTGTGTCTGGTTGACGGTAGTCATGTACATGAGCTGGCGCGTAACGAGCGGCAAGCCTTCGAACATGATGGAACTGGCGCCGTTCGCCGGAAGAGTCGCGGTGTTGCGTTTGATGCCTATGCCATTGGGTGTTGCGTACAACTCGATGGAGATCGCGCCCGCCTGAGAACTTCTGACCGAGAACAACCCCTCGGCCGATACTGCGTTGGGAGGCACGGAGCCTGCCAAGGAGACCGGTGCCATGCTGACGGCAGCGGTCCCCAGGTAGGGTTGAGTGGGAGCTGGCGCAACCAGGCGTCCGCGCACCACCACTGGGAGCATTCTCCCGGCGCCATCCGTTGGCACTACTGCCACCAGTGCCGAGGCGCTGAAACCTCCAGAAGGCCATGGTCCGGCAAATACCTCGGCAGCTATCTCCTTGCTGGCATTCACCGCTACCGCTGCGGTCGTTTTGGCTTGGGAGTTGTGCAACACATAAATGGCCACATAGCCGTTGGCAGGCGCAGTGCCGGTATTCATGCCGCCGGCACCGACCGTGCCCAGGTTCAACGGCACAGAGACGTTCGCAACCGACCAGCCGGCGCCACCCAGAGCGTTCTTGACCACCAGTTCATCTGCCTGAACGGTTGCCGTGGCAGATGCCGAAGCGATCTCCATGCGCACACCGCGCGCCTCGCCCACGGTCGCCGATGCCTTCATCAGCGCCTTCGCTTCGGCAATCAGCGCGGCAACGTCGGCATGGCCCTGGTTAACCGGGATGCTCCACGCCTTTATGCACCACATGACTGCCAGGTTGCGTGGGCGAGTCTCCTCACCTCCCGTGGAGGTAAGATTTGTGAAGTTGGTACCTGTAGCGACTCCACCAGCATCAGCGCCGACAAAAAACGGACCGCCGGTGTTATCCACAACATTGGATGCCCACATGGGTGCCCCGTGACCATGGCTCTTGAAGGCATCAAGTTGATTGCTGCCAAGCTCACGCCCGACATCAACGCCTCGCCCATGATCCCATCCCCGAAGAAACTCACCGCGCGCTTCCGGCAAACGGAAGAAGCCCTGTGCCTCTCCCCCCTTGTTGTAGTGAGTCCCCAGGTAGGCTGCGAGATCCGGATAGGTTGTGGCGCTCTGCAGGCTGCCATCAAGCTCCAGGTAACCCACCGGTACATCAGCCTTGGGAAATGGCAGGATCGCTCCGACAGGGATTGAGGAGCGCAGAGCTGTCAGCTCGGCAACGAGGGCTGACACGTCGATCTGCCCCTGATTTACCGGCGCGCTCCAGGCCTTGATGCACCACATAACAGCCATATTGCGGCTGCGCGTTTCACCGATACCCAATGAGATAGCTGGTCCAGTTTTCAACCAGCCATCTTCACCCGTAGCAGCATAAATCACATCGCTCGCCACACTGTTTGTTCCTGGAACACCAATGGCAGCAGATCCGTAAGGCCACTCCCCTCCTCCGCTACCCAGGCCCCGAGCGTTTTGGATACATGGCACTTTCGTTCCGGGATCATTTACTGGAGTCACGTGCGAATGCGCCTCCATTTGATGTCCTTGAAAAGTCCCAACAGAGCGTCCAACATCGACACCCCGTCCGTGATCCCAACCTCGCAAAAATTCACCACGGGTATCCGGCAGGCGGAAGAATCCTGCTGCCTCATTGCCCTTGTTGAAAGCCCCACCCAGGTAAGCCGCCAGGTCCGGATACACCGCCGCGCTCTGGGTACTACCATCTACTTCGAGGAAGCCCGCCGGCACGGTGCCTCGTGGGAACGGCAGCATGGTGCCCACCGGTAACGCCGACGCTGTATTCAACAACGCCTGAGTCTCGGCCTTGGTGTAGCTGTTCGCGGCCTGGAACGAGCTGAAGGCCAGGATCTCCACGGCCTCACCCAAGCTGCATGGGGCCTTGAACGTGATCTTCTGGCCGTCGGACAGGTAGTCGGTGATCTCACGGCCATTGCGCAGCACGATGGTGCTGCCGATGGTATGGGCCAGGTTGAAGACGGTCTGGCCGACCGACGCTTCGAACGAGTAACGCTCGAACGCTTTGTTGGCACCAACGCCACCACCGAGCTGGAAGTAGGTGCCGTCGTAGTTCAGGTCGTACAGGGCGCCAACGCGGATATCGCCGCCCACCAGGTCGACCAGGCCGCTATTGCCGGACTTCTTCACCGCCACGGCGGCCAGGCCATTGATGCGTGCCGTCACGGCGCCGGTATTGGTAGCGCTGGCCTGGAACTGGAAGCGCTGGCCAGCAGCGTAGGCCGCCAGGGCCGATTCGCCGCTCTTGAGCTTCAGCGTCAGGGCATCGGCGGTGCCGGTGGCGACACCCAGCCAGGCCAACGGCCCGACGTCCTTGGCCGCATCGGCGCGGCGCAGGTACTGCGGGTGCGGGTCGGCGGCCTCCACGTGCGCCTTGAGCTGGTTGCGGGCGTAGAGCTCGGCCGCTTCGCGGGCCTTGTCCACATAGTCGCGTGTCGCCAGGACGATGCTCGGATCGACCTTCAGCGTGACATTGGCGAGGTTGCCGAACACCACGTGCATGCGGATGGTCTGGGTACGCCCGGAGCCTTGCGCCAGCAGCGGCTTGTAGCTGGGCGCCGGTTTGGCCACGGCAATGAAGTTGCCCTTGGCATCCTCCAGCGCCAGCTCACGGATCCACCAGCCGCCGGTTTCCGGTGGCAGAACCAGTTCGGCCACCAGCACGCCAGGGTCGGCGGGCGATTGATACAGGGCATTGAGTTGTGCCCGATAGACCTGGCGCACCAGCGCGGTCTGGGTTGGTTTAGGCGTTGGGTCGGGGGTCTGCGAAGGCTCGCCGCCGGCATCGCCGATCAACATGTGGGTGATGTTCCAGGGCAGGCCCAGCACGGCGGTGTTGGCCTGCTGGGCGATGCCCACGTTGGTCAGGAACCCACCGAATTGGGTGGTTGAGTTAGCCATTGAGGTAGATGTCCAGTATGTCCGAGGTGTGGTCGTTCACCAGGTTGTAAGCGCCCAGGTGTACGTCGATGTCCGATGCCTGCCAGGGAAGTACCTCCAGCAGTTCACCGTCGTAGAGCGCAACGGCCTGATAGGCGGGGATGTGGCTTTCGAGGCTGATGTCGAGCCCGACCAGGTGCCGGCTGACTGGCTTGGCGTCCTCGATCAGTCGGGTCAGCTCTTGGTAGGTCTGTTCATCGATACCGCTGTCCGCCACCCCGACCTTCAGGGCGAACGTCCCCGGCACCCCGGCAGGCTTGGCCTGCCACCATTCCTGCACCTCGATCAGGTAGCCGAATGGCTCGACCACCCGCCTGAGGGCACCGAGGGTGCCCTTGTGGGCGTGGACGAAGAACGCCGAGCGGATCACCGAGCGCTTGATCGCCTCGCTCCAGCTGTCGTCCCAGCGGTCCACCGACCAGGCCCAGGCCAGCTGGTAGAGCAGGTGCGCCGGGCAGGTGTCGGGGTTGTAGAGGGTGCGCAAGGCGGCCTTGAGGTCCTCGTCGGCGGCCACCTCGATGGCCCGTTCCAGTGGCGTGCGGTTGAGCGGCAGCAGGCTGTGCATGTCAGCCACCCCGCCGCAGTTCGATGTCCGTGCACCAGGCGGCCTGGGCCTTGCTCGGGCGGATATCGCTCCAACCGACCAGCTCGACGCGGCTCACGCCGTCGATATGCAACTGCGCATCAATCCCGGAACGGGCGACCTCGACGCCCAGGCGTCGGCGCGGGTTGACCCAAGCCTGGAGACGGCGTCGGCATTCGCTGAGGATCGCTTCGAACTCCGGGCCGTTGTCGGCCATGTGCAGCACCGCCTCGACCCGGTACGGCAACACCTCGGCGCTGCGCACGTTGACCCGGTCGGCGACCGGGCGGATATCATCGTCGTTGAGGTAGGCCTTGACCTGGGCCAGCAGTTCGGGGCTGGCCACGCCATCGTTGTCCAGGCTCAGCACGGTGACGTCCACCACGGCCGGCGACGGGCTTTCGGCGGTCGCGTCGGCGACCCGCCCCGAAGCGTTGCGGGCATGGAGGATGTAGCTGTTGCGCGGGCCGGCGGTGGTCAGGCCTTCGTAGACCAGCTGCACCCGTTCGCGCAGGGCGTCGTCGGATTCGAGCACAGCCTCGGTCGGAGGGATCGTGTTCGGGTCGGCGGCCTGGATCACCAGGCGCTGCAGGCTGACGTTGGCCGCCAGTTGGTCGAGGTCGCTGCCTTGGGCGTAGGAAAGCAGGAGCGCCTTGGCCGCGTCGTTGATGCGCGCCCGGTTGAGCAGCTTGCGGTAGGCGCCCACTTCGAGCAGCTTAGTCACCGGGTCGCTTTCCAGGTTGGCGGTCCAACCTTCACCCATCTGGGTGCGGAAGCTGGTCAGGTCTTCCTGGTAGAGCACCTCGAAATCCAGGTCTTCGAGCAGTTGCGGCGCGGGCAGTTTCGACAGGTCGACCTGGCTCATACGGTCACCTCCACCAGAGCGTCATCGCCCAGGTAACGGCCGCTCAGGGCCAGGCTGACCTGGCCGTCGAGCACGGCCACCACCTTGACCCTTTCCAGTTGCAGGCGCGGTTCCCAGCGCCCCAGGGCGCGGGCCACCTCGGCCTGCACCGCGCTCTTCCAGCCTTCGTTGACCGGCAGGTCGACGTAGCGGCGCAGCTGGCTGCCGTAGTCAGGGCGCATGCGCCGACTGCCCAGCGGCGTGGTGAGGATGTCTTCGATGGATTGACGCAGGTGGGCCACGTCCGACAGGGGCTGGCCGGTGCGGCGGTCCATGCCGATCATGAGGCACCTCTAGTCCCATGCTCATCCAATGTGCGGATATGCATGACGTTCTCCTGATATGAAAAAGCCCACGGGCGTGGGCTTGGGGTTCGACTCGACAGGGTCAGGACGGCAGCGCTGGCCAGTCGATCGCGGCGGGGTAGCCTGGCTGCTCTGACACACGGTTCAACGCGATGCGGTAGCGCTTCCATGCTTGCAATCGAACGGCCTCGGCCTCGTGGGCGTCATCCAGTTCGACGGCATCTTGCAGCGGAGCGATGGCGGCGTCGGCAAGACCGCGCAGACGCGCGATTTCAGCCTGCGTAGTGCTGACAGGATCAGGCCTCAACAGCCTTTGGTAGTACGCTTGGACTTCGGCTTCGGTCAGCGGAACCAGTGCGTTGTCGATATACGCATCCTGCGTGCCATCAGCCGTGAAGGCATGGATCATCGCCAGGCCATCCCATGGCTCGTCACGGTAATACTTCATGTGCGGATCAAACATTTCGACCTCCTGTCATCGCATTTCCACCCAACTGTTGAGTGGCCCCGGGTTGTTGCCGACGAACAGACCATACGCCGCGCCCGCCGGGACAATGATGGCGCCACTGTCGATGTACTGACCTGCTGCGCCGCTGTAGGACCCGGTGAGGGTGACGCCACCGACGACCCACTGCAGGTATGAGTTGACCTGGGTGGCAGGACCAACCAGTGCCTTGACCTGGATGGGTCGTCCGCTGTCGTTCACATAGGAGGTGTTGAGTGCCCGGGCGGTCGCTTGCCAGCCCTGCCCCACGGTGCCCATCGGCGTGGTATTGACCCATGCCGTCCAGACGCCCCCGATTACCCGGCGCATGGCCGTGAATTCATTGGTGACCGACCAGGCGACCTGCACGCATTCAGCGTTGGCCACTCGCCACATGGTGCGCACTACGCCATAGGCAATGAAAGCGGGTCGGTTGACCGTGGTATCGACGAACTGACAGTCACGGTTGTATTCGAAGTTCAGGTTGCTGGAAACACTCAGCCGAGTGGTCGGGGCACACTTCTCATACCAGCTGGTCCATTTGCCATTGATCAGCATGCGCTGGTACAGGCTGCTGTCGTTGTAAGCGGTGAACGTCTGCATTGAGTAGCTACCTGCCACCGAACAGACACGCAGATAACCGTTGGTATTGAACGGCAGGACACCAAGGCTTTTGCCTTCGACGTAGTAGTCTCCGGTGGAGCGCAACGCATCAATGTCGCCCTCCACCACGCCTGGGGTGAAGCCGCCAATGGCGAAGTCCCCGACCTTCAACACCCGGCCCGTCGTGGAGTCGCCGGTGGATGTGGTCAGTGCGGCGAAGGCCGCAGTGCCCAGATCGGACGACGCGGGTGTGATCCGCCAGTCGCTCCAGGTCTGGGTATTGGCATTGAACCCTCGGTGCGCCGATTTGCCGGTCATCGGGTCGAGCGAGGTCTGCACCACGAACCCGACGGCGGTCTGCGCAACACAGAGCAGCGGATAGCTGATCCCTGGCGGCAGGTGACTCGCGGTTCCGCTCAAGGCGCTGTACCAACCAGGGCTGGTGGCCTGGTTGAGGTCGGCAATATCCCGGGTAGGCGCAATGGGCGCGGTCAGCCCCATGTCGTCCATCATTTTGAAGTTGTTGTTGATCCGCGTGAATGCGGTGCGCGCAACGTCACCGTCCGCGCCGACGGGAGGGGTTCCCAGTTTGACCAGATCGAGTGGCATATGACCTCCTAGTATCCTGTAACGTCCAGAACCAAGCCGTTGTTGTAGGCGCCAACCGAGCCCTGGTTGCTACCCAGGCCTGGCCCGGCAAAGGCGGTGATGAGTTTGTTGCTGATCAGATAGCTGCCGCCGGCGGCGGGTGTCTGGCATTGGCCTTGCCACATGCGCACGGCGAGCCCCATCTGGGCGTTGGTGCCGAGGATCCGGGGGAGCCGATGCGATGTAGCTTTCGAAACCTTGTGCCAAGCAAGCCCTCTGTTCCATGTCCTGACCCAGCCAGTCAGCCCATGGGCGGGCAGGCAGTGGGTATCAATGCTTGTGATTGGCGGTGTTGCCGGCGGTGTCGATGATCCGCCCGCCGCCATTGATGTCGCCGCTGACCAGCAGCGGGCCATTGACCGTGACCTTGCCGGTCAGGGTGATGGCGGCGGCGTCGAGGGTGATGGCGCCATCGTTGACCACCAGGGTGCTGGCGCCGACCTTGACCGTGGCGTTGCCGGTGGGCAGCTGGATGTCGTAGCGTCCGGCCTGCCAGTCATAGCTCAGCGAGCCGCCATCCTCGAAGCGCCAGACTTCGACATGGTCGCGGGTGTCCGCGGCGCCGCCGGCATTGCCGTACAGGCCGGGCACGAAGGTGCCTTGCGCCGGCTCGCCACTGGGGCTGAGCAACACGCCCTGCTCGCCCAGGCTCGGTGCCCGCCAGTGCCGTGCCTTGCCTGCGGCCTGGCTGTGCCAGCGCACCCAGGCGCTGGTCCAGTCGCCGTCGGACACCCGCACCCGCGCCGCAGCCAGGTCCACCGCCACCACCGTGCAAGGAATCACCAGGCACGCCAGCATGCGGTCGTGCATCGCCGTGGCGTAGCTCATGCCAGGTCCTCCGGCAGCCAATAGGCTTGATGAGTGCCGGGGACGAGCCTCAGCATCAGGCTGCCAGGCGGTTGGTCGGGTGGGGGGCCAACACGGTCCAGGCTGTCGGCCGAGGCCAACGTCGATGTCGCTTCGCGCACCTTGGTAGTCAGCGTCGCACTATGTATGGAGAGTTCGCTCATGGGCGATTCCTCATGCAGGAAAGCGGCGATCATTTCAGTGCGGATGGCCACTCGAAGGTTTCAGGGAAAGCGTCCTGGTAGGACGGGTTTGGACATGCCACCTGACGGTTTCTAAAAGCTCGGCAGTAAGCGAGGCAGTGCCGGACGGGGCTCGATAAGGCTGGTGATGTATTCCAGGCAAAAAAATACCGCCAGGCGGCGGTGGGGACGATGTCGCTATACCGGACGCTGCGGTCGCTGGTCGACCACCGGAAGGCCTGAGGCCCCTTCATTTCAGGTGCGCAGAGCGATCCGATAGTCTCGCCATTGGTGCTTGCTGCCCGGCAGTACGCAGGGTCTTGATCTTCAATCATGAGCAGTTGGTCGGGAATGATGGTCATTTCCGATGCAATCCAGTCGGGCTCTACCGCAACAGGGTCGAGAGCGGTTATCCGTGCGAATTATTCATGGGCATCCTGATGTGCCATCAGCGTCAAGCCCTTCTCGACAATTAATTCCTGCGAGCCATCCGACCCTTAATACCCAGTCACATCAAGAATCAAGCCGCTATTATATGGACTAATAGCCCCTGACAACCCAGGTCTGGCAGTTATCGGGCCACCGAATTGCTGAATCACACTATTCGACAGTATGAACGTGTTATCTGTGGGTGTAATACATTGACATTGCCAGTACCTGATAATTGCTACCGGTTGCGTTGAGGTCCCTGCTCCTTGGACGAAGTACCCAGTGCTCTGCACGCCCATGCATACAGCCACTTTTCTACCGGATGGCGCCGCCCCAGAGTAAGTAGGGACAGTCGGTGGATTACCTACATCAGAAACCACAAGATCAACAGAATACGCGCTCAAAACCTTCATGTAGTTATTGCTACTATTGAATACTTCAGCACCTGCGGAGTCCCACACTTGCAAGCCAATGTTTCCGGGTCCACCTCCGAATCCTACTTGGTCAAAAATGAAGTACTCGACAGTAGCCCCCACATAGTTTTGCACACCAAACACATTAAACCCGGTATCTGTCGTTAGGTAGCACACTTTCACCGGGGACCTGAGCGCCAACACCGGCTGCCTTGCACTTACAGGATAGGGGATCGTCGCGTAAGAGGCCTGTTGATACGGGTTAATACCCATGAAATTCGGCCGACCCAATACTACAGAGCCCTTCTGAGTCAACACCATACTTTTGAAGCACTCATCAACCTGAAGGATGCCGCTGTCGTTCTGTATCTGAAGTCCAGCAGGCATCAGTACACTCCATACACAATGGTGCCAGGAAGAATTGCCCACTCCTGCAGACCCGGAAAATCCCAACTAAGCACAGTTCCTTTTATGGCCACTCTCACTGTTCTTTTTCCGAAAACATCCGCAGAAACGTTCCTTTGCTGTACAAAGGCCCAGCCAGTGCCATAGACCCCAAAAGCCGGAACCTGAATACTGCCAGGACTCGATCCGGAGTAGACCTGACCGATAACTCGGGTAAGACGGTCAGTGATTTCTACCGTATTTAAACCTACAGCATTGAACACTTGAAGTCCTTGTGGCATATCAGTTCCAGATACCTAAGCGCATGCACGCCGCTTCATATACGGCGACAATTTGATTGGTGATATTCATTCACCCCTGCCCTGGCTGCACACATTTGATTTCAAACTCACTTATCAGAAAATCTATGCTTCAGCCCTGCTGCCCCTTTTATGTAATTCGAACGCTTCCGTTCACCCGTGATGATCAGTTTGATGATGCCTGCGCGGTTTATGATCGCGCTGCTCATGAACACCTGGCCGTTGTTAACGGCGAACACGGACTTCGGCGCCCTATCTGGTTGATGCATGACGGAGAACAGGTTGGCTAGGCTCTGTACGAAAAGTCTTGAGACGCAGGTCAGGCAAGGCGAAAACAGCCGAGGAACGGTCGGAGTCGCGCCCGACTGTACTGGAGTACATGAGCATTCCGAGGCTGTTTTCAACGCAGCATGAACAAGTATCAAGGCTTTTCGTACAGAGCCTAGGAACACAACCATCGACTGCATACCTTCTGGCGTGTTCTCAACCCCGATCCCTACCCTAACGCGGTAGTGCACGCCGTTCGCATCTACACCGACCTTAATGTTCCTGGTCGCGGACACATTGCCCTCAAGGTCGGCACCCGCGTCGCAGCCAGGTCCACCGCCACCACCGTGCAAGGAATCACCAGGCACGCCAGCATGCGGTCGTGCATCGCCGTGGCGTAGCTCATGCCAGGTCCTCCGGCGCCCACTAGGCGGGCTGATTACCGGGGCCGGTGTCCGGGTCGAGTCCCAGCAGCAGGCTGCCAGGCGGCTGGTCGGGTGTGGTGTCGACGCGGTCCAGACTGTCAACCGAGGCCAACGCCGATGTCGCTTCGCGCACCTTGGCAGTCAGCGTCGCACTATGCATGGAGAGTTCGCTCATGGGCGATTCCTCATGCAGGAAAGCGGCGATCATTTCGGTGCGGATGGCCACTCGAAGGTTTTAGGGAAAGCGTCCTGGTCGGACAGGTTTGGACATGCCACCTGACGGTTTCTAAACGCTCGGCAGTAAGCGAGGCAGTGCCGGACGGGACTCGATAAGGCGGGTGATGTAATCCAGGCAAAAAAATACCGCCAGGCGGCGGTGGGGACGATGCCGCTATACCGGACGCTGCGGTCGCTGGTCGGCTAACGGAAAGCCTGAGGTCCCTTCTTTCCATGTGCGCAGAGCGATCCTGTAGTCTCGCCATTGGCGCTCGCTGCCCGGCAGCGCCGCAGGGTCTTGATCTTCAATCATGAGCAGTTGATCGGGAATGATGGCCATTTCCGAAGCTACCCAGTCGTGCTCTACCGCAACAGGATCGGGAGCGGTTGTCCGTGCGTAGTAATCATCGACCTCCCGATGTACCATCTGGGTCAAGCCCTTCTCGATAAATGAATCCTGCGAGCCATCTGCCAGAAAAGCGTAGATGTTCGATACCCCATCCCAATCGGCATGACAGTAATACTTCATAAGTTCATCGCGCATGATCTATCTAAGCTCCACAGCCACAGGTCCGGTATTCAGGTTACCGGTATTTGTCCACAGGGCATAAGTGGCCCCAGGGGGAATAACTATAGTCGCGGAAAGTAGCGCCCCCGCAGCGAAGGACATCGGACTGTACGACACGCCATTACCACCAGCGCCAGACACGTTTAGCGTGAAATATTGACTGGCACTGGATGCTTGCACTGCAAAGTGCAAAGTAATGGGGCGGCCTGTATCGTTCGTGTAAGTAGTACCTACCACTCGGGTGACAGGCGTCCAAACCTGAGCGGTCCCCATGGGGGTCAAACAAGTCCAGGGGGTCCAGTTCAACGATGTCCCATTTCTGGTCCGTGTATAGACCAACGGGCGATTGCCGCCAATCTCGTAGATCGTCTGCGTAACCTCGGCGTTGGTCACCGTGACCTGCATGTCGTACCAGCCACCGTCAGTCGGAACGTTTGTGCCGTTGCGGATACTGTACGTACCCGGGATCAGGGCAGTGTTCGGGTTTGCGGTGACAATAGCATTCCCCACCCCGAAATCACCTTGGCGTAGCAGAGGAACCCAAGCGGTCCAGCCACCTGCAAGCGACCAGCATCGCATGCGCATGACCATGTTTGACGTGCCGGTGGACATAAACAACTGAGTTGCCGTAGCACCAGGCCTTCCCCTGTGCTCGATGACACCACCGTAGGCTGGACTGATACCCAAGATCGCGGCCTCTGTACCAATAACCGCATAGTTACCGGAGGTCGTGTCCTGCAGAACATTGATCTGCGCGGCAGTGGCCAGAATTACCGTCCCGGTGACACCATAGTCCCCAACTGCGAGGGCCTCTTTCCATGGTAGCGCCGCGCCGTTGCTGCCGAAGTTAGCCCAATACAACTTGTTGTCTGCATCACCACCTACGACTTCCAGCGCTCGTCCCCCGGTCTCACGTTGAAGGTGGAGGCCTACAAATGTGCTCTGGGAAGGCATGGCAGGATCGTTGTAGCTCCTGAATGCCGTTGAGTAAGTAAGAGCCGTTCGCGGCTTGTCGCTCAGACTTGTCGCCCCCCAGCCGTAGTTGCCCACGCGCAGTGCCCGGTTCGGGGTGATATCGTCCCATGAGGCGGTTGCGGTCAAGGTGGAGGCATTGCCCAGGCCCCCGATGTCCATTCGAGTCCAGGCTGACCAGGCGTTGGTTTCATCGCGTGTCCGGCGCCACACACGAGTACCACCGTTAGCTGGCTCGAACGGGGTGTATTCCTGGATGCAGCGCAGCGCAGCCCCGCCGACGTCACCACGGAACAGACAACGCACAATGCCGGTCATGGCCAAGGGTAAGTCAGTAACCGTCGAACCCTGCACGTACCAAGTCATGTTGGCGTCGGTCAGGGTGTTGGCGCTGACTCCGGTGGTGATCGGCATCCAGTTCGTGCCAGTGATCTGCAGCATCCACGGGGACCAGTTGCCATCGATGTTGGTACGCAACCAGCTCCGCGGTACCGTGCCAATCCCGCCGCCGTTGAGCTCGGTGAAACGCTGGGAAATGCGGTTCGCGGTCTGGGTTCCCACAACTTCAAGGAAGCCGATGGCATTGATCGGGCCATTCGTTGAGCCCACCGCAGTGGTCACGATCCGGCCCGCGATGTTCTGTGTGTTGAAGTCGACCACCTGGGACGTGTTGTTGGTCAAGCCCAGGCCGAGATTGCCAGAGACTACTGCTCGACCGCCTTCTGTCAGACCTAACATTTCGACGGACTCAGGCCCCGTCGCGACGATTAACTTGTTCGCTGCCCACACGCTGTCAGAGAGTGCGGTTAGCTTTGCATTGGATCGCTGCGAAGCGCCGACCCCAGCATACAACTCGGTGAAATTCTCGTTTGCCTTGGTGAAGGCCGTGCGGGCGTCATCACCATCCGATCCATCAGGTGTCGTGCCCAAATTTATATTTTTATGAGCCATTCGGCCTCCTATCCTAGTACCCTGCAACCTCAACGATTCTGATGGGCGGGGCTGTAAAGCAAAAAAGTCAGATGGAGAGACCTACCACCACTGACCAATAAAATGTTACCGCACCCGAAAACCTTTATCAGAACGTCATAAACAGCAGGGTAATCGCAACAAGATCCTCACCCTGACTATACTCAACCATTCCAGTCGCCCGATTGTAATATGCCCAAGCATTTGAAACTTCAGACTCAAATATAGGCCGATTAGACACCGTCGTGACAATGCGTCGATCGTTTGCAATATCAGGATAAGGCCAAGCAATCATACCGGCCCAACCACTGACATTCACAGCGCCTAGAACACGCGTCAGATTATCCGCCACATTGTTCCGAGTAGTCCCATCAGGATTAAAAACCTCTAGCCCATTCATTGTGAACGCTCATAATTTAGAGGAACATTCGACACATCAACCATCAAAAAATTTTGATAGCCCGTTCCCCAGTAACCAGTAGGCCCTGCACCAGGAGCATCATTGACATAATTCACTGTATATCCCTTGAAATCTAAGCCGCTCCAGTAAGTTCTGGCATATGAGAGCTCAACGTCGACACCGTCCACATCCACCATGTACCCACCGGCAATGCAACAAGCAGCCACATTCAAGTGCGGAGCACGGTAAATAACATCAACAATTGATGGTTTATCACGCGTATCGACGTAGTCTATTACACGTAATGGGATATCATAAGCGCTATAAACCAGCACAGACTGGCTGTTAAACACCTGCATACCGACTCGATCCGATAATGATGGACTTACCAGATCGTAAATATAGTACTGGAAGGTAACAGTCTGGTTGGCTGGGTAGAAGAAGCTACATACTTTACGCCCATCACGGTATGAGCCCGGACCAAGGCACAAGCCAGGATAAGGAGTACGCACAGCCATAATTGCATTTGGCGTGGTACGTGCCCACACAGTCTGAAGAGACGACCACCACAGATCCTGATGGGTAGCTGATAAGTTTGCAGTAAACTGACCAGACTTTATCAGCACCATATTTCGGTAACTTTCGTCAACCTGGACAACATTCGAATCATTATATACAGTGATACCTGCCGCCACTACCAAACTCCCATCCTGACGCGTAACACGCCGTTCACATCATAGATTTGTATAAGCTGGTTGGTGATATTGGTACGCCCCTGACCTGGGTGTACGCCATTCACCTCAAACTCACTTGTCATAAAGTTCATGCGAATACCGCGCTGCCCCTGAATGTAATTCGAACTCTTCAGCTCCCCAGTGATAATCAGGTTGATGATATCTGCCTGATTTATGATCGCGCTGTTCATGAACACCTGGCCGTTGTTAACAGCGAACACGGACTTCGGCGCCCCACCTGGTTGATGCATGACGGAGAACAGGTTGGCCAGGAACACAACCATTGACTGCATACCTTCTGGCGTGTTTTCCACCCCGATACCCATCCCGGCGCCGTAGTGCACGCCGTTCGCATCTACGCCGACCTTGATGTTCCTAGTCGCGGACACGTTGCCCTCAAGGTCCACGACCGCGCTGGCGGTGTCCTCGACCATCGCTTCGGTGTTACCGACCCGGCTGGTGAGCTGCGTCACCGACGTTGCCAGGGCCTGGTCGGCCGTCGCCCGGGTCTGCGCTTCATGGTTGATCGCCGCTTCGTTGCCATCGATACGGGATTTCTGGCTGGTAATCTGTGCGGTCATTGCTTCATCGGCTGTGGTGCGGGCAGTCACCTCCTGTTGCAGGCGAGCCTCAGTGCCATCGGTTTTCGCCGAAACGGTGGTGATCTGCGTTGCCAGGGCCTCGTCCCCGGTCACGCGCGCATACGCCTCCTGCTCGAAACGGGCATTGAGGTCGTCACCGACCTGTGCTTCAACAGTGTCGATGCGTCGACTGAGTGCCATGTCCGCACTGCCGAAGGCGCTATAGATTGATCGCGCGCTCGCCCGCACGCCTCTGTCGCCGGCCTTCCAGCTGGTTTGACCGGCGAGGCGTGGGAACACCTGGGTCTCGACGCCGACCACGCGGGTGGCCATGGCCTGCAGTTCGCCGTCGACCTCTTCCACCCGGGTCTCTACGGCATCGACACGAACCGCCAGCGCAGTCACGAACTCACCGAGTGAGGCATAGTCGCCCATGTACTTCCAGTAAGCCCCGTTCACTACCTGCGTGCCAGCGGGAACGTCCCGCTTGGCGCGGTAAAGCTTGCGGTCATGCTTGACCAGGGAGCCGGCCAAGTAAGCCTTGCTCGCCTCCCAGTCCGGTGCGCCCACCACATCAGACAGCTGTGATTGCAGCGCGTCGAGCTGACCTTGCAGTGCGGTGTCGCCGGCAGTGATCCGCTCACTTACGGACCCAGGGCCCTGGCCGCTGATCTTAATGATCTCCTTCAGCAGCCCCTGGGCGAGCTGAGTTTCTGTGATCTTGCCGGTGATGTAGTCGAGCACCGCGTCAGCATCGGCGCTTGACTGGCCGTATACCCAACCGGACCAAGGCCCGATGTTGCCGGTGCGGTCGACCAGTCGGGCACGGAAGTAGCGAACCACGGCTGCGGCCATCCCGCTGTGTACATAGGTCGACGTCGGATAAGCAAACTGCCCAAGTGACAGTGGATTCTGCCCCGTGGGTCCCGACGCCGTTTGCACCTCGGTATACGCGGTATCCTCCGCGCCGGGTGGAAATCCCCAATTCAGCCGAATGGCGAAAATTTCCGAAGCAGCGTTCACAAACGCCAGGGCTGGCGGTATTCCCTCCTTGCCCTTGAGATCAGTCAAAGCCGACGTACGCCAGATCGATGCAATGTCGAATGCGCTGATCGCACGGACGCGCACCAGGTACTGGCCAGCGTAGATACCAACGACATCGACCGAGGTTGTCCCAATGGGCTGAAGCCTAACCCAGTTGCCATCGTCCTTGCGCCACTCCACCTCGTAGGCCACCGCACCGGGCACCGCGGGCCAGGCAATGGTCAGGGTGCTGACCGCCAGGCCCTGGCTGACCGCGTGGTTGCTGCTGAGGCTGACCTGGCTCGGTGGCGGCACCAGGTTGATCGGCGTGACGCTGATTGGCCGTTCCTCCAGCCGCGCGCCGCTGTCGATGTGGGCAAACTTGCTCGGCTCGTACTGCACCGCGCTGATCTCGTAGACCCCTGGCTCGGGTCGCGACACGCTGGTCACGCGGTACAACG
>Ga0209370_1001740_pt1 | contig 18045 bp, 11 predicted proteins | sample AgamicAtPrz_FD_187164 | JGI IMG/M metagenome (GOLD analysis project Ga0209370, IMG submission 187164) | Agave microbial communities from Guanajuato, Mexico - At.P.rz (SPAdes) (version 2) | ecosystem: Host-associated > Plants > Phyllosphere > Phylloplane/Leaf | place: Guanajuato, Mexico... | reverse complement strand
CCTGCGATGCACGCGCAGAGAAGCCACACTGCGGGGCATTCGGCGAGCCTTTCATGTAAAGCAGAATGGTGTTGTTGGCAATCTGCTCTTTGATCGTTTCGATGATATCCATGTAGCACCTCGGCTTAACTTTCCGACGCGGTCGTCGGCACGGTGAGGCATTGTAACGGAAAGCCGAGCAGCATGCTCGGCCTTACCGTCCCCTATGCGGCCTCTATCTGCACCGGCACGCCATTGAGCGCGGCATTGCCGGAAACAGCGTCACGCAGGCGCTCATCGGTGAGGTCGTTTGCGCTCACGCCCGGTTGCGCCCGGGCCACCTGCAATTGCACGCCATCGCGCGCATGGCCAAAACCGTGGGGCAGGCTGACTACACCGGGCATGATGTCGTCACAAGCCTGTACTTCGACCTCCAGCGTGCCAGTGCGCGAGCGAATGCGTACCCGCTGGCCATCCTGCAGTTGCCGCTGCTGCAGGTCTTGCGGGTGCATCAGCAACTGATGGCGCGGCTTGCCCTTCACCAGGCGGTGGAAGTTGTGCATCCACGAATTGTTGCTGCGCACGTGGCGGCGGCCGATCAGCAGCAGCTCGCCTGGCGCCGGTGCAGGCTGCTGCGCCAGGCGCTGCAGGTCATCCAGGAGCACTTGCGGCGCCGCCTCGACTGCCTTGCTGGCGGTCTTCAGGCGCGTGACGAGGTTGCCACGCAATGGCCCGAGGTCGAGGCCGTGCGGGTGCTGGTCGAGGGTGGCCAAGGAAAGCTGCCAGGGTGTTGTTTCGCCATATGGCCCCTTGCGCAACGCCAGGTCAATCATCTGTGCCGGTGCCAGGGTTGGTTTCAATTCGAGCTCGGCGCGCCTGGCGAACGCCTGTGCCAGGCCGACGAAGATCTCCCAGTCGTGCAATGCCGCTTGCGGCTTGGCCAGGATCGCGCGATTGAAACGGGTCACATTGCGCACTGCCAGGAGGTTGAACGTGGTGTCGTAGTGGTCGTTTTCCAGCGCCGTAGTCGAAGGCAGGATCAGGTCGGCATGGCGGGTCGTCTCGTTGATGTACAAGTCGATGCAGAGCATGAATTCCAGCCCCTGCAGCGCGGCATCCAGCTGGCGGCCGTTAGGCGTGGACAACACCGGGTTGCCGGCGACCGTCACCAGGGCACGCACCTGACCGTCGCCGGGGGTGAGGATTTCTTCGGCCAGGGCCGCCACGGGCAGCTCGCCGGCGTATTCCGGCAAGCCCGACACGCGGCTTTGCCAGGCGTTGAAATGGCCACCGGAGGTAGTCGCCACCAGATCGACAGCAGGCTCGGTGCACAACGCTCCGCCTTGACGGTCAAGGTTGCCGGTCACCAGGTTGATCAGTTGCACCAGCCAGTGGCAGAGGGTGCCGAAGGCCTGGGTCGAGACGCCCATGCGGCCGTAGCACACGGCCTTGTCGGCGGCAGTGAAATCCCGAGCCAGTTGGCGGATGTCAGCCGCAGCGATGCCACAGTGCACGCTCATGGCCTCGGCGCTGAACGGCGCGATCGCTTCGCGCACTTGTTGCAGCCCCGCGACCGGCAAGTGCGAGCCGCGGGCCAGACCTTCCTCGAACAGAGTGTTGAGCACGCCGCACAACAGCGCCGCATCCCCGCCAGGGCGGATGAACAGGTGCTGGTTGGCCATGGCCGCGGTTTCGCTGCGCCGCGGGTCCACGACCACCAGGCGCCCGCCACGGGCTTGCAGGGCCTTCAGACGCTTTTCCACGTCCGGCACGGTCATGATGCTGCCATTGGAGGCCAGCGGGTTGCCGCCGAAGATCAGCATGAAGTCGGTATGGTCGATGTCCGGGATCGGCAACAGCAGGCCATGGCCATACATGAGATGGCTGACCAGGTGCTGCGGCAGCTGGTCCACAGAGGTGGCAGAAAAGCGGTTACGGGTTTTCAGCAACCCGAGGAAGTAGTTGCTGTGGGTCATCAAACCATAGTTGTGCACGCTCGGGTTGCCCTGGTACACCGCCACGGCATTGCGCCCATGGGCCTGCTGGACCGCCCACAGCCTGTCGGCGGCGAAGGCGAAGGCTTCTTCCCAGCCGATGGCCTGCCAGCGCTCGCCTACCCGCTTGTGCGGCTGGCGCAACCGGTCGGGGTCGTTCTGGATATCCTGCAGGGCAACCGCCTTGGGGCAGACATGGCCGCGGCTGAACGGGTCCAGGGGGTCGCCCTTGATCGAGCTGATCAGCGCCGGCCCGCCTTCCTCGTGGCTCACTTCGATGTTCAGCCCGCAGATCGCTTCGCACAGGTGACAGGCACGGTGATGCAGGGTCTTGGTCATGGCCGCCTCTGCCTTGTTGTGATGGACGAAGCGCGACTATGCGCCCAGGCCCGGGTGCCGACCAGCGCACTTCGCGGTGTGAATCCACCGACATCAGGCACACGATTTGCGACAGCCATTTGCCAACCTGCCAGCAAGCCGTGTACAACCCTCTGTAGCAAATAAAAAACAGCACTGCCCGTCGGCCAAAACACCCCTTGCAACACCCTTTGCCACCGAGCGACTGTTTCCCCTCTTGGCTTCAGGCGACATTTACTTATAGTATTGCGCCTTCCCCTATTTCGTCCGCCTCCGTGCGGCTTACGCCGCAGGTCACTCCCGTTGTCAAAAAAACCATACGGTCGGCCTGCATACCGTTGCAGATAAGGTAGTCAATCATGAGCGCTAGGCACTTTCTCTCCCTGCTGGACTTCACCACCGACGAATTGCTCGGGGTGATCCGCCGCGGCATCGAGCTGAAGGACCTGCGCAAGCGAGGCGTGCTGTTCGAGCCGCTGAAGAATCGCGTGCTGGGCATGATCTTCGAGAAGTCCTCGACCCGTACCCGCGTGTCGTTCGAGGCCGGCATGATCCAGCTCGGCGGCCAGGCCATCTTCCTGTCCCCGCGCGACACCCAGCTGGGCCGTGGCGAGCCGATCGGCGACAGCGCCATCGTGCTGTCGAGCATGCTCGATGTGGTGATGATCCGTACCCACGCCCACAGCACCCTGACCGAATTCGCCGCCAACTCGCGTGTGCCGGTGATCAACGCGCTGTCCGACGAGTCGCACCCATGCCAGCTGCTGGCCGACATGCAGACCTTCCTCGAACATCGCGGCTCGATCCAGGGCAAGACCGTCGCCTGGATCGGTGATGGCTTCAACATGTGCAACTCGTACATCGAGGCAGCCAGGCAGTTCGACTTCCAGCTGCGCATCGCCTGCCCGGAAGGCTACGAGCCGGACCCACGCTTCATGGCCATTGGTGGTGAGCACGTGCAGATCGTGCGTGACCCGAAGGAAGCCGTGCGCGGCGCCCATCTGGTGACCACGGATGTCTGGACTTCCATGGGCCAGGAGGAGGAAACTGCACGGCGCCTGGCGCATTTCGCGCCTTACCAGGTCACCCGCGAACTGCTCGACCTGGCGGCACCCGACGCCCTGTTCATGCACTGCCTGCCAGCCCACCGTGGTGAGGAAATCAGCCATGACCTGCTCGACGACCCACGTTCGGTCGCCTGGGACCAGGCTGAAAACCGCCTGCATGCACAGAAGGCCCTTCTCGAATTCCTTGTAGAACCGGCTTACCACCACGCATGAGTCAACCCCTACTGCTCAACCTGCGCAACCTCGCCTGCGGCTATGGCGACCAGCGCATCGTCCAGAACCTCAACCTGCACCTGAACGCAGGCGACATCGGTTGCCTGCTGGGGTCCTCCGGTTGCGGCAAGACCACCACCCTGCGCGCGATCGCCGGTTTCGAACCGGTGCACGAAGGCGAGATCCAGCTGGCCGGCGAGGTCATTTCCCGGGCCGGATTCACCCTGGCCCCGGAAAAACGCCGCATCGGCATGGTGTTCCAGGACTACGCATTGTTCCCGCACCTGACCGTGGCGCAGAACATTGCCTTCGGCATCGCCAAGCACCCGCGCCAGGCCGAAGTCATCGACGAGATGCTCGAACTGGTCAAGCTGGGCGGCCTGGGTGGGCGCTACCCGCATGAACTGTCCGGTGGACAGCAGCAACGGGTCGCACTGGCCCGTGCACTGGCCCCCGAGCCACAATTGCTGCTCCTCGACGAGCCGTTTTCCAACCTTGACGTTGAGCTGCGCCGGCGCCTGAGCCATGAAGTCCGCGACATTCTCAAAAGCCGTGGCACCAGCGCCATCCTGGTTACCCATGACCAGGAAGAAGCCTTTGCCGTCAGCGATCAGGTCGGCGTGTTCAAGGAAGGCCGCCTGGAGCAATGGGATACCCCCTACAACCTCTACCACGAGCCGCAGACGCCGTTCGTGGCCAGTTTCATCGGCCAGGGATATTTCATCCGTGGGCAGATGAGCAGCCACGAGGCGGTCAATACCGAACTGGGTGAACTGCGCGGCAACCGGGCCTACATCATGGCCCCGGGCAGCTCGGTGGATGTGCTGCTGCGCCCTGACGACATCGTCCATGCGCCTGGCAGCGCACTGCAGGCGACCATCGTCGGCAAGAGTTTCCTGGGGGCATCGACCCTTTACCGCCTGCAATTGCCCACCGGCAGCCAGCTGGAAGCGATATTCCCCAGCCATAGCGACCACCAGGTCGGTGACGATGTGGGGATCGCGGTGAAGGCCGACCACCTGGTGCTGTTCCCCGTGCCGGGCAGCGTGGCGGCACAGTTGCCGCAGCAGGAGAACGGTGTTCGTCGGTACAGTTCGGCGACCTGATACCGAGTTTGGGGCCGCCTTGCGGCCCCGGATGCTCAGCCCCGACCAATACCGGCAAATTTGCCCTGGGTATGTTCGGCCAATACCGCCGCCGCCAATTCCACCTCCAAGCCGCGCCGCCCAGCACTGACATGGATGGTTGCAAACTGCTGCGCCGAGTCATCGATAAAGGTGCGCAGGCGCTTCTTCTGCCCCAACGGGCTGATGCCACCCACCAGGTACCCGGTAGCTCGCTGTGCCACCGCCGGGTCGGCCATCTCGCACTTCTTCACCCCGGCAGCATGGGCCAGGGCCTTGAGGTCCAGCGTGCCGACTACCGGCACCACCGCCACCAGCAACTCGCCCTTCTCGCTGCTAGCCAGCAAGGTCTTGAACACCTGCTGCGGATCAAGCCCGAGTTTTTCCGCCGCCTCCAGGCCATAGGACGCCGACTTGGGGTCATGTTCGTAACTGTGCACACGGTGTTCCGCGCGGTGTTTCTTCAACAGGTCTAGGGCGGGGGTCATGCAGGGGCTCCGGTCAGAACGGCTCGGCGGCTACTTTAGGCCAATTCCCACAGCACAGCCAGCGTATGCCAAGCGCGCCCGTCTAGCACGGTGTCTGCACCTCAAACAAGCAGCCATATCGTGACCGACCGTTCACTTTCGACCTTTGACATCAGCGTTTCTTGTCTATATTTTTTCGTTTCTGAATAAATGATGCACTCTTAAGGTGCGTTTCCTACATCAGCCCGGGTTCAATGGGGATAGACTCCGGGCTTTGCTGTCGAGCGCCAAGCGCCTCACAACAAAACAAAAACGAGGTCATACATGACGACTGCTCTACGCCAACCAACGCTGTCCAGCCAGTGCCTGGCCGAATTCCTCGGCACCGCCCTGCTCATCTTCTTCGGTACCGGCTGCGTCGCAGCGCTCAAGGTCGCGGGCGCCAGCTTCGGCCTGTGGGAAATCAGTATCATCTGGGGCGTAGGCGTCAGCATGGCGATCTACCTCACCGCCGGCATTTCCGGCGCACACCTGAACCCGGCGGTGAGCATTGCCCTCACCCTGTTCGCCGGTTTCGACAAGCGCAAGCTGCCCTTCTACATGCTGGCCCAGGTGTGCGGCGCATTCTGTGGCGCGGCGCTGGTCTACAGCCTGTACAGCAACCTGTTCTTCGATTTCGAACAGGCTCACGCCATGCTGCGCGGCAGCGAAGCCAGCCTCGAACTGGCCTCGGTATTTTCCACCTACCCGCATCCGTCGCTGTCCACCGGCCAGGCGTTCCTCGTCGAAGTGATCATCACCGCCGTGCTGATGGCGGTGATCATGGCCTTGACCGACGACAACAACGGCCTGCCGCGTGGCGCCATGGCACCCTTGCTGATTGGCCTGTTGATCGCCGTGATCGGCAGCGCCATGGGTCCGCTGACCGGCTTCGCCATGAACCCGGCCCGTGACTTCGGGCCAAAACTCATGACCTTCCTGGCTGGCTGGGGCGAAATCGCCTTCACTGGCGGTCGGGACATGCCTTATTTCCTGGTTCCGGTGTTCGCACCAATACTTGGCGCCTGCCTGGGTGCGGCGACCTACCGCGGCCTGATCGCCCGCAACCTGCCGACGGCAGCCGCCGTGGAACCTGAGACAAACGACAATCGCCAGGGCGATACTCAAGTCAACTGATGCCGGCATCACGCCCGCCCTGACCCCCTCATTGCGCAAGGCCTACGACCATGACAGACACCCAGGATAAGAACTACATCATCGCCCTGGACCAGGGCACCACCAGTTCACGGGCGATCATTTTCGACCGTGACGCCAACGTGGTGGGCACCTCCCAGCGTGAGTTCGCCCAGCACTACCCGCAGGCAGGCTGGGTCGAACACGACCCGATGGAAATCTTTGCCACGCAGAGCGCAACCATGGTCGAGGCGCTGGCCCAGGCAGGCATTAGCCATGCCCAGGTGGCTGCGCTGGGGATCACCAACCAGCGCGAGACCACCGTCGTGTGGGACAAGGAAACCGGCCGTCCGGTGTACAACGCGATCGTCTGGCAGTGCCGTCGCAGTACCGAGATCTGTGCCCAGCTCAAGCGTGATGGCCATGAAGCCTACATCCGCGAGGCCACCGGCCTGGTCACCGACCCGTACTTCTCCGGCACCAAGCTGAAGTGGATCCTCGACAACGTCGAAGGTGCCCGCGAACGTGCCGAGCGCGGCGAACTGCTGTTCGGCACGGTCGATACCTGGCTGATCTGGAAATTCTCCGGTGGCAAGGTACACGTCACCGACTACACCAACGCCTCGCGTACCCTGATGTTCAACATCCACAGCCTGCAATGGGATGAGCGGCTTCTGGAAATCCTCGGCATCCCGCGGCAGATGCTGCCCGAAGTGCGCCCCTCCTCCGAAGTGTACGGCCACACAAAAAGCGGTATCGCCATCGCCGGCATCGCCGGCGACCAGCAATCGGCGCTGTTCGGCCAGATGTGCGTCGAGCCGGGCCAGGCCAAGAACACCTATGGCACCGGCTGCTTCCTGCTGATGAATACTGGCGACCAGGCGGTGAAGTCGTCCCATGGCCTGCTTACCACCATCGCCTGTGGTCCGCGCGGCGAAGTGGCCTATGCCCTGGAGGGCGCGGTATTCAATGGCGGTTCCACCGTGCAATGGCTGCGTGACGAGCTGAAGATCGTCAACGATGCGCTGGATACCGAATACTTCGCCAGCAAGGTCAAGGACAGCAACGGCGTGTACCTGGTGCCGGCCTTTACCGGCCTGGGTGCACCGTACTGGGACCCGTATGCCCGCGGCGCGCTGTTCGGCCTGACCCGTGGCGTGAAGGTAGACCACATCATCCGCGCCGCGCTGGAGTCGATCGCCTACCAGACCCGCGACGTGCTTGACGCCATGCAGCACGATTGCGGCCAGCGCCTTTCCGAGCTGCGCGTGGATGGCGGCGCAGTGGCCAACAACTTCCTCATGCAATTCCAGGCTGACATCCTGGGCACTTGCGTGGAACGCCCGAAAATGCGCGAAACCACTGCGTTGGGTGCGGCCTATCTGGCGGGCCTGGCCTGTGGGTTCTGGAGCGGCCTGGACGAGTTGCGCGACAAGGCCATCATCGAGCGCGAATTCAGCCCGCAGCTGGATGAGGTGCAGAAGGAAAAGCTGTACGCCGGCTGGAAGAAGGCGGTCGAGCGTACCCGTGACTGGGAAGATCACGAGGCCTGATCTCCCACCTGGCAGGCACTACCTGTGGGAGCGGCCCAGTGTCGCGAAAGGGCTGCGGAGCAGCCCCGGCAGTATTCGCCATTGCGCGAAGATCCTGGGGCCGCTTCGCAGCCCTTTCGCGACACCAGGCCGCTCCCATAGCGACTGCGCGCCAATGCGCCACAGTCTACTGGCTGTCATCCGCGTCCTACGGCATCATTGCAGCATTTGTCCGGCAGCCCCAAAGGACCGCCCATGAATCTGCCCCCTCGCCAACAACAAATTCTCGAACTGGTACGCGAACGCGGTTACGTCAGTATCGAGGAAATGGCGCAGCTGTTCGTCGTCACTCCGCAGACTATCCGCCGTGATATCAACCAGCTTGCCGAACTCAACCTGCTACGCCGTTACCATGGCGGCGCAGCCTATGATTCGAGCATCGAGAACACCGCCTACGCCATGCGCGCCGACCAGATGCGCGACGAGAAGCAACGCATCGCCGAAGCCGTGGCCCGGCAGATTCCCGACCATGCCTCGCTGTTCATCAACATCGGCACCACTACCGAATCCATCGCCCGCGCACTGCTCAACCACAACCACCTGAAAGTCATCACCAACAACCTGCATGTCGCCGCCATCCTTGCCGCCAAGGATGATTTCGAAGTACTGGTGGCCGGGGGCACGGTGCGTCGCGATGGCGGCGTGGTCGGCCAGGCCAGTGTCGACTTCATCAACCAGTTCAAGGTCGACTTTGCCCTGGTGGGCATCAGCGGCATCGACGAAGACGGCAGCCTGCTCGACTTCGACTATCAGGAGGTGCGGGTTTCCCAGGCCATCATCGCCAATGCCCGGCAAGTGGTTCTCGCCGCCGACTCCAGCAAGTTCGGGCGCAACGCCATGGTACGCCTGGGCTCGATCAGCCTGGTCGACTGCCTGGTGACCGACCAGGCGCCGACCCTCGCGCTGACGCAACTGCTGAACCAGTACAAGATTCGTCTCGAGGTGGTGTGAGGGCCCTTGGGTGCATGGCATCAGCCTTATGTCGCCTGTGAGACCGAGCGCCGCGCGGGCGGCGCTCGATCCCACGGGCGCTAGAGCCCGCAAACGGTCACCCAAAATATTCGTAAATGTTCACTTCATTGTCATTTGATCAGTTTTTTCTATAAAGACTGACTGGCGACCGGCTTTCTATTGCGCTAGTATTTTCGAAAACGAACATCAATGTTCATATTCGATGTGAACAGCGCCCAGGAGGCCTTGCCCGTGTCCCAGCCCGCTTCGTCCCAGCCCCCGCTCGCCGACTGCTATGACCTCGCCGTGATCGGCGGCGGCATCAATGGCGTAGGCATCGCTGCCGATGCCGCCGGGCGCGGCCTCAAGGTGTTTCTCTGTGAGAAAGACGACCTGGCCCGGCACACCTCCTCGGCCAGCAGTAAGTTGATCCACGGCGGCTTGCGCTACCTGGAGCACTATGAATTCCGCCTGGTGCGCGAAGCATTGGCCGAACGCGAAGTGCTGCTGGCCAAAGCCCCGCACATCGTCAAGCCGATGCGCTTCGTGCTGCCGCACCGCCCGCATCTGCGTCCGACCTGGATGATCCGCGCCGGCCTGTTCCTGTACGACCACCTCGGCAAGCGCAAACGCCTGGGTGCCTCGCGCAGCCTGCGCTTCGGCCCTGGCTACCCGCTCAAGCCGGCCATCAGCCGCGGTTTCGAATACGCCGACTGCGCTGTCGACGATGCGCGCCTGGTGGTGCTCAACGCCATGGCTGCCCGTGAACACGGTGCGCACATCCACACCCGCACGCGCTGCCTGCGCGCCGAGCGCGTCGATGGCCTGTGGCAAGTCGACCTGCAACATGCCGACGGCAGCCTGCAAAGCATCCGTGCGCGCGCCCTGGTCAACGCCGCAGGCCCGTGGGTGGCCAGCTTCATCAAGGATGACCTCAAGCTGGATGCGCCTTACGGCATCCGCCTGATCCAGGGCAGCCATGTCATCGTGCCGCGCCTGTATGAAGGTGAACACGCATACATCCTGCAGAACGAGGACCAGCGCATCGTCTTCTGCATCCCTTACCTGGACCGCTTCACTTTGATCGGCACCACCGACCGCGAGTACAGCGGCGACCCAGCCAAGGTTGCGATCACCGAGGGCGAAACCAACTACCTGCTGAACGTGGTGAACGCGCACTTCAATCATCAACTGAGCCGCGCCGACATCCTGCACACTTACTCGGGCGTACGCCCACTGTGCAACGATGAATCGGACAACCCTTCGGCTGTAACACGTGACTACACCCTGGCGCTTTCCGCCGGCACTGGCGAGGCCCCACTGCTGTCGGTGTTCGGCGGCAAGCTGACCACATACCGCAAGCTTGCCGAATCGGCCATGGCCGAGCTCAAGCCGTTCTTCAGCCAGATGCGCGGCAGCTGGACAGCCAGCTCCCCACTGCCGGGCGGCGAGAACATGAGCAGCGTGCAGGCCCTGGTCGATGCCATTCTGGCTCGCCATGGCTGGTTGCCGGTGGATATTGCCAAACGCTGGGCGCAGACCTACGGCAGCCGTACGTGGCAACTACTCGACGGCGTAACCGGCCCCGATGACCTGGGCCAGGCCATCGGCGGCGGTCTGTTCGCGCGTGAAGTCGACTACCTGTGCGAAACCGAGTGGGCCATCACCGCCGAGGATATTCTTTGGCGCCGTACCAAACTGGGCCTGTTCACCAGTCCCGGCGAACAGCAGGCGCTGCATGAATACCTGGCGCGCACTGACAGGCATCGTTGCCGGATTCGCGCCGCGTGATGCCCCGTTGCAACAGGGTCAGTCCTCGGGCAAGCCGTAGGCTTCGCGGGCGAGTGTGCGCAACAGGCGTCGCTCGGCCGTGATCAGCTCATCGCGCAAGGTATTGCTGCCAAGCAGGTAAGCCATTTCTCCGGTTTCCTCGGCATGTGCTTCAAGTGTGGCCAGGCGCGCGTAAAACGGGGCCAGCATGCGTTCGAAGCGCTCGGCATGCTGTTGCCTGGCATGCGTTTCCCAAAAGTCCTGGGTCGCCAGTGCTTCGCTGAGCAGCCTTGGGCTTTCCGCTTGCAATACTTCGCTGCGTGCTGCGTTGAGGTCGGAATTGCTCACACCGCTGTGGCTGCGGTAGTGCATGGCGCGCGGTTGCGGTGGCAGCTGCAGCGGGCCGGCGAGATTTATCCGGTAGGTCAGGTAAACCTCCAGCTCATCCACGTACAGGCCAGGCTGGGCCATCAGCCTTTGCACATGACGGGCAGCAATGCCATCCAGCCGGTCGAGCCGGTACAGTGAACGCCCAAGACTGACCAGCGCGGCCTGTGCGCCTTCGGCCGGCAAGCCGCGAGTCATTCTGATCACCCATGCGCGCGTCTCCAGCTGGCTGAGCGTCCATAGCAAGCGGTCTTCGCACGTGCGTGGGCCGCCGGCCAGGGCGAACATGGCTGAGCGCACCTCGGTGTCGTACGCGCAGGCCTCGATGATCTCCCAGACCCTGGCTCGATAATACCCTGGGTAGCGGGCCAGATCGGTAGACTGGGCGAAGTCTGCCAGAAAGCGGAAGAAGTCTTGCGCGCCAGGCTCTTCCTGCAGCCCGACCCACAGTGCTTCGCGGTGTGCCCGCAACGCCCCCGTGCTACCCGCCAGCCATTGCTGGCGCATTGTCTGGTCAACCAGCGCATGGCGGTAGGAAAGCCCCCGTCCACCGCCCTGGGACGACTCGGAGCTCTCGCTGGGTCCCTCTTCATACACCTCCTCAAGCGCATTGTCGTGCAGCGCCATATTGCGGATACGCTCGCGCAAGGCATGCAGTTCCACGTTCAACCGGTGCAGCTGGTTGTTGCGAAAATCGGTAAATGCACGCCACGGTGTCTGCACCCGCGTTGGCAGGTTTTCCAGGCCAGTGCTGCGCAACGACAGCTCGCGCAACCGCGGCAAGCCACTGACAGTGGGTGCCTGGCCCAACGGGTTGTGGTCAAGGTGCAAGCGCTCCAGGCGCTCCAGGGCAGACAGCCGGGCATCAGCTTGCGCATCGAGCACGATCCGGTTGTGGCTCAGGCGTAGTTCGCGCAGGCTGAGCAACCCTTCAACCCCGGCAGGAATGGTCGACAGACGATTGCCGCTCAAGTCCAGTTCAACCACGCGGGCAAAGCGACTGATGAACGCGTGCCGCACCTCTTCAAGCCCCAGCCCGCGCAACGTCAATTGGGTGACATGGGAAAAGTCCAGGCCAGCCGGCAACTCGGGCAGATCGCCCACCGGTGCGCCGTCGACATGCAGGATGTAGCCATCTTCCGTGCCGATGTTGCTCTTGCGCCGCCAGCAACGGCGCAACCGGGTTGCCAGGCGCCGACGGCGCAGACGCTCCAGCGGCCCGCTGGCCTGCTCCTCCCATTGCCGCAGGCTGGTTCGCAACTCAGCCAGCTGTGTGCGCAACCGTGCAAAGTGCCCCCAGGGTTCGATGTTGTGCGAACGCAGGTCGGCAAGGAAAGCCTCCAGTCGCGCATCACTCATTGTCGGGTAGATCTGCCGGATGCCCCGCCGCAACGCCTGGCCTGAACTTTCGCCACGGCCGCTGAGCAGATAACCCACGCGCCCATCGCCCAGACGTACAGGGGGGCGTACACGGCCCGGTGGCGGTGTCAGGCCAATCATTTCAGCAGCATCGTCGCGCGCCCGCGCTGCCCGCCTTGCCAGGCGTGTTTGCCATCGTTCGACTGCACCTACATCGCCAGGCTGCCCCTCCGCCAGCGCCAGCAGGGTTTCCAGCAGAGCGCCCGAACCATTACCTGGGCCTCCCACGATCAGGTATCGGTCCGCCTGTTTGACCAGGGTGGCTACCCGCGAAGCGTCGGGGGCACCGTTGGCCGCCAGCATCACCCCGTCAGGATGCCCATCGCGAATCTCCACCCGCATATCGGCAGGCCAGTTGCCGTACCTGCGGGCAAGCGCCAGCGCCAGGCGTTCGCTATCACCATTGACGGCCTGTGGTTGCAACAAGCCCGCGCAGGCCCGGTCCAGCCTGCTGTCACGCACCGCCCAGCGGGCCTGCTCGGCAAGCGCCAGCGGCACACGCTTGTTCTCGAGCAAGCGCACCACCAAGGCATCGTCCGCCAGTTCCAGCAGCTCCGCTGCGCAGCGCGGCGTCAGCCCCGGAAAATCACGCATGAGCAAGCGTGCGCCCTCGTGGGGGTGGGCTTGACGCAGTGCAACGATTTCCTCGAAGGCAGCCCCCTTCACCCGTGGGAACTGCTCATGCAGGCGCAGCCGCTCCAGGGCATCGAGCAGGCGTGCAGGAGGCTTTGCGCCTTCAAGGTGCAAGCGCCGCAGTTGCGCCTGGCCATGCCCGGTGATCAACGACAACTGCTCGGCAAGCGCGTCCGGCACTTGCGCCAAGGTACTGCTCAAGCGGCGTAGCAATGGTCCGCTGCCCTCCCAGTAATGGGGACTTTCCAGCGCATGTCGCCAACCGCCGACGCCGTTGTGCTCGAGCGCTATCGGCTGCGCTGCGCTGCGCGACGGATGACGCAACACCGTGCCATCGGCCCGCTCCTCGATAACATACGTGGCGTCATGCAGTCGCATCTGTCGCACGCCGTCTACGGTTTCGTGCTGGCCAATGCCAAGGTCGCTGTCCTTGAGGGCGAAGCCCGGCAGGTCTGTCCGACACAAACGTACCGCGCCGTCTACCGTGCAAATGGGGGCCAGGGCATCGACTGCCGTGACCCGTTTGAGCGTGCGCCCGACCAACTCGGCGCCTACCGCGAAAGCAATGCCGCTGGCCACGACCTGGGCAACGGCAAACACATGCCCCAGTGCCGCCTGGCGATCGCCGATCTGCCAATCCTTGTAGCCTTCGTAGATGTTTTCCACCACCTGCTCGGCCGTCAGGGCAAGCATCGCCCAGCCCAGCACCGGAACGAACAGGCCTGCAAGCCCGAGCAAATCAAGGCCGAACTCCTTGTAATTGGTCAGGCGCCGACGCCGGTCCTGCTCGTCTACCGCTTCGGTGGACACCGCCAGCACTGCGGCATCGTCAAGGCACTTCTCTACCTGTAGCCTGCGCAAATGCACGAAAAGCGTCGAGTCCAACGCCAGGTTACGCCCATCGAGTTCCGAAGGTTCAGGCCCTGCAGCGTGGCGCTTGCGCAAGGCATAGCTGAAATCGACGCGGTCGCGTTCGCCGACAAAGCGGCTGAAATACCGGGCATAGTCCGGACTTCGCAGCTTCTGGCACAACGCGCGGTACAGCGACGACCAGCTGTCGTAACGCTGTACGGGCGCCTGCACGTCGTTGGGTAACCAGGCGATGACGCTGTCGACGCTGTCCTTCCCGACAAGCCGCACTTCCACGGTCACCACCCCCTGGATGCGTTTGCCCAGCAGGTACAGCTGCCGCGGGACGACAGTGGCCGGGTCCGCAGGCACGATCGGCCTGGCGGCACACAGCGGTAGCATCCGCAGGTAGCTGCTCTCGTCAAGCTGCCCCTTCAGGAAGGCCAGGCGCACCGCCACCTCCAGTCGTGCCCGTAACGACGCTTCCAGCAACTTGTCGACCGACTTCCGGGCTGAATCGTGGCTGGCGGGTTGCAGTGTCTGGCGCAGCAATGCCTGGTAGCGCTGGCCGATGTCCAGCTGGCGGCATAGGTGAGCGAAGCGCTCGAAACTCATCTTCAATGGCTTGTTGTCGGCGCCGGTCAGCCTTGCCTGCCGATAGATGCTGGGCACGATCTCGTCGGCATGGAAGTTGTGCAACGCAGCCGTCAGCAGGTCATGCTTCATCACCCGCTTCACTTGTGGCTGCGCCAACTTCGGCGACCCGGTGGGCAGGATGATCAGCGTGGTAACACTCAGCTTTGCCGTCTTGAGGTCGATGCCAGCCAGGGGCGTTGTTGACAGCTTCTGCTCCAGCATCTGCCTGGCGAACGCATCCAAAGATGGAATGGCCTTCCACAACTGGCTGACCTGATGGTCGATAGCCTGCTCCTGCAACATGGCGCGGCGCAGGGAGGACAAATGGTCTTCCGATGCCTGGCGCATCCAGCCCGGCAAATTGTGGGTAATCAGTGCATCAACGGAGTCGGAACGGATCAGCGGGGACATAAGCGAGTCTCATGACAAAAGACACACCTCAACACGCAACCGCCGCAACCTGTCGGTAACTAAATATCGATGCTCGGCAGTTACCGTTGCACGCAATCGGATTACCGAACGCAGCATTTGAACCCATACGGATTTCCGAACGAACGATGACGCATCGCCTCACCAAAAAAGGTTCATCTGCCAGATTTCTCAGGGGGTATGATCGATATCAGGGGTTTGGCACGACTCATGCTCTACACTTGTTAGCCGAATGCACACCGCTTCTTGCTGTATTCGTTGAACGAAGAGTCCGCCAACGGCTCCATAAAAAAAACAAACACGTCGAGGAAAATTTGATGCGCATCGTTCGTCAATTGCTGGGCGCCGCCATTGCGGCCGCTGTGATCGCTTCGCCGGCCATGGCCGAAGAACTGACCGGCACCCTGAAGAAGATCAAGGACTCGGGCACCATCACCCTGGGCCACCGCGACTCCTCCATCCCGTTTTCCTACCTGGCCGGCAAGCCCGAGCCGGTGGGCTACTCGCACGACATCCAGTTGGCTGTCGTCGATGCCCTGAAGAAGCAGCTGGGCACGGACATCAAGGTCCGTTACAACCTCGTCACCTCCCAGACCCGCATCCCGCTGGTGCAGAACGGTACCGTCGACCTCGAGTGCGGCTCTACCACCAACAACGTCGAGCGCCAGCAGCAGGTCGGTTTCTCGGTCGGTATCTTCGAAGTCGGTACCCGCCTGTTGACCAAGGTCAAGGACGGTCAGCCAGCCTACAAGGACTTCCCGGACCTGGCCGGCAAGAACGTGGTGACCACCGCCGGTACCACCTCCGAACGCATCCTCAAGGCGATGAACGCCGACAAGCAGATGAAGATGAACGTGATTTCCGCCAAGGACCACGGTGAAGCCTTCAACATGCTCGAAAGCGGCCGCGCCGTAGCCTTCATGATGGACGACGCCCTGCTCGCCGGCGAAATGGCCAAGGCACGCAAACCGTCGGACTGGGTTATCACCGGTACCCCTCAGTCGTACGAAATCTACGGCTGCATGGTGCGCAAGGATGACGCTGCCTTCAAGAAAGCGGTGGATGACGCCATCATCGCCTACTTCAAGTCGGGTGAAGTCAACAAGAGCTACGACAAGTGGTTCCAGCAGCCGATCCCGCCAAAGGGCCTGAACCTGAATTTCCCGATGAGCGAAGAGCTGAAGAAACTGATCGCCGAGCCGACCGACAAGGCCGCCGACGAGAAGAAGTCCTGACCCCCAGCCCGTGGCCTGTTGCGCTGCAAAGCGCCAATTAAACCGGCAGGCCACCCGTTAGTGTCTAACCTTTCATCCGAGGGCCGTGTGCCCTCGGATGTTGGAAGGTGCCCGTGAAACAACCGTCTGAGGGGAAATCCCGATGAATTACAACTGGGACTGGGGCGTGTTCTTCATGTCCACCGGCGTGGGCAGCGAGACCTATCTGGACTGGTACGTCACCGGTCTGGGCTGGACCATCGCCATTGCCATCTCCGCCTGGATCATCGCCTTGCTGCTGGGGTCGATCCTCGGCGTCATGCGTACCGTGCCGAACCGTCTGGTATCAAGCATCGCCACCGCCTATGTCGAGCTGTTCCGCAACGTGCCGCTGCTGGTGCAGCTGTTCATCTGGTACTTCCTGGTGCCAGACCTGCTGCCCGAGGGGCTGCAGGAATGGTTCAAGCAGGACCTCAACCCGACCACTTCGGCGTTGATCAGCGTGGTCATCTGCCTGGGCCTGTTCACCGCCGCGCGTGTCTGCGAGCAAGTGCGTACCGGTATCCAGGCGCTGCCCCGCGGCCAGGAAGCCGCTGCCCGCGCCATGGGCTTCAGCCTGCCGCAGATCTACACCAACGTGCTGCTGCCGCAAGCCTACCGGATCATCATTCCGCCGCTGACCTCCGAGTTCCTGAACGTGTTCAAGAACTCCTCGGTGGCATCCCTGATCGGCCTGATGGAGCTGCTGGCACAAACCAAGCAGACCGCCGAGTTCTCGGCCAACCTGTTCGAGGCCTTCACCCTGGCCACGCTGATCTACTTCACCCTGAACATGGGCCTGATGCTGCTGATGCGCATGGTCGAGAAGAAAGTCTCGGTGCCCGGCCTGATTTCCGTAGGGGGCAAATAAATGGACATGGATTTCAGCGAAATCATCCCGGCCCTGCCCGCCCTGTGGGAAGGCATGGTCATGACCCTGCAACTGATGATCATGGGCGTGGTCGGCGGTATCGTGCTGGGGACCATCCTGGCCCTCATGCGCCTGTCGTCGAACAAGCTGCTGTCGAACCTGGCCGGTGCCTACGTCAACTACTTCCGCTCGATCCCGCTGCTGCTGGTCATCACCTGGTTCTACCTGGCGGTGCCGTTCGTGCTGCGCTGGATCACCGGCGAGGACACCCCGGTCGGTGCCTTCACCTCGTGCGTGGTGGCATTCATGATGTTCGAGGCCGCGTACTTCTGCGAGATCGTCCGCGCCGGCGTGCAGTCGATCTCCAAGGGCCAGATGGGCGCCGCCCAGGCGCTGGGCATGACCTACGGCCAGACCATGCGCCTGATCATCCTGCCCCAGGCCTTCCGCAAGATGACCCCGCTGCTGCTGCAGCAGAGCATCATCCTGTTCCAGGACACCTCGCTGGTCTATACCGTGGGCCTGGTGGACTTCCTCAACTCGGCACGCTCCAACGGTGACATCATCGGGCGCTCCCATGAGTTCCTGATCTTCGCCGGTGTCGTGTATTTCCTCATCAGCTTCTCCGCTTCGTGGCTGGTCAAGCGCCTGCAAAAAAGGATCGCCGTATGATTTCCATCAAGAACGTCAACAAGTGGTACGGGGACTTCCAGGTACTGACCGACTGCAGCACCGAGGTCAAGAAGGGTGAAGTGGTGGTGGTCTGCGGCCCGTCGGGCTCGGGCAAGTCCACCCTGATCAAGTGCGTCAACGCCCTGGAGCCGTTCCAGAAAGGTGACATCGTGGTCGACGGCACCTCGATCGCCGACCCCAAGACCAAC
>Ga0209370_1001738_pt1 | contig 18048 bp, 18 predicted proteins | sample AgamicAtPrz_FD_187164 | JGI IMG/M metagenome (GOLD analysis project Ga0209370, IMG submission 187164) | Agave microbial communities from Guanajuato, Mexico - At.P.rz (SPAdes) (version 2) | ecosystem: Host-associated > Plants > Phyllosphere > Phylloplane/Leaf | place: Guanajuato, Mexico... | reverse complement strand
GTTCGATCTTCGTCTTCAGTTCCTTGCCGAGCTGCGGCAGCGAGTAGAACTTGCCTTTGCCGGAACCGCTGTCGAATTCCTTGAGGGTCTTGTGGAGATTGTGGGCCATGGTGATTTTCCTGGGTTTGAGGCTAGGAAACAAAGAGTCCTGTATCTGACGGCTAGATCATATACAGATCGACGTACTCATCGACCGGCATCGCTTCGAGCTTTGCCTGGTCCAGCGACACGTCGAGAATCGCTTGTTGCTGCTTGGCCGGGAAACGGCGGGCGAGGTTGGTCCGGAATTTGTCGACCAGCAGCGGGATGCCGTCCGCACGGCGCCGCCGATGGCCGAGCGGGTACTCGACCGCCACTTCGGCAAGCTTCGATCCGTCCGTGAACTCGATCGTCAGCGCATTCGCGATCGATCGCTTGTCCGGATCGTGATAATCCTTCGTGAACTGCGGATCCTCGACGCACACGGTTTTCGCGCGCAGCGCATCGATGCGCGGGTCCGCCGCGGCCGCGTCTTCGTAGTCGGCCGCGGTCAGCCGGCCGAACAGCAGCGGCACGGCGACCATGTACTGGATGCAGTGGTCGCGATCGGCCGGATTGGCGAGCGGGCCCTGCTTGTCGATGATGCGGAGCGCGGCCGCGTGCGTGCGGATCGTGATCCGGCTAATGTCGTCGGTCGTGCGGCCCGCCGCGGCGAGCTGCGCGTGCAGCTGCAGCGCGGCCTCGGCGGCCGTCTGCGCATGGAATTCGGCGGGGAACGCGATCTTGAACAGCACGTTTTCCATCACGTACGTGCCGTACGGGCGCTGGAAGCGGAACGGCTTGCCGTCGAACAGCACGTCGTAGAAGCCCCAGGTCCTGGCGGTGAGCGCCGACGGATAGCCCATTTCACCCGTTTTCGCGATCAGCGCGAGGCGCACCGCGCGGGACGTCGCGTCGCCGGCCGCCCAGGATTTGCGCGAACCGGTGTTCGGCGCATGGCGGTAGGTCCGCAGCGCGTGGCCGTCGACGAACGCGTTGGAGACCGCGTTGATCAGCTCGTCGCGCGTGAGCCCGAGGAGGCGCCCGACGACGGCCGTCGATGCGACCTTCACGAGCAGCACATGGTCGAGCCCGACCGCGTTGAACGAATTCTCGAGGGCGAGGCAGCCCTGGATCTCGTGGGCCTGGATCATCGCGACCAGCACGTCGCGCATCGCGAGCGGCTTGCGGCCGGCCGAGCGGGCCGTGCGGGAGAGCCAGTCGGCCGTCGCCAGGATCCCGCCGAGGTTGTCGGACGGATGACCCCATTCGGCGGCGAGCCAGGTGTCGTTGAAGTCCAGCCAGCGGATCATCGCGCCGATGCCGAACGCGGCCTGGACGGGATCGAGCTGGAAGGACGTGCCGGGCACCTTCGCGCCGTTCGGCACGATCGTACCGGGCACGACGGGGCCGAGCAGCTTGGTGCAGGCAGGGTAGGACAGCGCCTCGAGTCCGCATCCGAGCGTGTCGATCAGGCAATGACGCGCCGTCTCCAGCGCGAGCGCGCTGTCGATGCCGGTGTTCAGCACGTAGTCGACGATGTCGACGAGTACCGAATCCGGCGCGGGGCGGACGTTGGAGACCGGGGCGGACATCGAGGGGCCGAGGGGGCGCGCTTAGTTCGTTGCCGGCTTCAGCTCGTTCGATTGCGTCGGCGCCGCCGAGCCTTGTGCCATTTCCGGCGTCACGCATTCGTCCGCGAGGCGTTCGCCGCCGTTCGCGTCGGAGAACAGCATCGCCTTGGTCGGGATCACGACCAGCTTGAAGCCGGCTGCCGGATCGTAGAACGTGTCGGCGCCCGTCGTCGTGGCCTGACGCGGCAGCTTGTAGTTCTTCTTCGCCCAGTGAACCGTGACGAGCTGGTCGCGCTTCATGTCGCCGGCGAGGTCGAACGACAGACCTTCCTTACAGGACCACTTGACCGCGCCGTCCGGTACCGGATCGACCTTGGCCGCTGCGCGCGCCTGCGCCTTCTTGCTGCGCGGGATGATGCGCTTGGCCGGTGCCGGGCGCTTGGCCGTGGCCTTCTTCGCGGTCGTGGTGGCCGTACCCTGGGCAAACGCGCTCGGAGCCGACACCAGCATCGTGGCGGACAAGGCGCCGATAGCGGTAGCGATCAGGAGTTTCTTCATGGAGTCAGAACCTTTCGATAATCAGTTGACAAGGGCCGGCAATCGAAACGGCCGGCCGGTTTGAAACTGCACGCGCCCCGAAAGCGCGCAGCGGCCGCTATTTTCACCTATTTGGCCGCGCATATATCAGGTTTTCGGGCTCCGTTACGTTTTTTGTCGTTTCGCAAACGTCTGTCCGGTTGGCGAAACGGCGAATGCATGAAACGCGTGTATCGACAGGCGGTGCGCGCTCACGGCGCGACGCCCGCGGCGGCCGGCCCGAACAGCGGCGCGGCCTCGGCCGGTACGGGCTGGCCGGTGGCCCGCGCACGGCGCAGTACCGACCAGTAATAACGATAACTCGCGCGATCGTGCAGCGTATCACCGTGGCGTGTCGGGCCCCAGTCGGCGGCCTGCGCGGCCAGCAGGATCTCGGCGGCCAGCGTGACTTCGTCGCTGCGCGGCGCGAACGCGTCGACGATCGGGCGGATCTGCGCGGGGTGGATGCTCCACATCCGCGTGAACGCGAATTCGTCGCGCGCGCGGCGGGCGTCGCCGGCGACGACGTTCATGTCGCGCACCTCGGTCGTCACGTTGTGCGACGGCGTCTTGCCGTGCGCGTGACAGGCCGCGGCGATTTCCAGCTTCGCGCGGCGCACGAGCGGGTGGTCGAACTGGCCGGGCGAGCGCATCGCGGAATCGGGAATCGCGCCGTGGTGCGCGGAGACGAAATCCATCAGCCCGAAACTCAGCGTGCCGACCGTCGGCAGCGCGGCGAGGGCGGCCGCCTGCGCGAGCGCGCCGTGCGTCTCGATCAGCACGTCGGCCGGGATCGGCTGCGCGATGCCGAGCTCGCGGCGCGTACCTTCGATGAACGCGGTCATTTCGGCCGCGTCGGCGGCGTTCGCGACCTTCGGCAGCGTGATGTAGGCGGGTACGCGTGACGCGCGCAGCACGATGCGCACGTCGTCGCGCCAGTGCGGGTGGGAAAAGTCGTGGATGCGGACGCCGACGCGGCCGAAGCGGTTCTCGGCGCTGCCGAGGAGATCCGCCACGAGCGCCGCGTGCGCGGCTTCCTGGCCGACGGCCGCGCCGTCCTCGCAGTCGAGCGTGAGGTCGAACACGGGGCCCAGCTCGGCCTGCAGCGCGAGCGACTTGCGCATCAGTTTCTCGCTGCCCGCGTAGTGATCGCAGCAGGGCAGGATCGCGGGCGGGGACGCCCCGTCGTACAGCACTTGTGCAGGAGTGAGCGCAGCCATCTCGTGTACGTCAGGGAAGCGGGTCAACGTGGAGAAAATCGGATTCGGGCAGGTTCTGGGCCGGTGCGGCGGAGCGCGGGGCGGCAAAACGTGCGCGGATCGGATCGATCGGCAGGGCCGGCGGCGCGCCGGCCCGTGCCGAAGCCGGGCGCCCCGAGGGCCGCCCGGCACGATGCAGGATGCTTAGTTCTTCAGCAGGTGGGCGACGCCATCGCGCTCTTCGAGCAGCTCGGCCAGCGTGCCGTCCATCTTCTCGCGCGAGAACGCGTCGATTTCCAGGCCTTCGACGCGCTTGTATTCACCGTTTTCGCAGGTGACCGGCACGCCGTAGATGATGTCTTCGGGGATGCCGTACGAGCCGTCCGACGGAATGCCCATCGTGACCCACTTGCCGTTCGTGCCGAGCACCCAGTCACGCACGTGGTCGATCGCCGCGTTGGCTGCCGACGCGGCCGACGACAGGCCGCGCGCTTCGATGATCGCCGCGCCGCGCTTGCCGACGGTCGGGATGAACGTGTCGCGGTTCCACACGTCGTCGTTGATCAGCTTCAGCAGCGATTCGCCTTCGGCGGTCGCGAAGCGGAAGTCCGGGTACATCGTCGGCGAGTGGTTGCCCCACACGGCCAGCTTCTCGATCGACGCGACCGGCTTGCCCGACTTGGCGGCGAGCTGCGACAGCGCGCGGTTGTGGTCGAGGCGCAGCATGGCCGTGAAGTTCTTCTTCGGCAGATCCGGCGCCGACTTCATCGCGATGTATGCGTTCGTGTTCGCCGGGTTGCCGACGACCAGCACCTTCACGTCGCGGCTGGCGACTTCGTTCAGCGCAGCGCCCTGAACCGTGAAGATCTCGGCGTTCGCCGACAGCAGGTCCTTGCGCTCCATGCCCTTCGAGCGCGGACGAGCACCGACCAGCAGCGCGACGTCTGCATCCTTGAATGCGACCTTCGGATCGTCGGTGATCACGACGCCGGCGAGCAGCGGGAACGCGCAGTCGTCGAGTTCCATCACGACGCCCTTGACGGCGCCTTGGGCTTGCGGGAGGTCGAGCAGTTGCAGGATGACCGGCTGATCCTTGCCGAGCAGGTCGCCGTTCGCGATGCGGAACAGCAGGGAGTAAGCGATTTGACCTGCGGCGCCGGTGACGGCAACGCGCTTTGCGGGCTTAGCCATTGAAAATCTCCAGGACGGGTGAAGCGTTGGACGCGAGCGAAAACGCCATTCTATGCGCGTTGTGCGTAGCGTTGCATTGAAGCAGGGCGGAGGACTCGCGATGGCGGACGCGGTGAACCTGGAGACGGCCGTGGCACGTAGCCGGGGACGCGCTGTTGCACCCGCGAACCCTTGCTCGACCGGGAGTGTAGGAGCCGTCACGTGCAAAGTCAAACGGTATCATATGTCTTATATAAGACAGATGTTTTGCGGAAATTGAGTGGACGAAAAAGTGCGGTTTGTGATGAAATGCGCGCCATGACATCGAACCAGGCGAACACCGCGAATCAGACCGGCGCAGGCGGCCCAGGGCAGCCGGGCGCGGGCGATGCCGCGGCCTCGCCCGCGGCGTCCGCGTCGCCGACGTTCAGCCCGTTATACCAGCAGATCAAGTCATTGATCACGCAAAGTCTCGAATCCGGCGAATGGAAGCCGGGCGAGATCATCCCCAGCGAAGTGGAGCTCGCGGCCCGTTACAAGGTCAGCCAGGGCACCGTGCGCAAGGCGATCGACGAGCTGGCCGCCGAAAATCTCGTGGTTCGGCGGCAGGGCAAGGGTACTTTTGTTGCAACGCACAACGAGGATCGCGCGCAATTCCGCTTCCTGCGTCTGCTGGCCGACGACGGCGCCGAGCACCCGCACGTGAGCCGCCTGCTCGAATGCCGGCGCCTGCGCGCGCCGGCCGAGATCGCGCGGCAGCTCGACCTGAAGCCCGCCGATCCGGTGGTGCAGGTGCGCCGCCTGCTGGAATTCGACAGCGAAGTGACGGTGCTCGACGAGATCTGGCTGCCGGGCACGATGTTTCGCGGGCTCACGTTCGAGCGGCTCAGCGAGTACAAGGGGCCGCTCTACGCGATGTTCGAGACGGAGTTCGGCACGCGGATGATCCGCGCGACGGAGAAGATCCGCGCGGTCGCGGCGGATCCGGCGGTGGCCGACCTGCTGCACGTGCCGGCCGGGTTCCCGCTGCTGTCGGTCGAGCGCGTGTCCTATACGTACGGGGACCGGCCGGTGGAAGTGCGTCGCGGCTGGTATGTCACAACCGGGTATTACTATCAGAATGACTTGAGCTGACGGCGTTCGGCTCAGCCGCGTGCGTTCGCGTTTCCCACGCTCGCGAAGCACGTTTCGGGCCGCCTTTGTTCGTGTTCGCGCAATGATCCAGAGCAGACTTTCGCTGCAGCGCGATATGAAAAGGCGCTAAAATCGCGGATTAGTGTGACAACATAGTAGGGGTCTAGCATGACTGACGCAGTAAGAAAGCCGAGGCCGGAATACCGGAACATCGGAATCGGCGACATCACGTTGAAATATCGCATGCCCCTGGCGGCGATATTGTCGATTCTCCACCGAGTCAGCGGCGCGCTGCTGTTCCTGTTCCTGCCGTTCTTGCTGTTCCTCTTCGACCAGAGCCTCACCTCCGAGCTCAGCTTCGAAGTCTTCAAGCAGTTCCTCTCCAACGTCGTCGTCAAGCTGATCGTCCTCGCGTTGTCGTGGGCCTTCTTCCACCATTTCTGCGCCGGCATTCGCCACCTGCTGATGGACGTCAACCACGACGCCGTCTCGAAGGAAGGCGGCAAGCGGACGGCCGTCGTCGTCTTTGTCGTCTCGATCGCGCTGACGATCGCCATGGCACTCAAACTGTTCGGAGCATTCTAAGAAAATGGCAGCCAACAACCGAATCGGCTCGAAGCGCCTCGTCGTCGGCGCTCACTACGGCCTGCGCGACTGGCTCGCGCAGCGCGTCACCGCCACGATCATGGCGGTCTACACGGTCATTCTGCTCGTCCTGTTCTTCGGCGCGCACGATTTTTCGTACGAAGGCTGGGCATCGATCTTCGCCGCGCAATGGATGAAGCTCGCGACCTTCGTGATGCTGCTTTCCCTCTTCTACCACGCATGGGTCGGCGTGCGCGACATCTGGATGGACTACGTGAAGCCCGTCGGTGTGCGCCTGCTGCTGCAATCGCTGACCATCGTCTGGCTGCTCGCATGTGCGGGCTACGCCGCGCAGATTCTCTGGAGAGTGTAAAGAATGGCTGCAATCAAAACTTCCCTCCCGCGCCGCAAGTTTGACGTCGTGATCGTCGGCGCAGGCGGCTCCGGCTTGCGCGCAGCGCTGCAACTGTCGCGCGCGGGCCTGTCGGTCGGCGTGCTGTCGAAGGTGTTCCCGACGCGTTCGCACACGGTGGCCGCGCAGGGCGGTATCGGCGCGTCGCTCGGCAACATGAGCGAAGACAACTGGCACTTCCACTTCTACGACACGATCAAGGGCTCCGACTGGCTCGGCGACCAGGACGCGATCGAGTTCATGTGCCGTGAAGCGCCGAACGTCGTGTACGAACTCGAACACTTCGGCATGCCGTTCGACCGCAACGCGGACGGCACGATCTACCAGCGCCCGTTCGGCGGCCACACCGCGAACTACGGCGAGAAGCCGGTCCAGCGCGCTTGCGCGGCCGCCGACCGTACCGGTCACGCGCTGCTGCACACGCTGTACCAGCAGAACGTCGAGGCGAAGACGCAGTTCTTCGTCGAATGGATGGCGCTCGACCTGATCCGCGACGCGGACGGCGACGTGCTCGGCGTGACGGCCCTCGAGATGGAGACGGGCGACGTCTACATCATGGAAGGCAAGACGACGCTGTTCGCGACGGGCGGCGCAGGCCGGATCTTCGCGGCATCGACGAACGCGTTCATCAACACCGGCGACGGCCTCGGCATGGCGGCGCGTTCGGGCATCGCGCTGCAGGACATGGAGTTCTGGCAGTTCCACCCGACCGGCGTGGCCGGCGCGGGCGTGCTGATCACCGAAGGCGTGCGCGGCGAAGGCGGTATCCTGCGCAACGCGAACGGCGAGCGCTTCATGGAGCGCTACGCGCCGACGCTGAAGGATCTGGCGCCGCGTGACTTCGTGTCGCGTTCGATGGACCAGGAAATCAAGGAAGGTCGCGGCGTCGGTCCGAACAAGGATCACGTGCTGCTCGACCTGTCGCACATCGGCGCCGAGACGATCATGAAGCGTCTGCCGTCGATCCGCGAAATCGCGCTGAAGTTCGCGAACGTCGATGCGATCAAGGAACCGATCCCGGTCGTCCCGACGATCCACTACCAGATGGGCGGCATCCCGACCAACATCCACGGTCAGGTCGTCGGCACGTCGCGCGATCACAAGGAACCGGTCAACGGCTTCTACGCCGTGGGCGAATGCTCGTGCGTGTCCGTGCACGGCGCGAACCGCCTCGGCACGAACTCGCTGCTGGACCTCGTGGTGTTCGGCCGTGCGGCCGGCAACCACATCGTCGAGCACGTGAAGAACCAGAAGGAACACAAGCCGCTGCCGGCCGATGCGGGCGAGTTCTCGCTGGCGCGCCTGAACAAGCTCGACAAGTCGAGCTCGGGCGAGTACACGCAGGACGTCGCGAACGACATCCGCGCGACGATGCAGAAGCACGCAGGCGTGTTCCGCACGTCGGCGCTGCTGAAGGAAGGCGTCGACCAGATGGCCGGCCTGACGGCGCGCGTGGAAAACATCCACCTGAAGGACAAGTCGAAGGTGTTCAACACCGCGCGCGTCGAAGCGCTCGAGCTGGAGAACCTGATCGAAGTGGCCCGCGCGACGATGGTGTCGGCGGAAGCGCGCAAGGAAAGCCGCGGCGCGCACGCGCACAGCGACTACGAACACCGCGACGACGACAACTGGCTGCGCCACACGCTGTGGTACAGCGAAGGCGATCGCCTCGACTACAAGCCGGTTCAAATGAAGCCGCTGACGGTCGAATCCGTGCCGCCGAAGCCGCGCACGTTCTAAGCCGAGTCAAAGGAATCCGAAATGGCAAAACGCATTTTTGAAGTCTACCGCTACGATCCGGACAAGGACGCAGCGCCGCGCATGCAGACGTACGAGCTCGAGATCCAGCATGAGCGCATGCTGCTCGACGCGCTGGTCAAGCTGAAGGCACTGGACGAGACGCTGTCGTTCCGCCGCTCGTGCCGTGAAGGCGTGTGCGGTTCGGACGCGATGAACATCAACGGCAAGAACGGTCTCGCGTGCCTGACGAACCTGAACGACCTGCCGCAGAAGATCGTGCTGCGTCCGCTGCCGGGCCTGCCCGTCGTGCGCGACCTGATCGTCGACATGACGCACTTCTTCAACCAGTACCACTCGATCAAGCCGTACCTGATCAACGACGCGCCGCCGCCGGAGAAGGAACGCCTCCAGTCGCCGGAAGAGCGCGACGAGCTCGACGGCGTGTACGAGTGCATTCTGTGCGCGAGCTGCTCGACGTCGTGCCCGAGCTTCTGGTGGAACCCGGACAAGTTCGTCGGCCCGGCCGGCCTGCTGCAGGCTTACCGCTTCATCGCGGATAGCCGCGACACCGCCACCGGCGAGCGTCTCGACAACCTGGAAGACCCGTACCGTCTGTTCCGTTGCCACACGATCATGAACTGCGTCGACGTTTGCCCGAAGGGCCTGAACCCGACGAAGGCGATCGGCAAGATCAAGGAACTGATGGTTCGTCGCGCGGTATAAAGCTTGATGAGCGACGATTCGCATCAATCCGACCCGCACCGCCGCGCGCGCCTTCGCTGGCGCGCGCGGCGGGGTCTGCTGGAGAACGACATCGTATTCGAGCGTTTCTTCAGCCGATACGAGCATGACCTCACCGATGCAGACGTAGGCGCGTTGTCGCGCCTGCTCGATCTGAGCGACAACGACCTGATGGACTTGCTCCTCGCGCGCAAGGAACCAGAGGGCGACCTAGACAGCCCGGACATTCACAGGCTGTTGGAGATGCTGCGCAACGTGTGACGCCAAGATGTAATACGTTGCGCCCGTTATCGAATCCCGTTTCTTTATTTCGATTGAGGATGTGCCATGACTCCGTCTGATGTTAAAGCCACGCTATCGTTCAGCGACAATTCGCCGAGCGTCGAACTGCCGATCTACAAGGGCACGATGGGCCCGGACGTGATCGACATCCGCAAGCTGTACGGCCAGACCGGCAAGTTCACTTACGACCCGGGCTTCATGTCGACGGCAGCTTGTAATTCGGCGATCACGTACATCGACGGCGACAAGGGCGAGCTGCTGTATCGCGGCTACCCGATCGACAACCTCGCGCAAAACGCGGACTTCCTCGAGTCCTGCTACCTGCTGCTGAAGGGCGAACTGCCGAACGCCGCGCAGAAGAAGGAATTCGTCGACACGGTCACGAAGCACACGATGGTGCACGAGCAGATGCACTTCTTCTTCCGTGGCTTCCGTCGCGACGCGCACCCGATGGCGATCCTGGTCGCCGCAGTCGGCGCGCTGTCCGCGTTCTACCACGACTCGCTCGACATCAACGACCCGCGCCACCGCGAAGTGTCGGCGATCCGCATGATCGCGAAGCTGCCGACGCTCGTCGCGATGGCGTACAAGTACAGCATCGGCCAGCCGTTCGTGTATCCGAAGAACTCGCTGTCGTACAGCGCGAACTTCATGCACATGATGTTCTCGAACCCGTGCGAGGAGTACAAGGTCAACGACGTGCTCGTCCGCGCGCTCGACCGCATCCTGATTCTGCACGCCGATCACGAGCAGAACGCATCGACGTCGACGGTCCGCCTGGCCGGTTCGTCGGGCGCGAACCCGTTCGCGTGTATCGCGGCCGGTATCGCCTGTCTGTGGGGCCCGGCGCACGGTGGTGCGAACGAAGCCGCGCTGAACATGCTCGAGCAGATCGGTTCGCCGGACAACATCCCCGAATTCATCAAGCAGGTGAAGGACAAGAATTCGGGCGTGAAGCTGATGGGCTTCGGTCACCGCGTGTACAAGAACTACGACCCGCGTGCGAAGCTGATGCGCGAGACGTGCTACGAAGTGCTGAACGAACTGGGCCTGCACGACGACCCGCTGTTCAAGCTCGCGATGCAGCTCGAGAAGATCGCGCTGGAAGACGAATACTTCGTGTCGCGCAAGCTGTACCCGAACGTCGACTTCTACTCGGGTATCGTCCAGCGCGCGCTGGGCATCCCGACGTCGATGTTCACGTGTATCTTCGCGATGGCACGTACGGTCGGCTGGATCGCGCAGTGGAACGAAATGATCGGCGATCCCGAGCAGAAGATCGGCCGTCCGCGCCAGCTGTTCATCGGCGATACGCCGCGCGAAGCGAAGCCGCTCAACGCACGTTAAGCCGTGTGCGGCGCGAACGGCCGGCAGGCCGCTCGCGTCGGGCAATCGCCGCGCCACGACACCCCGACGGGTCAGCCTGTCGGGGTGTTTTCATTTGCGCGGCCGACGCTGGCCCGATCCGGTGCGGCGCTCCAGCGACGGCGGCCGTGTGTCGAGCGCGGGCGCGTCGTCGTCGGGCGCATGGCCGTGCTGCTTGAAGAACTGCCGGTAGGCGCCGGGCGTCATGCCGCGCGCGGCGAGGAACTGGCGGTTGAAGTTCGCGGCATTCGGAATGCCGCAGCGCGCGGCCACCGTCGCGATCGGCCAGTCGGTGCCGACGAGATGGCGGCACGCGTGCGCGAGCCGCAGCCGCTGCACGTAGCGGCCGACGCTTTCGCCGAGATGACGCGCGAACAGCCGCTGCAGCGTGCGTTCGGACAGGTGCGCCACGGCCGCGAGCGCGTCGATGCGCAGCGGCTCGTGGAACTGCCGGTCGATCGCGTCGAGCACGCGGTCGAGACGTTCGGCTTCGGGCGCGGTGGCGTCGACCGATGACGCGGCGGCGTCGGGTCGATCGTAGGCCTGCGCGGTGGCGAGCGGTTCGCCGCCGGCTTCCGCGAGATCGGCGAGCGTGTCGAGTGCGGCCGTGAGCCGCACGCGCGGTGACGGATCGAGCAACCGCGGCAGCCGCGCGCGCATCGTGCGGGCCGTGTCGGCGTCGAAGCGCAGGCCCGACGCCGCGCGCCGCAGCAGCGAGCGCAGCGGCGCGTATTCGGCACAGCAGTCGGCCACGCGCCGTGCCCAGTCGCCGTCGAACCAGATGACGAGCGCGACCTCGGGCGCGTCGCGATCGATGCGCGCGTTCGACGACCACGTATGCGGCAGGTTCGGCGGCACGAGCACGAGATCGTCGTCCGCGTAGCGCGCGACGTGATCGCCGATGAAGCGCTGGCCACGGCTGTTGAGCGTCAGTGTCAGTTCGTACTCGGGATGGCGATGCCATTCGAACGGAATGCGCGCGAGCTGGCGGTGATACACGCGGATCGAACAGCCGGGCGCGAACGTCACGTGCTCGTATTGCGGTTTCATCGCGGCCTCCGGAAGGGGCGGGCAGCGCGCCGTGGCATGATCGTGAGCGATCATCACCACGACGGAGCGATGCCATGTTTTCACATGTTTGCGTGGGCGTCGGCGATACGGCGCGCGCCTACGATTTCTACGCGCCGCTGTTCGCGAAACTCGGGCTGCGCGTGAAATTCCGCGACCCGGACGGCAACAAGCTGTGCGTGGTCTGCCATCGACCCGCGTAACCTGCAGTTGTCGGAATTGTATCGATTGTTGGCCGGATAGTGTCGATCGCGACCGTGCGGCGGCCGTACGCTGAGTGCTCATCAAAATGCCATTCAGCGAGGAGACAAGCGATGCACCTGACGATTGACGATCTGCCGGCCGCGATCGGCACGGCGAAACGGGCGCTGCGCGCCGACTTGCCCGCCTACGCGGCCACGTTCCGCGAACTGGAAGGCGATATCGCGCGGCAGGTCGACGCGATCCGCCGCGCGCACGCGCACGGCCATGACGTGATTCCGGTCGTGCCGTTCGCGGATATCGCGGGCGGGGCCGTCGATCCGCTCGCGATATCCGCGATCCGCACGCGCGGCGCGGTCGTGATCCGCGGCGTGTTCGATGCGCGGCAGGCACGCGACTGGAACGACGAGATCGGCGCGTATCTGGATGCGAACCGTTTCACCGACCGGCTGCACGCGCGCGCGGAAGACCGCTATTTCGGCAACCTCGCGTCGGGCAAGCCGCAGATCTACGGCGTGTACTGGTCGAAGCCGCAGGTGGCCGCGCGCCAGTCGCCGGCGCTCACGCAGGCGCGCGTGTTCCTGAACCGTCTGTGGCGGCATGCGGACGGCGCACGCACGCATTTCGATCCCGACCAAGTGCCCGCGTATGCGGACCGGATTCGCCGCCGGCCGCCCGGTTCGACGTCGCTCGGGCTGTCGCCGCATGTCGACGGCGGCTCCGTCGAGCGCTGGCTCGGCGCGAATTTCCGGCAGGTCTATCGCCACGTGCTGGCCGGCCGCTGGCGCGACTACGATCCGTTCGATGCGGCGTTCCGCCCCGACGTCGAAGAGATTCCGTCACCGGCCGTGTGTTCGATGTTCCGCACGTTCCAGGGCTGGACCGCGCTGACGCCGCAGGGCCCCGGCGACGGCACGCTGCAGCTGATCCCGGTCGCGAACGCGATGGCCTATGTCGTGCTGCGCGCGCTGCAGGACGACGTCGCGGACGACGACCTGTGCGGCGCGCGTCCCGGACGCGCGCTGTCGATCCGCCCCGAATGGCACGCGCTGCTGCTCGACGCGCTGGTGCCGATCCCGCACATGGCGCCGGGCGACGCGGTGTTCTGGCACGGCGACGTCGTGCATGCGGTCGAGGATGCGCATCGCGGCAGCGGCGACAGCAACGTGATGTACATCGCGGCCGCGCCCGGCTGCGCGAAGAACGACACGTACCTGCAGCGCCAGCGGCTCGCGTTTCTACGCGGCGACAGTCCGCCCGATTTCCCGGCCGATCATTTCGAGGTCGAATTCGACGGCCGCGCCGGGGACGGCGATCTCACGGCACTCGGCCGTTCGCAGATGGGATTCGAGCCCGGCGGCGCGTAACGCGCGGGCGGCGGGCGAAACGGCCGTTCGCGAGACGGCGGGCGGCCCGTCTGCCGAATCCGCTGCGTGGTGCGCGTAATTCGACGCAATCGGCTGTCGGCGCCGCCGAAATCGACGCGAATTGCGCAATTTGGCTTCCGATAATGGTCCGGACACAACGCCGCCGGCCCATGCGCCGCACGGGTGCGGCGCAGATCATGGAGGAGTCGATGCAATTCACGCACGCGATCGTTCGCCGTCCCGCGCCGTCCTGCGGCGCGGGCCTGACCACCGCCGAACTCGGCGCGCCCGATTACGACAAGACGCTCACGCAGTTTCATGCGTATTGCGACGCGCTGCGCACGCTCGGCGTCGAGCTGACCGAATTGCCGCCGCTGGACGCGTTCCCCGATTCGCACTTCGTCGAGGACGTCGCGGTCGTCACGCCGGAATTCGCGGTGATCACGCGACCCGGCGCGCCCGCGCGGCGCGGCGAGACCGCGCACATCGAAGCGGCGCTGCGCGTGCATCGCGAGCTGCTGCCGATGCAGCAAGGCCGACTCGACGGCGGCGACGTGATGCTGGTCGGCAAGCGCTTCTTCATCGGCCTGACGAGCCGCACCGACGCGCAAGGCATCGCCGCGTTCGAGTCGCTGGTGTCGCGCTACGGCTATTCGGTCGTCGCGGTGCCGGTCGGCGCCGGCCTGCACCTCAAATCGGTCGTCAACGCGCTCGGCGACGACACGCTGCTCGTGACCGACGCGCTGGCCGCGCATCCGGCGTTCGCCGACTATCGCCGGATCGCGATCTCGGCCGCCGACGAATACGCGGGCAACACGCTGCGCGTGAACGGCACGCTGATCACGCCGGCCGGCTATCCGCGCGTGCATGACGCGATCGCGCCGCTCGGCATGCCGCTGCACGTGATCGACACGAGCGAGTTCCGCAAGATGGACGGCGGCCTGACCTGCCTGTCGCTGCGGTTCTAGCCGATTGGCGCGCGGCCGCTTCGGCCGGATAATGTGGCCCCCGCGCGGAACGGCAGACGCTCCGCGCACGAGCCACGACCCGACCGGAGCGAACGCGGATGACCGACAAGAAGATGCAGCTCGACAAGATCGATTTTCGGATCCTCGACATCCTGCGCACCGACGGGCGAATTTCCTACCGGAAGCTGTCGGAGCTCGTGAACCTCACGCCGCGGCCGTGCCAGGCGCGCGTGGAGCGGCTCGAGGCGCTCGGCGTGATCGAAGGGTACCGCGCGGTGATCAAGGCGCCGCGTGCGACCAAGCCGATCGTCGTGATCGCGCAGATCGTGCTGGCCGACCATGGGCGTTCGCAGACGCCGTTCGAAGAGGAAATGCGCGCGAATCCGGCCGTGCTCGATTGCTGGCTGGTCAGCGGCACGTTCGATTTTCTCGTGCGGCTCGCGTGCGAGGATCTCGACGAGTACCGGCGGATCGCGAACGCGTGGCTGGAGAGTCCGCGGTTCCGGATCGAGAAGATCGTGACGACGGCCGAACTGCAGGCGATCAAGCGCAGCATCGTGTGATGCGCCCGGCCCGGCAGGGCCGGTTTCGACGCGAATGACCGGATCAATCGATTTGCATTCCGAATCGAATCGGCTGGCCGGCTCACAATCAGGGTGAACACTATGGATGCCATGCAAGCGGCAGCGGAGACGGCCGCACCGTCCGGGGCGACGCTGAAGCGCCGTCTGCAGGGCCGCCACATCGCGATGATCGCGATCGGCGGTTCGATCGGCACGGGGCTGTTCGTCGCGTCGGGCGCGTCAGTCGCGCAGGCGGGGCCGGGCGGAGCGATCGCCGCGTATCTGGCGATCGGAATCATGGTCTACTTCGTCGTCACGGGGCTCGGCGAGATGGCCGCGCTGATGCCGGTATCGGGCTCGTTCGCGATCTACGGCGAGAAGTACGTCGACGAAGGCTTCGGCGTCGCGCTCGGCTGGACCTACTGGTACAGCTGGGCGGTGACGATCGCGATCGAGCTGGTCGCCGCGCAGATCGTGATGCGCTACTGGTTTCCGTCGGTGCCGGGCGTGTGGTGGGGCGCGGGCTTCCTCGTGCTGATCTTCCTGCTCAATACGCTGTCGGTGCGCGGCTTCGGCGAATCGGAATACTGGTTTTCGCTGATCAAGGTCGTCACCGTGATCGCGTTCATCGCGGCCGGGCTGCTGATCGCGGCCGGCGTGCTGGGCAGCGGGCATACCGGTGCCGGGCATCCCGTCGGCTGGCGCAACTTCACGACCGGCGATGCGCCGTTCGTCGGCGGCGTGCACGCGATGATGAGCGTCGCGCTGATCGCGGGCTTCTCGTTCCTCGGCACCGAGCTGGTCGGCATCACGGCCGGCGAATCGGAAAACCCGCGCAAGACGATCCCGCGTGCGGTGAAGCAGATTTTCTGGCGGATCATGCTGTTCTACGTGCTCGCGATCTTCGTGATCGGCCTGCTGGTGCCGTACACCGATCCGAACCTGCTGAAGAGCGACGTGACCGACATCGGCGTGAGCCCGTTCACGCTGGTGTTCAGCCACGCGGGGTTCCCGCTCGCGGCCGGCGCGATGAATCTGGTGATCCTGACGGCCGTGCTGTCGGCCGGTAATTCCGGCACCTACGCGGCGACGCGGATGCTGTACAACCTCGCATCGGAAGGGCGCGCGCCGGCGATGTTCGCGACGCTGTCGCCGGGCGGCGTGCCGCGCAACGCGCTGTACGCGACGATGGCCGTCGGCGGGTTGTGCTTCCTCACGTCGCTGACCAACAACCAGCGCATCTATCTGTGGCTGCTGAATACGGTCGGCATCACCGGCTTCATCGCCTGGCTCGGCATCGCGGTCTGCCATTACCGGTTCCGCAAGGGATTCCTGAAGCAGGGCTATCGGCTCGACCAACTGCCGTATCGCGCGAAATGGTTTCCGTTCGGGCCGCTGTTCGCGATCGCGGTCTGCATCGTGATTTCGCTCGGACAGGATTACCAGGCGTTCTTCGCGGCGCGCATCGACTGGATGGAAGTGCTGTCGATCTATGTGTGGATTCCGCTGTTCGTCGCGATCTGGTGGGCGTATCGCCGCGCGCGCAAGAGCCGGCTCGTGCGCTACGAGGAGATGGACATCGGGCCGTGGCTCACGCGCTCGGTCGAGGCCGTCGACGCGGCCGCCGCGCAGCACGGGCAGCCGCACTGATCGTGCATGAGATCCACCCGTGCGAGCACTTTCCGCGATCCGTGCCGGGCCGCTACTTGTCCAGCTCCGGATAGTGCCGGAAGATCCCCATGTCGTTGAACGGGATGCGGCGCTCCGACTCGAGGTAGCGCGCAACGGGCGGATGCTGCGCGACCCGATCGTGCAGCGCGACGAGCGCCGCGACCTTGCGCTCCGCGCGCTTCATCGCTTTCGGGAACGCGTAGCGCAGGCCCTCGATCAACTGGAACATCGTCAGGTCCGCATAGCTGAGCGTGCTGCCTGCGATATAACCGCGCTTGTGCGGGTTCTGTTCGAGCACGCGATCGAAGTAGCCGAGGAATTTCGGCAGCCGGTTCTCGAGGAAATCGGCTGAGCGCTCGGCCGCTTCCGCTTGCTGGTCCTCGTAGTACAGGCCGCTGCCGATCGGGTGGTGCGTGTCGTGGATCTCGGTGATGAAATCGGCGGCGGTCAGCTGGATCTGGTGCACCCACAGCCGGCCGGCTTCGTCATCGGGCGCGAGCCCGAGCCGCGTGCCGAGAAACAACAGGATGTTCGCGGTCTGCCCGACGACCACGTCGCCCGCCTTCAGGAACGGCGGCGCGAACGGCACGCATTCGGCCTTCGCGCTGTCCATCATGCGCATCATGGCCGACACGCCCATCCCGCGCCCCGATTCGCGCGCGACGTCGACATAGTCGGCTTCGGCTGCCTCGAGCGCGAGCCGCACGTACTCGCCGCGGCCCTGGATTTCCGGCCAGTAATAGAGTTCATATCGCATGCAATGCTCCTGTCCGTCGATGCTTCGGGTGATGCTCGCATCGTGATGGCGGGAGGGCGGCCGCGTGCCGCCCGTTGCGAATAGACAGTCTAGGCGATCGAGCGGGAAATGCCGGAGGCGCTGCGCCATGCGTCGCTTTCGTCGCCTTCGGGGCCGTAGTAGAACACCCATGTCGAGAAATCGTCGGCGCAGCCGACGAAGCGATGCTCGGCGTGCGCGGGAACGAACCGCGTGTCGCGGGCCGCGACGTCGCATTCTCGTTCGTCGACGACGAACCGCGACGTGTTCTTCGATTACTTGGACCTCGCCGCGCGGCCGGTACAGCTCGATGTCGAGCGGGCCGCGGCGACACGGCGTCGCGAACAGCGTGCCTTCGTCGTCGAGGCGGGCGGCCGATCCGATTGCCCGGCGCGCTGCGGGCGACGCGTGCCCCGTTTTGCCGGGTAATGCCGATACAGGTATTGGCACTACCAGCCAAACCACTGTTTTTAATGGGTTTTTTCGCGTCCGGCCTGCGCCGCGGCGCGTTCTGCGTGGCATAATCGACCGCATCCGCAAGGCTTGTAGTCACAACGACCCCGCATACCCATGGCACAGACTCTCTACGACAAACTGTGGAACACCCACGTGGTCCACACCGAGGAAGACGGCACGACC
>Ga0209370_1001736_pt1 | contig 18048 bp, 19 predicted proteins | sample AgamicAtPrz_FD_187164 | JGI IMG/M metagenome (GOLD analysis project Ga0209370, IMG submission 187164) | Agave microbial communities from Guanajuato, Mexico - At.P.rz (SPAdes) (version 2) | ecosystem: Host-associated > Plants > Phyllosphere > Phylloplane/Leaf | place: Guanajuato, Mexico... | reverse complement strand
GCCGATGCGCCGCCGCTGCTGCGCATGCAGGGCGCCAGCTACGCCACGGCAATCGCCGAGCATTTCCGCGACAAGGGAAAGCATGTGCTGCTGCTCATGGATTCCTTGACCCGCTATGCCATGGCCCAGCGCGAAATCGCCCTGGCCATCGGCGAGCCGCCGGCCACCAAGGGCTATCCGCCATCCTGCTTTGCCAAGCTGCCAGCGCTGGTGGAGCGCAGCGGCAACGGCCTGCACGGCGTGGGCTCGATCACGGCCTTCTACACCGTGCTGTCCGAAGGTGACGATCAGCAGGATCCGATTGCCGATGCGGCCCGCGCCATTCTCGACGGCCACGTCGTGCTCTCGCGGGCTTTGGCCGAGACCGGGCATTACCCGGCCATCGACATCGAACAGTCGGCTTCGCGTGTCATGCACAACGTGGTCTCGCGCGAGCATTTCGAGCTGGCGCGTCGCTTTCGCGCCGTCTATTCGCGCTATCAGAAGGGGCGCGATCTGGTGCAGGTCGGCGCCTATGTCCCAGGCTCCGATCCGCAACTGGACGAGGCGATTGCGCTGCAGCCTGCCATGACCGGGTTTCTGCAGCAAAGCATGTTTGAAAGCTCCAGCATGGAGCAAAGCCTGGCCGGCATGGCGCAAGCCATGCAGCGGGGCTGAGCATCAACGGGTTAGCCAGAGGGAGAGTCGCAGATGTCGTCCTTGAATGCCTTGAACGTCGCCATTGAAGCCGCAGAGCGCAAGCGTGACGCGGCCCGCACAGCCATGCAGGAGCGCCAGCGTGCCCAGCAGGCAGCGCAGGCCCAGATGGATCAACTGCAGGGCTATGTCCTGGAGATGCAGGCGCGCTGGGGGGCCCAGGAAGGGCTGGCCGTGCAGCCCGAGGTCATGCATCACCAGTATCAGTTCATGGAGCGCCTGCAGCACGCCATCGGCTTGCAGACCCGGGTCGTGGCCGATCAGGACATTCGGCTGGAGACCGCGCGTCAGGCCCTGCTGGCGGCCGAGCTGCGCGTGACCAGCCTGCAGAAGGTGGTACAGGCTCGCCGCCGTGATGTGGTACTGGCCCAGATGCGGCGCGAGCAAAAAGATACCGACGAGCGCGCCACCATGGCATTTTTTCGACGCAGCTTCGGCCTGCAACTTCAGGAGGCCTGAGCATGGCGGAAACCAGAATTGATGGCCCGCGCAGCGGCGAAGCGCGCACCGGCAAGGCCATGGCGCAGTCCATGAACTCGGCCAAAAGCGCTACGGCTGCGGCAGGCGAGCCCGGCCAGGGATTTTCATCGCTGCTGGCATCGCTGGACGGATTCGTGTCTGCAGGCCTGCCGCAGACGGCGCTGCAGCCTGCCGAGGTGTCGGACGCGAAGCTGGCACCAGGCGAGCACGATGCGCTGCTGATCGATCAAGGTCATGCGCCGTGGATGAGCCTGGTCGGACAGACCGCGCAGCTGGACGGGCAGGGCGATGCCGATCTGCGCCAGGGCGTGGCCACCGACTTTCTTTCAGGCAGAGGCCATGCCGCGCAACTGGCCCATCGCCAGGCTTTGCAGCCCGGGTCCGGGGAGGCGCATGCCGCATTCATGGGCAAGGATTTTCAATCAAATCAGGCTCAAACGTATACGACACAAGCGCAAGCAGCTATTAATTCTGATGCGGTTGTCTTGCAGCCGCAGCAGGACGCAGCCGCGCAGGGGCAGGACAGCGGACACAGCGCGCTGGCTTCGGCGGTGGAAGAGGCTCCTGCTGCGCGCGTCGAGCCTGCTGTGCACAAGGCGCAGGCATTGCCGCAGCAAGGCATCAGCCTGCAGGGCATGACAGCCGTGCAGCCGCAGGCCCTGGAAGGTCTCAAGGATTTGCTGCGTGCGGCCCGCTCGCCCCAGCAGGATGAAGCTGCGCCACAGGGCAAGGCGGCGGCAGTGCAGGGGGGGGCCGACCTGCAGGCCGCAGCCGCTGCCGTCGGGGCAGCCATGGGAGCGGCGAGCGCAGGCATGCAGGGCGGCGGTCAGAACAGCTCCGACTTCGGCCAGAGCCTGGCGGGGCAGGATGCCGCACCGACAGAGCGTGAGCAGGAAGTGTCCGAGCAGGTGGCCTTCTGGGTGCATCAGAAAACGCAGAATGCCGCGCTGTCGATCCAGCATGAGGGCAAGGCTATCCAGGTCCAGGTGCAGCTGAACGGCCAGGAGGCTCATGTGCGCTTTGCCGCAGGCGATGAGCAGGCACGCCAGCTGCTGGCCGACGGTCAGGCCCAGCTGCGCGAGCTTTTGCAGGCCCAGGGGCTGAATCTGAGCGGCGTCAGCGTGGATGCGGGCGGTGCCGGCGCCCGGTCCGGGGGGGGCAGCCAGGGCGAGGACGCCCAGTGCGGCCAGGCCAGGGTGGCCCGGGTCTCGGTCAATGCTGCCGAGCTGCCCATGAGTGCGGCCAGCGCACGCAATGGCGCGCGGCCGGTGCAGTCCGGTGTGGACCTTTTCGTGTAAATGATCAGAGCCGGCTCACGGAAACGGTGAGCCGGACATGGCGCGAAACCCGGAATGAAGCCGGGTTTCGCGCTTTTATTCGGGCAATGGTCAGAAGGGCGGGCGGCGAATAATTCAGGCGTGGATCTTCCGTGTCGCGGCAATGGCTGCGAGGTGGATGCAGTCCCCCACTCTTGAGGAATACCCGCCGTGTCAGCCAATCCCAATGCCGCCCCTGTTGCACCTGCTCCTGCCAAAAGCAAGAAGCTGATCGTCATCGTGGCCATCGTTGCCGTGCTGGCCATCGTGGCTGCCGCGGCCTATGTGCTGATGATGCAGCGCCAGCACAGCAGCGCCGATGGCGAAGAAGAAGTCAGCGCCAAAGCCACAGTGCCCACTTTCCTGCCACTGGACAATATGGTGGCCAATCTGGCTGACCCCGGCGGCGATCGCTTTGTGCAACTGGGCATCACGCTGGAGCTGGCCGATGAGAAGACGGCTTCCACTGTCAAGCAATACCTGCCCAGCATCCGCAACGGCATTCTGATGCTGGTGTCCCAGCGCACGGCCGACGAGCTGCTGGCGCGCGAGGGCAAGGAAAAACTGGCCGCCGACATTCTCACCGAGGTCTCCGCGCCGCTGGGCTTTGGCCCGGGCGCCAAGAAGCGCTCGCGCGACGATGAGGACGCCGACGAAGACAGCCCGCGTGCCAATCGCAAGGGGCCTGTGCGTCGCGTGCTGTTCTCCAGCTTCATCATTCAGTAAGCAGGGGGGAGTGCATGAGCGATTCTTTTCTCTCCCAGGAAGAGGTTGATGCTCTTCTTGAAGGCGTTACCGGCGAAAGCCAGCGCTCCGAGGTGGTGGAGGTCGATCTCGGCCAGGTCCGCAGCTACGACATCTCCAGCCAGGAACGCATCGTGCGTGGGCGCATGCCCACCATGGAAATTGTCAACGAGCGCTTTGCCCGCAACTTCCGCATCGGCCTGTTCAACTTCATCCGCCGCAGCCCCGAGGTTTCCGTCGGCACGGTGACGGTGCAGCGCTACAGCGCTTTCCTGCGCGAGCTGGCCGTTCCCACCAATTTCAACATCATGGCCATTCGCCCACTGCGCGGCAATGGTCTGATCGTCTGCGATCCCTCGCTGGTGTTCGGCGTGATCGACACGCTGTACGGCGGCACGGGCCGTCTGCAGACCCGCATCGAGGGGCGCGACTTCTCGACCACCGAGCAGCGCGTGATCAATCGCATGGTCAATGTGATCTGCGAGGAATACAAAAAAGCCTGGCACGGCATCTATCCGCTGGAGCTGGCCTATCAGCGCTCGGAAATGCAGCCGCAGTTCGCCAACATCGCCACGCCCAGCGAAATCGTGGTCTCCACGGCTTTTCAGCTGGAGATCGGCGATATCTCGGGCTCCATCCACATCTGCATGCCTTATGCGACGCTGGAGCCGATTCGCGATGTGCTGTATTCGTCGACTCAGGGCGATGCCATCGAGGTGGATCGCCGCTGGGTCAAGGTGCTGACGCGGGAGATTCAGGCCGCCGAGGTCACGCTGGTGGCCGAGCTGGCCCGCGCCGATGCCACGGTGGAGCAGCTGCTGGCCATGCGCCCGGGTGACTTTATCGAGCTCGATCGCGAGCCGCTGATTCGCGCCTCCATCGGTGGGGTGCCGGTTTTCGAGTGCCAGTACGGCACGCACAACGACAAATATGCAATCCGCGTGGAACGCAGCCTGCGCGGCGGCGAGACCAGCTGGATGGGAGAGAAGCATGGCAATTGACGACAACAACAAGCCCGCGGGTGACGATCCGTTCTCCGGCTGGGCCGAGGCGCTGGAAGAGCAGCGTCAGCATGACCAGGCCGTCGAAGGCCCCGATCTGTCCGACCAGGGCGGGCCGCTGGCGGGCGACGCCGCACGCAGCTATGGCGATGTGCCGGTGCACGATATCAACATGGTGCTGGACATTCCGGTTCAGCTGTCCGTGGAGCTGGGCCGCACCAAAGTGCCCATCAAATACATTCTGCAACTGGCCCAGGGCTCGGTGGTGGAGCTCGATGCTCTGGCCGGCGAACCCATGGACGTGCTGGTCAACGGTTACCTGATCGCCCAGGGCGAGGTGGTGGTGGTCAATGACAAGTTCGGTATCCGCCTGACGGACGTGGTGACACCGTCCGAGCGTCTGCGCCGGGTCAGCCGTGGTTGATAACGCGGCAAACTCTGCGGCAGCGGCCCCTTCCATGTGGCCCACGCTGCTGCTGGTCGTCCTGTTTGTGGCGGTCATGGCAGCGTTGCCCTGGCTGGTGCGTCGTCTGCAGCAAAAAAACCTCCTGCCCCGTGGCATGGGGATGGCCCGTGGTGTCGCCTCAGTTCCGGCGCAGGTGCTGGGCACGCTGGCCATTGGCCCGCAGCAGCGGGTGGTGACCGTGCAACTGGGTGAAGGGGAGCAGGCCGTGCGCCTGGTGCTTGGTGTGACGGCGCAGCAGATCCAATGTTTGCATGTGCTGCAAGACCCGTCCGCATCTTTGCAATCCGCCCGTGCAGCCCATTCACCTGCCGTCTCATCGTTCACCGACTCGCTGATGCGCGCGCAGGCCGACGAAGCGGCCCGGAATTCTGGAAATGTCTAAATTCGTCTCTCGTGCTGCTGCCGCTGTCCTGCTGGCCATGCCCCTGATGGCCGCAGCCCAGGGCGCACCCGCCAGTCTGCCGCTGCTGGTAGGCCAGGGCGCGGGCGGCACCAGTTATTCGGTGCCCATCCAGACACTGCTGTTTTTCACGGCGCTGTCGTTCCTGCCCGCCATCTTGCTGTTGATGACGGGCTTTACCCGCATCGTCATCGTGCTGAGCCTGCTGCGCCAGGCGCTGGGCACGCAGTCCGCGCCGCCCAATCAGGTGGTGATCGGTCTGTCGCTGTTTCTCACCATGTTTGTGATGGGGCCGACGCTGGACAAGGTCTATCAGGACGCCTATCTGCCCTATACGCAAAACAGCATCAGCTTCGAGCAAGCCATGGAAAAGGCCGAAGCCCCCATGCGCGGCTTCATGCTCAAGCAGACGCGCCAGTCGGACTTTGCGCTGTTCAAGCGCCTGGCCAAGCTGGATGCGAATGTCACGGCAGAAACAGCACCTCTGCGTGTGCTGGTGCCGGCCTTTGTGACCAGCGAGCTGAAAACGGCTTTTCAGATCGGCTTCATGATCTTCATTCCGTTTCTGGTCATCGACATGGTGGTGTCTTCCATCCTCATGTCGCTGGGCATGATGATGCTTTCGCCCGTGCTGGTGGCCCTGCCTTTCAAGCTCATGCTGTTTGTGCTGGCCGATGGCTGGAACCTGATCATCGGCTCTCTGGCGGCGAGCTTTGCTACATGAGAGCCCCCTGAGGCGCTTGCCTGGGCGGCCCGCGCCTTCCCCCAAGGGGGACGGCATCCTTGCTGCGAGGCGGCTCTTGCTTGATGCCTCTCACTTAGGCTGCGCTAGTTTCAAGTGCGTTTAATCCTGTCGCTAATGTGGGGAGAAAAACAATGACTTCTCAATTTGTTCTGACTTTTGGCCGCGAGGCGTTGACCCTGCTGCTCATGATTTCCATGCCTGTGCTGGGCGTGGTCATGGGCGTGGGTCTGCTGGTGAGCGTCTTTCAGGCCGTGACCCAGGTGCATGAGGCCACGCTGGCTTTTGTGCCCAAGCTCATCGCCGCCGTGCTGGTGTTTGCCGTGGCCGGGCCGTGGATGCTGTCCACGCTGGTGGATTTCATTCGTCGCACCATAGAGAGCATTCCAGGTTCGGTGGGATGATTTCCTTTAGCGAAGCACAGATTGCCGCCTGGCTCTCGCCACTGATCTGGCCGTTTGTGCGCGTGCTGGCGCTGTTCACCACGGCGCCTGTGTTTTCTCAGAAAGCCATTCCCATGCGGCTCAAGGTGGGGCTGGCTTTTCTGGTTGCGCTTTGCGCGCAGCCGGTGCTGGGCGAGCAGACGGTGGTCAGCATTGCCTCGGCCCAGGCACTGGGCACTCTGGTGCAGCAGGTGGTGATCGGTCTGTCCGTTGGCTTTGCCGTGCGTCTGGTGATGGCGGCTATCGAAGTCGCAGGTGAAGTGATAGGCCTGCAGATGGGCCTGAACTTCGCGTCTTTCTTCGATCCGACCAGCAATGCCCAGCTCAGTGCCGTGGCGCGCTTCATGGTGCAGATCGCCACCTTGCTGTTCATCGTCATCAACGGTCATCTGCTGGTGCTGATGGCGGTTCTCAAGAGCTTTGAGGCCTTCCCCGTCGATGGCAACTTTCTGCAGGCCATCTCCCAGATGCGGATCCACGAGATGGGCAGTGCCGTCTTTGCCAGCGCTTTCTGGATTGCCCTGCCCATGATTGCCATGCTGCTCTTCGTCAACCTGGTGCTGGGCATCATCTCCCGTGTCGCGCCGCAGATGAATATCTATGCCGTGGGCTTTCCTGTCACCTTGACTGTGGGGCTGCTGGGCCTGACGGCGACTCTGCCTTTGCTGGAGCAGCCTCTGGTGGCCTTGCTCCAAAAGGGGATGGCAGTCTTCGGGGTTTAGTGCGAAGCACTATCTGTTTGATAGCTTAGTGCGCTTTATGGCAAAGGAATAAGGCCGCTTTTGGCCTTAAGCGAAAAACTGACTCGATGCGGGCGCGCAAGCCAGTGATGACCCGCCGCGCGGCTCAGGGTGTATCTATCAGTCCGTTCTTGATGGCATAGGCGGTCAGCTCCGCGTTGCTGCCCATGCCCAGCTTCTCCAGCACCCGTGCCCGGTACACGCTCACCGTCTTGGGGCTGAGCATCAACTCCTGCGCAATATCGGTCTGGCGCTGACCGCTGGCAATCTTCAGCAGCGTCTGCATCTCGCGCTCGGACAAGGTTTCATGCGGCACGGGAGCGGCAGGCTGGGCCAGGCTGTCGGCCAGCATCTGGGCCACTTCGGCAGTCAGGTATTTGCGTCCGCTGTGGACGGTGCGCACGGCGTCGATCAGCAGCACCGGATCCCCCGCCTTGTTGGCATAGCCGGCCGCGCCAGCCTTGATGCTGCGCAAGGCGTACTGGTCTTCGGGATACATGGAGACCATGATGACGCGGATCTGCGGATGCGTCTCGCGCACGCTGGCCAGCACTTCCAGGCCGCTGCGGCCCGGCATATTGATGTCCAGCAGCAGCACATCGCAAGCTGCATCGCGCAGTTGCTCACGCAGTTCGGCATAGCTGCCGGCTTCTGCGGTGACGCTGATGTCCGTCGCCTCCGCCAGGGTGTCGCGTATGCCCCGGCGCAAAATGGCATGGTCGTCGCACAGCACCACGTGAATCAAGGTCGCTCTCCCAGGAAGTCAGATGGCAGACCGGACAAGCGCGTGGTTGGATGGCTCATGCCTGGGTCTCTGCCAGAGGAATGGTGAGAATGATAGAGGTTCCTCGGCCGGGGTGGCTGCTCACATCCAGCCAACCTTGAATTGTTCGCGCGCGCTCACTTAGCCCTCTAAGTCCGAAAGACTGAGGCTTTTTGCGATCATCCTGGCTCAGGCCTACCCCGTTATCTGTTACTTCCAGTGTCAAAAAACCCTCGTGGTCGGACAAATCCAGCGTCACCTGGCTGGCCTGTGCGTATTTGCTGATATTGGTCAAGGATTCCTGTGCCGTACGGTAGACCACCACCTGCTGCGCGGGTGCTATTTCCATATGCTCACGGCTGGTGTGCAACCGGGCGGGTATGCCTGTGCGACGCTCGAAGTCCTGGGCCAGCCATTGCACGGCGGCCACCAGTCCCTGATCCAGAACGGGTGGGCGCAGGTTCTGCATGATGCGCTGGCTGGCACCCAGTGCGTGCTCCAGCATCTCCAGTGCCGATCTGGCATGCTCGCGCTGCTTGCCCTCGGGGCTGTTGCGGATCAGCCAGGCCAGATCAAACTTGACGGCAGTGAGCGAGCCGCCTATGTCGTCGTGAATCTCGCGCGAGATATTGGCGCGCTCCTGCTCGATGCTGGTATGCAGGTGTTCGGTCAGCTCGGCCAGGCGCTTTTCAGACTCGGCCAGCTGCAGTGCGGCGCGGCGGCGGGCTCGCCTCGCCTCATGGACCTCCATGGCGCGCTTGATGACATGGGGCAGGCCGTTGATCTGGTCCTTGAGCAGATAGTCGCTGATGCCCAGCCGCATGATGTCCACGGCGGCGGATTCGCCGATGGCGCCCGACAACAGTACAAAAGGAGGGGCATCGGCACGGGTTCGCACCAGGTCCCAGACGTCGAGAGCTGTGAAGCCGGGCAGATGATAGTCAGCCAGAATCAGGTCGAAATCCTGTGCATCAAGGGCGCCCTGTACCTCCTGCAGACTGTCCACGGTCGTGAGCGTGCAGGGCAACTGCCCGCGCTTGAGGCTCAGGCGTGCCAGAGCCTGATCTGCGACAGAGTCTTCAATATGAAGGATTTTCAAGGTCTGATTCCGGAATTGCATATCGCCAAGGACGCTATCATTGGATACATTTTGGAACATCGAGGGTAGTCGTCAAGTGTGGCCATGTGGTCACGGGGCGGGCTGCCGGGCGGTTCATTTCGTGGAGCATGGCGGCGTGGCTGTCATGATGGTTTTACGCAGTTGGAGTAACAATGCAGACGATGCAAAACCCTTCGGGTGTGCCTGCAGTTGCCGTGCCGGTGATGGTGGCTGCGGAGCTGCAGGATGCCTTGCTGGTCACGCTGCGTGATCTGCAGCGTCTTGAGGGGCTGCTGGACCATGCCACGCACAATCTGCTGGAGCGCTTCGAGCAAGTCAACGGGCAATTGTCGCAGCCGGCCTTGCCCGATTCGGCTGCGCTGGCTACAGCACGTGAGTCGTTGCGGCTGGCCGTGACCGAGCTCCAGTTTCACGATATGTCGTCTCAGCTGATTGCCCATATGGCACATACCTTGCAAGCCTGCGCTTTCAGGCTCGGGGCTGCCGCCATGGGCAGGGATGAGGATGAGGCGGAGTCCGCCATCAGTCTGCCAAACCTGCCCGAAAAGCCCAATCCCGTCACGCAAAGCGAGATGGATGCAGGCTCTGTGGAGCTGTTTTGAACTTCTACCCTGTTTTCCGTTGCCCGTCTGTTGGAGCTGTACATGCGATCGATTCTGGCTGTTGATGATTCCCCCTCGATGCGAAAGATGGTGTCTTTCACGTTGAGCAGTGCTGGTTTTAAGGTGGTGGAAGCCGTCGACGGTGTGGATGCGCTGGAAAAAGCACAGGCGCAAAACATCGATCTGGTGCTGGCCGACCAGAACATGCCGCGCCTGGACGGCATCGGTCTCACGCGCAAGCTCCGTGAAAACCCGAAGTTCAAGGGCACGCCCATCTTGATACTGACCACGGAATCCAGCGACCTGATGAAGCAGGCGGGCCGGGCCGCAGGTGCCACGGGCTGGCTGGTCAAGCCCTTCGATCCCAATCGATTGATCGAAGTTATTCAAAAAGTGCTGCGTTAAGCCGATAACAACGAATCACAGCAGGAAACACCATGGCGGATACACACCAGGATGGCGCAGGTTCGGGCGCAGACTTCGACCTTAGCCAGTTCTATCAAATCTTTTTCGAGGAAGCCAGCGAGAACCTCGACCAGATGGAGCAGATGCTGCTCAGCCTGGACCTTTCGGCCGCCAACGATGAAGAGCTCAACGGTATTTTCCGCTGCGCCCACTCCATCAAGGGCGGTGCGGCGACCTTCGGCTTCTCGGATGTGACCGAGCTCACGCACCGCATGGAATCCCTGCTGGACCGCCTGCGTCGCCATGAAATCACGCCCATCCCCGAGATGGTCGATGTGCTGCTGGAGTCGGCGGACGCCAGCCGCAGCCTGCTGGCACGTCACCAGTCCGGTGATGAGGGCGAACCGGTTTCCACTGCGGAACTGGTGGTGCGCATCGAGGCTCTGGCCCAGGGCCTGACCGAGATTCCCCAGGTCAACCGCAGTGCCGCAGCTGCCGAGCCTGTGCAGCCAACTGCCGTTGTTGCCGCGGTGGTGGTGGATACGCCCGCTCAAGCTCCGGCCCCTGCGGCAGCCCAGGTGGCAGAGCCAGGCCCTGTGATCGGTACCGAGCCTCCCGAAGGTGCGCGCGAGCTGATGATCGAGATCGGCCCGCTGTCCAGGCTGGAGCTGGGCGACGCCATCAAGGAGCTGTTCCGGGATATTCCGGGTCTGGGCACGATTCAGGATCAGGTCGGCACCAAGGCCGATCACCGCCTGTTCAAGGTCAGAACGGTGTCCACCGATGACGAACTGCGTGATCTGTTTGTCTTCCATGTCTCCAAGGAGCAGGTGCAGATCAGCGATGCCGCCCAACCGCAGAACGCAACCGAGCCCGTGGTCGAGCAGCTGGAAGCCGTGGTGGACGAAGAAGCCGCCATGCCGCCCCACAATCTGCCGGCTGAAGAGGCCTACGGTTTTTTTGCGGGCGCTCCGGGTAGCCCCGAGGCTCAGCAAAATCAGGAGCATGCCGTGATTGGCGGCGCTGGGGGCACGGTGCAGAAGGCCACACCCAAGGCTGCCGCTGCGCATATGGAGTCCACCAGCATCCGCGTGGATGTGAAGAAGGTGGACCAGCTCATCAATCTGGTGGGCGAGCTGGTCATCACCCAGGCCATGCTGGCGCAGAACAGCCAGGGGCTGGACCCGACGACCTATCAGCAGCTGCTGGCAGGTCTGGCCGATCTGGATCGCAACACACGCGACCTGCAAGAGTCCGTGATGTCGATCCGCATGATTCCCATGTCCACGGTTTTCAGCCGCTTCCCGCGCATGCTGCGCGACCTGGCGGGAAAGCTGGGCAAGAAGATCGATCTGGTCACGCTGGGCGAAGCCACCGAGCTGGACAAGGGCCTGGTCGAGAAGATTACCGATCCGCTGACCCATCTGGTGCGCAACAGCGTGGACCACGGCATCGAGATGCCCGAGGACCGCATCGCTGCAGGCAAGTCCGAGCATGGCACGCTGACGCTGGCGGCATCCCATCAGGGCGGCTCCATCGTCATCGAGGTGCGCGACGACGGCAAGGGCATGAATCGCGAGAGGATTCTGAACAAGGCGCGCGAGCGCGGCATGGATGTCTCCGACAGCATGCCCGACAGCGATGTCTGGCAGCTGATCTTTGCGCCCGGCTTCTCCACGGCCGATGTGGTCACCGATGTCTCGGGCCGCGGCGTGGGCATGGACGTGGTCAAGCGAAACATCACCTCGCTGGGCGGCACGGTGGAGATCGAGTCCGTTGCCGGCGTGGGCATGAAGGTGGCCGTGCGCCTGCCGCTAACGCTGGCCATCATGGACGGCATGTCCGTCGGGGTGGGCGAAGAGGTCTATATCCTGCCGCTGTCCTCGGTGGTCGAGTCCTTCCAGGTCAAGGCCGACGATGTCAACACCGTGGCCAATGGCACGCAACTGGTCAAGGTGCGCGACGAATACATGCCGGTGATCGCGCTGGAGCGCACTTTCCAGGTGCCGCGCGCCGACGAAAGCCAGACCAGCAACATCATGGTGGTGGTCGAGGCCGAAGGCAGCCGCGTGGCGCTGCTGGTCGACGAGTTGCTGGGCCAGCACCAGGTGGTGGTCAAGAACCTGGAAAGCAATTACCGCAAGGTGCCCAATGTCTCGGGCGCCACCATTCTGGGCGACGGATCCGTTGCGCTGATTCTGGATACGGGCGCTCTGGTGCGCCGTACCCGCCATTGAGGCCGCTGGCCTGAGCCGTCGCCGAGCCGAACAACGCAGAGAGAGCTGACATGAACATCATCAACAAGACTGCCGAAGGCGTGGCCACCGGTGCCCGCGAATATCTGACCTTCCGCCTGGGCGAGGAGGAATACGGCATCGATATCCTCAAGGTGCAGGAAATCCGTGGCTACGAGCAGCCCACGCGTATTGCCAATGCGCCCGAGTTCATCAAGGGGGTGGTCAATCTGCGCGGCACCATTGTGCCCATCGTGGACATGCGCCTGCGCTTCAACTGCTCCGAGGTGGAGTACAACGCCTTCACCGTGGTCATCATCCTGAACCTGCGCAATCGCGTGGTCGGCATTGTGGTGGACTCGGTCAGCGATGTGATGGAGCTGCCCGCCGATGCCGTGCGTCCCGCACCCGATATCGAAAGCGCCATCGACAGCGGCTGCATTCTGGGTCTGGGTTCTGTGGGCGAGCGCATGCTGATCCTGCTGGACATCGAGAAGCTCATGGGCAATGTCGACATGGGCCTGGTGGCCTCCGAAGCCTGAGTGCGCCAGAGGTCCGTGTGCTGAACCTGGGACGTAGCGCTTCATTCGCAGCCTCTCCTGCCAGGCTTGAGCAGGACGATGAGGCGCTGCCGGGCGGCATGTCCGGACCGCTGGCGCAGGGGCGCGAGTTCGTCTGGTCCAACCGCGACTTTGCCCGTGTGCAGGCCCTGATCTACAAGCGTGCCGGCATCAGCCTGCATGACGGCAAGCATGCCATGGTCTACAGCCGTCTGTCGCGCCGCCTGCGCGAGACCGGGCATGAGAGCTTTGTCAGCTATCTGGACTGGCTGGAGAGCATCAATGACGGGCCCGAATGGCAGGAGTTCGTCAATGCTCTCACCACGAATCTGACCTCGTTCTTCCGCGAGCAGCATCACTTCGACATCCTGGCCCAGCATCTACGCAGCCACAAACCCGGCGGCAATGGCTGGAAGGTATGGTGCAGCGCGGCCTCCACGGGGGAGGAACCTTATTCCATCCTGATGACGGCCGTGGAGAGTCTGGGCAGCTCGGCCAGTTTTCAGCTCATGGCCAGCGATATCGACTCGCGCGTGCTGGATACCGCCTCGCGCGGCGTGTACCGGGCAGAGAATCTCAAGGGCGTGAGCACCGAGCGGCTGCACCGCTTTTTCCTGCGCGGGCGCTCGGCCAACTCGGGTATGGTGCGGGTCAAGCCGGAACTGCGCCGCATGGTGGACTTTCTCAACGTCAACCTGATCGCCGGAGATTGGCCGTTCCGGGAGAGCTTCGACATCGTCTTCTGCCGCAACGTGATGATTTATTTCGACGCACCGACTCAGCGTCGCGTGCTGGAGCGCATTCATCAGGTGATGCGTCCGGGCGGGCTGCTGTTTGTCGGTCATGCCGAGAACTTCAGCGATTCGCGCGATCTGTTCGCGCTCAAGGGCAAGACCGTCTATGAGCGCCAATGAAGCTGAAGGGCAGGGCTGCAAGTCATGAGGAATCTGAGCTCTCCGCTGGATCTGCCAGGTGCTGGCGCTGCCAGACCCCTGCGAGGCAACAGCTTCGTGCCCCAGGGCTATCCGGATCCGGCCATGCCGGCGCCGGTCTCATCGCTGGAGCAGCTCAAGCGCCAGCCGCGCCAGCCGGGCGAGGCCTCGTTCTTCTACTACGACCCGCACTTCCAGCTCAATTCGGCCAAGGTGTTGCCGGGCGAGTACTTTGTCTCGCGCGACGAGATGGCCATCGTCACCGTGCTGGGTTCCTGCATCGCGGCATGTCTCTGGGATCGCTTCATGCGTATCGGCGGCATGAACCACTTCATGCTGCCCGATGGCGACAGCAGCGATGTCTCGGGGCGCTATGGTTCGTACGCCATGGAGCTGCTGATCAACGAGATGCTCAAGCTGGGCGCACGGCGCGAATCCATGCAGGCCAAGATTTTTGGTGGCGCCCAGGTCATGGCCAATTTCACGACCATGAATGTGGGCGAGCGCAACACCAGTTTTGTGACAGAGTATCTGCAAACCGAGCGCATTCCCATCGTCTCCGAGGACGTGCTGGACATTTATCCGCGCAAGGTGGTGTTTTTTCCATCCACGGGCAAGGCCATGGTCAAGCGCCTGGCACACGCCCATCCCGAGGCATTGGTGCAGCAGGAAATCACTCGCGGCAACGCGGCTGCGGTGGCACGCAATACGGCGGGCGGCTCGGTGGATCTGTTTTGAGGAAGGTTGAGCGTTGTTAAAGCCAAAAATCCGGGTGATCGTGGTGGACGACTCTGCGTTGGTGCGCAGTCTTCTGGCCGAGATCATCAATCGCCAGCATGACATGGAGTGCATCGGCTCGGCCAATGACCCGTTGATCGCACGCGAAATGATCCGCGATCTGAACCCCGACGTCATCACGCTGGATGTGGAAATGCCCCGCATGGACGGCATTGATTTCCTCGGGCGGCTCATGCGCCTGCGTCCCATGCCGGTGGTGATGATCTCCACGCTGACCGAGCGCGGTGCCGAAGTCACCATGCGCGCCCTGGAGCTGGGTGCCATCGACTTTGTGGCCAAGCCCCGCGTCGGCGTGGCCAACGGCCTGCAGGAGCTGGCCAGCCAGATCGTGGACAAGATCCGCGTGGCTGCCGTGGCCCAGGTGCACCGCCTGCCGGTGGTGCCGCACGGCGTAGCTGCGGCAGCGAGTGCGGGCGCCAAGCCTGCAGCGCCGCGTACGCCGGCGGCCCCCAGCCTGCTGGGTCGCATCTCGACCGAAAAAATCATCGCCATCGGCGCCTCCACGGGGGGGACGGAAGCGATTCGTGAGGTGCTCACGCATCTGCCGGCCGACTGCCCGGCCATCGTCATCACCCAGCACATGCCGCCGGGCTTCACCACCAGTTTTGCGGCACGGCTCAACAGCCTGTGCCAGATGACGGTCAAGGAAGCCACGCACGGCGAGCGTTTGCTGCCCGGCCATGCCTATATCGCCCCTGGCGGCAAGCATTTCTCCATCACGCGCAGCGGTGCCAACTATGTGGCCGTGGTCGATGATGCGCCGCCCGTCAACCGTCACAAGCCCTCGGTGGAAGTGCTGTTCAAGTCCGTGGCCGCCAGCGCCGGGCGCAATGCCTACGGCATCATGCTCACCGGCATGGGAGCCGATGGCGCCACCGCCATGCGCGAGATGCGCGATGCCGGCAGCTACAACCTGGTGCAGGATGAGAGCACCTGCATCGTCTTCGGCATGCCCCGCGAAGCCATTGCCCATGGTGCGGCCGACGAGGTGCTGCCTCTTCCGCAGATCGCCCATGCCCTGCTGACCAAGCTGCGCGGCGGCTCGGACCAGGTACATCACCGCATCTGAGATTGAATAAAAAGAGAGCGCTTTGCGCCTGTCAGATCTTGATTTCAAGGCTTTATAAGCCTGAAGTCATTACATGACAAGCGCAAGGCGCTCTCTTATTTGACGGCCTGATTATTCAGACAGCAAGGTCCAGCGCTCCAGCGCCTCCATCAGTGCTTCATCGATCTCCGCGTCGCGCTGGTGCATGGCGACGGCCTTGGCGTTGTCGCTGGCAAACAGGCTGCCGTCGGCCAGCGCTTGCTGAATCTGCTTTTGCTCGGTCTCCAGTGCGGCAATCGTGGCCGGCAGGGCTTCCAGTTCGCGCTGATCCTTGTAGCTGAGCTTCTTCTTGGGGCTGGCCGCAGCGTCGGTGCGGCTTGCGACGGGCTTGGGCTCCTCCTTGGGGGCGGACTTGGCCTGTGCGGCTTCGGCCATGGCCTTGCTGCGGCGCGATTGCTCCATCCAGTCCGTCACGCCACCTTCGTATTCACGCCAGTGGCCGGGGCCTTCCCAGGCAATCGTGCTGGTGACCACGTTGTCGAGGAAGGTGCGGTCGTGGCTGACCAGAAAGACCGTGCCGTCATAGCTTTGCAGCAGGTCTTCCAGCATGTCCAGCGTCTCGATGTCCAGATCGTTGGTCGGCTCGTCCAGCACCAAAACATTGGCCGGCCGCGCAAACAAACGGGCCAGCAGCAAGCGGTTGCGCTCGCCGCCTGACAGCGATCGGACCGGGGAATGCGCACGCGCCGGAGAGAACAGAAAGTCCGCCAGATAGCTCTTGACGTGCTTCTTCTGGTTGCCGATCTCGATCCACTCGCTGCCGGGGCTGATGAAGTCCTCCAGCGTGGCATCCAGATTCACCTGATGACGCATCTGGTCAAAGTAGGCCACTTGCAGATTGCCGCCCAGGCGCACTTGGCCGCTGTCCGGAGCCAGCTCGCCCAGAATCATCTTCAGCAGCGTTGTCTTGCCTGCACCGTTGGGGCCCAGCAAGCCGACCTTGTCACCACGCAAAATGGTGCCGCTGAACCTTTCAACGATCTTCTTTTCGCCAAAAGACTTGCTGACATCGGTCAGCTCGGCCACGATCTTGCCCTGATAGCCGTCGCCCTTGCCGGATGCGATATCCATGTTCACGCTGCCCAGCACATCACGGCGCTGGGCACGGCTGGCACGCAATTCCTGCAGACGGCTGATACGGCTCTGGCTGCGGGTGCGGCGGGCTTCCACGCCCTTGCGGATCCAGACCTCTTCCTGGGCCAGCAGCTTGTCCGCCTTGGCGTTGATCACGGCTTCCTGATTGAGTTGTTCTTCCTTTTGCAGCACGTACTGGGAGAAATTGCCTGGGTAGGTGCGCAGAACGCCCCGATCCAGCTCCACGATGCGGGTGGCGATGCGGTCCAGAAAGCTGCGGTCGTGGGTGATCGTGATCACGCTGCCCTTGAAGGCAATCAGCAGCTCTTCCAGCCACTCGATGGAGTCCAGATCCAGGTGGTTGGTCGGCTCGTCGAGCAACAGGACATCGGGGCGGGCCACCAGAGCCTGGGCCAGCGCCACGCGCTTGCGGGTGCCGCCGGACAGACTGCCCACCACAGCGTTCGGGTCCAGATGCAGGCGCTGCAATGTTTCCTCTACGCGCTGCTCCCAGTTCCAGGCGTCATAAGCCTCGATCTGTGTCTGCAACTCGTCCAGATCCTCGCCCTCGCCGCCAGCCAGGTAGCGCTCACGAATCGCAATCACGGCGGCAATGCCGTCAGATGCCGACTCGAAGATGGTGTGCGCAGGGTTTAGGTCGGGCTCCTGCGCCACATAGGTAATGCGGACCCCGTTCTGCACCTGGAGCTGGCCGTCATCGGCCTTTGCCAGGCCGCCCAGAATCTTGAGCAGTGAAGACTTGCCGGCGCCGTTGCGGCCGATCAGGCCGACGCGCTCGCCGGTCTCCAGGGAAAAATTTGCGTGGTCCAGCAGGGCCACGTGCCCAAACGCCAATTGAGCGTCTAACAAAGTAATCAGTGCCATCGTGCCAGCATTATCGTTGGCCTCCATAGAGACAGCGGCCGTAAGGCCGCTGTCTCTATCTCTGTCTAAGGACACAGCCCAGGCAAAGACCACGCTGACAGATGAATCTTTTGTGTCAGAAGCGGCCTGGCTAGGGTTTCACCTATGCTATAGTTCGATCCATCGCAGCAAACGACTGCCTCGCAAAACTTCAAAAGTTCTTGTGCAGTGCCTCGGAGGTTGTGATACACTGCAAGGCTTCGCTGATCGCAGCAAGCAACGAGATTCAAGATCGGTACTTCCGGTTTTGCACTCGGTTCCTTAAAAAAATACAGCCGATAAGCGTGGGCGTTTGAGGGCAAGCAGCCAGTTCTTCGGAACAAACTCTTCGGAGTTATCAAGCGCTCACAAAAACAGTAATGAGGAAGAATTAATTCTTCTTGATTCCGTCAAGTGAGTGAGCAGTCGAAAGACTTTAAATTCAAGATCGAACTATAGAGTTTGATCCTGGCTCAGATTGAACGCTGGCGGCATGCTTTACACATGCAAGTCGAACGGTA
>Ga0209370_1001731_pt1 | contig 18108 bp, 17 predicted proteins | sample AgamicAtPrz_FD_187164 | JGI IMG/M metagenome (GOLD analysis project Ga0209370, IMG submission 187164) | Agave microbial communities from Guanajuato, Mexico - At.P.rz (SPAdes) (version 2) | ecosystem: Host-associated > Plants > Phyllosphere > Phylloplane/Leaf | place: Guanajuato, Mexico... | reverse complement strand
CGAGCTCAGCCACCGCGCGGGCGCGCAGGGCCCGGCGGGGGCGCTGGGCCGGGCGACGCTGGTCTACACGCGCAGCTACATCGATCAGACGCTGGGGGAGACGCGCCGGCTGGTGGCCAGTCTGCTGGCGACGGTGCTGATCGCGATCGCGCTGACGAGCTATTTCCTGGTGAGGCGGCTGGTGGAGCGGCCGGTGTCGCGGCTGCGCGGGCTGGCGCAGCGGGTGGCGAGCGGCGAGCTGGGCGCGCACATCGAGCCCGAGCATGCCGATGAGATCGGGGATCTGACCGATCAGCTCAATGCGATGAGCGGCAAGCTGCGCGATTTCGCCGAGGGTTTGCGCAGCAGCGAGCAGCGTTATCGCAGCCTGTTCGAGAACGCCGCGGAGGGCATCTTCCAGGCCGACGGCCACGGGCGGCTGCTGCGGGTGAACAAGGCGCTGGCGCAGATGCTGGGGCTGAGCCGGCCGGAGGATGCGCAGGGCGTGACGCTGCAGCGGGTGGTGCGGATCGAGCCGGCGGAGTACCGCCGGCTGGCGCGCGCGCTGGAGCGGCACCGGCTGCTGCAGCAAGTGCCGCTGCTGGTGACGACGCGGGACGGGCGCGACCTGTGGGTGGAACTGAGCCTGCACCTGGTGCTGGACGGTGCGCCGCGCATCGAGGGGCTGGTCAGTGACATCACGCTGAGGCGGCAGGCGGAGCAGGAGCTGACGCAGCACCGCGACCACCTGGAAGAGCTGGTGACCGAGCGCACGGTGGAGTTGTCGCAGGCCAAGCAGCGGGCGGAGGCGGCGAACCAGGCCAAGAGCCGTTTCCTGGCGACGATGAGCCACGAGTTCCGGACGCCGCTGAACGCGATCCTGGGCTTCGCGCAGTTGCTGCAGATGGATGCGTCGCTGAACGACGCGCAGAAGCACCGCATCCGGCTGATGCGGGAGTCGGGCGAGCATCTGCTGGTGCTGATCACCGATCTGCTGGACGTGGCGAGCATCGAGGCGGGCAAGCTGACGCTGCAGCTGAGCCCGCTGGACCTGCGGGCGCTGCTGGAGATCTGCAGCGAGTCGATGCGGCCGCGCGCGGCGGAAAAGGGGCTGGCGTTCAGCGTGCAGCTGGATCCGCAGCTGCCGACGCGGGTGCGGGCGGACGGTCAGCGGCTCAGGCAGGTGCTGCTGAACCTGCTGTCCAACGCGGTGAAATTCACCGACCGGGGCCGGATCGGGCTGGTGGTGGATGTGGTCGCGCAAGGGCCGAGCAGCCTGATGCTGCGGTTCACGGTGTCGGATACCGGGATCGGGATGGCGCCGGAGCAGATGGAACGGCTGTTCCAGCCGTTCGAGCAAGTGGCGGACCGGTCGCGCAGAGCAGGCGGGACGGGGCTGGGGCTGGCGATCAGCCAGCAGTTGGTGCGCCTGATGGGCGGGGAAATCACCGTCGAGACCTCGCCGGATGCGGGGAGCAGATTCAGCTTCGCGCTGGAGTTGCCGTTGGCGTCGTGAAGCCTTGCTGGGGATAAATCGTCGCCGCTACGAGCGTTGGCGTCACCGCATTATCTCGACCATCGCGTCCCCACCTTTTGGGGCATACCGGGATTCTTCTCAATTGAACTTCTCCGCTCGAGTCGCCGAGGGAGGCCGTCTCCCACCTTCGAGGGAAGGGTTCCTCCCACTAGGGCTAAATCTTCATGCCCGCGATTATGTTTCTCGCCTCATTGTGTGAGGTGTATTTGCATGGGAGATAATATAGATGAAGAAGATTTTTGGCCCGTTCCTTCTCGCATTGCTGAGTTGTGGGAGCGGCTCTTCTTTCGCATATTGCGCGAATGATGAGTTCCTGACCACTCCGAGTCCCAATGTCGAAGAAGCGCAGCGCCCTCCAACAGTAACGGCCAACTCGGGGAAAATTAACTCGATTGAAATTGACGGGAAACGGTTTCGCGTGATTCGTTCTGAAAAGGGAACGATCATCGGCATTGCTGATGAGGCGGGCAAAGTAAGTCCAATCGCTGAAATCAACGATATGTCGACTGGCACCCGCGGCGGGGCCACGAACGTACTCGATCCTTGTCAAGTAGGCGGCGACTCAGTGGTGCTGGATGTGCCGCAACTCCCTCCCGTGGAGGTAACGAGGGAGCGCGCAGGGGACACCTATTTTTGGAAAGACATCACGCAAATGGTCTATCCGACTGTGCCCGAAGTCGTCGCGCTAGGCCCTGATCCAGATCGCGTCGCTGCCTGTAAACCCAGCTTCGACAGCTGCATGGCTCGCGCCAGCCAAGACCTTCCATTGTTTCTACCGGCCTGCTTGAAAGCCTCGGATTTCATCAAGGTAAAAAGACCTGGCTGGGGCGCGGTGATCTACGCTGGCCTCTTAGCAGCGTGCGGCGCCGCTGCGGAATGGATGAGAGATCAGAACGAGAACCGCTGTCGCGAATCCTTTGCCAGCTGTTCAGCGGGCGGCTAGTCGTGTTGCTTGGCTTGTCGCCAAGAGTTACATAGTTTGGTGTTTCAGAGTCGGGAAGCCGGAATGAAGCGCAAATTGATTGTGGTCTCAGTACTGTCTATTGCCCTATTGCTGATTATCGGGCTCCCGATTCTTTTGCCGAGTAGCGATGATGCAGTAAAACTCAAGGGGGAGCCTTCCGCTTCACCTCTTGGGAAACCAGTGGAGAATCCAGCCCCTTCACCGTCCGGCCTGTCCTCCACCATCGAGGCTCGGCCCATGCCAACTGAGGCCGCACCCCGAATAGGCCGGCAGCCGTATAGCCAGCAAGTCGAAGCTGCATTGGCGGGCAGCGATGGCCAGTTGGCGATGGATGCGGTATATGCCATGGAACGCTGCGAGAGTATGGACAGGCTCACCGAAAGTACCTTCAAACAGCGGGACAATACCTCAGACCCGAAACGTCGCGCGGCTTACGCATTAATCGCGGAAGAGTTCCAGCGGGAGCAACGAAGCTGCCAAAGCCTTTCCGAATCCCATAAATCACGCCGAAATGATCTATTGAAAATTGCCAACGCCAAAGGTGTCAAAGGTGCGGGCTTGAGATATCTCAGCCAGCCGGCGGACATTATCGAATCCGACCCGGAGGCGAAGCGCAACGCAGTGAGAAATATTCAGGCTGATGCGCGCGCAGGAGATCGCAATTCAATAATTTTGCTCGGCATCGAGGGCGAAAACTACCAACTGCCTCCAGAAACGCGTTGGGCATTTACTGCGGCAGCGACTTGGATACAACGAAATGATGGTGCCAGCATCGCCCAAGTCGATGATCTGATGCTTACTGCTTTCCAGCTGGCGTCGATGCCGGCAGACGCCCCGGCGGACGTGGTCCAGAGAGTCAATGCGACCACCAAGCAGTTGGTGGACGCGTATCTTGCGAATCGCAAGAAGCCGTGAGTGACTGAGGACGCGCACGGCGTGCTGATCTCGGACTTTTCGCGTCTACGGCGTAAATGGCTCGACCCAGTGACGGGCCGCAATATGAAGGCCTTCCCTGATCCGGTCTTCCAAAAGCGGGCCAAGCACATCGATCGCGTAAATCTCACCGCCATTCGGAGCTAAACACTCGTCAAGGCCGCAGCCTCTGGGATGAATTGTGGAAGAGCGATCGTCAACGTTAGAGAAGATTTCCGACGAAGTCTGCCTTAGATTCACCATAGACCTACCGAGCATTTTCATAACAAAGATCTAACGATGCGGGGTCATCTCTACCGATTTCGATCCGTCCAAGCTTTAACGGGACAATACGAGGAGTTGCGACGCCAAGAAATCTACTTTGCCGGTCCATCCGAACTTAACGACCCAATGGAGGGGTTCCTCGATGTTACATGGTCAGGTGATCGGATCGTCTGGGAAAACTTGCTGCGTCACTACCTGACATGCCTCGACGGCGCCTTCACATTTGCACGATTCGGCGATGGCAGCGAAGCGGGCAGCTTTTGGCGACAGGTCTTCGTCGTGAACGAGGACGGGCTCTACGGAAGATTTCCGCGCCTAGAAGGTCTGCATTTGACAGCCCATGACTTCTTCTTCGGCGAGACGGCCGTAGGAGAACTTATCAAGGAACTCGTGGGAAGGGAAAGTCCGATTAGACGCGCCGAGCTCGCGATGTACCTAGCATTGCTCCATCCTTTCGCGCTGCTAGCCGCCCGCGTTGCTCATTGGAAGAATGGACTATTAGAGGCTTTCGATCCCGACTTGGAGAGAGCCGCAGCAGTTAAGCAGGTGAGCGAGGCGGCTGCACTCGCTAGGCATGTGACGAACTTACCGAAAGCATTTCGCGAAGATGCTTTCCTGTCCACAGTCATGGATAAAAACCTTTTGACATGGGGGCAGGCGTCCTTGCTGCATCGCGATAGCCGACCAGAGGGCGCCAATAGCGCTCCCTTGGTGGTTAATCCGTATGAATTCGCGGAAGGGTACGTCAATCAGTTGGAGCGCTTGCTTTACCGGGATTGGTATGTGGCCTGCTTTATGGAGAACTGCAAGAGTTCAGCAATTTGGGCTTCGTACGGAAGCAATCACACGGGGGTCTGCTTGCGATTCACCACGGAAGAGGAACAGGGCAAGCACAGCTTGCATCTGAACCTCGTCAGCGGCGTAGGCGCGAACGGCCCTCTCCGTAGAGAGCAGTTGCAGCCGCTTTCGAAGGTCAAATATTCCAAGAATATCGAACCAATCGACTTCTTTACATCGATCGGAGTTCTTCCAGTCGGGTCCCTAAACAAGTATTGGTATACGGGCCGGGATGGGCAGCGGAGCATTTGTGCCCAAATGATCGACGGCAACGACGCTTCTTGGCGCGAATCCTATTGGCGCAACTTCCAGCTTCGCACAACCCGCAAGTTTGAAGACTGGAAGCAGGAAACCGAGCATCGGATCGTCTTCAGTTCATCAGTGCAGGACGTTTCTGCGCCGGAAATGCGCAAGGCAACCTACCGATTTGAGGACCTTGACGGGATCATCTTTGGAATACGAACGTCCATGGAAGACAAACTGAAGATCTATAGCATCATCAAAGAAAAATGTATCGCAACGGGCCGCCAAGACTTCAGCTTCTACCAAGCCGCGTACTCGCCTATAAAAGGTGAAATTGAGTATCACCCGCTACAACTCTTGAAAATCCGTCAGATATAGCAAGGCCGTCGCCTACGGCGCGGTTGGACGGGCAGCTTCCTTCCTCGCACGCTCCGCCAACTCGGCATCGCGTTCAGCTTGAGCCGCTGGCGTCCGGAACGTCGTCCAGCACTCCCCGCTGCAATTCATCTCCACGGTGCCTTCCGACGACTTCCAGCGAGCCCACCCGGCACCGATCCGCGTCAACTCGTTCGTGATGGGACTACCGAACCGCAAGGAGACGGAGTCTGCAATTTGCTTGCGGCTCTGCCTGAACGTGTGAACGCGCAACTCCTGTACCTTGCCGGCCCTGTCTAGGGTCAAGTCAAATAATGCGTACGCGGCCCATTCGGGCCGGCGGTCGGCGTCTGGTAAATGAACAGACCCCGAGGTCGATCCATTGGACTTGTAGAACGTGGGCGCTCCGATCCAGCAAGGCTCCCTGGCCTGGTCCGTGTTGAAGGGGCACTGAGTGAGCTTCAAAGGTGCGCCGAAGGGGATACCCAGCAAGGGCTTGAAAACCTGTGCCCACGCCATTACTGCAGCTAATGGCGCTACGCAGACAGTCAGTGTTCTCGCCCATTTCATATGACGTTGATCTCCCTGCCTAGCACTGCGGATCCACTCTGTCGGTGCAGTCGTTGCTCGTGCTGATCTTTGCAAGGACATGCGAAGCAATCAAGCGCCGTCTGCTTCGCAGACGCGCGTTCGCCGACGACCTCGCGTATCGAAAGTGCCGCCCGTCGAGAAGCGTTTGGCAAGGCCGTGCGTGGCGTAAACCGCTTTCGTGCCACATCTTCCGGCCTTCTCAAGTGTCAGTTGCTGAACGCGTCATCCACTCCACGCTCCACCACCCCGAGCATCCCCATCCCTTCGCGCAGCGACTCCTTCACCACGTTCGCCACATGCCGCGCCGGATCTCCCTCCGCGCTGTTATCCGCGAGCATCGCCAGCATCGACGCATTGCTGACCAGGATCGCGCGCAGATTGGCGAGCGCCGAGCCCATCGTCAGATCCGCCCGCAGGCAGATGGCATCGGAGCCGAGTCGTGGGCCAAAGATGAGGGGCTCGCTCATGCCCCAGTCGTTCTGCAGATGGATCAGCGTCTGCTGATCACAGCCCGCGAGCGGATGCCGCGAGCGCAGCGGCTTGTCGGACTCGTCGATGCGTGCTTGTTGAGAAGTTCCCATGTTCGTATTACCCCGTTGAACTTTGAAAGCCACCCGCCCCGGCGGGGAAGGCGAATGCCTTCCGGCCAAGCAGAGAGGTGGGCGGTCTGAGTTGCACGGCGCTTTTGAAACACCGGCGTCCATGCTCCACCCGATCACGTCTTCGTTTTCTGATCTGCATCAAGGACAACGGGCTGTCCATTCCTCGGTAGGAGCCAAGAGCACGCCCTCCCCCCAAAGGGACGGGCCTTGTCAGCAAGCGTTGGGAAGCGCTTTCGCGCGTGCGCCGCATTGTTCACTCGCAGCGACCTGTGTCCATGGCGCGCAGCCAGCCGACGAAGCGAGCAACCTTGTGGTAATGCCGATCGGCCACAGCGCATTGCGCCGCTCGTGCCCGATCGTCCCGATGAACACGGTCGTCCGGTCGTGATGTCTTTGCTCCACCCAGCACCTCCTCAGCCGAGAAGCCGGTGATGCAGTAGCTCCCCTCGCCGCAAGCCCTCGCTTCAGCGGCCCGAAAAGATAAACCGCGCAGCCTTCGGATCCGTGCTTCAATGGCGGGCACTGACATCGCGCCCCTCGGTAGTCCGACCTTCGCGTCAGCAAGCACCTGTGGCCGCCTTTGGCGCCCGCACGTTCCCCTGCGGAGCTTGATCGAAGGATGCGACATGTTCGTCAAGGCTGAACTGGCCAATATCCGCGGTGTCGACCTCGCGTCATTCGACGTGATCTACATCTGCCCTCATCGTTCGGAACTCGGAACGCTGATCTTCCGAAGGCGCCACACCCCGCCGCGGCGCGCCCTGTTCATCGAACTCCCCCTCTGTCCATCGCATGGTCTGGTCGAATTCATCCGTGATGAGCTCGACCCCCGGCAACTCCAGGACGACTGGCTCCCGTGAGCCGCTCCAGCGCCGGTGCCGGCGCGAGTCCACAAGGACACTTCATGACCACAGAACTCATACGCGCCGCTCACCTTGCAGCGCTTCGCGATCCCGCGCTTCCCGCCGACATCGATCCCGCCCCACGGCACGTCAGCCGCGAGTACGCGCAGCGGGCGCGCTCGGAGCGCTTCGTCTCCGGCACGCACGTGCATGGACAGACCGTCATGCATTACAAGCTGTACACCCCTCCGGGCGACGTCCGCGTGGCTCGGCCGCTGCTGGTGATGCTGCATGGCGGCAAGCAGGGACTCGAGGACTTCGTCCTCAGCAGCCAGATGAATGAAGCCGCCGGGCGGCTGGGCTGGATGGTGCTTTACCCCGAGAAGCCGACACGCAACGGCGATCCCGCAAGCTGGAGCTGGTACATGTACAGCCATCAGCAGCGGGGCCGCGGCGAGCCCGCCCAGCTCGCCAGCCTCACCCGCAGCGTCATCGCGCAGCATCGGATCGACGAACAGCGCGTGCACGTCGCCGGTCTGTCGGCGGGCGGGGCCATGGCTGCGGTCCTTGGCCAGACGTATCCGGACTTGTTCGCCTCCGTCGGCGTTCACTCGGGGCTTCCGTACGGCGCCGTCGACGACGCCAGCGGCGCGCCCTCGCTCCAGCGGTATGGCCACGCGGATCAGCAGCCACGCGTCGAACGCTCGCCCACGCACGGCACTCCGCCCACCATCGTCTTTCACGGCATGAGAGACATGACCGTCCACCCGAGCAACGGCGTGCGCATCTACGAGAACGCCGTTGCAGGACAGCCAGGCGAGCATCGCTTCGAGAATGGCCGCGAGGGCGGACGCGCCTACACGCGCCGCACGCACGTCGCTCCCGACGGCCGCACCAACGCCGAGTTGTGGCTGATCGAAGGCGCGGGCCACGCCTGGTCGGGCGGGGATCCGCAAGGTCTGCAAGCCGACTGGCAGGGCCCCGCGGCCTCCGAGCAAATGCTGTGCTTCTTCATACGCCACCCGGCTTCGCACTGAGCCCGGGCGCTCGGCTGGATCGCCGGGCCGGCTTCCCGCATCTCACCGCCACGATGGGAACAGATCCCAGCGGTGAGCTAATCAAAAAACAAGGAAAGGCTCTTTGCATGAGCAGCAAGATCTACGTGGGCAACCTGCCCTATTCGGTGACCGATTCCGCCCTTCGCAGCAACTTCTCTGAATTCGGCAAGGTTTCCTCGGCCAGGGTGATGATGGACCGTGACACCGGCATCTCGAAGGGCTTCGGGTTCGTGGAAATGGAGTCCGCCGAAGGTGCCGAGGCGGCGATCTCGGGGTTGCACGGCATGTCGGTGCAGGGACGCTCGATCGTGGTCAGCCTGGCACGCCCTCGCGACGCGGACAAGCGTGCCGAGCCGTCCTCGCGGGGAGAATTCCGCGCGGCCAAGCGTTCCGACACCGGATACGGGACCGGCGGATTCGGCGGCGGTCGCTACTGAGGCGAATCGCCCGGCAAAGACGCCCTTTTCGCTGCGGCGTACGCGCGTTCACTTGCAGACCCCCTCGCGCCAGGCGCGCGAGCCTGGCTTCACCGCGAGCAGGTTCTTGCCGCCTCGCGCGTCGATCAGGAAGCAGAACCTCGCGACGTAGCCCTGCGTCGAATCGTCCGGCTCCGAGGACCGGCCATTGAGATAAACCTCGTACACATGGCCCGTCTTCAACTCGACGGGACGCGTGGCGTCGGCGCCGACCGGCGCGATGCCATACACGATGCAGTTCGCCAGCGTCGTCGGCGTGCGCGCCGGATCGATGCTCGCCTCCCACACATTGGCCACGGGCTTCAACGACTCGTCGGACACCATCACCGCATGCACGCGCACGCCCGGCGCTCGCGCCACTTCCTTGGCGCTCAGTGCGAAGCAGGGCCTGCCGTCCTTGCGAAGCACCTCGGCCTCGCCCATCCGCGACATGGCTCCGGCAAGGCCCGGCGCGGCCCACACCGCCGCAGCCATCACGAAAGCAGAGAACGCGCGCTGGTTCAGGCGAAGCCTGCTCAAAGGCTGGAACACCATCAGCGGCAGACTCCCTCATCCCACGCGCATGAACCTCGCTCCACCGGCATCACGCGCTGCACCCCTGCAGCATCCGCAACGAGGCAGAACTTCGCCGCATAGCCTTGCGTGGAATCAGAAGGGTCCGTCGAGCGTCCATTCAGGTACACGTCATAGACCTTGTTGGGCGTCAGCGGCTTGGCGGACTGGATGATCGTGGCCCCATCGGGGACTCGCCCATACGCGACGCAACTCGCCGCGGAGATCGGCTGCGGCCGCGCGGGATCGAAGACCACCGACCAGACCGGTGCCGCTGGATTCGTCGAGTCGTCGGAGATCACCACCGCCTTCAGACGGACCGAATCACTCCGCGCGCCTTCCTTGGCGGTGAGCGTGAAACACGGCTGACCGTCCTGCAAGCGCACGTCCGCCGCTCCCATGCGGGAATTGGCGCAGGCCGCGCCGAGCCCCGCGCACAAGCCTGCCGAGAGCAGGGATCTAAGGCAGGTTCGCAGTGTCGGAAGGATTCTTGAGGAAGGCATCGAGGACCTCTTCGAAGAGTGGGAGGCTGTTCATGTATTGCGTCTGGACCATCTGCGCCGGCGCATTCATGAACTTGAGCATGAAGTAATCCGCGAGCAGGTCACCCTGCGCTTCCATGTTGTAGTCGCCGAGCGTCTTGCCAGATTTCAACTCGTACTCGTAGCTCAGACCGATGCGGATGGCGCCGCGCAGCCGCACCCAGTAGCCGAGCTGGTGTTGCCACACGTGCACCATCTCGTGCATGAACCAGCGCCTGTCCTCGAGCCGCTTCGCCTGGGAGAAGTCCTCCAGGAAATACGCCGGATTGAAGTAGATCTCGCCATTGGGCGTCATCGCCGTGTCGTCCGGTTGGAGGCCGAAAGGCAGGTACTCGCCGTTGTGGACGCGGACTTCGCTGTAGTCCAGCGAGTCCTTGAACAGCTGCCGCGCCATCGCGATCTCTCCCGTCGTCAGGGGACGGGCTTCGCCCTTGGGGGTCAGCGCGGGCACCGACGGCTTACTCGGCGTGAACGGCCGCCGCTCCTGCGGCACATCAGGCGCGTCGAGCGTCCAGTCCTCACTCGACGGCACGTCCATGCCGACCGGGCCAGGGCGCGGCGTCGGGCTCAGCTGCGAGGTGCCCGCGTCAGAGCGCGTCTGGCGCGTATCCATCCCGAGCGGCCCGGGAATCAAGGCTTGAGCCATGGGAACCCTCCATGAGGCAGCGAGGCGGGCCGCGCCCGCCTTTGATGTCCCATGCCATCCTGCCCGCTCGCCCGCACCGGCGCAAATGACTCTCGGCCAATGGCGGCGCGCCAATGCGGTAACGTCCCGCGAACCCGTCACAGCCCCTCGCCCCTCATGAAGCCGCAGATTCCGAGACCCGGACAGCCGCCCGCCCAGGGCGTGGAGGCCCTGCTTGAAGCAGGCGCCGCGCGGCAGCGGCAAGGCGACCTCGGCGGCGCGATGGAGACGCTCTACGAGGCCACGCAGCGCTTTCCCAATGATTGGCGCCCCTATCTGCGGCTCGGCGGGCTGATGGCGGTTCGGCACGATTGGCAGGCGGCGGCGTCGTGCTTCTCGATCGCCGCCCAGTTGAATCCCGGTCAGCCCGACCTCCACGTCAACCACGCCACCGCGCTGCGCGAGTCCGGCCAGCTCGACGAGGCCATCAGCGCCTTCGAACGCGCGCTCGCGTTGAACGCCGCCCATGGCATGGCGTTTCTCGGGCTCGGCCTCACCTACCGGCTGCTCGGCGCCGCGGACGCCGCGCTCGTCGCCTTCGGCTGCGCGGACGATGCCCTGCCTGGCGATGCGCGCCCCTTGCTGGAACGCATCCGGACCCTCATCGATGCCGGACGGACAAACGACGCCTGGCTCAGCCTCCAGGACCTCGCCGTCCGATTCCCCGACAGCCCCGATCTCCACACCCAGCGCGGCCTTCTGCTCAAGGAGATCGGCCGCGCCGATGCCGCCTTCGCCGCCTTCAACGCGGCCATCGCGATCGACCCGCGCCATGTCGACGCGCTGAACAACCGCGGCAACCTGCTGCTGCTCAACCATCGCTTCTCCGACGCGCTGTCCGACTTCGATCGCGTGCTCGCGATCGCCCCCGGCCTCGATTGGCTGCCCGGCACGCGCCAGTACACGGCGATGCATCTCTTCGACTGGTCCGGCTTCGAAACGCAGATGGACGCGCTCGTCGCGGATGTCGAGCGAGGCCGGCGCGTGATGCAGCCGCTCGTGCTGCAGACCTTGCGCGACGACCCCGCCGCGCAGCAGGCCGCCGCGCGCGTCTGGATGGACAGCCTCGGCGCGCGCGACGCGCTGGAGCCGCTCCCGTCGCGGCAGACCGCCAAGCTCAAGCTCGCGTATGTCTCGAAGGACTTCAAGTCGCATCCGGTCTCGTACCTCATCGCCGAGGTCATCGAACTGCACGATCGCGAGCGCTTCGAGGTCATCGCGATCAACCTCGGCGCGGCGAAGGACGATCCGATGCAGCATCGCCTGCGCGCGGCCTTCGACGCCTTCCTCGACGTGGAGCATCTGCGCGACGACCAGATCGTCGCCCTGTGCCGCAGCCTGGAGATCGACGTCGCCATCGACCTCACCGGCTTCACGCAGGGCGCCCGCAGCGGGCTCTTCGCGGCGCGGCTGGCGCCGATCCAGCTGCTCTACCTCGGCACGCTGGGCACGTCCGGCTCGACGGTCTACGACTACCTCGTCGTCGACGACACGCTCGTCACCGCCGAATCGCGCCCCTTCCTCGACGAGCACCTGCTCTCCCTCCCCTGGTATCAGGCCAACGACCGCCAGCGTCCGCGCCCATCCACCGGCCTCGCGCGCGCCGACGTCGGCCTGCCCGCCGAGGCCTTCGTGTTCTGCTGCTTCAACAACCCCTGCAAGATCCTCCCGGATCAGTTCTCGCGCTGGGCGGAGATCCTGCGCGCCGCGCCGCACTCGGTGCTGTGGGTGCTGGAGGAGGACGCGAAGGCCGCCGCCAACCTGCGCGCCCACGCGGAGTCCCACGGCATCGCGGCGTCTCGGATCGTGTTCTCGCCGAGGTGCTCGCGCGAGCAGTACCTGGAGCGTCTCTCGCTCGCCGATCTCTTCCTGGACACGCTGCCCTACAACGCCGGCACCACCGCCAGCGATGCGCTCTGGATGGGCCTGCCGGTGCTCACGCTCCCGGGACGAAGCATCGCCGCGCGTGTCGCGGCGAGCGTGCTCACGGCGCTCGGCGTCGATGCCTTGATCGCACGCGATGCCGGCGACTACGCGGCGAAGGCCATCGCCATGGCGACGGATGCCGCGCTCCACCATCGCATCCGCCGCGACGTCGCCGAAGCGGTGGCGACGGGACGCCTCTTCGACGCGCCGGCCTTCACGCGCCACCTCGAAGCCGGCCTCCAACTCGCGCACCGGCGCCGTCTCGACGGCCTCACCGACACCGACCTGCGCGTGCGCTGACGATCAGGAGTCGCGATCCTCGAGCGCGTCGCACAGCGCCTCGAGCCCCGCGCGCACCGTCTGCGCGCGCACCGAATGCCGATCGCCGCTGAACAGCTCCTTCCACACCCGCACCCGCTGCCGGCCGTGCAGCAGCGCCAGCCACACGGTACCCACCGGCTTGGATTCGGTGCCGCCGCCCGGCCCGGCCACGCCGGTCACCGCGATCGCCCAGTCCACCGGCGCATGCGCCAGCAGCCCGCGCGCCATCTGCTCGGCCACCTCGCCGCTGACCGCGCCATGCAGCCCGATCAGCGCCGCCGGCACGCCCAGCAGCTCGGTCTTGGCCTCGTTGCTGTAGCTCACCACGCCGCGCTCGAACCATTGGCTCGAGCCGGCCAGGCTGGTGCACGCCGCCGCGATCAGCCCGCCGGTGCAGGACTCCGCGGTGCCCATGCGTTCCTTGCGCTGGATCAGCGCCAGGGCGATGCGTTCGATCAGTTCGGACTCGTCGGGAAACAGCATGGGGATCTCCTCGTCGATGGATCGGTGGACCGGAACGGCCGCCGGCCGGCGCTCAGTGCAGCAGCGCCCGCGCGCCAGCCAGCACCACGAGCGTACATCCGGCCGCGACCAGGTCGTCGATCAGGATGCCCAGGCCTTGCCACGCCGTCACCGGCTGGCCCGGCTCGATCTTGAACAGCCCGTCGGCCCAGCGCACCGGCCCCGGCTTGGCCGCGTCGAAATAGCGGAACACGCCGAACGCCGCCAGCTGCCACCAGAAGCCCGCCGGCATCAGCAGCCACAGCACGATCCAGATCGCGACGATCTCGTCCCACACCACCGCGCCCGGATCGCAGGTCCGCAGATGCCGCGCGGTCACCGTCGAGGCCCACCATCCCACCGGCAGGCTCGCCCCGATCACCAGCGCCCATTGCAGCGGCGTCAGCCAGACATTGAGCACCGCGAAGGCGGCCCAGCCCCACAGCGTGCCCACCGTGCCCGGCGCGCGCGGCGACAGCCCGCTGCCAAAGCCCATCGCGATCCAGTGCGCCGGATGCCGCGCCATGAAGCCGAAGGTCGGACGCACCGCGCTCATGATTTGAAATGGTCGAAACTCTGCAGCGTGCCCTGCAGCGGACGCCCCGCCCCATCGATGACGCGCAGCCCGGGCGCTGCCTCGATGCGGCCGACGCGGTAGACCGGCGTGCCGGACTCGCGGCCCGCCTGCAGCACGCGCTCGCGCGCCGCTTCGGGCGCGGTGAACACGAGCTCGTAATCGTCCCCGCCCGTGAGCAGGCACAGCTGCTGCACGTCCTCGGGCATCGCGCCCAGCACCGCCGAGCGCGGCAGCTCCGCCAGCCGCAGCGTCGCGCCGACGTTCGAGCGCTTGAGCACATGCCCCAGGTCGCCCGCCAGCCCATCGGAAACATCGATCGCGCTGCTCGCGATGCCGCGCAGCGCGCGGCCCAGCGCCACGCGCGGCTCGGGCAGCTCCATGCGCCGGCGCGCTTCCTCGAACTGCGCCGCGCCCAGCGACAGCGTGCCGCGGAACACCTCCAGCGCCAGCCGCGCGTCGCCCAGCGTGCCGCTGACCCAGATGTCGTCGTCCACGCGCGCGCCCGAGCGCAGCAGCGCCTGGCCCTGCGGGACCTCGCCCATCGCGGTGATGTTGATGTTGAGCGGCCCTGCCGTCGTGTCGCCACCGGCGAGCACGATGCGATGCGCATCGGCGAGCTCGAACAGCCCCTGCGCGAAGCCGGCCAGGAAGTCCGCGTCCACGCGCGGCAGCGCCAGCGACAGGAAGAAGGCGCGCGGCGCCGCGCCGCAGGCGGCCAGGTCGCTGAGGTTCACCGCCAGCGCCTTATGGCCGAGCCGGCGCGGCGAGACCGTCGACAGGAAGTGCCGGCCCTCGACCAGCATGTCCGCCGTCACCAGCCACTGATGGCCCGCCGACGGCGTCAGCACCGCGCAGTCGTCACCGATGCCCAGCGCCACCGCGCCGCCCTCGGTCCGGCCGGCGCGCGCCGCGCGGCCGAAGAAGCGGTCGATCAGGTCGAACTCGCCCAGCGGCCGTCCGTCCCCGCTCCCGCGCGATTCAGAAGATTCACCCATGGGCGGCATTGTCGCCGCGCAGCAGGTTGGAGAGCTCGACCGCGGACTTGACGTCCATCTTCTCGAAGACCCGCGCCCGGTGCACCTCCACCGTGCGCACGCTGATGTTGAGCTGGTCCGCGATCAGCTTGTTGGGCAGTCCCTGCACGACCAGCTGCATCACCTCGCGCTCGCGCTCGGTGAGCTCGCCGACGCGGTGCCCAAGCGCCGCCTTCGAGTCGCGCGCCTCGATCGCCTCGGCGCTGCGCGCCAGCGCCTGCTCGACGCGGTCCACCAGCGCGTTGTCGGAAAACGGCTTCTCGACGAAGTCGTAGGCGCCCTGCTTCACCGCCGCCACCGCCGTCGGCACATCGCCATGGCCGGTCAGGAAGATCACCGGCAGCGTCTGCAGCAGGCCGCGCTCGATCAGCCGCTCGAACAGCGCCAGCCCGCTCATGCCGGGCATGCGCACGTCCAGCAGCAGGCAGCTCGGCGCCGAGGGCCAGTCGCGCCCGCTGCGCGGCAGCGCGTCCAGCATCGACTCGAAGGACTCGGCGCTGCCGAAGCCCTCCGACAACAGCCGCCGCGAGCGCAGCAGCCAGGCGAGCGCATCGCGCACCACGTCCTCGTCGTCGACAAGGTAGACCATCGGCAGGGACTGCGGCTTCATGCGGAGGACTCTCCAGATCCGGTGATGGGGAAGCGGTCGGCCTCGGGCTTCATCGAGGCGCCGGGCGCATCCTCGCACGGCAGGCTGAAGCGGAACTCGGTGCCGGTGGGCGACGCGGGCGCGACGCGGCTGTCGAAATCCATCGCGCCGCCGTGCTGCTCGACCACCGTGCGGCACAGGCTCAGGCCCAGGCCCATGCCCTCGGTGCGCGTCGTGAAGAAGGGCGTGAAGAGCTGGCGCGCGACCTCGGGCGGGATGCCGGGTCCATGGTCGACCACCGCGAAGCTCAGCCACTTGGGCTGCAGCCGCCGCACGCGCAGCACCAGCGCGCGATCGGCCAGCGGCGTCGGGCCATCCATCGCCTGGATCGCGTTGCGGGTCAGGTTCAGCAGCACCTGCTCGACCATCGTGCGGTCGCAGCGCACCCGCGGCAACCCCGCGGGCAGGTCCATCTCGATGCGCGCGCCGCTCTTGCGCGCCTGCAGGCGCACCAGCGGCAGCACCGCTTCCAGCAACTGCTCGACCTTGACCCACTCGCGCGCCGCCTCGCGCCGGCGCACGAAGTCATGCACGCTCTTGATCACGCGGCCGGCGCGCTCGGCCTGCTCGGCGATGCGCGTGACGGCCTGGCGCACCATCGCCGGCGTCTGCGGGTCGTCGGCCTCGCGCACCATCAGGTTGATCGACGCGGTCGCATAGCTCGCGATCGCCGCCAGCGGCTGGTTCAGCTCGTGGCTCAGCAGCGAGGCCATCTCGCCCACCGTCGCCAGCCGCGCGGTCGCCTGCAGCCGGTCCGACTGCTGGCGCGACAGCTCCTCGACCTTGCGCTGCGCGCTCAGGTCCAGCACCGCGCTCATCCAGCCGGTCTGCTGGCCTTCGGCGTTGAGCAGCGGCGCCTCGTAGATCATCACCGGGAAGCGCTCGCCGGTGCTGCGCACGAAGACCGTCTCGAAACCCTCGCGCGGCGGCAGCCCCGCTTCCCATCGGGCTTCGCGGTCATGGTGGCGGCGCCAGTATTCGTCGACGAACTCGGGCGGCCAGTACGGCGGCGAATGCGGCGGACGGCCCGTGCCGACCACCTCCTCCGCCGGAAAGCCCACCATCGCGCAGAACGCCGGATTCACGTAGCTGATGTTGCCGTCCAGGTCGCGCGCGCGCAGCCCGGTGATCAGCGAGTTCTCCATCGCCTGGCGGAAGGCGAGCGCCTCGGCCAGCGCATGCTCGGCCTGCGCGCGCTTGCGCGTGTCGCGCGCCAGCACGATGACCAGCGCGAACAGCGCCAGCGACAAGCCGATCACCAGCGCGGTCGCCAGGTTCGGGATCAGCTGCGGCCGGCCGGTCGCGTTGTCCACGCGCAGCTGCAGGCTCAGGCCCGGCAGGTCGAGCAGCCGCTCGGTCAGGTAGAAGCCGCTGCCGCGCGTCAGCCCGGTGCGCGCCAGGCGCGTGCCATCGCCCTCGACGAAGGACAGCTCGAAGCGCCGCGCCTGCTCCTGCGACACCGATTCCTCGAGCAGCGGCCGCAGGCCCATCGTCGCCACGACGTAGGAACGCGGCTCGCCGGCGCGCACCCGCGGCAGGCACAGGTCGGCGACCTCCAGGCCATCGCCGCCCGGCCCCGGCACGAAGTACGAGCGCGAGAACAGCGGCGTGCCCTGGCGCAGCGCGGCGATGCAGGCGAGCTCGGTCTCGATCTGCAGCTGCCCGCGCGACAGCGTCGAGAACAGCGGCGGCGCGTAGGGCGTGTCGACCGCGCGGCGCACCTGGCGCTCGGCGTCGCGCAGCTCGATGCGCAGCAGCACCCGCGTCTGGCGCAGCAGCGCCGCGGCATTGCCGCGCCAGTCGTCGTCCTGCGCCCACATCAGGCCCTGCAGGCCCTGCAGATCGCGGCCGATCAGCTGCTTGGCGCGCGCGGTGACCTCGGTGGCCGCCAGGTCGGAAGCCTCCTGCGCGCGGGCGGCCTCATGGCTCAGCGTCAGCGACAGCAGCAGCGATTGCGCGACCAGCAGCAGCCCGACCAGCGTGCCCCACAGCAGCGCGCGCCGCCAGCGCCGCGGCCGCGCGCGCGGCGCCAGGGAAGGAGTGGAGACGATGGGCATGGCGGCGGAAGCGGACGTGAACGCGGCGTGAAGGGCGCTTGAGGAAGGCTTGAAGGAGGCTTCAAGAAGGCTTGAAAGGCGCTTGAAAGGCTCGTCCGGAGATCGTGCGGGCCCGCGCGGGCGGGGCAGGCAGTATGGCGCCGCGCCAGGCCCTGCCGATGCGCAGTTTCGCGTATGCCCCCGCGGCGCGGCCGACATGCAGCATACGCATAGTCCGCACTGTCGCCGCCGGGTCGGACTCCTACAATCGCCGACCCGGCCCGCGACGGCGGACCGGTTTCAACCAGAAGAGCCCCTCATGCCGACGTCCGAAGAAAAACGCGCCCAGCTGCGCCAGGCCGCTCTCGAATATCACGAGTTTCCGACCCCGGGCAAGATCGCGATCGCCGCGACCAAGCAGCTGATCAACCAGCGCGACCTGGCGCTGGCCTACTCCCCGGGCGTGGCCGCCGCGTGCGAGGAAATCGTCGCCGACCCGGCCAACGCCTTCCGCTACACCTCGCGCGGCAACCTGGTGGCCGTGATCTCCAACGGCACCGCCGTGCTCGGCCTGGGCGACATCG
>Ga0209370_1001730_pt1 | contig 18111 bp, 17 predicted proteins | sample AgamicAtPrz_FD_187164 | JGI IMG/M metagenome (GOLD analysis project Ga0209370, IMG submission 187164) | Agave microbial communities from Guanajuato, Mexico - At.P.rz (SPAdes) (version 2) | ecosystem: Host-associated > Plants > Phyllosphere > Phylloplane/Leaf | place: Guanajuato, Mexico... | reverse complement strand
GCTTGAGCTTGAGCTGCAGGTCGGCCGGCAGCCGCGCCACCTGGGGCACGTTGCGGCGCAGGATCGCGCGCCACGCGGCGGGAAAGGCCTTCGCCCGCAGCGCGGCGCGGCGGCGCGCCTGCCGCCAGGGCTGGCTCAGCAGCCAGAAGCAGATCAGCGCCGCGATCAGCGCGAGCACGAGCAGGGTCATGGGATGAAGCGCCGCGGCAGCCAGGCTGCGAAGTCCTGAAGATGCGCGCGACCCGCCGCCTTTTCAAGAGCGGGCCACGAGCGGGCCAGGTCTTGCGCCCTTCGACCAGATCTGGCCGTGCCTCGAACGGAACTGCGGCGCCCGCGCGACGCGCCTGCTCGGCGGGGCGATTGACGTCCGGGCGGGGCCGATCCGGCGCGGGCTTTGCGCCTCGGCCCCGGACAATTTCGGCCGGGATGGCCCTGGACTTGAGCGCTGATTCAAGCGCCGCCGCGCAGGGGCCGTCCGTCATCACTACACCAGCGTCATGAGGGAGGGCGGCGACCGGCCATCGAGCGCGGTCGCCGCCGGGGCGATTTGAAGTTTTCCGAAGTACAGGCGACGCCGCTCAGGACGTCGCCGTTCGATGTCAGTCCGTTGCAGCAGTACCGCGCCAAGGTCCAGCAGGAGATGCTGGAGGGCCCGCCGCCGTCCGTGGTGCTGAAGCTGTCTCCGTTCATCGGGACGGAAGGGCCGCTCAAGGAGATGCGCGCCCGCGACAGCGCCGACGTCACCCATGGCCGGCACCCGCTCGGCCAGGAGGCGCCGCCGGTCAGCCGCGTGCAGACGCCGGCGTACTCGCGGGGCACCTACACCGCGGCGGATTTCCCGGATCTGAAGGTGCAGGTCTCGCTGGGGCCGATGCTGTCCAGCCATGTCGAGCGCGCCGGCGGGACGCCGCGCATCCTGGACGTCACCGCCTGAGCGTGGCCGCCTGAGCATCACCGCCTGAGCGGAAGGACCGCCGCGGCCCCCGGCGCCGGCGGACGCCACGCACCCCGTGTTCATGCGGGATGCAAGGAATTTCTTTCCCGTGAACCGGGCGACGGTGTACAACCACGGTCATCGCGTCACCCGTGTCCGTGCGCGCCATTCCTCCCCGCGCGCGTCGACCCGGCTTCCAGCGTCCGTCCGTTCGTCCGTTGCCGACCATGCCGACTTCGCAGACCGTCCGCCAGCACAAAGGCCGCACCTATGTCCTCGACGCGCTCGGGCAGGACGCCGGGCCGTGGCGAGGGCGATTCGTCGTCAAGGGGGTGGAGGACGGCCAGCTCGGCACGTCCTGGCATGACCTCGAGGACGAGTTCGCGTCCCCCGACGAGGCCGTCGACCATGCCGACCGCGTGGCGCGCCAGTACATCGCCACCTTTGCGGAACAAGCGTGAGCAAACCCGCGCGTTGCCCCCTGTGCCAAGCCGCGTGCCGGGCCGCGCGCCCGAACGCGCGGACGCAGCGGATCTTCCTCGGGCACGGCCGCCGCGCCGGGCCTTCCTGAGGCGCCGGCGCCGGCAATGACGCGGGCCGCCGGCCCGTGGGCACCACGTTTGCCCACGCCGCGGCGCCCATGGGTCCGGTGGACTTGCACCCGGCCCGCGCCTTGCCCCGCTGCCAGGACTGATCGTGGGCCCCCAGGGGGAAAAGAACATGCCGACGCTGTCCAACTTCAAGATCGGCACGCGCCTCGCCGCCGCGTTCGCCGTTGTCATCCTGCTCCTGCTGCTGGTGCTGACCGTGGCCGTCTCGGTGCTCAACCGCACCAGCGACACCATGGACCGGCTGGTCGACGATCGCTACGCGCAGATCTCGATCAGCGACGACATCAAGAATGTCGGCGACCAGGGCGTCATCGTCATCGGCCGGCTGCTCATGGCCACCGATCCGGCGCAGGTCAAGCGCTACATGGACGAGTACGCCGCCGTCCGCGCCGCCAACACCGAGAACTTCGCCAAGTTCGAGAAGCTGCTCCACACCGACGAGGGCAAGGCCATCTTCGCCGAGCAGTCCGAGGCGCGGAAGGCGTACGGCGCCGCCGTGCGCAAGCTCTTCGATCTGATCGCCGCCGGCCAGCGCGAGCAAGCCATGGCCGTCTACCAGGGCGACATGGCGACGCTGCAGGTCCGCTACTACGCGCTGATCGACAAGATGGTCGACTACCAGGCGCGCGCGATGGCCGATGACGTCGCCCGCGCCAAGGATGACGCGCGCCGCTCCAAGCTGTGGATGGGCATCGTCGCCGCGATCGCGGTGGTGCTCGGGGTCGCGACGGCCTTCAGCATCACGCGCTCGATCACGCAGCGCATCCTGGGCGCGATCGGGCTGGCGGAGGACGTCGCCCGCGGCGACCTCACGCCGCGCGAGCTGCCCCAGAGCAGCGACGAGATCGGCCGCCTCATCGCCGCGCTGCAGCACATGGTGCGCAGCCTGCACCGCATCGTCTCCGAAGTCCGGCAGGGCGCCGACACCATCTCCGCCGCCGCGCGCGAGGTGGCGCAGGGCAATGCCGACCTCTCCGCCCGCACCGAGGCCCAGGCCAGCGCGCTGCAGCAGACCGCCTCCGCGATGGAGCAGCTGACCGCGGCCGTGCGCCTGAGCGCCGACAACGCCGATCAGGCCAACGCCAGCGCGGCATCGGCTTCGGAAGTCGCCAGCCAGGGCGGCCAGGCGGTGGGCGAGGTCGTGGCGACGATGAACTCCATCTCCGCCTCCTCGCAGCGCATCGGCGAGATCATCGGCACCATCGACGGCATCGCCTTCCAGACCAACATCCTGGCCCTGAACGCCGCGGTCGAGGCCGCGCGCGCCGGCGAGCACGGACGCGGCTTCGCGGTCGTCGCCTCGGAGGTGCGGGCGCTGGCGCAGCGTTCGGCCAGCGCGGCCAAGGAGATCAAGGGCCTGATCGTCGCCTCCACCGAGCAGGTCGGCGCCGGCAGCCGGCTGGTCGAGCAGGCCGGCGCGACCATGTCGCAGGTCGTCTCCGGCATCCAGCGCGTCAGCGGTGTCGTCGCCGAGATCAGCGTCTCCAGCCGCGAGCAGAGCCTGGGCATCGAGCAGGTCAACGCCGCCATCATGCAGATGGACGACACCACCCAGAAGAACGCCGCCATGGTCGAGCAGAGCACCGCCTCGGCCAAGGCCCTCGAGGACGAAGCCGCCCATCTCAACAACGCGGTGCGGGCCTTCGTGCTCTAGCCCGCCGGCGGCCGCGCCTTCACGTCGACTCACCAGGGAGCGACCCTCATGAACGACAGGATCCAGGCGGGCGTCGCGACGCCCCCATCAACCCCTTCCCCTTCATCCTCCCCTTCGTCATCCGCCCGCGCGGGCGCCCCGGCGGCCGCCGGCGATGGCGGCGCCCGCTGGCGGCCGGAGGTGCTCGCCTTCATCGAGGCGCACCGCCGTGACGGCCACCGCTGCGCGCGGCTCGATCCGCTGGGCGTCTCGCGGCCGGCCGATCCGACGCTGCTCGACCCGCAGCGCTTCGGCCTGCAGCCGGGCGACTGGCTCTCGCCGGCGGGCACGCCGCTGTGGAGCGCGCGCACCGTCGCCGACCTGGATCGCGCGCTGAAATCGATCTACTGCGGCGGACTCGCGCTTGACGCCAGCGCCGTGCGCGATGCCGCGCGGCGCGAGTGGCTCTTCCACGAGATGGAGGCCGCGCCCCCGGGCGCCGGTGGCGCGGCGGGGCGCCTGGCGCTGCTCGAGCGGCTGATCCGCGCGCAGGGCTGGGAAGAGCATGTCGCGCAGGCCTTCCCGCATGCCAAGCGCTTCTCGCTGCAGGGCAACGAGACCCTGATCCCGCTGCTGGACGCGCTGTGCGAGGAGGCAGCCGGCCTGGGCGTGCGGCGCATCTTCCTGGGCATGCCGCACCGCGGCCGGGTCAACGTGCTGGTGAACCTGATGGGCTTCGCGCCGGCGCGGGTGCTGGACTACTTCGATCCCAAGTCGCCGCATCCCGAGCTGCACACCGACCTCGTCTACCACCTCGGCGGCGAGCGCGAACTGGACACGCCGCGCGGACGCGTCACGCTGACGCTGGCGCACAACCCGTCGCACCTGCAGAGCGTGCATCCGGTCCTCACCGGCCTGGCGCGCGCCTGCCAGGACGCGCTCAGCCGCGAACATGCCGACCAGGACGGCCGCCGCCTCGTGCTGCCCCTGATGCTGCATGGCGACGCGGCCTTCGCGGGGCAGGGCGTCGTCATGGAGACGCTGATGCTGGGCGGCAAGCCGGGCTACACCGTCGGCGGCACGGTGCACGTGATCATCAACAACCAGGTCGGCTTCACCGAGCCCAACCCCATGAGCGCCTGGCCGGCGCAGTACTGCACCGACGTCACGCGCATGGTCGACGCGCCGGTGCTGCGCGTGAACGCCGACGAGCCCGAACAGGCGCTGCGCGCCGCCGCCATCGCGATGGCGTGGCGCGCGCGCTTCGGCTCGGACATCGTCATCGACCTCATCGGCTACCGGCGGCTGGGGCATTCGGAGAGCGACGTCCCGGCGCTGACGCGGCCGCGCATCCACGCGCTGATGCAGAGCCATCCCACCATCGTCGACCGCTACGCGGCCGCGCTGCGCGCCGATGGCGTCGTTCCGCCGGACACCGACATGGCCTCGCACGTCACGCACGGCCGCGTGCGGGCGCACCAGGCCTTCGCCGATCCGGCCATGCCCGAGGAGGACGAATCGCCGGCCCCGCTGCGCCGCCCCGGCGAAGTGCCGCCGCTGGATGCCGCGGCGCTGCGGGCGCTGGTCGAGCCGATGGTGCGCTGGCCCGAGGGCTTCGAGCCGCACGCCATGGTGCGCACGCTCGCGGATCACTGGCGCCGCATGGCGGGCCTGGACGAGCCGCCGCTGGCCGCCGACTGGTGCTTCGCCGAGAACCTCGCCTACGCCACCATCCTGCGCGGCGGGCTGAACCTGCGCATCTCCGGCATGGACGTGCGGCGCGGCACCTTCCTGCACCGGCAGGCGGTGTGGACCTCGCAGGCCGCGGACGGCGACGGCGGACCGCGGGACTTCGTCCCGCTGCGCCAGATCGCGCAGGACGGCGGCGAAAGCGGCGAAAGCGGCGGTGCGGCCGCGAACGGGCGCGTGCCGGCGGGCCGTTTCGACATCTTCAACTCGCCGCTGTCCGAGGAGGCGGTGCTGGGATTCGAGTACGGCTACAGCGTCGGTGCCCAGCGGACGCTGACCGTGTGGGAGGCGCAGTTCGGGGATTTCGTGAATGGGGCGCAGGTCTTCGTCGACCAGTACATCAGCTCGGGCGAGGAGAAGTGGGGTGACACCTCCTCGCTGACGGTGTTGCTGCCGCATGGCAACGAGGGCATCGGTCCGGACCATTCGAGTGGCTACCTGAGCCGGTTCCTGCAGCTCTGCGGCGAGGACAACATGCGCGTGGCCTGTCCGTCGACGGCGGCGCAGTGGTTCCATCTGCTGCGGCGGCAGGCTTTCGACACCTTGCGCAAGCCGCTGATCGTGATGTCGCCCAAGGGCACGCTGTATTGGGAGAAGGCCTCGCACGCAGCGATCGAGGATCTGACGCACGGCCGCTTCCAGCCGGTGATCGACGATGCCGGCATCAAGCTGCCGCGGCAGGTCGAGCGCTTGCTGCTGTGCAGCGGCAAGGTCTATTACGACCTGGACCGAGGGCGGCACTCGGTCGCGCGGGCGGACTTGGCGATCGCCCGCATCGAGCAGTTCTACCCCTTCCCGGAGGACGAGATCGTTGCCCTGCTGGCGCGTTACCCGGCGCTGGTCGAGATCACGTGGGTGCAGGAGGAGCATCGCCAGCAGGGCGCATGGACTTTCATCCGCGAGCACATGGACGGCCTGCTGCCGCGCCAAGTGCAATTGCGCTGCGTCGCACGTCGCGCCAACGGATCGGGTGCTACTTCCTCGCACGCCATCCACCAGCTGGAGCAGGTGGAGCTTGTCGCCCGCGCCCTGGGCGAGGCTTAGCCGCGCAGCCGAGCCCTTGACGCGGACATCAAGGCATCAGATTGCACGGCAGCATCCCTCCTGCCTTCGCCATTCTTCCCAGGTGGTGAGGGGGTCTTCGGGAAACTTCTGCAGGAGCCGGAGTTCCCCCTCCTGTCTGCGCCTCGCGTTGTCCGCCCAGGCGCCACCGCCGCCGAGCCGGACGGCGGCATAAATGGCTTCCGCGGTGGCTGTCGAAACCTTCATGTCGCTCATGCCGAATCTGAAAACCCGGTCCGCTGTCTCCCGCGAATGGATCTGGGTCCAATACATGTAATCGTGAACGATGGCGGGAAAGGTGTAATCCCCGTCGGTCGGAAGGAGTGACCAGAATACCCTCGGAATACTTGCTAGATCGGTGACGAAGCCGGCTGGAACTGTGATCTCCGGCCCCTCTTGGCCCTCGCCGGGCTCCCAGTTTATCTCTCTGTCCAGGTAATAAGTCCGGTCTCGAAAACGCCCCAAATGCAGCGCGCCGTGAGACGCACCAGGCGCGTGAATCAGCGCTTGCAGCCAATCATCCGCAGCTTCCGGATCTGAATAGGGCTCCTTGGCGAGAAGTGAGATCTCGGTGGATCCGCCAAGATACAGGCCGATCAAAGCGCTGCCGCCCTTCAGAATGGATTTTCGACGTGAGATCATGGAAAGGTCCTTCAAGGCTAGATGACTCGCAATCGAGTTTCTCTGGCTATCACGAACCCAGCTTCTTCAGCAACGAGTCGGTGATTTCCTTCGATAGATTTCGCACGTATTGACGGCCGGAACCGGCGGCACAGCTTCCGAAGCCGATGGTCATGAATGAGATATTGCCGAAGTCGACTTGGACATCGGCGGCGCCATCGTAATGCAGCAGATAACCGGCCAGTGCGCCACGCTTTCCCAGCGTGCAGGGCACGCCCGATGTCTTGAGGAGAAGACGGATATTGAGCTTGCGGCCGGCAAGGAAATTGGGAGCGCCAAACGGCACGCTGTTGATGACCTGCTCTATTAATTGATTCTTGCTCTTGCCGGTTTGACGCTCAAAATCTTCATCGCTCATTTCCTCGAAGTCCTCGTCCTCATAGATCGAAACGGCCAGACCAGCCAGGGAATCGGCCACCGAAGGCGATTTCGAGAGGCGAGGCGCGCGGGGCGCTCGTCGCAGGTCAACAGAAACGTCGGCCATATAAGCATTCAGGCCCGCCTGTTTTTTCAAAGCCCTCATAAAAACGCTGCCGAGATCGGACGCGGTGTCAATGTCGAGACTCCAATCGCCAATGGCCGTGCGGGCCGTCGTCCCGGTGATCGCGCCCGTGGCGAAATGAACGTACTCGATTGCCTGTGGTCCGCGGTCCGATACCGTTGGCGCGGTGCTGGCAAAACCGTGTCCGACCAGCGCGGTCCCCGGCTTGCTTTCCCCATACTGGGCTATAAATCCAAACTCGGGCCTTGCAGCAGGCGTCAGAATCGGTGGAAAGGTGGTGTCAATGATCCGGGACGTATCACCGTTCGCGCCCGGGCATTTCGAAGCCTGATTCAAATACTGCGCGATCGAACTGGCGTAGAGGCTGGTGTAGTTCCTCTTGAAGTCGGCGAGTGTGCTCGCCGCAGCCGGGCGATAGCAGGTCAACGATCGGAATTGGCGATATGAGTATCCAATGCAGTTGAATTCTGAGAGAAATGTGGGAGGGCGCCTTATGAAACACACATTCGGATCTTGGCCGTCCGACGCCCCCCTGATCACATGTCCGATCACATCCGCAGGGGCTTCACAACGGGTGGGTGGCAGTTTCAGGGTGTTGAATGCGGTAGCAATGTCTGCGCAAGCGTTCAAGCGATTGAACTCCGGGCCGGCCGCCTCCGCACCTGCAGTGAGAAAAATGACAGCGCAGAATGCGCTAACGGGTGCTGCCCTGCCTGCGAATCGTGGGTAGATGATTGTCATAGAAATAGTCGAGCGATTCGAGAAGGGGCAAGTCGGAATAGGGCGGGGCGCGGAATCTTCCCATTCGAAAAGCAATGGTTCGATCGTCGGGCGTCCCATGATCATTTATCTGGGGGACGTAGGATCCGACCAAGAACAGGCTGGTCTCGAAGTCATCGCCATCCAGCTGGGGTAAGGAAATGTTGAAAGCGAGTCCAGCGAGAAAATCGGCGCCGAGTTCGATGCGGCGATGGTTGTTGACCGGATCCAGTGCCATCAGGCTGCCCGCCCGACGAATCTGTACCACGTGAGCCAATTCGTGGGCGATGGGCGCTAGAAATCCCCGGCGGACCTGGCTCGGGTAGCGGACGAAAATGCGATTCGGATTGGTCGAATCGGGGAGCGTATGGAATTGACCGCCGGGACAGGATTGAAATATGACGATACCGTTCGGTATTTCGAATGTGCGCATGACTGCGGCGACATAGGGATCTGTGCCAATTTTTAGCGTATCGCCAGAACATGGCAAGATCGGCGTCCGTTCGGCCCCTTGTGCAAAGCCAAAGAGACACGCTGGAATCTCCGGTTCCGCTGCAGCGGCTGGGATTGCCAATTGCGATGCCGCGCCAATCGCCATTACCGCAAAGGATGGGCGCAGCATATTGACGCCGTTGCGCCATCAGCCGCAGACGCCTTGCCAGGCATATCCACCGGATGGGCACATTGCCGGGCAGGCCCGCGGAACGGCGAAGCCGCTGCGGCAATTGGGCGCCGATTCGCGGTGATTGACAGAAACCGGTCCCCAGCAAGCACACACGGAGAGCGGAGTGCCGCGAGGAAGACCCTTGTCGTCGTCGATCTCGTCGGAGGCCTCTTCGGGTTTCGGCCTGGATCGCCTCTTGAGGAGCGCCTTGACGTCCTCGATGTCCATGTCACAGGCGTCGGCGATTGATTTGGCGGTCTCTCCCTTATTGGAAAGACGGCGCACCTTGCTATCGGAGCACTCGGCGGCTTGGGAATAAGCGGAATGGCACAGTAGTCCCAGCAAGAACAGCATTGCCGGCAAATTCCATCGGCGGCCGGGGCGAAGTGCGAGCCTCATTGTGCGGACCTCCTGCCGACAGGGTATGCCGGGAGCTCCGCACGCGCTTCCTCAACGTTGAGGACGTCACTGCCCCAACGAATCCGTCCTGCGCCAACTGGACCCGCTCCCTCGTCCCTGCGCCTGAGGCCGGCCGAGCTGCATGATCTCGATCGCGTGGCAGGCTGCCTCGGTCGCATAGGTGAGGGCTTCGTTCTCCGTTGCCCAGGCGTGTCCGACCGGCGGGTGGACGACGTCTTCGATCCCCGCCTGTGGGGCCTGCTCATCCCCGGGCGGCTCGAGCTGGGCCCCGAACGCATCGTTGGCTGCCGATCCTCCGCCGAGGAAGGCGTGATCGGTGGTGTCGTTGCGTCGGCGTCCGGCGTCGAGCAACTGGTAGTGGCCGATGTAGGTATCGCCTGGAGCGGGCTGGGCGTCGACGCGGTAGGTGACGCCGCGGTACTGTCCTTCGCGTTGCATGAGGGGACTCCGTGGGTTGTCGCGCAAGCGTTGATACCTGCGCGGCAAATCCGGCGCCCGGGTCCTGCCTGCGAGGGGATCCGGCGGACGGCAGCGGTGCCGGGACGGACGGTGTCCGCCGTGGGTTCTCAGTTGTGACAACATCGCGAAATTCTTCTTCCGATCTTCCTACTGCCCGGTTTCGATCTTGGATGCCCTGCTTGCCCGACTGACCTCGACCGTCCCCGCTGCCCGGAACCTTGAACAGCTCACCCGTCCGCTGCTGGAGATGCTGGGGGCGGTCACCGGCCTGGAGTCCACCTATCTGACAACGATCGACCTGCGGGCCGGCGAGCAGCATGTGCTGCTGGCGCGCAACGCGGGGACGATGGTGATTCCCGAGGGCCTGACGGTGGCGTGGTCCGACACGCTGTGCAAGCGTGCGCTCGACGAGGGGCGCATGGCCACCGAGGACGTAGGCGCGTGCTGGGGCGATTCGGAGGCGGCGCGGCGGCTCGGGATCCAGACCTATGTGAGCACCCCGGTGCGCGATGATGGCGGCGAGCTGCTCGGCACCTTGTGCGCCGCGAGTGCCCAGCGCCGCGCGATCGCGCCGGATGCGGAATCGCTGCTGAGGCTGTTTTCGACGCTGGTGTCGCAATTCCTGCAGCGCGAGCGCCTGATGGACGACCTGCGCGCCGCCAATGAGCAGCTCGCCACCTATGCCCTGACCGACGCGCTGACCGGGCTGCCCAACCGCCGCGCGCTCTTCGACGAATTGCAGCGGCAGCTGCAGCGCGCCTCGCGCGATGGAAACTGCGTGCTGCTGGGCTGCATCGATCTGGATGGTTTCAAGTCGGTGAATGATCAGCTGGGCCACCATCGCGGCGATCTGTTCCTGCGCGAGACGGCCCATCGCCTGATGCTCGAGCTGCGCGGCTCGGACATGCTGGCGCGCATGGGCGGCGACGAGTTCGTCGTCGTCGGTCCGGGCGTGAGCCTGGACGGCCTGCCGCCTTCGGAGGGGCCGTTGATCGACCGCGGCGAGCCGGTTCAGGCGGCCCGCACGCTGGAGCAGCGCGCGGCGCTCGCCAGCGTCGGCCGCTTCGATCTGGACGGCCATCTGCTGCAGTACGCCGGCGCCAGCGTCGGCGTGGTCGCGCTCGATCCGTCGCGCGTCAGCGCCGAGGAGGCGCTGCAGCTCGCCGACGCCCGGATGTACGAGATCAAGCGCGCGCGCCGCGGCAGCATCATCGTGCCGGCCGTGGTCGCGCAGGCCGCCGACGCGGCGGACTGACACGCCAGCCGCCGCGCCGCGCCCCGTTCAGCGCGGCCGCGCGGCGATCAGCTTCTCGATGAGCAGGTCGACGTCCACCGGCTTGGCCAGGTGGTCGTCGAAGCCGGCGGCGATCGCCGCGTCGCGGTCCTGCAGCGTCGCCAGGCCCGTCAGCGCGACCACGTAGAGCCGCGATCCGCCGCCGTCCGCGCGCTCGCGCTCGCGCAGCCGCCGGACCAGCGAATAGCCATCCGCCCCTGGCATCGCCACATCGCTCACCAGCGCCTGCGGCGGCTCGTGCGCCGTGTCGATGGCGGCCGCCCAGCCCTCGTCGGCCGAGCCGGCGGTCCTCACCTGCGCACCCGCCAGCTCCAGCAGCTCGCCCAGCGCCTCGAGCGCATGGGTGTCATCGTCGACCAGCAGCACGCGCAGGCCGTCCAGGCTCATGCCGGTGCTTTCGCGCGGCGGCGATTCCGGCGCGTCCGAGACCAGTTCCACCGCCGGGAAACGCACCGTCAGCCGCGTGCCGCGCCCCTCGCCCTCGCTGTGCGCGGTCACCGTGCCGCCATGGGCCAGCACGAGATGGCGCACGATGGACAGGCCCAGTCCGAGGCCGCCGTACTCGCGCGTGCGGGTGATGTCGGCCTGCGTGAAGCGGTCGAACAGCCGCGGCAGCATCTCCAGCGCGACGCCGATGCCGGTGTCGACCACGGCCAGTTCCACGGTCGGTCCGATGCGGCTCAGCGACACCGACACCCGGCCCCCGCGCGGCGTGAACTTCAGTGCGTTGCCGATCAGGTTGGAGACGATCTGCTGCACGCGGCGCGCGTCGCCCTGGATGCGATGCGGCTGCTGCAGCCCGGTGCCGATCAGCGCCAGGCCCCTGGCCTCGGCGGTCGGCTGCAGGCTCTCGACCACGGCGCGCACGCAGGCCGACAGGTCCAGCGGCCGCGGCTCCAGCGTCAGGTGGCCGGAGGCGATGCGCGACACGTCCAGCAGGTCGTCGATCAACTGGGCCTGCGCCTGGCAGTGCTTCAGGATCGTCGAGATCGCGCGCGTGGCGGTGGCCTCGCTGAGCGCGTGGCGTTCCTGCGCCTGCCTCAGCACCGAGGCCCAGCCCGAGATCACGTTCAGCGGCGCGCGCAGCTCATGCGACACCATGCCCAGGAAGTCGTCCTTGGCGGTGTTGGCGCGCTGCGCGTCGTCGCGCGCGTGCTGCGCCGATTCCAGCGCGCCGCGCAGCGCATGGATGTCCTGGAAGGCGATCACCGCGCCGTCGATGCGGTCGTCGGCGGTGCGGTAGGCCCGCACGTTGATCAGCCACCAGCGGCCTTCGCTGTCCTGGTGTTCGTGCTCGACGGCGGACAGCCCTTGCACCGCCGCCTGCACCAGTTGCTCCAGATGCCCGATCGCGAAACGCGCGCCGACCTGGCCCACCGGCTGCCCGATCACCTGCCCCAGCGTCTCCGGCGTCAGCCCGAACAGCGGCGCCGCCTGCGGCGACGCGTGACGCAGCCGCATCTGGCGATCGAGCAGCACCACCGGCAGCGGGATACCCTCCACCAGGTTGCTCAGGTCGTCGTTGGCCAGGTCCAGCTCGTCGTTGCGCGACTTGAGCTCCTCGTTCAGCGAGATCAGCTCCTGGTTGGCGGACTCGAGCTCCTGCTTCGCGCTCTGCAACTCCTCGTTGGCGCTCTGCAGTTCCTCGTTGGTGCTGAGCATCTCCTCGTTGGCGGTGCGCAGCTCCTCGTTGGCCGATTCGAATTCGATGACCAGCGTGCGCAGCTGCGCCTGCGTGGCTTCGAGCTCGTCGGACAGCGTCGTGACGGTGCGTTCGAGTTCGTCGACCCGCGCACGGGCGCCGCCCGGTGCGAACGGCGGCGTGGACAGCGCGCCGGCCGCCTCGGCGGCTTCGTCCGGCTGCGCCGAGAGGGTCACCAGGAAGTGCTGCAGCGCCTCGCCGGTCTCCAGCGGCAGGACCTCGAGCGCGTAGCGGCGCTCGTTGAAGGCCACGCGCTCGCGGCGCACCGGCTGCGCGGTGCGCTTGGCCTCGATCAGCGCGGTGCGCACCGGCACGTTGAGCTCGGCATGCAGCAGCCGCGGGAGCGCCAGCGTGGCCTCGCCGCTGGCCGGCGCGATGAAGGCGGCGACGTCGCCGCGGAACTGCACGACGTCGCCGTTCTCGTTGACGACGAAGCCCGGCGGCACGTAGCGCGCGAGCGCCACGCGGTTGGCGGCCTCGCTGACCAGGTCGGGCGGCGGCGGCTGCGTCGCGCGCGGCGTGTCGCTGTCGCTGGCCCAGGGGCGCAGTGCGTCGATCGGGAACAGCGGCCGCTGGCGGCGCGCGTTGGGCAGCTTGCGGTACAGGTGGGGAGCGCCGGCGTGCTCGAAGCCATCGGCCGCCGAGGCCGCCTCGGCGCGGCCCAGCAGCATGAAGCCATCGTTGCGGCAGGCGTAGTGCAGCACTTCGAACACATGCTGCTGCGCTTCCTTGCGCAGGTAGATCAGCATGTTGCGGCAACTGATCAGGCCCATGCCGGAGAACGGCGCGTGCGTCAGCAGGTTGTGCCGCGCGAACACGCACATCTCGCGCAGGTCCTTGGCGACCAGGTAGGCGCCCGAGCTCGGCAGGAAGGCCGAGTCGCGGAAGGCCTGCGGCACGTTCTCCAGCGCGGCGGCGCTGTAGCGGCCGGCGCGGGCGGTCTCGATCGCGGCCTCGTTGATGTCGGTGCCGAAGATCTGCACGCGGCGGTCGATGCCCTCGGCGTGCATCGCCTCCTTGAGCAGCATCGCGATGGTGTAGACCTCCTCGCCGGTCGAGCAGGCCGGCACCCAGATCCGGATCGGGTCGTGGCGCAGCGCCAGCAGCTTGGGCAGCACCACCTGGCGCAGCACGTTGACGAACTCCGCGTCGCGGAAGAACGCGGTCACGCCGATCAGCACGTCGTCGCGCAGCGCGGCGGCTTCGTGGGGATCGGAGCGCAGGAACTGGAGATAGGCGGCGACGTCGCGGTCCTTCTGCAGCAGCACGCGGCGCAGGAAGCGGCGCCGCAGGTTGACGTCCTTGACGTAGCCCAGGTTCACGCCAGCCTTCTGCTGCACGATCGCCAGCGCGGTCTCGAGCGCGTCGACGTCCTGGGCCGCGCTGGCGGAGCCGGGGATCCCCTGCTCGCCATGCGGCCGGCCGAAGCGGCGCACCAGCGCCTGGGCGATCTCGGCGGGCGGGAGGACTTCGTCGATCAGACCGGTGTCGATGGCCGCCACCGGCATGCCGTCATGGGCGGCGGTGGCCGGGGCCTGCGCGATCGCCAGTCCGCCGGACGCCTTCAGGTCGACCAGCCCGGCCGCGCCGTCCTGGCCGGTCCCCGACAGGATCACGACGGCCGCGTCGACATCCGGGTCCTGCGCCATCGACGCCAGACAGGCGTCGATCGGCAGATGCAGCCCGGGCTGGCGGCGCGTCAGCCGGAAATGGCCGTCCAGCGCGATGACGCCGGCGTTCTCCGGCATCACGTAGACGCGGTTCTCCTGGATCTTGACGAGGTGCTCGAGCCGCTCGACCGGCAGCGTGGTGCGGTCCTGCAGCACCTCGGGGAGGCGGGTTTCCTCGGTGGGATCGAGGTGGGTGATCACCAGGACGGCGAATCCCGGCGTGTTCGGTAGCGCACCGAGGACGGTCCCGAGCGCATCGATGCTGCCCGCCGAGCCACCGAGCACCACCACCCGCAAGGGCTGTCGCTCCTCCATGTCCACCCTGAGATCCCATGTTCCATTGACCGTGCGGCGGAGTCTACCGTGGTGGCTGGAGGGTGTACGGCGCGGCGGCGGGGCGCGCCATGCCGTGGCGGCGGTATCCTCATGCCGCCTTTTTTTCGCGCTTCCCGTCATGTCCTCTTCGCTCTCCGCTGCGCCCTGGCAGCACACCCATGTCTTCGACGAGGGCAATCCGCTCGCCGCCCGCAACACCCGCTGGGCGGTGCTGCTGACGGTGGCGATGATGGTCGCGGAGATCGCCGGCGGTTACGTCTTCAATTCCATGGCACTGCTGGCCGATGGCTGGCACATGAGCTCCCACGCGGTGGCGCTGGGCGTGTCGCTGCTGGCCTATGCGGCCGCGCGGCGCTGGGCGAAGGATGGCCGCTTCGCCTTCGGCACCTGGAAGATCGAGGTGCTCGGCGGCTTCAGCAGCGCGCTGCTGCTGGTCGGTGTCGCGGGCCTGATGTTGTGGCAGTCGGTCGAGCGGCTGATCGCGCCGACACCCATCCACTACGACCAGGCCATCGCGGTGGCGGCGCTCGGCCTGATGGTGAACCTCGCCTGCGCCTGGCTGCTGCGCGGGGAGCCGCATCACGGCCATCACCACGGTCATGACCATGGACATGCCCACGGCCACGATCGCTCCCATGACCACGGCGGCGGACATGGCGACGTTCATGGCGACGGCCACCACGATCTGAATCTCCGCGCCGCCTATCTGCATGTGCTGGCCGACGCGGCGACGTCGGTGCTGGCGATCGTCGCGCTGCTTGGCGGGCGGCTGTGGGGCGCGGACTGGCTGGATCCGGTCATGGGCATCGCCGGCGCGGTGCTGGTGGTGGTGTGGGCGCGGGGTCTGCTGCGCGACACCGGCCGCGTGCTGCTGGACGCCGAGATGGACGCGCCGGTCGTCCAGGAGATCCGCGAGGCCGTGGCCGCCGCGCCGTGGCCGGTGGCGATCGCCGACCTGCATGTGTGGCGCGTCGGCAGGGCGCAGTACGCGTGCATCGTCTCGCTGGTCACGGACAGTCCCGAGGCGCGGCCCGACGAGGTCCGCCGGCTGCTCTCGATCCACGAGGAACTTGTTCACGTCACCGTGGAGATCAACCGCCCCGCGCCGGCGACTGTCTGATCCGCGCCGCGGAGTTCGCCGGACACCCGTCAGGGGGCCGCCACAATCGCGGCCCATGAAAACCAACTATCTCCTTGCCGCCATCCTGGTCTGCAGCCTGATCGGCGCTTTCGTCGCCAATCGTTCGGTCAAGACCGCCTGTGCCGTGGGCAGCGGCGCGATCGCGCTGTACGCGCTGCTGCGTCAGGTGATCTGACGGGGGGCGACCGCTCGGCTGCTGCTCGGCGCCTTTCGTCCTGATCCCCCCTGGCATCCCCCCGGGTCCACCCTATGGTGGGATGGCACTTGCAACGGCCCCCGCCGATAGTGGGGGTTCGTCAGGAGAGGCTCATGCGACAACGATTCGCGACCCCGGCCGGAGAACCCGGTCATCCCTTCCACTCGGTGATGCAGCACATCCTGCACCAGACCGAGGTGCTGCTGCAGCGGCGCATCCCGTTCAGCCCCTCGGGCTGGCCCATCGAGGAGCCGCCCGCGCTGGAGGGTCTGGAGGTCACCGAGTCGACGTGGGACGAGTGGACGGAAGCCATGGCCCGTCAGGGCCATCCGGCCGCGCGCTGAGCGCCCCGGGCGGAGCCCGCGCGGCCGCGGCTGCGCCAACTTGAATCGGAATTGCGGTGCCTGCACCGCCCAGTCTTTCCGCTCGGTGATGCACGACACCGAGTTCCTGACGACCGCCGGCTTCGTCGCGTTCATCGCGGCATGCGGCGTCCCCCTCGCGGCGAAGAATCCGTTCACCCCAACGAACGAGAGCGCTTCGCCATGCACGTCAAGTCCTCCGCTTCTCCGTCGCCGGCCACCCACGCCGGCGCCCCGGCGCCTGCCAGCGCCGCCAAAGGCGCCAACGGCGCCAACGGCGCCAGGAATGGTCCGCCCGATTTCTCCAGGATGCTGAACGACGCGAAGGCCGGTGCGCCGGCCTCCGCGGCGACGGCGCCGATGGCCACGCCGGCCGCGGTGAGCGCCGCCGCGCTCACGCCGTCCACGCTGTCGCTGGACACGGCCTCCCTGGCCGCCCGCGCCTGACCGGGAGTCCGCCTTGAGCAGCGTGCCCTTCCTCTCCGGCCTGGCCAGTCTCGCAACCTCCTCCGACGGGGCGCATGAAGGCGGCCGCGCCGCCGCGGTCAGCCTGTCGTCGTCCGGCGCCTCGCGCGGCGGAGCGCGCGGGCTGACGCTCGGACCGGTGCTCGGCGTGACGGCCACGATCAGCGCCAAGGGATTGCAGGCGCTGGCCGGCGACGCGGTGGGCGCGGTCGGCACGGTGGCGGGCACCGTCACCGAGGTCGTCGGCGACGCCGCTGGCGCGGTCGGCCATGTGGTCGGCAACGTCGTCGGCTACGGCGTGATGGCCGCGCTGGGCGGCGGCGCCGTGCTCGACGAACTGGTGTGAGGGACTGGCGATGCGCGCGCCTCTGGTCCTGATCCTCACTGTGCTCGCGCCGCTGGCCGGCTGCAGCGTCCTGAGCCCGATCCCCGCGTGGGAACTGGTGAAGGGCGCGGGGACCGCGACCTCGACGGCGCTGGCCACGAGCGCGCCGGCCAAGGCGAGCAACACCGTGCATCACGGCGACGCGCCGGTGCGCGAGGTGTGCATCGAATTCAACCGCAATGCGCCGCTGGAGGACTTCGTCCCCGCGCTGCAGGCGGAGCTCAAGGGTCAGGGCGTGGAGAGCCGCGTGTACGAGGCCGGCACCGGGCTGCAGCAATGCGGCGTGTGGCTGCGCTACGTCGCCACCATCGAATGGGGCGTACCGCCGATGGCGAGCAACTACCGCGCCAATCTCAGCGCCGCGTCGCTGAGCCTGCATCGTGCCGACGGCACGCTGTTGTCGAGCAGCAGCTACGTCGCCGACGAGAACTTCGGCCTGGCCCGCTGGGCCGGGACGCGCAACAAGATCGCGCCGGTCGTGAAGGCGCTGGTCACCGGCTTCCAGAGCTGAAGGGGAGGAATGTGATGGCTACGACTCCGTGCGCCCGCCACTGGCCGGGCGCTGTCCGAGCCAGCGGGGCGGCGATCGTCGCGGCGCTGCTTGGCGCCTGTTCGAGCGCGCCGCCGACGGTGCCGGGTCCGATGCTGGTCGCGCCGCCGCAGGCGCCGATGTACATCGAGCGGCCCAACAACGGCGCGATCTATCAGCCGGGCATGGCGCCGGCCTCGCTGTTCTCGGGCGAGAAACGCCCCAGCGCGATCGGCGACACGCTGAAGGTCGACATCCAGGAGACCTTGAAGGCGAGCCAGAAGCAGAAGACCGACACGGCGCGCGACAACAAGCTCGCGGTGCATGGGCCGGGCGGCAAGAGCAACGTCGGCGCGGTGGAGCGGCTGCTCAACGTGGACGCGACGGCGTCGGGCAGCGACTCGTTCAAGGGCAGCGGCACGACGGAGACGGACAACAGTTTCGTCACGCAGGTGGCGGTGAGCGTGATCAATGTGCTTCCCAACGGCAACCTGCTGGTGGCGGGGGAGCGCAACGTGGGCCTGAACCAGGGCGTGAACACGCTGCGGTTCTCGGGG
>Ga0209370_1001729_pt1 | contig 18121 bp, 15 predicted proteins | sample AgamicAtPrz_FD_187164 | JGI IMG/M metagenome (GOLD analysis project Ga0209370, IMG submission 187164) | Agave microbial communities from Guanajuato, Mexico - At.P.rz (SPAdes) (version 2) | ecosystem: Host-associated > Plants > Phyllosphere > Phylloplane/Leaf | place: Guanajuato, Mexico... | reverse complement strand
CGCCGCGCGGGCATTCAACGCGATGCAGGACCGCATCGCGCAGTACATGGCCGAGCGCATGCAGATCCTCGCGTCGATCTCGCACGATCTGCAGACGCCGATCACGCGGATGCGGCTGCGCGTCGACGTGATGGACGACGACACGCAGGGCGCGAAGCTGCGCCAGGACTTGCTGGAGATGGAGCATCTGGTGAAGGAGGGCGTCGCGTATGCGCGCACGCTGCACGGCACCGAGGAAGCCGCGCGCCGCATCGATCTCGATGCGCTGCTCGACAGCATCGTGTACGACTACACGGATGCGGGGCAGGACGTCGCGCTGCACAGCCGCGCGCCGCTCGCGCTCGTCACGCGGCCGAAGGCGCTGCGCCGCATCGTCGGCAACCTGGTCGACAACGCGCTGAAGTTCGCGGGCGCGGCCGAGATCGACGTGCAGGCGGCGCCCGGCGGCGGCGCGGTGATCGCGGTGCTCGACCGCGGGCCGGGCATTCCGGACGATCAGCTCGATGCGGTGTTCGAGCCGTTCCATCGCGTGGAGACGTCGCGCAATCGCGATACGGGGGGCACGGGGCTCGGTCTCGCGATCGCACGGCAACTCGCGCTCGCGATGGGCGGCACGCTCACGCTGAACAACCGGCCGGACGGCGGCGGGCTCGAAGCGAGGCTGACGCTGAGGAACGTGGGGTGATGCGATGCGGCGCGCGAGCGCCGCGGTGTCAGACGCGTGCCGAAGCGTGCGAGGTGTGCGACGTGTGCGACGTCACTCGCGTTGCAGATGCGCGTCGACGAGCGGCGCGAGCGCTTCCGCATGCACGGCCGCGAGATCGTGCCGGCCGCCCGGCACGACATGCAGTTGCGCATCGTGCAGCCGTTCGAGCAGGCGCCGGCCGGCCGCGACCGGGCTGATCGGATCGTCGTCGCCCCACAGTAGCAGCGTCGGCTGCGCGATACGGCCGATGTCCCGCGACAGGTCCGCGCGAAACGTGATGAACCAGTCGGGCAACTGCGGGTTCGCTTCGGCGAAACCGGCGCGCCAGTCCTGCGCGCCGAGCCCGGCCATGTCGAGGCCGCCGGACGTGACCGTCAGCACGAGATGCGTGACGAGATCCGGCTTGTCGAGCGCCGCGCGCATCGCGATCACGCCGCCCATCGATTGTGCGATCACGGCGGTCGGCCGATCGACGCTTGCGAGCACATGACGCACGAGGCTGTCGAAATCGTCGACGGCCGGGTCGTGCGGCGTGTCGCCGAAGCCCGGATACGCGACGATCCGTCGTTCGGCCGGATGCGTCAGCAGCTTGGCCAGCGGTTGCCAGAACGTGGTGCTGCCGGAGGCCCCGGGCAGGAAGAGCAGTTGCGACGGAACAGGCATGGCGCGTCGAAGTTCGTTCAGTTGAAGCGAAGCGGTGTGATCGGGCGTGACGGGGCGCGGTGTGCGTATCAGCACCGGCCGGTGCGCAGGGCGACCGTCCAGTCGTCGCGCCCGCGCGCGGCAGCGGTGGCCGCCGCCGTGTACCAGTCGTATTCGACCGCGTGGAATTCGACGTTCCAGCCAGTGGCCGTGCGCGACACCATCGCGTAGCGCGCATGCGGCGAGCCCGTTTCGATCCGGTGCGGATGCGGCAGGTCGTCTGCATACGCCTGCAGCCCGACGCTGCCCGGATTGACGATCAGCCGGCCGTCGTCGAGCTTCGCGGTACGCGGCACGTGCGTGTGGCCGCACAGGATCAGCGATGCCTTCGCGTCGCCCGCGCGCTGCGCGACTTCGTCGGGCGTGACCGTTTCGAGGAAATAGACGAGATCGCTGTCCGGCGTGCCGTGGACCATCAGCACGTCGCCGTCGAGCGTCAGGCGTTCGGGCAGCGCGGCCATCCACGTGCGGTGGTCGGCGCGCAGCGTGTCGTGCGCCCAGCGATCCGACAGCCCCATCGCGTTGCGCTCGCGCGTCAGCAGTTGCCGTTCGTGATTGCCCTTGATGGTCGGCAGGTCGAGCGCGATCAGGCGATCGGCCGTCTCGGCCGGATGCAGCGCGCCCGACACGATGTCGCCGAGATTGACGATCACGTCGGCGCCGCGGCGGCGGACGTCGTCGAGCACCGCGTCGAGCGCGGCGAGGTTGCCGTGGATGTCGGACAGCGCGGCGATTTTCATGGCGGCAAGTCGATGGGGGGAACGGCGATTGTCGCCAATTCGGCGCGTGGCGTCCAATCGCTTCACGGCATCGGTGTGTGATGCCGCGGGCGGCATGTCAGTCGGTCGCGAGGCGTGCGTACATCGCGAAGTCGCCCGGCGTGCCGCGCACCAGCTTGTAGGCGCGCAGCAGCCCTTCGTAGCGGTAGCCGCACTTCTGCAGCACGCGCGCGGAGCCCGCGTTGCTGGTCAGCACGACGGCCTGCATGCGCATGAAGCCGCCTTCGGCGAACGCCCACGCGGTGACGGCTTCGCACACCGCGCTTGCGATGCCGCGTCCCCAGTGCGACGGCGCGAGGTCGTACGCAATCTCCGCCGACCGGTTCACGGTGGACACCGTATGCAGCCCGACCGTCCCGGCGAGCGCGCCTGACGCGGTGTCGACGATCGCGAGGCGTCGGATCGAATCCGGATCGGCCGATTCGATGTTGTCGAACAGCGGCAGCAGATCGTCGGGCGAGCACAGGTTCCAGCTCGTGTGGCGGAAGACGTCGGGATTCGACAGGTACGCGTACCACGCGTCGAGATCCGCGCGTTCGAGTTGCCTGAGCGACAGGCCGGGGAATCCGGCGCAGGGCGGTGCGGCGATTTTCATCGATCCCGGCGCCTATGCGGCATGGCGCCGGTACAGCGCGAGCGAACCGGCGAGCGCGAGCAGCATCGCGCCGCACGTGCGTTCGAGCCACAGCGCGCCCGAGCGCTTCAGCAGCCGCACTGCGCGTGCGCCAAGCAGCGCATAGCCGAACATCACGACGCCGTCGAGCAGCGCGAACGTGACCGCGAGCGCGACGTACTGCGGCGCGAGCGGCGCCAGCGGATCGAGGAACTGCGGCAGGAACGCGGAGAAGAACAGATAGCCCTTCGGGTTCGTCACCGCGGTCAGGAAGCTTTTCGCGAAGATCGACGCGTTGCGTCCGGACGCTGTGCCGCGCGGCGCGGCCGCGACGTCGAGCGACCCCTTCGACATCAGCAGCCGGATGCCGACATACGCGAGGTAGGCGGCGCCGAGCCACTTCACGACCGAGAACCAGAACGCCGACGCCATCAGCAGCGCGCCGAGGCCGAGCGCGACCGCGACGATCAGCACGACATCGGACAGCATCGCGCCCACGAAACCGAACGCCGCGCGGCGCACGCCGTAGCGCGAGCCGTTGGTCAGCGCGAGCAGCACGGTCGGGCCGGGTGTCGCGATCCCGACGAACGCGACGGCGGCGAAGATGAGCAGGGTCGTTTCACGCATGAAGAAGCTCCCGATGGAAGGCGCGCAGCCGATTATCGTCCGCGTCGCCCCGCGCTGTACAGGCGCGGCGGTCGCGCCATCGCCGCGCGTTCGACTATCTCAATTTTGACAAGAAACTGTTGTCATTATTCCGCTTTGGAACGGAACCGGTTCCAACTACCATACCGGCCGCAGCGGGCATGCCCGCCGCATCGTCGCGCGCGGACGTCGCCGGCCTCGCACCGTCGGCGGATGTCGGCGCCCGCGCGCGCTACTCGCAACAGCCAGCCAGAACAACGGGTTCACCGCCCGGAGACATAACCATGAACAAGCAACTGATCGCAGCCCCGCTGCTGCTCTCGCTCGCGGGTGTCGCCGCCGCGCAAAGCTCCGTCACGCTGTACGGCATCGTCGACGCGGGCGTGACCTATCGCAGCAACGAACGGGTCGGCTCGACGGGCGCGTACACCGGGCATTCGAGCGTCGGGCTCACGACCGGCAACCTGTCCGGCAGCCGCTGGGGCATCAAGGGTTCCGAGGATCTCGGCGGCGGGATGCGCGCGCTGTTCGTCCTCGAGAACGGCTTCGACATCACCAACGGCACGTCCGGCCAGGGCGGCCGCCAGTTCGGCCGGCAGGCGTTCGTCGGGGTCGGCAGCGACCGCTACGGCACGATCACGCTCGGCCGCCAGTACACGTCGCTCGACGATTTCGTGAGCCCGGTCGGCCCGTCGTCGTTCATCGGTGGCTTCGGCGCGCATCCGGGCGACATCGACGATCTCGACCAGACCGCGCGCGTCGACAGTTCGATCAAGTACACGAGCGCGAACTACTCGGGCTTCACGTTCGGCGCGCTGTACGGCTTCGGCGGCCAGCCGGGCAGCATGAAGCAGCGCAACACGTGGAGCGTCGGCGCCGCGTACGCGGCCGGGCCGCTGCGCGTGGGCGTCGGCTACGAGCGCTCGGACAACAGCAAGACGGGCGCGACCGATCCGACGACGGGCAAGTGGCAGAGCACCGACGACGGGCTATTCAACTCGTCGATCAACGAAGGCTATGCGAGCGCGCAGTCGCAGCAGGTGATCGCGACGGGCGCGACGTACGACTTCGGCCCGGCCGTCGTCGGCGTGAACTACAGCAACGTGCAGTACCGCGGCGGCGCGCAGTCGCTGTTCAGCGGCCATGCGACGTTCAACGTCGCGGGGGTGTTCACGCGCTGGAACGTGCAGCCGCAGACGCAACTGTTCGCCGGCTACAGCTACACGCGCGGCAGCGACGTCGACGGCATCGACAACCGTGCGCAGTATCACAACGTCACGCTCGGCGCGGTCTACGACCTGTCGAAGCGCACCAGCGTGTACCTGCTCGGCGCGTACCAGCATGCGTCCGGCACGACGCTCGACGCACTCGGCCGGCCGGTGGCCGCGACCGCGTCGGTGTCGGACAAGGCGAACGGTCATTCGTCCGATTCGCGATCGCAGGCGATCGTGAGCCTCGGGATGCGCCAGAAGTTCTGACGCAGTGATCGTTGCGCGTGCAACGGGGCTCGCGGCAGATGCGGGCCTCGTTGTCGGCATGCGCCTAAATACGTCGACGGCCGGGACGGCCCGACGTTCGACCCGCCGAGCTGAACGATCGCCGCCGCGTGCCGGTACGGCCGGCGCGCGGCTTTCCTCGCCGTATTCCTCCTTTTCCTCCCGCTTTCCCGTCCCTACGCGAAATCACGAACAGCCGATCGCGCCGGATATTATTTTTTCTCTTTCATTTTCATTTCTATTTGTAATAATCGAACCGATCTCCGGTGAATGAAAAAGCAATGCAATCGCGTCAGAAAAAATGACGAATTTGCCTGCTGAGGCCGGAAGAAAATGCCGGTAAATGCGCCGGGGCAGCGTCGCTGTCAGGCCGTTGCGGTGCGGATTCGCGGTTTTTACGATCGTTGACGAAAAAGCGCCGGACGTCAAAAGGCGTGGAGTGAATAATTCGGGGAGTGGCGAATGCGCATTTGCCGGAATCACCAATATTTCATGCGCCGCGATTTACAGTGTGGACCATTGTTCGTCTGGGAGCATTATTCATGTCAATGAAACAAATCCGCGCGGCGTTGCTGGGAATGTGCATGGCGATGCTCGCGCCGGCAGGCCACGCGCAGGCACAATACTCGACCGACTGGCTCGCGAACACGTACGGCACGCTGGCCTCGCACGTCGGCAACGGCGCGCGCTCGATGTGGGTCGCGCCCGAAGGCGTGATCTACACGGCGTCGCGCTGGGACGAGAACGCGGGCGGCGTCGCGATCTACCAGAATGGCCAGCCGCTCGGCACGATCGGCATCCACGACGAATTCCAGGGCGGCGCGATCACCGGCAATTCGACGTCGCTGTTCGTCGCGCTCGGCTACAACCGCACGTTCGGCAGCGGCTCGGTGGGCCGCTACAACCGGAGCACGAACCAGCGCGACCTGCGCATTCCGGTCAGCACGTGGACGGGCATCCAGTATGCGGACGTGATCACGGGCCTCGCGACGGGCGGCAACCTGCTGTACGTGAGCGACTTCTACGGCAACCGCGTGCGCGTCTATACGACCGACGGCGTGTGGCAGCGCGACATCGGCGTCACGGGCCCCGGCGCGCTGGCGCTCGATGCGGCCGGCAACCTGTGGGTCGCGCGCAAGAGCGCGGGCGTCGTCGCGCAGTTCAGCGCGACCGGTGCGGCGATGAACACGCTCCAGATGGCGGCCGGCGCGCGGCCGGCGTCGCTGTACTTCGATGCGTCGATGGGCCGGTTGATGGTGGGCGACGAAGGGCCCGACATGAACATCAAGGTGTACACCGGGCTGCCAGGCCTGCCGGTGCAGGTCGGCACGTTCGGCGTGCAGGGCGGCTATCTCGACACGACGACGGGCATCAAGGGGCAGGTCGGCGACAAGCGCTTCACGCGCGTCGCGGCGCTCGGCAAGGATGCGGCCGGCAACCTGTACGTGCTGAACAACGCCTGGGGCGGCGGCTGGGATCTCGGCCGCAACGGCAGCACCGATCTGCATTCGTACAGCCCGGTCGGCACGCTGCAATGGAAGCTGCAGGCGCTGAACTTCGAGGGGATCGCCGCGCCCGACCCCGCGACCGACGGCGCGTTGTTCTTCAGCGGCAACAACGTGTATACGGGCACCGCGGGCGGCACGTTCGTCGCGAACACGATCGACCCGTTCACCTATCCGAAGGATCCGCGCCTCGACATGAACGACTACCAGCGCGGCCAGCACTTCGGCCAGCTCGTGACGGTCGGCGGCAACCGGATCCTCGTCGCGTCGGGCCAGAACCCGGGCAACTTCAACTTCTACTACTTCAACAATGCGAGCGGCTATATCGCGATTCCGGCCGGCTCGCTGCCCGGCAAGCCGTTCAACACGACGCTGCAGGTAACGGCCGGCTTCGACATCGACGGCAACGGCGACGTGTGGGCCGGACTGAACGGCTCCAACGTGATCACGCGCTACCCGATGACGGGCTTCGACGCGACCGGCAAGCCGTCGTGGGGCAAGCCGGTGACGACGGCCGTGCCGAGCAGCGTGGCGCCCGTGACGCGCATCCTCTACCAGGCCGACAGCGACACGATGATCCTCGCGCAGGGCCTCGCGGGCAACTGGGACTGGACCGCGATGAACGGGCACATCGAGGTTTATCGCGGCTGGAAAAACGGCAACACGAGCACGCCGAACCCGGTGATCAACCTGACGAGCGCGAACCCGAAATCGATCGCGGCGGCCGGCCATTACCTGTTCGTCGGCTATGTGCACACGGTGCCGAACATCGACGTCTTCGACCTGAACACCGGCGCGCTCGTCACGACGCTGACGAACTCGAACGCGTCGGCGATGGACGTCGGCAACGACGTCGACTCGATGTACGGCGTGCAGGCGTACCTGCGCTCGACCGGCGAATACGTGATCACGAAGGACAACTACAACGGCTCGAGCATCGTCGTGTATCGCTGGCGTCCGTGAGCGCACGAGGGCGTCAGAACGATACCGTCGTCGTCAGCGTGACGAGCCGCGGTTCGCCGACCGCGACGATCAGGTTGCTGTTGCTCGACGGATAGTAGGTCTTGTCGAGCAGGTTCTTCACGTTGAGCTGGAAGCGGGTCGGGAACTTGCCGATCGTCGTTTCGTACGCCGCGAATGCGTCGACGGTCACGTAGCCGGGCAGCGAGAAGCTGTTCGCGGTGTCGCCCGGCCGCGCGCCGACGAGCCGGGCGCCGCCGCCGAAGCGCCAGCGCCCGGGCAGATTCGCGATGGCCGTGTCGTATACCGCGAACAAGCTGCCCGTGTGGCGCGCGACGTTGACGAGCGGCGTATTGCTGTCGCGATCGTTCGCGTTCGTATACGCATAGCTGCCGATCACGCTCAGGTGGCGCGTGATCTGCCCGGCGACGTCGAGCTCGATCCCGCGCGAGCGCGCGGTGCCGATCGTCGACGTGAGGTCGCCGACCGTGACCGCGACGTTGCGCTTGTCGATCTGGTAGACGGCGAGCGTGCCCGTGATCGCGGGCTTCAGGCTGAACTTCAGCCCGGCCTCGAGCACGCGGCCGTATTCCGGCGCGAGCGGCGCCGCGACGTTCGACGCGACGTTCGGCTTGAACGAGCGGCTCACGTTCGCGTAGGCGGTCAGCGCCGGCGTCAACGCATACGCGAGCCCGAACTGCGGCAGCCAGACGCTGCCGCGCGAGCGGTCGGCGAACACGAACGGCCGGCCCATCCCCGATTCCTGCTGCCAGTTTTCCCAGCGCAGCCCGCCTACCGCGGTGAGGCGGTCGGTGATCTTCACCGAGTCCTGCACGATCGTCGAATACGCATGCACGACCGAGCGCGAATCGCTCTGCTTCGGATTGGGTATGCCGCCCGGCGCGAGCAGGCCGTACACGGGATCGTAGAGATTGAAGCCCGTCGTCGCCTTGCCGCGGATCGTGTCGCCGCGGAAGCTGCGCTGCCGCTCGTATTCGCCGCCGACGTAGATCGCGTGGTGCATGCCCGCGAGCGTGACGTTGCCGAGCAGGCCGAGCGTCGCGATCTGGTCGGAGTCGTTGCGTCCGAGATTCGCATCGGACGAGCGCGTCAGCGCACCGGTCCTGCTGTTGAACGCGGTGGCGCGGGTGATGAATTGATCGTAGCGGTCGCGGCCCCAGCCGTAGGTCGCGCGCACGCGCCATGCATCGGAGAAGCGGTGCTCGACGCGCGTACGCAGCGTTTCCTGGATGCCGCTGCTTTGCGACCACGCTTCCTCATAGCGGCGATAGCGCAGCGCATCGTCGAGCTGGCCGTTGACGAGCACGGTGCCGCGATCGAACGGCGTCGTGTAGTCGACGTACTGGTAGCTGACGTCGATCGACGTGTTCGCGTCGTGCCACGACAGCGCGGGCGCGATCAGCGCATTGCGTTCGCGGCCGAAGCTGCGCCAGTAGCGGCTCGTGTCGTATTCGCCGGTCAGCCGGAAGGCGAGCGTGCCGCCCGCGACCTGGCCCGGGCGGCCGAGCGGCCCCGTGAGATCGAACTGTGCGTTGCTGCCGCCGTGGCTCGTGCGCGACGCGGAGACCGAGCCGCCGAACGTGTCTTCCGGCTTGCGCGTGACGAGGTTGATCACGCCGCCCGGGTCTTGCATCCCGTACAGCAGCGAAGCGGGGCCCTTCAGCACTTCGACGCGATCGATCGTCGCGAGATAGCTGTGCAGCACCGGCGTGCGCACACCGTCGACCAGCACCGAGCCGTCGTTGTTCGAACCGAAACCGCGCTTGATGAACGCGTCGCGCGTGCCGCCGAGCGTGTTCGTCTGCGTGACGCCGCTGATGTTGCCGAGCACGTCGTCGAGCGAGCGCGCCTGCTGATCCTGCATCACGCTGCTGCTGACCACCGCGACCGATTGCGGGATCTCCTTCAGCGCGCGGTTGTCGCCGCCCGCGATGCTCGTCGTGCGCGGTTGATAGCCGACCGTCGGATCGATGGCGGCCGACGCGTTGACGCTGATCGCCGGGAGTTCGTGTTCGGCGGCCGGTGCCGAGGCGGGTGCGGGCGCAACGGGTTCGGCGCCGGTCGCATGCGCGCCGCTCGCGGCGCACAGGGTGAGCAGGGCAGGCAGGCTCGCGCGCCACGGACGCAAGGTCCGCGCGCGGCGGGGCGATCGACGGGATGACATGAATCGATGAATGGACGGAGTGCTAAGGAGAAGGACGCGGGCCGCCACGTTTCATTGCGACCAGGGTGCGCATGATATATGTAATGAGAAGCATTTGCAATTGTAATGGGGCGACCAGTTGCGAGCGGGCCTTGGTTGCCGGGCTGCCGGCCGTCTGCTACCGTAGCGGCCAAAATCAGACGCAGTGAAATTCCACGAGAGAGCCGGGGGCCGCACCATGTCATCTTCCTGTCCCGTCGCGCTCGGCGCGACGCCACGCATCGCGCACGCGCGCGCGGGCGATGAAGTGATCGCAGCCGCGTACCGCCATTCGAACGATTAAAGCAACGCAAGCGAATTCAACCGGCGTCGCGCCGGGCTTCGATCATTCCAACCATCACGCTAGACGGGAGACTACCCATGAAGAAGATTTCCGCGCCGTTCGGCGCGGCCGCGCTTGCGGCCTGCGCGCTGCTGGCGGGCGTTCACCAGGCCGCGTGCGCGGCTTCGAACGCCGAACCCGCGATCGACGCGCACTACGGCGCCGTGATCGAGGCCTATACGCAGGACATGGCCGCCGCGAAGACGAAGTACGACGGCAAGCGCCTCGCGTTCGTGGGCGCCGTGATCCGGATGGGCGGCGACCCGGGCGGCACGTACTTCGGCGCGCTGACGGCCAGCGGCGAACAGTTCGATACGCATTTCGACGTGGCCGACCAGGAGGCGCTGAAACCGAAATTCCCCGGCGGCGAGATCAAGCCGTTCGTCACGTCGGCGGCGTTCCGGTTCAGTTGCGTGAACGAAGGCTATATCGATGCGCCGGTGCTGCCGGGGTTGAAGCTGTCGCATTGCCGGCTCGTCGATTGACTTGATCGATGTGCGGTGTCCGGTGTTCAGAATTTCTGCTGGATGCCGGCCATCGCGCCGAGCTGGTTCATCCCGGTGCCGACCGTCCCGCCGGCCGCGACTGCGTTCGCGGCCAGTTTGCTGTTGAACATGTAGCCCACCGACGTATAAACGGTCGTCCGCTTCGACAGGAAGTAGTTCGCGCGGCCGACGAGGAGCGTGCCGTTCGAGCCTTCGCTGTTCTCGCGACGCTGCAGGTAGCGCACGCCCTGCACGTCGAGCGCGAGGTAGGGCGTCGCGTAGTACGTGCCGCCCGCGAACACGATGTCGGCCTGCAGGTGTGCGGCCGCCGCGAGGTTGCGGCGGATCCACCCGGCACCGAGTTTCGCGGGGCCGAGCTTCACGTAGCCGGCGACGATGTCGCGCGTGTCGGTGTACGCTGGATTGTTCAGCGGCGCGAGCGCACCGCCGCCGCCGCGCATCACGTCGTGCGACGCGGCGAGCCCGAAAGTGCTCGCGTCGTACGCGAGCATCGCCGTGTATTGCCGGCACGCGACGATGTCGCCGGGCACCTGCCCGCCGCAGCCCGTCGCCGACGGTCCTGCCGGCCCGGCCGCGTCGCGGCCGAAACTGTAGGTGGCGCCGAGCGTCACACCGTGGAACGTGCCCTTGTAGCCGATGGCATTGTCGCTGCGCGCATTCGGCAGATAGGCGTCGAAATCCGCCATCGAATGAATCGACGGGCCGATCACGTCGGCATGGGTCAGCACGATCATCGACATGTTCATCTGGCGGCCGAGCGTCAGCGCGCCGAACGGGCTGTTCACGCCGACGTTCGCCTGCCGTCCGAACAGGCGGCCGCCGTAGTTCAGCGCGCCGGTGCCGGGCTGGAAGCCATTTTCGAGCACGAAGAACGCCTGGTAGCCGCCGCCGAGATCTTCCGTGCCTCGCAAGCCCCAGCGTGACGGCACTTCGCCGGTCAGCGTCGGCATCCCGGTGAACGACCCGCCGTGCGCGGCGTTGTTGTAGTAGGACACGCCGGTATCGATGATCCCGTACAGCGTGACGCTGCTTTGCGCGCAGGCCGGGCCGGCCAGCGTCACGCCCAATGCCGTCGCGAGTGCGACACCCAGTTTCGTTTGCATGGCTGTCTCCAAACAGTATGTAGATATGCTTATCGATTTTTTATGCCCGGACGTGACCGGGATGACGACGGGTATTGGGTGAAACGGCGAGCAGCGCGCGCGTTACGACAGCGCCGGATCGTGTTGCCCGTGCGACGCGGCGGCGCGCGCGCCCACCACGGCGACGGCGATCGCCGCGCCGGCCATCGGCAGAAGGAACGCGAGATAAAGGTGCGGCACGGACCAGCCGTCGTCCAGCAGCGCACCGACCGTCATCGGCGACAGGATCGCGCCGAGGCGGCCGATGCCGACCGCGAGGCCGATGCCGGTCGTGCGGATCTCGGCCGGATACGGCGTCGGCGACAGTGCGTACATGCCGGCCACGCACGCATTGATCACGGCGCCGAGGAACACGGCGACCGTCATCCCGATGCCGAGCGAGCCGGTGTTCGCGCCGAACACGACCATCAGTACGCCACCGAGCAGCAGCGTCGCGCCCAGCAGGTTGCGCAGGCCGAACCGGGTCGACAGCAGGCTGAACAGCGACGCGCCCGCGATGCCGCCGAGATTGAGCAGCACGCCGCCGGTCACGCCCTGCGATGCCGACAGCCCGGCCTGGACCAGCAGCTTCGGCGTCCAGCTCACGACGAAGTAGAAGCTGCCCATCACGAGAAAGAATGCGATCCACAGCGCGATCGTGCGGCGCGCGAGCGGTGCGCGCAGCACGGCCGCCCAGTTCGACGCGGCGCCTGCGGTATCGACGGAAGCCGTCGCGACCGGCAGCGTGGCGATCGGTGCGCGCTTCATTCTCGCGAGGATGCGGTTGATTTTTTGCAGTGCGTTGTCCGGGCGCCGCACGAGCAGGAAGTCGAGCGATTCCGGCAGCAGCGCGAGCACCATCGGGATCGCCAGCAAGGTCAGGATGCCGCCGAACGCGAACACGCTGCGCCATCCCCACATCGACAGCAGATACCCGGCAATGACGCCGCCGACGGTAGCGCCGATCGCGTAGCCAGCCGACTGCATGCCGATCGCGGCGCTGCGCCATTTGTTCGACGCGTATTCGCCGCTGATCACGGTCAGGCTGGCGAGCATGCCGCCGATGCCGAGCCCTGTGTAAGCACGCGCGACCGCGAGCTGCAACGTGCTGTGCGTGGCCGCGCAGGCGAGCATCCCGGTCGAGATCACGGCCAGGCAGAGCAGGATGATGCGGCGGCGGCCGACGCGATCGGCCAGCGGCGCGATCAGCACCGAGCCGAACCCCATGCCGGCAAGCCCGGCGCTCAGCAGCAGGCCGACTTCCTTGCCGTTCAGTTTCCATTCGGCGGCCAGATGCGGCGCGGCGAACGCGATGGCCAGCACGTCGAAACCGTCGAGCATGTTCAGCACGACGCATGCGGTGACGGCCATCGTCTGGAACGCGCTCATCGGGGATTCGTCGATCGTATTGCGGATATTTGCGCTCACGTCAAAGATCCTTCATAAGAATAGTATGACTAATTGATTGGGGTGAAGTCGAAGCTGGGTGCAGCGGATCAGACAAAACAGAATGCGATTGCGGGGGATGACGAGAACCCGGGGCGCGCTTGCCGCGAATGGCCGGCGTCATTCGCGCGCAGGCATGCGATGGTCAAGCGGGCTCCGGTTGCAGCAGGCGCTCGATGACGCGCCGCGCGCGATTGGGGCCGGCATCGACGTGAATGTCGATCTGGCGACCGTCCGGAAAACGCTGCTGATTCCGGTATTGCGCTTCGATCACGGTCTTGTCCTCGTCGAAGGTCGCCGCGGATTGCTCGATGACCGTTTGCGCGACGCGTTCGACGTCGTGTTGCGGATTGGTCGCGACGGTCCAGAAGTAGTGCGTCGTCGCTTCCGTCTCGGGCGTGATGCCGTGGAAGCCGCGCATGTGGAAGCCGCCGCGCGCCGGATCGTGGAGATCGCCGGTGCCGGCGTCCATCGCACCGGTCCAGATGCGGATATGCGACACGTGGAATTCGATTTCCTGCCAGCGATCGACGCGGCCCGCGAACGGCCACGCCGCGGTGTACGTCGGCGGCGGGTCGGAATCGGGCATCCGGCGGACCAGCGTCACCGTGTCGCCGTCGCTGCTGACGCGGGTTTCCGCGCCCATGTGCAACCGTGCGTTGCCGCCGATCGTTTTCAGATGCACGTAGCCGAGGTGGCTCAGGTCCATCAGGTTGTCGTGGATCAGCTGATACGGCGCATCGTAGTGGTAGTGGCCGCCGCCGAACCGGTATTGCGGATCGGAGTGGAACGGGTAGCGCGGCGGCGCGCAGGTCGGTTCGGCGTGCGCGTCCGCGCCGATCCAGATCCATACGATCGCGTCCTGTTCCTGCACCGGATACGACGCCACGCAGGCCTTCGCCGGAATCCTGTCCTGCCCGGGAATCTCCACGCATGCGCCGCCGCGGTCGAACAGCAGGCCGTGATAGCCGCAGCGCAGCCCACGCGCTTCCAGCGAGCCGCACGACAGCGGCAGCGACTTGTGACAGCAGCGATCCTCCAGCGCGCCGACTTCCCCGGACGGCAGCCGGAACAGCACGACCGGCCGGCCGAGCAGCGTGCGGGCGACCGGTTGGTCCGTCAGTTCGGATGACAGCGCGGCGACCCACCAGCGATCGGCCGGGAATTTAGGTGTATTGATTGATGGCGGGGCAGGATGCGCCATTGATCGTCTCCAGTATTGGGGTTGGCCGCCGCGTGTCGGACGGTCCGTCTACCGATCTACAGGTCGAGTACCAGCAGGTCGGTTCGCGATCTTGAACAGCACGGCATGAACTGGTCGCCGGCCGCCTTTTCGTCGTCGGTCAGATACGCATCGCGATGATCGGGCTCGCCCTCGAGCACGCGCGTCAAGCAGGTGCCGCACACGCCTTGCTCGCACGACGTCAGCACGTCGACGCCGTTCGCGGCCAGCGCCGCGATCACGGTGCATTCGGCCGGTACGTCGATCACCTTGCCGCTGCTCGCGAGCCGGACCTGGAACGCGCGGTCCGCGCCCGACGTTACAACCGCGCCGCCGAAGAACTCGTAGTGCAGCCGCGCTTCGCTCCAGTTGCGCTCGCGCGCGGCGTTCAGCACCGCATCCATGAAGCCGCGCGGGCCGCATACGTACAGATGCGTGCCGTCGGGCGCGCCGGCCAGCACGGCAGCCAGATCGAAGCGTTGCGCGGGATCGCCGTCGTCGACGTGGAAGCGGACGCGATCGTGAAACCCCGCCGCGTTGATCCGCTCGACGAAGGCCATGCGATCGGTCGAACGCGCGCAGTAGTGCATGTCGAACGGCATGCCGGACGAAAACAGCCGTTCCGCCATGCTCAGGATCGGCGTGACGCCGATCCCGCCGGCGAGCAACAGATGGTGCGGTGCGTCGGACGCGAGCGGGAATTGATTGCGCGGCAGGCCGATCCGTACGGTATCGCCTTGCCGGACTTCGTCGTGAATCGCGCGCGATCCGCCGCGGCCTTCGGCCTCGCGCAGCACCGCGATCTGATAGCGATCGCGTTGCTCCGGGTGGTTGCACAGCGAGTACTGGCGCACGAGCCCGCCCGGCAGATGCACGTCGATATGGGCGCCGGCGTCGAAATGCGGTAATGGCGAGCCGTCGTCGCTGACGAATTCGAAGCCGCAGATGTCGCGCGCTTCCTGCCACTTGCGGGCGACGCGCGCCGTCAGGGTCGCCGCGCTCATGACGCCTCCTTGACGTGCGCGACCGGAATCCCGGGCCGCTGCGGGCTCGCGGCGTTTTCGGCGGCGAGCAGCCGGTCGATCACCTTGCGCGACAGCACGCCGCCGGCGTCGATGTTGAGCTTGAGGAGCGTGCGCTCGGGCCACTGCTCGAGATTGCGCTGCTGGCGCTCGAGCATCTCGAGATCCTCCGCGAAGATCTTGCCCTGGCCTTCGCGGATCTCGGCGGTCAGCGCGGGATCGTCGGGCCGGAAGTTGCGCGCCATCCCCCAGAAATACCAGATCGACGTGTCGGTCTCGGGCGTGATGAAGTCGACCACGATCGACGACGCCTTCTTGTTCGCCGGCGCATCGTAGCCGCCGTGGCCCGCATGCGCGACGCCCACTTCGATCATCACGTGGCTCGGCGGCGTGAAGCGGCAGATCTGCCAGCGGTCGACCGGCACGTCGTCGGCGAGCCCGTTGCCGCGCAGCGCCATCCGCCAGAACGGCGGCGGCATCACGTTCTCCATGAAGCGGCTCGTGACGACTTCGTCGCCATGGCTGGTGGTCTTCGGCGGCGCTTCGTCGATTTCCTTCTGGCCGATGCTGGACGCATGCACGTAGGTCTCGTGCGTGAGGTCCATCAGGTTGTCGATCATCAGCCGGTAGTCGCAGCGGATGTGATACAGGCCGCCGCCGTGCGCCCAGGCCGGATCCTCGGCCCACGTCAGCGCGGGCAGTTTGGCGGGATCGGCCTCGGACGCATCGCCCGGCCACACCCAGATGAAGCCGTACCGTTCGACGACGGGGAAGCTGCGAATCGACGGGAAACCGCCGACGCGTTGGCCCGGCATGCCGGCCGCCTTGCCGTTGCAGCCCATTTCGAGCCCGTGATAGCCGCACACGAGCACGCCGTCGCGCACGAAGCCGAGCGACAGCGGCGCGCCGCGGTGCGGGCAGAAGTCCTCGAGCGCGGCGACTTGGCCGTCCGCCGCACGGTAAAGTACCATCGATTCGTTGCAGATCTTGCGGCCCAGCGGCTTGCCGTCGATCTCGTCAGGCGTGCACGCCACGTACCACGCGTTCTTGAGAAACATGTTCTTTGTCTCCTTCGGGGCGGTGCCGCCGGGGATGCGGCCCGATCTTCATTCCGTGTACTGAATGAGATTCAGTGTACTCATTGAGATTGGCGGGAGCAAGGCGAGCGGTATACTGGTTTTCCCGGGAAATGGCGCGAGGCAGCGCCATGCCGACGGCGCGCGCAACCGGCGCGCACCGCCTATGTCATCGACTCATTCATGGAAAAAAAGAATCCCGCCGACCTGCCGGCTTTCCCGCTCGATCTGTACGACGAACCCGGGCATCTGATCCGGCGCGCGCACCAGATCGCGGTCGCGATGTTCTACGAGAAGCTGGGCCGGGACGTGACGCCCGTGCAGTACGCGGTGCTGCGGATGCTCTACGAGAATCCGGGGCTCGACCAAGTGACGCTCGCGCAGCGGGTGGCGCTCGACACGTCGACCACCGCCGATCTCGCGGTCCGGCTCGAAGCGAAAGGACTGATCGTCCGCGAAGTGCTGCCGCGGCGTCAGCGGCGCCTGCTGCTGACGCCGGCGGGTGTCGAACTGCTCACGCACCTGATTCCGTCGGTGAAGGAACTGCGTGCGGGACTGTTCGACGGGATGGGCGAAGACGATTCGCAGGAACTGATGCGGCTGTTGCGCAAGTTCGTGCATTTGAACAACGAGCAGAGCCGCGCGCCGCTGCGGGTGAGCGAGGATTCGTAGCGGCTGCGCACCCGGTGCTCCGCCCGACGGCAGACAAGCCGCGGCGGGGCAGCGGGCGTGCCGCCCACCCGCGTCACCCGCGTGACGCTTGCCCTTCCAGCCGCCGCACGGCTTCGGCCACTTCGTTCCTGAAGCGCACGAGCGCCGCCTGTTCCGGCGCCGGCGGCTGCACGGCGGCCCACAGCATGTCGATCAGCTGCGTGGCCGTCGTTTCCGTATCGAGCTTGCGGTGCCCGAGGATCGCGTCCCACAGCACGTGCTCCATCGGCCCGAACACCATCGAGCGCAGCAGGCTCAGCGGCAGATCCGCGCGAACCTGCCCGGCCGCCTGGCCGCGTGCGAGCACGTCCATCAGCGGCGCCGTGTAGCGGCGCTGCAGCGCGGTGAGCTCGTCGCTCAGCGCATGCTGCTTCGCACGGCCTTCCGACAGCACCAGCGCGCACAGCCCCGTGCCGTTCACGAGCATCAGCCGCAGGTGCGTGCGCACGATGAACGCGAACTGCTGCTGCACCGACGCGTCCCGCGGCATCCCGTGTTCGAACGCGGCGATGATTTCGTCGTACCAATCCGCGATCACACGCGCGCACAGCTCGCGCTTGCCGCGGAAATAGCTGAACACCGTCGCCTCCGATACGCCCACGCGCTGCGCGATCTCGGCGGCCGTCGCATGCTCGTAACCTTTTTCGGCGAACACTTCACGGCCGGCGCGCAGGATGTCCTGCACGCGCTGCTGGGATTTGCGCCCGGCGGGTGCGCGCGGCGTGTCGGCGCGGTCGGCTTTGGCGGCGGCGGTCATGGTGTCGGCGGAAGCGGCTGTCATGCTCGCATCATATCTGAGTATCACTCAGAAAACTATTGACGCCGAACCCGACGAGGCGCGAAACTGTGCAAAATTTCCGCTGTATTGGTCAATGAATCGACGTATTCATTCGATTTGAGCGAAACTCAGAAATCGGTGAGTGCGACACACTTTCTGGAGACGGAGGAGACATGATCAACCTGCCCGGCGTGCAATTCATGCTCGGTGAAGACATCGAGATGCTGCGCGACGCCGTCGCGACGTTTGCGGCGAAGGAAATCACGCCGCGCGCGGCGGAGGTCGAC
>Ga0209370_1001727_pt1 | contig 18168 bp, 19 predicted proteins | sample AgamicAtPrz_FD_187164 | JGI IMG/M metagenome (GOLD analysis project Ga0209370, IMG submission 187164) | Agave microbial communities from Guanajuato, Mexico - At.P.rz (SPAdes) (version 2) | ecosystem: Host-associated > Plants > Phyllosphere > Phylloplane/Leaf | place: Guanajuato, Mexico... | reverse complement strand
TCCAGCGCGCCAGCACTTCAGCAATTTCTGCATCCGTCACTTTATTACGTAACAAGCGCATCGTTTTGCCTTCGGACTGCGTCGCAATCTCAAGCTGTTTCTCCAGCTCAGGGATTTTGCCGTACTGTAGTTCAGACATACGCGCCAGGTCACCGACGCGACGCGCCTGCTCAATGGCAATTTTTGCCTGTTCCAGCTCTGCTTTGATCGTCTGGGTGCCAGAAAGGGACGCTTTCTCCGCTTTCCACTCTTCTTCTAACTCAGAGTACTGACGTTCTTTATCGTCCAGCTCTTCGTTCAGCATATCCAGGCGTTTCTTACTGGCTTCATCAGACTCTTTCTTCAACGCCTGCTGTTCCAGCTTGAGCTGAATAATACGGCGGTCGAGACGGTCCAGCTCTTCCGGTTTCGAGTCAATCTGCATACGAATGCTTGATGCCGCTTCGTCGATCAGGTCAATCGCTTTGTCCGGCAACTGACGGTCAGCAATATAACGATGTGAAAGCGTCGCTGCGGCCACGATTGCCGGGTCCGTAATCTGCACATGGTGGTGCAGCTCATAGCGCTCTTTCAGGCCACGCAGGATCGCGATGGTATCTTCAACGCTTGGCTCAGCAACAAACACTTTCTGGAAACGACGTTCAAGAGCAGCATCTTTCTCAATGTACTGACGGTACTCATCCAGAGTAGTTGCACCAACGCAGTGAAGTTCACCACGCGCCAGCGCAGGTTTCAGCATGTTCCCGGCATCCATTGCGCCTTCTGCTTTACCTGCACCGACCATGGTGTGCAACTCGTCGATAAACAGAATGACGTTGCCTTCCTGTTTCGCCAGGTCGTTAAGCACGCCTTTAAGACGCTCTTCAAACTCGCCACGGTATTTCGCACCGGCCACCAGCGCGCCCATATCCAGCGCCAGCACGCGGCGGCCTTTCAGGCCCTCCGGCACTTCGCCGTTGACAATACGCTGCGCCAGCCCTTCAACAATGGCGGTTTTACCAACACCAGGTTCACCAATCAGCACCGGGTTGTTCTTGGTACGACGTTGCAGTACCTGGATAGTACGGCGAATTTCTTCGTCACGGCCGATCACCGGGTCAAGTTTGCCCTGTTCAGCACGCTCGGTCAGATCGACCGTAAATTTCTTCAAAGCCTGACGTTGGTCTTCGGCTCCCTGATCGTTCACGCTTTCACCTCCGCGCATTTTCTCAATCGCCTGAGTCACATTGGCGGTGGTCGCACCGGCAGATTTCAGCAGGTCGGTCAAGGTACCGCGTGATTCAAGCGCCGCCAGAACAAACAGCTCTGACGAAATAAAGTTGTCCCCACGTTTTTGCGCCAGCTTGTCGCAAAGGTTAAGCACGCGCACCAGATCCTGCGACGGCTGAACGTCGCCGCCGGTACCTTCTACCTGCGGTAAACGGCTCAGCGCCTGATCGATAGCGGTGCGTAACTGGCCAGCATTAATGCCAGCGGACGTTAATAAAGGACGTACCGATCCCCCTTCCTGATTCAGCAAGGCGCTCATTAAATGAAGAGGTTCGATAAATTGGTTGTCGTGCCCCAGTGCGAGAGACTGGGCATCGGCGAGAGCAAGCTGGAATTTATTAGTAAGACGATCCAGACGCATAACTCCTCCCATTACAGGTCAAATTTGCTACTGGAGATTAAATGAGGTCATCCCTCAATTATTCAAGGTTAATGACCTGAATTATGTGAAAAGAAAACGGCACGTACCGGATCGTCTTGATTCTTTAGGTTATATCAGCCAAATGAAACTTGCCATACGACCCGTCGTCTTGTCGCGGCGATAAGAGAAAAAATCACCCTTTTCGGTGAAGGTACAGCGATCGCCGCCGAAGATCTGCGTTACGCCCACGTTATTCAGGCGCTGACGAGCGAGCGTGTAGATATCGGCCAGATATTTACCCCCTGAAGGCAGGAAGGCTTCCACTGCTTGCGGATCTTTTGCCATAAAGGCTTCGCGGACCTCTGGGCCCACTTCAAATGCGCGAGGACCAATGGCCGGGCCGAGCCAGGCGATGATATTGTCTGGCTCATCGTTAAAGCAGGCGACTGTTTCTTCCAGCACACCGTCACACAGACCACGCCAGCCCGCATGAGCTGCCGCGACTTCAGTGCCCGCACGGTTACAGAACAGAACCGGCAGGCAGTCAGCGGTCATCACGGCGCACACCGTTCCTGGCGTGTTGCTGTAGGAGGCATCGGCACGTTTAGACGCATAGGGTTCCCCCGACAGCATCAACACATCCTTGCCGTGAACCTGCTCAAGCCAGACAGGTTTAGACGGTAACTTGCCCGCAGCAAACAGACGTTTACGGTTTTCTTCAACGTGTTCCAGGTTGTCACCACAGTGCGCGCCGAGGTTCAACGACTCCCACGCACCCTGGCTCACACCGCCGATTCGGGTCGAACTGCAGGCAGCCACGCCTTCCGGCAGCGGCCACTCCGGAACAATCAGTTTGGTCATAACCAGTCCACGTGATCCTTATGTTCTTCAAAGTCAGCGCGCATGGCGTCGATAAGTTCCACCATATCCTGTGGGATCGGCGCATGCCATTCCATCTGAATCCCCGTAATCGGGTGGTAAAGACGCAGCATGGTTGCGTGCAGTGCCTGACGGTCAAACTTACGCAGTACAGAAATGAACTCATCAGACGCGCCTTTTGGCGGACGTGGACGACCACCGTAGACCTGATCCCCCACCAGCGGATGGGTAATGTGCGCCATATGCACGCGGATCTGGTGAGTACGGCCGGTTTCCAAACGCAGACGCAGGCGCGTATGTATGCGGAAATGTTCCATGATGCGGTAGTGCGTCACCGCTGGTTTACCCATCGGGTGCACCGACATATGGGTACGTTTGGTCGGGTGGCGACTGATAGGCTCTTCAACCGTGCCGCCAGAGGTCATATGACCAATGGCTACTGCTTCATACTCACGGGTGATTTCGCGCAGCTGCAGGGATTCCACCAGACGAGTCTGAGCAGGAACAGTCTTTGCCACTACCATCAGACCCGTGGTGTCTTTATCCAGACGGTGCACAATACCGGCGCGCGGTACATCTACGATTGGCGGATAATAATGGAGAAGTGCGTTAAGTACCGTACCGTCAGGATTCCCCGCGCCCGGATGAACAACCAGGTCGCGCGGCTTGTTGATCACCAGAATGTCATCATCTTCATAGACGATGTCCAGTGGGATATCCTGCGGCTCGAAGCGGATTTCCTCTTCGATTTCAGCATTGATGGCGACAGCTTCCCCACCTAACACTTTCTCTTTTGGTTTGTCCCAGATCTTGCCGTTTACCATCACGCGCTGGTCAAGGATCCATTCTTTTATGCGTGAACGCGAATAATCAGGGAACAATTCGGCCAAAGCCTGATCTAAGCGTTGACCGAGCTGATTTTCGGAGACTGTTGCGGTGAGTTCTACTCGTTGTGCCATAAACTGCTTCTTCGTTTAACGTTGGGTTTTACGGCTTTGCCGTTTAATATAGTGTGCTATTGTAGCTGGTCTTAATCGGGAGCAGGAACAGAGTTTCTCCCGGACAAACATTTGAGGAAAGTCAAAACGTCATGACGCGCATGAAATATCTGGTGGCAGCGGCCACGTTGAGCCTGGCTTTGGTGGGCTGCTCCGGTTCGAATGAACAGGTCCCTGACAATCCGCCGAATGAAATCTATGCGACTGCACAACAAAAGTTGCAGGACGGTAACTGGAAACAGGCGATAACGCAACTGGAAGCGTTGGATAATCGCTATCCATTTGGTCCCTATTCACAGCAGGTACAGTTAGATCTTATCTACGCGTACTATAAAAATGCCGATCTTCCGCTGGCTCAGGCCACCATCGATCGCTTCATGCGTCTGAACCCAACTCATCCTAACATCGATTATGTCATGTATATGCGCGGACTGACCAACATGGCGTTGGATGATAGTGCGCTGCAGGGCTTCTTCGGCGTGGATCGTTCTGACCGTGACCCGCAGCACGCACGTGATGCCTTCAATGACTTCTCCAAGCTGGTGCGCGGCTACCCGAACAGTCAGTACATTACCGATGCCACCAAGCGTCTGGTGTTCCTGAAAGATCGTCTGGCGAAATATGAATACTCCGTGGCTGAGTACTACACCCGCCGTGGCGCTTGGGTTGCCGTGGTTAACCGTGTTGAAGGTATGCTGCGTGACTATCCGGATACTCAGGCAACGCGCGATGGCCTGAAGCTGATGGAAAATGCCTATCGTCAGATGCAGATGACTTCGCAGGCTGAAAAGGTCGCGAAAATCATCGCCGCGAACAGCAGCAACACCTGACAGAAGCGTCAATGCAAATCGGCAGCCTCAGGGCTGCCGATTTTTTATTCATTCTGTAACACGCTGAAGCGCTTTAGCCTCAACACATCCAGTCAACTATGGCCTCAATTTTTATCTTCGACAAGGTAAATCTCACCTCTTCCTGCCCTGCCTCACAAAAAAGATTCCCTGACAAAAACCGACAAAATAACGTGATCTAAATCACACATTTTGACATTAGGTCGGGTATGCTGGAATCACCAAGACGGAAAGACAAGAGGTAAAATTTATGACAATGAACATTACCAGTAAACAAATGGAAATTACTCCGGCAATCCGCCAGCACGTCGCAGACCGTCTCGCCAAACTGGATAAATGGCAAACACATTTGATTAACCCACATATCATTCTGTCTAAGGAACCGCAGGGTTTCATCGCTGACGCAACTATCAATACTCCAAACGGCCATCTGGTCGCCAGCGCAAAACATGAAGATATGTACACCGCTATTAACGATTTGATCAACAAGCTGGAACGGCAGCTCAATAAAGTGCAACACAAAGGTGAAGCCCGTCGCGCCGCAACATCGGTGAAAGACGCCAGCTTCGCGGAAGAAGTTGAAGAAGAGTAATCCTTTAAATTGAGTGTACCGCCAACGCGCCTTCGGGCGCGTTTTTTATTGACAGGGTGAAAACAGTACGGGTACTTTAACGGTATCAATCACAGGATGACTTTATGAAACACACGCCGTTCTTCTTCGCATTCTTTTTTACCTTCCCCTGACTGGGAGGCGTTTCGTCGTGTGATAAAGAATGCGAAGACGAACAACAAGGCCTCCCACAGCGGGAGGCCTTTTTTATTGATAACGATAAAACGAGACAGGCAACACTATGACACCGGAAAACCCGTTACTGGATCTGCGCGTAAAAATCAGCGCGCTGGACGAGAAATTACTGGCGCTGTTAGCCGAACGCCGTGCCCTCGCCGTCGAGGTGGGTAAAGCCAAGCTGGACTCTCACCGCCCCGTGCGCGATATCGACCGCGAGCGCGATTTACTGGAACGGTTGATTCAGCTCGGCAAAGCGCATCATCTTGATGCCCACTACATCACCCGTCTGTTCCAGCTCATCATCGAAGATTCCGTTCTGACCCAGCAAGCATTGCTCCAGCAGCATCTGAACAAAACCAACCCGCACTCTGCACGCGTCGCGTTCCTCGGTCCAAAAGGCTCCTACTCCCACCTGGCTGCGCGCCAGTACGCAGCCCGCCATTTCGAAGAGTTCATTGAGAGCGGTTGTGCGAAGTTTGCTGATATTTTCAATCAGGTAGAAACCGGCCAGGCGGATTACGCCGTGGTGCCTATTGAGAACACCAGTTCCGGCGCCATTAATGATGTCTACGATCTGCTCCAGCACACCAGCCTGTCGCTGGTTGGCGAGCTGACAATCCCAATCGACCACTGCGTGCTGGTCTCCGGCTCAACCGACCTGAGCAAGATCGAAACGGTTTACAGCCATCCTCAACCGTTCCAACAGTGCAGCCAGTTCCTGAACCGCTATCCGAACTGGAAAATTGAGTACACCGAAAGCACCTCGGCGGCGATGGAAAAAGTGGCGCAGGCTAACTCTCCAACCGTCGCCGCGCTCGGCAGCGAAGCGGGTGGCGCGCTGTATGGCCTGCAGGTGCTTGAACGCAATCTGGCAAACCAGACGCAAAACATCACCCGTTTCGTGGTGCTGGCGCGTAAAGCGATTGATGTCTCGGATCAGGTTCCGGCAAAAACGACCCTGCTTATGGCTACCGGCCAGCAGGCAGGCGCACTGGTTGAAGCACTGTTGGTACTGCGTAATCACAATCTGATCATGACAAAGCTGGAATCACGTCCGATCCACGGTAATCCGTGGGAAGAGATGTTCTACCTCGATATCCAGGCCAACCTGGAATCTGCATCCATGCAGAAAGCCCTGCGCGAACTTGGCGAAATCACGCGCTCCATGAAAGTGCTGGGCTGCTATCCGAGCGAGAACGTGGTCCCGGTTGACCCGGCTTAATGTTCAATAAATCGACTTTTCTTCATCCCTGCCACGCTGACGGGCAAGGTGAAGATGGCACCGGAGAGGGGGTATTTCGCCACCTCTTCCGCATCCATATTTTCCCGCGTGGTGGTAATAAACAGCGTTTTCATGTCATCACCGCCAAAACAGACCATCGTCGGGCAACGTACCGGCATGCGGTATTCTTCAAGTTGCTCCCCTTGCGGTGAAAAACGGGCAATACGCCAGCCGTCAAACAGCGCGCTCCAGTAGCAGCCTTCCTCATCCATAGCCGCACCGTCGGGTATGCCTTCCCCCTCGTTAAACCGGCGAAACGCCTCGCGCTTGCCGGGTTCGCCCTGCTCATCAAGCGGCGTACGGTAGATCACGCCGTTTGGCGTGTCTGAGGTAAACATCCACTGCTTGTCCGGACTAAACGCTAAGCCGTTATGCCCGTGAATATCACACTGGATCACTTTCGGCGTCAGGTCGTTATCGATACGCATCAGCATGGCACCGTTATAATCTCCCGGCCCCCAGAAGGTGCCTGCATAGAACCGTCCCAGATGGTCGGTACCCCCGTCGTTAAAACGAGCAAGCTGCGGGTTGGACGGGTTATCGCACACCTTGCGCCGGAGCAGACCGTGTTTATCGGTCAGCCAGATCCCCGTACGCATCGCCACAATAAACCCACCACGCTCGCGCAGCGCGAAACAGCCCACCTCTTCGTGAAAAGAGAGCACGGTGTGTTCTGCCGTGGGCAGATGATAACGATGGATCTCCCCTTCCAGAATATCCGCCCAGTAGAGTGCATTCTCTTCCGCACTCCACGTCGGGCACTCTGGCAAATGTCCGGTGTAATTCAACAGCAGCTGCGGTTCAGCCATGACAAGTCCCCAAAATGAAAAAAGCCAGCAACGCTGGCTTTCAGTATATACATCATCGCATTACTGGCGACTGTCATTTGCCTGACGCAACAGCGTGCGGCTTTCACTCTGGAAACGCGTGGCGTAATCGCCGAACCAGTGCTCTACCTTACGGAAGCTGTCGATAAACGCCTGCTTGTCTCCGTGCTCCAGCAGCGTAATAGCTTCGCCAAAGCGCTGATAGTAGCGCTTGATCAGCGCCAGGTTGTTTTCGGAGGACATAATAATGTCCGCGTAAAGCTGTGGATCCTGAGCAAACAGGCGCCCGACCATCGCCAGTTCCAGACGATAGATAGGTGAAGAGAGCGCCAGCAGTTGTTCAAGCTGCACGTTCTCTTCCGCCAGATGCAGACCATAGGCAAAGGTTGCAAAGTGGCGCAGCGCCTGAATGAAGGCCATGTTCTGGTCGTGCTCAACTGCGCTAATGCGGTGCAGTCGCGCCCCCCACACCTGAATTTGTTCCAGGAACCACTGGTATGCTTCCGGCTGACGCCCATCACAGTAGACGACTACCTGCTTCGCCAGACTGCCACTGTCCGGACCAAACATCGGGTGCAGACCCAGTACCGGGCCCGTATGCGCAGCCAGCATCGCCTGCAGCGGACCATTTTTGACGGAAGCCAGATCCACCAGAATGCAATCATCCGGTAAAGAAGGAAGCTTCCCGATGATCTGCTCCGTCACGTGGATCGGGACGCTGACAATAACCATTCCGGCATCTTTCATGAGTTCCGGGGCATGCTCCCAGTCTTCTTTTTCCAGAATGCGTACCTGGTAGCCAGAAAGCGTCAGCATTTTTTCAAACAGACGGCCCATCTGACCGCCGCCGCCGACAATCACTACCGGGCGCAGCGAAGGACAAAGGGTTTTGAAGCCTTTGTCATTTTCACTGGAGTAAGATTCGCGCATCACGCGGCGCAGGACATCTTCAATTAAATCCGGAGAAACGCCCAGCGCCTGAGCCTCTTTACGGCGGGAGGCGAGCATAGAGGCTTCGCGTTCCGGGACGTAAATCGGCAGGCCGTATTTGCTTTTGACCTCACCGACTTCAGCAACCAGCGCCATGCGGCGCGCCAGCAGGTCCAGCAGCGCCTTATCCACTTCATCAATTTGATCGCGTAATGCGGTCAATTCAGCAACCATAACTACCCTCTTAAGCCAGACGCGTCGCCAGCTGGCCGTTCAAATCTTTGTGGATCTCACGCAGCAGCGCATCGGTGGTTTCCCAGCTGATGCAGGCATCCGTAACGGAGACGCCATGCTTCATTGCGCTACGCGGTTGTTCCGATGACTGATTGCCTTCATGAATGTTGCTCTCAATCATCAGGCCGATAATGGAACGGTTGCCATCTTTAATCTGTGCGATCACCGATTCCGCAACCGCAGGCTGGCGACGGTAATCTTTATTCGAATTACCATGACTGCAATCTACCATCAGCGCCGGGCGCAGTCCTGCCTGTTCCATCTCTTTTTCACACTGCGCGACATCAGCCGGGCTGTAGTTTGGTGCTTTACCGCCGCGCAGGATCACATGGCCATCGGGGTTGCCCTGCGTTTGCAGCAGGCACACCTGGCCCGCCTGGTTGATACCGACAAAACGGTGCGGCATTGCGGCAGCGCGCATCGCGTTAATCGCCGTCGCCAGACTGCCATCGGTACCATTTTTAAAACCGACCGGCATCGACAGGCCAGACGCCATCTCGCGGTGGGTTTGTGATTCCGTGGTACGCGCACCAATCGCAGACCAGCTGAACAGATCGCCCAGGTACTGCGGGCTGTTCGGATCCAGCGCTTCGGTAGCCAGCGGCAGCCCCATGCTCACCAGTTCCACCAGCAGGCGACGCGCAATTTTCAGTCCTGCTTCCACATCAAACGAGCCATCCATGTGCGGATCATTAATCAACCCTTTCCAGCCCACGGTAGTACGTGGCTTCTCAAAATAGACGCGCATCACGAGATAGAGGCTATCGCTGACCTCCTCCGCTAATGCTTTAAATCGACGAGCGTACTCAATGGCGGTTTCAGGATCGTGAATGGAGCAAGGACCGCAAACCACCAGCAGGCGCGGATCGCGGCCAGCGATGATGTCAGAAATGGTCTGGCGCGAGTGCTCGATTTGAGCTTCCTGCGCAATGCTCAGCGGAAATTCCGCTTTAAGCTGATCCGGGGTGATTAATACCTGTTCGTCAGTGATATGTACGTTATTCAGCGCGTCTTTTTGCATGATGGCGATCCTGTCAAGCTCGTTTGCGATAGTTGGTTTTCCTCGAAGAGGTGAAACCACCATACCATAAAAAGTAAACATTTCAATCCAAAATACGTACACATTAGTTTACACAAGCCAATTTATTGCAAAATTCAGCCAATAAAAACGTAAACTTTAAATTACAGACGAATTTTCATTTACCAGGCTATGCTGAAGAAAAAGGAGAATGGCTATGCGTTCAATTGCTCTTACGCTGTTGTCACTGTTCTTATCAGGTTGCCAGATCAATCCTTACACCTTCCAGCCTGACTGGACCAGCCCGAGTTGGTTTGATGCAGGTAAAGAAGACGCCATGAATGGCCTGCCGGTTAAAGATAATCAAACCCTGGCCGATAGTTTTAACGACCCCCATGTCGATCGGAGTGAATATCTCCGGGGTTATACTGACGGTCAGAAGAAAGTGTGTGAAGAGGGTTTTATTCACGCATGGGGATTAGCAGGTAAATCTTTTCCTGCCAGTTGTGATACTGCCGAAAATGCAGCAAAGCTGCATGAGTCATGGCAAAAAGGGATGGATGAAAGTATGAGTACCAGCAGACTTAATTGAGTCTGGCTTTTAATGTCCAAATATAAGTAATTGTAGGATTTAGCTTAAGTCTGGCCTGCGATTTTTCTGACATAATGACGGCGTTGATAAACAATGGTATTCTGCCAACAACTCTTAAGGACAACTATTTCCAGAGCAGTGTGGCGGAATCTGGTGAGAAATTTATTCTTGATCTCTTTGTTCCGATTCACTCTGGTGATAATGCTGTTCTTTACGGCAGGTTCAGCGACGGCAGCTCCGTTCACAGATACCGATAAATCGGTACGTTCGATTGTTTCCGGTATTGTGAGCTATACCCGATGGCCTTCACTCTCAGGGCAGCCTAAGCTCTGTATTTATGCTTCATCTCACTATACGCAAGTACTCAGCAGTGAAGATGCGCAAAGCCAGTTACCTTATACTCCTGTCATTGTACGTAACGATCAGGAAGCACTCTCCGCGACGTGCGATGCTATTTATTTCGGGGCTGAATCGCCTGCAAAACAACTTGAATTAATTAGTCAATATCAGGGCCGAGCGTTGCTATTAATCTCAGAGCAAAATCCTGAATGTGTTATTGGCAGTGCATTTTGCCTGATAACAGAACAGAACCAGGTCAGATTTTCCGTCAATCTGGATGCATTGACGCGCAGTGGCGTGCGCGTCAATCCAGATGTATTAATGCTTGCACGGAATAAAAAGCATGAATAAGGATTTCGCCTCTACTCCGCGTCCGACGTTTAAAAGAACGTTGCGCCGGATCAGCATGATAAGCGTTATCATTACAATGACATTTATATGGTTATTGCTGTGCTTCGCTTCCGTGGTGACATTAAAGCAATACGCGCAAAAGAATCTCGAACTCACCGGCTCAACCATGAGTCACAGCCTTGAAGCCTCATTGGTTTTCAATGATTCACTCGCGGCCAATGAAACACTTGCAGCCCTTGGGAAACAAGGGCAATTTGCCGTGGCGGAAGTTCTCAATGCCCACCAAAAACGTTTCGCTTACTGGTCATGGGATCCGGAAGATAACACCGACACCCTGGGTGCGCTGGTCAGTCGCTGGCTGTTTCCTGTCCCTGTTGCACAACCGATCGTGCATAACGGCACGGTGATTGGCGAAATTCGACTTACCGCACGAGACAGCCTTATCAGCCACTTTATCTGGCTGTCGTTTGCTGTCCTGACCGGCTGCATTCTGTTAGCTTCTGCCGTTGCGCTCACCATTACACGTTCCCTGCATCACGGCATGGTTACGGAGATGCAGAATATTACCGACGTCGTCCATGACGTGCGCGCCAACCGTAATTTCTCCCGTCGGGTGACGGAAGGCCGTATTGAAGAATTCCACCAGTTTGGCGAAGACTTCAACAGCCTGCTGGATGAGATGGAAGAGTGGCAGCTTAAGCTCCAGGCGAAGAATGCCCAGTTACTCCGTACTGCCATGCACGACCCGTTAACCGGGCTGGCTAACCGCGCTGCGTTTCGTAATAGCATTGCGGCACTGATGAACGATTCATCGGCAAAGGCAAACTCGGCCCTGCTTTTCCTCGATGGGGATAACTTCAAGTTTATCAACGATACCTGGGGACATGCGGCAGGTGACGGCGTGCTGATAGAAGTCGCCAGCAGGATGGTTGAGTTTGGTGATAAACGTCATCAGTCATACCGCCTCGGCGGCGACGAGTTCGCCATGGTGCTGTACGGCGTCCATTCTGAGCGTGAAGTTCAACATATTTGTGCTGCGCTGTCGCAGCAGTTTATCCGTCCGTTTGATCTGCATAACGGGCAAACCGCATCATTGTCACTCAGCATTGGCTTCGCTCTGGCGTGGGAAAATGCCTCCGTGGAAGCATTACTGGAGCAAGCCGACCGCAATATGTACCTGGTCAAAAATCAGCGTACAAAAACAATAACTTAGAAAGGAATGCACTATGTTAAAGCGATATATCGCGCCCTTGCTACTCGGATCGCTGGCCCTGGCAGGCTGCCAGACACCGCCAGGTAAATTTACACCAGAACAAGTTGCGGCGATGAAGTCTTACGGCTTTAACGAACTGAATGGCGATTGGTCCCTGGGGCTGTCGGATAAAATCTTATTTGATAAAAATGATGCAAGACTGCGCCCGGAGAGTGAAACACAGATCCAGACCATGGCCTCGCGTCTGGCGGCAACCGGCCTGAACCACGCCCGGATGGACGGTCACACGGATAATTATGGTGAGGATAGCTATAACGAAGCGCTCTCGTTAAAACGCGCCAATGCCGTTGCAGACACCTGGGCAAAGGGTGCGAATATCCCACGCAGTAACCTCACCACGCGGGGATTAGGCAAAAAATATCCTGTTGCCAGCAACAGCACCTCGCAAGGGCGCGCTGAAAACCGCCGGGTCGCGGTAGTCATCAGCACGCCATAAGGTTATTTAACGGAGGATCCGGCGAGCGACACGCCTGACGCCGCTCGCCAGCGTAGCCAGTCGACAAAGATAAACAAGACCAGACTAACGCCCATCACCGGCAACGCAAGTCCCAGCAGAGCACTAACCACTATCGTGACCACCCTCCCCCAAAATGACAGCGCCAGCCAGCTCTGACAAAGCGTCTGCACCGGGTTCGCAGCTGACCTCGCCGGACGACGCATCCACCACATTCGGTATCCCCAGATAATCAGCACGCAAAGGGCAAGTCCGAACGCAACGAGCAGCAGCTGGTTCACCAGCCCGAATAAGATCCCCATATGGAAATCCACGCCCCAGCGGGTCAGTTTTGCCATTAACGGGAAATCCTCAAAGCGGGTTCTGTCGATGACCTGCATCGTATTGGGATCAACCGCAACGGCATCAACCTGCGTTGGCCAGCTGCGATCGATTTCCGTTACCGTCCATGCTCGATCGGACGTACTGGCGGGGCGGATCTCAAGCTTGTTAGCATCAATTCCTGCCTTTCGCGCAGCACTCAGCACGCCATCAAACTGCGTCAGATCCATCGCCATCTCCGGCACGATCATTCCCCCGTGATGGCCGCGATGTTCGGCGTGTTCGTCCATGACCATGGGCGTACCGGAGAGCATTGTATTGACCTGCGGCGTCAGCCAGTTCATCTCAGCACGCAGCTTATCAACGTTCCCCCCCGCCCACTGGGACCAGGTCAGGCCGGTTGCTGAGAATAACAACATTCCGCCCAGCAGCGTCCAGCCTAACGCCACATGCACTCGACGCCGGTTCTGAAAGGAGTTGTTAATGCGCCGTTTGGGTCGGGTATAAAACCACAGCGCAATGCCGCCGAGCGCAGCGACCCACATCCACGAGGCCGCCAGCTCGCTGTAGAGCCGCCCAACATCGCCCAGCATCAGCGACGTATGCAGATAATCAATGGTCTGACGCAGCGGTAAAATCCCGCTGGTGCCGTATACCGTCATATCCCCCAGCACTGCAAGGCTTATCGGATCGACAAAGATAGCCCGATGTTCCGACGGACCAAGCGACGGGTCAGCAAACATCACGCGGGTGGTTTCCCCTTCAGCCAGCCCCGGACGGACGGCGTGCAAACGCAGATCTGTTCCAACGGTTTTTTCCGCCACGGCAATTTGTTCCGCCAGCGGCTGCAACTCGCCCACGGAATTCGTGTGGAGCGCGTGCCGGTAGAGTGCATTCTCCAGCTGCGGGGTTGCCACATACAGCGTACCGGTCAGCGCGGCGAAGAAGATAAACGGGCCGACAAACAGCCCGACGTAGAAATGAAGGCGACGCAGCAGGTTTCCCCATGCCGCGCGCGGCGTGCAGGTAGTCATACTTTTCCTTTTTTAAGGCAGTAAGTTATCGATTTATTTTTAAAGGGAAAAAGCAGACTGCCGCGGCGGCGCGCGGGTATCAGGGTAAAGCCAGGGGAAAAAGTGCCAGTGGCTGACCGCCTGGCGCGGCGGCTTAACGCGCAGCCTTTGCAGCACCGCGCTTAGCAGGACGATCAGCGCCAGCATCACGCCAGGAACATGCGCTAACAGCACGCAGTAGCCGCAGGCCTCCGCATGGTCAACAGGCATGGAATGCTGCATATCGCCGTGATGGTCATCCATCGACATCATGCTCATATCATGATGCATGCCCGGCATGGAGCTCATGGGATCTTTTTGCAGCGAGACAGAGATAAGCGGCGCGACCACGATCAGCAGGATCGCAAACAGCGCGGTCAATGCCGCTGCGCGTTTCCCATTATGCTGATGCAGTACGTTATCCACTTACCCTCCGGTGAAGAGGCAAGCATTGTAAATGATTTATGTCGAAAGAGTTAATGCGTGAGATGCGATTACAAAAAAAAGGGCCAGCCTTTCGGCCAGCCCTTTCTAACAGGATGTCGCTTAAGCGAATCTTAGTTCAGACGCTCTTTAATACGAGCAGACTTACCAGTACGCTCACGCAGGTAGTACAGTTTAGCTTTACGTACAGCACCACGACGTTTAACAGCAATGCTGTCAACTACCGGAGAGTGAGTCTGGAAGACACGCTCAACGCCTTCGCCGTTGGAAATTTTACGAACAGTGAATGCAGAGTGCAGACCGCGGTTACGAATAGCGATAACCACGCCCTCGAATGCCTGCAGACGTTTTTTGGAACCTTCAACAACCCATACTTTCACTTCCACGGTGTCACCTGGACGGAAGGAAGGTACGTCCTGCTTCATCTGCTCTTGTTCAAGTTGCTTAATAATGTTGCTCATAATTTAATCTCTTATCCTGGGTAAACTGATATTCGGGAGCGTATTACGCATTCCCATCATGTTCATGCTGCTGGTGCGCGTGTTCAGTTTTGAACTCGGCCAGCAACTTTGCTTGCTCTTCAGTCAGAGCCAGGTTTTCCAGAAGTTCAGGTCTTCTAAGCCAGGTTCGGCCCAGCGACTGCTTCAAACGCCAGCGACGTATCTCGGCATGGTTTCCAGACAGTAACACTGCCGGTACTTCCATCCCTTCTAACACTTCAGGACGAGTATAGTGTGGACAGTCCAGCAACCCATCGGCAAAGGAATCTTCCGTTGCCGAAGCTTCATGGCCCAGAACCCCCGGAATGAACCGGGCGACGGAGTCAATCAGCGTCATTGCGGGTAACTCACCACCGCTGAGAACGTAATCGCCGATAGACCATTCTTCGTCAATCTCGGTTTGAATTACGCGCTCATCTATCCCTTCGTAGCGCCCACAGACCAGAATCAGCTTTTGATTCGTCGCCAGTTCGCTCACGCCCGCTTGATCAAGCTTGCGTCCCTGAGGTGACAGATAAATCACCTTTGCGCCTTCACCTGCCGCGGCTTTTGCTGTGTGAATGGCGTCCCGTAAGGGTTGCACCATCATTAACATCCCCGGTCCGCCGCCGTAAGGACGATCGTCCACGGTACGGTGCCGGTCATGAGTGAAGTCACGAGGACTCCAGCTCTGGATGCTCAGCAGGCCATTCTTTACTGCCCGGCCAGTTACCCCGTAATCGGTAATCGCGCGGAACATTTCAGGAAACAGGCTAATTATGCCAATCCACATAGCGCCGTCTTTTACCGTTTATCCGGAGAATTTAAAAACCAGGATCCCAATCTACTTCAATGGTTTGAGTAGCGAGATCGACTTTCTTGATAACCTGTCCATCGAGGAACGGGACCAGCCGCTCCTTGATGCCAAATGCATCTTTCAGGTTTGCCTTAATGACGAGAACGTCATTTGACCCGGTTTCCATCATGTCGATGACTTTCCCCAGGCTGTAGCCTTCAGTGGTCACTACCTGGCAACCCATAAGGTCTTTCCAGTAGTAGTCGCCCTCTTCCAGCTGCGGCAACTGCGACGAATCCACGACAATTTCACAATTAGTCAGCGCATTCGCGGCATCACGATCGTCAATGCCTTTCAGCTTGATGATGATGTCCTGATTGTGGTGACGCCAGCTTTCCAGCTCGACCTCTTCCCACTTACCGGCTTTCTGGATAAACCAGGGCTGGTAATTAAAAATGCTATCAGCGTCTTCAGTGGAGGAAAACACTCTGAGCCAACCACGGATACCGTAGCAAGAACCCATTTTTCCCAATACGATCGGTTCAACAGGTGCTTTATTGCTCATCATGACCACCGTGACAGATTAAGCTGCTTTGTTTGCTGCTTTGATCAGCGTAGCAACGCGATCGGAAACAGTAGCGCCCTGGCCAACCCAGTGAGCGATACGATCCAGATCCAGACGAGTTTCTTCTTCTGCGCCAGCGGCCAGTGGGTTGAAGAAACCAACGCGCTCGATGAAGCGACCGTTGCGTGCATTACGGCTGTCAGTCACAACAACCTGGTAGAACGGACGCTTTTTAGCGCCGTGACGAGCTAAACGAATAGTAACCATAACATCCTCTTGTGTGAATAAAACAACCGGGCCCCATCGAGGAACGGAGCCCGGGTGTCATATTAAAAGCCCGAAAATTTTACTCATTTTCGGGCAAAAAGCAATCTCAAAAGCGATTAACGCCCTGGAAAACCGGGTGGCATCATGCCTTTCATGCCGCGCATCATCTTCGCCATGCCGCCTTTCTTCATTTTCTTCATCATGCGCTGCATGTCGTCGAACTGTTTCAGAAGGCGGTTTACGTCCTGCACCTGCATGCCGCAACCGGCCGCGATACGGCGTTTACGGGAACCTTTGATGATTTCTGGCTTCGCACGCTCTTTCAGCGTCATCGAGTTGATGATCGCCTCCATACGCACCAGCACTTTGTCATCCATCTGGGATTTTACGTTGTCAGGGATCTGGCCCATGCCCGGCAGTTTGCCCATCAGGCTGGCCATGCCGCCCATGTTTTTCATCTGACGCAGTTGCTCAAGGAAGTCGGTGAGATCGAAACCGTCACCTTTTTTCAGCTTGCTGGCCAGCTTCTCGGCCTGCGCGCGGTCAACCTTGCTCTCGATATCTTCGATCAGCGACAGCACGTCGCCCATGCCGAGAATTCGGGAAGCAATGCGGTCCGGATGGAACGGCTCCAGCGCTTCGGTTTTCTCACCGACGCCGAGGAACTTGATTGGCTTACCGGTGATATGACGAATGGAGAGCGCCGCACCGCCGCGGGCGTCGCCGTCCACTTTGGTCAGCACCACGCCGGTTAACGGCAGCGCTTCGTTAAACGCTTTCGCGGTATTCGCCGCATCCTGACCGGTCATGGCGTCAACAACAAACAGGGTCTCTACCGGGTTGATAGAGGCATGCACCTGCTTGATCTCGTCCATCATCGCTTCGTCGACGTGCAGACGACCGGCGGTATCCACCAGCAGCACGTCGTAGAATTTCAGCTTCGCTTCTTTCAGCGCCGCGTTAACGATGTCGACAGGCTTCTGCGCCACGTCTGACGGGAAGAAATCCACGCCAACCTGCTCTGCCAGCGTTTCCAGCTGTTTGATCGCCGCCGGGCGATAGACGTCCGCAGACACCACCAGCACTTTTTTCTTGTGCTTTTCGCGCAGGAATTTACCCAGCTTACCAACGCTGGTCGTTTTACCCGCCCCCTGCAGGCCCGCCATCAGCACCACGGCCGGAGGCTGAGCGGCCAGGTTAAGCACCTGGTTCTCTTCGCCCATCGCCGAAACCAGCTCGTTACGTACGATTTTGACGAACTCCTGACCCGGAGTCAGGCTCTTGTTAACTTCATGTCCAACCGCTTTTTCTTTTACGCGGTTGATAAAATCACGCACGACCGGTAACGCAACGTCTGCTTCGAGCAGCGCCATGCGCACTTCGCGCAGCGTTTCCTTGATATTCTCTTCGGTGAGGCGTCCGCGGCCGCTGATGTTGCGCAGCGTGCGCGACAAACGATCGGTTAAATTATCAAACATTGTCTCTCGCCTGGGGTAGAAACGTTGGGTCGCGTAAGCGACACATACACAGAATTTTGCCGGAGTATAACATGAAGGCAGCTTTGTTGTTATGCAACGGTTGGAGCACGCGTCACGTAACGTTATACTGCTTATCTTTCTTATTAAGACAACTGTCGACGCCTATATGCCTGTTTTCGCACTGATCGCCCTTGTTGCCTACTCTGTCAGCCTCGCGCTGATCATTCCTGGCCTGCTGCAAAAAAACAGCGGCTGGCGGCG
>Ga0209370_1001726_pt1 | contig 18177 bp, 14 predicted proteins | sample AgamicAtPrz_FD_187164 | JGI IMG/M metagenome (GOLD analysis project Ga0209370, IMG submission 187164) | Agave microbial communities from Guanajuato, Mexico - At.P.rz (SPAdes) (version 2) | ecosystem: Host-associated > Plants > Phyllosphere > Phylloplane/Leaf | place: Guanajuato, Mexico... | reverse complement strand
TTCTTGCCCTTCAGGTCGTCGAACGAGCGGATCGTCGTGTTGTCCGCGCGCACGATCAGCACCGCGTGCGACGTGATGTACGGCGTCGAGAAATCGTATTTCGCCTTGCGCGCGTCGGTGATCGACACTTCGTTCACGACCGCGTCGTAGCGGTTCACGTCGAGGCCCGCGATCAGCCCGTCCCATTTACCTTCGACGAACTGCGGCTTCACGCCGAGACGCTGCGCGATCGCGGTCGCGATGTCGACGTCGAAGCCCGTCAGCTTGCCCGTCTCGTCGTGGTACGTGAACGGCGCGTAGGTGCCTTCGGTGCCGACGCGGAACACGCCGGCCGACTTGATCTGCGACAGGTCGTCGGCAGCCAGCGCGCTGGTGGCCGCGGCGGCCTGCAGCAGCGCGACGACCAGGATGGAGCGGAGAAATTTCATGGTGCGGACCCCGAATGATTGGAGAGGATCATCCCGCCGGCGCGCCTGCGCCGTTCGAGAGGTCCGCGAATTCTACCGATGCGTCGGGGCCCGGCAAAAACGCAAATCCGCTAACGATATGAGCGCGACGAATAACGCGCCAACCAGCCCCCCTCATCCCGCAGACGAAATCCGTCGCGACGCAGCGCGGCAATCGTCCGATGATTCGTTACCGGCGGTTACAGAAGCGACACCGCGGTATCACCCGTTCGGCATGCGCTACGTACCATGAAGGCAGGTAAACCTGTTGCTCGCGGGCCTTGCCCCCCGCGAACGGAGTGAACGGCAAATGAAACGCATCCTGTTCTCCAGTGCCGTCGGCCTCGCGGCCGCCTGCCTGTCGGCAAGCGCATTCGCGCACGCCGACGTCGGCGTGTACTTCGGCGTGCCGGGGCCGGTGATCGAGGCGCCACCGCCTGTCTACTACACGCCGCCGCCCGTCGTGTACGAGCCGGCACCCGCCTATTACGGCCCGTACTACGGCGAATATCGCTACCGCCGCTACCGGCACGACAACGGCTGGCATCGCGGCTGGCGACATCACCGCGACGACGACGATTGACCGTCGCCTGGCGGCCATCGCGGGCGCCTCCCGCCCGGGGGATTTCCGCGCGCCGGCCTTCGAGCCGGCGTGCGCGCATCACACGTCGCTTACCACGGCAGCGAATACGTCTTCGTATTCGTGAAGCTCTTCATCGCTTCCTGCACGCCCTCCTTGTACCCGAGCCCCGAATCCTTCACGCCGCCGAACGGCGTCAGTTCGAGCCGATAGCCGGGCACCTCGCGCACGTTCACGCTGCCGACTTCCAGCTCGGTGATGAAGCGCGTGATGTGGTCGAAGCGGTTCGTGCACACCGACGACGATAGTGCGTAGTCGGTGCTGTTCGACATCCGGATCGCTTCGTCGATGTCGCGAAAGCGCATGATCGGCGACACCGGGCCGAAGGTTTCATGCTTCACCAGCGGCATGTCGGGCGTCACGCGATCGACGACGGTCGGCGAATACAGCGCACCGTCGCGCACGTTGCCGACCAGCAGCCGCGCCCCGCGCGCGATCGCGTCGTTCACCTGCTGCTCGCAGAACTTCGCGGCCGCTTCGTCGATCACCGTGCCCATGTCGACAGACGGATCGGACGGGTTACCGTACGACCATGCGCGCGTCTTCTCGACGACAAGTTCCGTGAAGCGATCGGCCACCGCCTCGTGCACGAGCATCCGCTTGATCGCCGTGCAGCGCTGCCCGGAGTTCTTGTACGAGCCCGACACCGCGAGCGTGCTCGCCTCGTCGAGATCGGCGTCCTCCATCACGATGATCGGATCGTTGCCGCCGAGCTCGAGCACCGCGCGCCGGTAGCCCATGCGCGCGGCGATCGACTTGCCGATCGACACGCCGCCGGTGAACGTGATCATGTCGATCGCCGGGTTCGTGATCAGCTCGTCGGCGATTTCCTCCGGGTCGCCGGTGATCACCTGCAGCATCTGCGGCGGCAAGCCGGCTTCGTACAGGATGTCCGCAAACAGGTAGCACGACAGCGGCACCTTCTCCGACGGCTTCACGACGATCCGGTTGTTGGTCGCGACCGACGGCACGATCTTGTGCGCGACCTGGTTCATCGGGTGATTGAACGGCGTGATCGCCGAAATCACGCCGAGCAGCGGGTCGCGCTGCGTGTACACGCGGCGCTTCTTGCCGTGTGGCGTCAGATCGCACGAGAAGATCTGCCCGTCGTCCTTCAGCACTTCGCTGGCACCGAACGTCAGCACGTCGGCCACGCGGCCGGCTTCGTACGTCGAATCCTTGACGCACAACCCGGCCTCGGCCGTGATCAGCGCCGCGATCTCCGAGGTGCGCGCCCGCACGATGTCGGCCGCGCGGCGCAGGATCGCCGCGCGCTCGTGGCGCGTGAGCGTCGGCCGGTACGCCCGCGCGACCGCGAAAGCGCGGCGCACGTCGTCGAGCGTCGCCTTCGGCACGGTGCCGACCAGCGCGCCGTCGTACGGGTTGCGCACGTCGATCACCGCGTCGCGGTAGATCCTTTCACCGTCGATTCGCAGTGCTTCACGACGAGGCGTGCGGACATCCGTCGATTCTGCGATGGCGTTCATCAGTGTCTCCTGGCGGATGCGTCCGCGTCACTGCAGATGGTTGAGCGCGATGTCGATGATGTCGAAGTTGCGTAGCCGCGCGCGACCCGCGACGGCGGTCGCGACCGGCTTGCTGAAGATCAGCGGCACGATTTGCTCGGAGATCCCGCCGTGCGAACGCAGCGGCACGTCGAGGCCCGACAGATCATGCTTGATGCGGCGCGTGCCGAGCACGACGTCCTGCTTCGAGATCACGATCAGGTCGCCCATCCGCGCGGGCGGCAGCTCGAAGCGCGCGCAGCCTTCGGCACCCGTCAGCACGACCTCGATGCCGTCGACCGCGGCGAGCCGCGCGCGCAGCGCATCGGTGTCGGCGTCGACCGGCACGTAGACGGTCGCGAACGAACCGAGCGCACCGTGGTGCACGACGTACGGATCGGTGATCGGCAGGATCACGCGCGCCGCATCGTGGCCGAGCCATTCGTCGAACAGCTCCTGCAGGTAGATCACGTTCGGCTCGCCGGTCGCGTCGTCGTGCTTCGCGTTCATCCCGTGATCGGCGGTGATCGCAACGATCGCGCCGAGTTCGTCCAGACGCTTCAGGTAGGTGTCCATCATCGCGTAGAACGCGTTCGCGCCTTCCGTGCCGGGCGCGCACTTGTGCTGCACGTAGTCGGTGGTCGACAGGTACATCAGGTCGATCGGGCGCGTCTCGAGCAGGCGCACGCCGGCCGCGAACACGAATTCCGATAGATCCGCGCTGTACACGCTCGGCACCGGCTTGCCGACCAGCTCGAGCACGCGGTCGATGCCGTTTTCCTCGACGCTCGCTTCGTCGGCCTTTTCCGACGAGAAGCAGATGCCCTTCAGCCCCTTGCCGAGCAGGCGGCGCAACTTGTCCTTCGCGGTGACGACCGCGACGCGCGCGCCCTGTTCGGCGAAGGTCGCGAGCACGGTGGGCGCGACCAGGTACTTCGGATCGTTCATCAGCACCTCGGCGCCGGTGTCGCGATCGTAGAAATAGTTGCCGCTGATCCCGTGGATCGCCGGCGGCACGCCGGTCACGATCGACAGGTTGTTCGGGTTCGTGAAGCTCGGCACCACGCATTCGCCCTTGAACGCCGTGCCCGGCTTCAGCAGCGTGCGCAGGAACGGCGCGACGCCAGCCTCGGCGGCTTCTTCCAGATATTCGTATGCGCAGCCATCGACGCAGACGACCACCACGGGCCGGCTCATCCAGTTGTAGCGGCGGCCGTTCACTTCCACGGAGACGGGCGTTTCAGTCATGACGTTCATTCCTTTCGGGTCGAAGCGGTGAGCCGTCGGAGCCCGTGCCGCGCCGAAGGGGGGTTTCGATGCTTGACATTAAAATGGATGGTTTGTAGATTGTCAACAACATGCAGATAACAGAAATCAAAGCGATGGTACCCGGACGATCCGAATGACGACTGCAAGCGGTTTTATCAGGCGGTCAAAAAGCGCGACTACATTCTGTATCCGGGCAAGCTGACCGACGTGCAGATGTTCCGCGTCGGCTGCATCGGTCACTTCGGTGAAGCCGGGATTCCGCGCGCTGTCGCGGCGATCGCCGACACGCTGAAGGCGATGGGCGCGCGCCGCCTATCGGCCGAAGCGGCGGCATGACGATGTGACGCGACGTAACGACCGCATGTGCGTGCGCATGCGACCGCCCGTTTTTTCCGGCTGTGCGCCGCATGGCCCTTTATCGACGAACGCTCCGATGCGCCCCTTCTGGATCGAACAAGCGCTGTTCAACGACGGCGATCTCGCCCCCGCGCTGCAAGGTGCGACGCAGGCCGACGTGTGCATCGTCGGCGGCGGCTTCACGGGCCTCTGGACCGCGATCCAGGCGAAGCAGCAAAACCCCGCGCTCGACATCGCGATCCTCGAAGCCGACCTGTGCGGCGCGGGCGCGAGCGGCCGCAACGGCGGCTGCCTGCTCACGTGGTCGGCGAAATTCCTGACGCTGCGGCGGCTGTTCGGTGAGACGGAAGCGATCCGGCTCGTGAAGGCGTCGGAAGCGGCCGTGCAGCACATCGCCGATTTCTGCCGCGCGCACGACATCGATGCCGAACTGCGGCTCGACGGCACGCTGTACACCGCGACGTCGCGCGCGCAGGTCGGCACGCTCGCGCCGGTGCTCGACGCGCTCGCCGCGTGCGGCATCCACAGCTACGAACCGCTGCCGCCCGCCGAAGTCGCGCGCCGCTCGGGCTCCGCGCGCAATCTCGACGGCGTCTACTCGCCCATCGCCGCGACCGTGCATCCCGGCAAGCTCGTGCGCGGGCTGCGCCGCGTCGCGCTCGAGATGGGCATCCGGATCTACGAGCGCACGCCGCTCGTCCACTTCACGCCGGGGCAGCCGGCCGTCGTGCAGACGCCGTCCGGCAGCGTGCACGCAGGCAAGCTGGTCTTCGCGATCAACGCGTGGATGGCGAGCCGCTTCCCGCAGTTCGAACGCACGATCGCGGTCGTGTCGAGCGATATGGTGATTACCGAGAAATGCCCGGCGTTACTGGAGCAGACGGGGCTCGTGGACGGCGTGTCGGTGCTCGATTCGCGGATCTTCGTCTATTACTACCGCACGACGGCCGACGGGCGGCTGATGCTCGGCAAGGGCGGCAACACGTTCTCGTGGCGCAGCCGCATCGCGCCCGTGTTCGACCGGCGCTCGCCGTACGAGGCGCAGCTCACGCAGAGCCTGCGCGCGTTTTTCCCGTCGCTTGCGGGCGTGCCGATCACCGCAAGCTGGAACGGGCCGTCGGACCGCTCGGTGACGGGCTTCCCGTTCTTCGGCCGCCTCGACGACGCGCCGAACGTGTTCTACGGCTTCGGCTATTCGGGCAACGGCGTCGGGCCGACCTACATGGGCGGGCAGATCCTGTCGTCGCTCGTGCTCGGCCACGACAACGCGTGGACGCGCAGCCCGATCGTGCGGGGCCCGCTCGGCCATTTTCCGCCGGAGCCGATTCGCTATGTCGGCGCGCACGTCGTGCGCAATGCGATCCGCCGCAAGGAGCGCGCAGAGGACGAGAGCCGGCAGCCGTCAGCTATCGATACGTGGCTCGCGAAGTTTGCGAGCGCGGCGGGGAAGGCCGACAAGGCGTGACGATGCGTTGATCTGAACGCACAACGAAAAAGGGACGCGGCGACGCGCCCCTTTTCCTGTATGCGGCAGCCCGCGCGGGCATTGCCGGCGCTTACGCGCCGGCCTTCTCCCGCGCCGCCTTGCCCGTCACCGGTAGCCCCTGCTCATGCATGCGGCGCATCCGCGCGAGGCCGTGCGCGACGTGCTCGCGCACGAGCGCGACGGCCTTGTCCTCGTCGCCGGCCGCGAGCGCCTGCACGATCTTGTCGTGCTCGGCCGCCGACACCGCGATCGCATCCTCCTCCGCCTCGATCGCCGCCTGGCGCAGCAGCCCGAGCTGGCGCACGAGCCGGCGGTAGGTATCGGTGAGGTGCGTATTGCCGACGCCGACCACCATCGCGTCGTGGAACTGCACGTTCAGGTCGGTATAACGCGTGACGTCGTGCGCCTTCGCGGCGTCCTTCATCGACTGGATGATGCCCTTCAACACCTTCAACGTATCGGGCGAGCTACGCTTCGCGAGCGCGCGCGCGACCGATTCGTCGAGCATCGCGCGCACTTCGTAGATCTCTTCGGCCTCGCGCAGCGGCACGACACGCACGGTCACGCCGCGGTTCTTCTCGTTGCGCAGCAGCCCAGCCTGTTCGAGCGCGCGGAACGCTTCGCGCACCGGGCCGCGCGACACGTTCAGCTTCGTCGCGATATCGACTTCGTTGAGCTTTTCGCCCGGCGCGTATTCGCCAGACACGATCGCACGCTCGAGCATGTCCTGCACGATCATCGCGAGCGACTGGCTTTGCAGGAGTTCGATGGCGCTGAGCGTGTTCGGGGCAGTCATGGTGGGGCAGGCAACGAGGCTGTGGATGACAAACGAGGACGCCATATCGGCGAATGATCCTTGTATATCCTCGGCCCGGCACATCGTCAACAGTTTTCAGTTTCCAAAACCAATCCTGCGTGCCGCCGCGCAACCGACATGCAACCGGCACGCAGCGGTCGCGCGCTGCGGGGAAACCGCCCCGCTTCGCGCGACCGCCTATCCCGCCGTCAGGCCGTGTGCTTCACCGGCCCCGGGTCGCTGTGACTCGGCCGCCCCGTCTCGACGTGGCCCGCGAAGCGGCGCACGACCTTGTCGTCGCCACCACGCAGCGTCGTCGCGGTGATCGTCAGATCGTACCAGCCGTGGCTCGACGACAGCTCGAAGTGCCCCTCGACGCGCTCGCCCGGCTCCAGCGTGTACGTGCGTGCATGCGCATGGCTGTACGCGTTGTCGACCGTCACGCGGCACGTCGCGCGCCCGCTGTTGCGCAGTTGCAGGTACACGTGGCGGTTGCGCACGTCGTAGCCGATCTTCGCTTCGGGGTTCGCGTGGCGGCCGTCCGCGGCGAGCCGCGTGTTGCCCTGGAACTCGCACAGATAGCCGTTCGGGCCGTACGCGGCCAGATGGTAGTCGCCGCGCGCGGCCGACGTGCTCCACGTATCGACGAAGCGGTCGTGCGCGGATACCGCGTAGCGGCGCGGCGGCGTCGCCGGGTTGCGGCGGTCGTACACGTAGAACGCGGCGCCCGCGTCGCCGGTGTTCGCGAAGTCGAGCGACACGGTGTCGTCATGCGCGCCCACGCGGCTATGTACGAACAACTCGTACGGCAGCGCACGCGCCGGACGCGTGCCGGGCTCCTGCGCCGGCATCGACTGCTGCGCGGGCACCTGGTACGCCTGGCCGGCGGTGGCGATGTGCTGCGGCACCGTGAAGCTCACCGTGCGCGTATCCGGCCGCGCGGAGAAATCGAACGCCGACGTGAGATCGCCGCAGATCGACCGGCGCCACGCGCTGATGTTCGGCTCCTTCACGCCGAAACGCGCTTCGAGGAAACGCAGCACCGACGTATGGTCGAACGTCTCCGAGCAGACCCAGCCGCCCTTCGTCCACGGCGAGATGATGATCAGCGGCACGCGCGGCCCGAGGCCGATCGGCTGGATGCCGCCGGGGTCGGCGCCCGGCACGAGCGGGCTCATCTCGCCCGGGTACTTGTTCAGGTCGAGCAGTTCGTCGCCGAGGGTCGACAGCAGGTTCGACGACACGATGCCCTGCCCGCCCACGCCGCTCGTCACCGGCGGCACCGGCGGCACGACGTGGTCGAACAGCCCGTCGTTCTCGTCGTAGTTCAGGATGAACACCGTCTTCGCCCACACCTCGGGGTTCGACGTCAGCGCCTCGAGCACCATGTTGATGTAGAACGCACCGTCGGTCGGCGACGCCTGCGGGTGCTCGCTGTACTTGTACGGCGACACGATCCACGACACCTGCGGCAGCCGGTTGGCCTGCACGTCGGCCTTCAGCTCGGCGAGCGTGTGGTCCGACGCACCCTTGTCGACCAGCGGGCCGCTCGCGCCTTCCTTCACCTGGAAGCGCTTGAAGAACATCAGCGAGTTGTCGGTGTAGTTGTCGGTCGGGTCGCCCGGGATGCCGGTGCCGCCCTGGTACACCTTCCAGCTGATCTTCGCGTTCTCGAGGCGTTCGGCGTAGGTCGTCCACGTGTAGCCGTTCACGTCGTCGCGCTCGCCGATGCCCGGGCCGTTCGGCGGGTTGCCGTAGATATTCCGCGGGTCGACCGTGCCGGTCCACAGGTAGATGCGGTTCGGCGCCGTGTCGGCGTGCGCGGAGCAGAAGTACGAATCGCAGATCGTGAATGCGTCGGCCAGCGCGTAGTGGTACGTGAGGTCCTGGCGCTTCAGGTAGCCCATCGTCAGCACGTCCTGCTTCTGGTTCACCCACTGGTCCCACTGGCCGTTGTTCCAGGACAGATGGCCGCTGCTCCAGCCGTGGTTGGTGCCCGGCTGGAATTCGGTCGTCTGCTTCGGATCGAGGTAGAACGGCAGCACGTACGGCGCCGACGGATCGAGCCCGCGCGAATGGTAGTGCTTCGTGAACACCGACGCCGGCGGCTGCTGCCACACCGGCGCGCCGTTCGGCAGCAGGTGCGGACGCGGGTCGTCGAAGCCGCGCACGCCGCGCAGCCCGCCGAAGTAATGGTCGAACGAACGGTTTTCCTGCATGAAGATCACGACGTGTTCGACGTCGCGGATCGTGCCGGTGCGATAGGCGGCCGGCATCGCCAGCGCATTGCGGATCGCGGGCGGGAAGCCCGCGTAGGCGGCCATCGCGCCGGCCGACTGCGCGGCGAGGCGCAGGAAATCGCGTCGATTGTTCGAGGACATGAAGACACCCTGTGATCAGTGGGAGTGGGGGACGCCGGGCGAGCGGGGCCGGCGATCTGCGTCGCCGTTATTACCCCGCACCGGCATGTCCCGGCCGTGACCGGTTCCCGCAGGTTTCTTGCGGTCACCCCCAGCTTTTTTTCGAAGTCGCGCACGACGCGCCTTTCATCCGGCTGACACATGCCTGCGCTACGCTGACGCGCGATGAAGAGGGGGGGAGAAGCCGAGTCGTGTTCGATCAGCTGAAGGCGTTCCACGCGACCGTCCGGCAGGGCAGCATCACGCGCGCCGCGCGCCATCTGGGCGTGAGCCAGCCGACGATTGCCGCGCAGATCCGGCAGGTCGAGCAGGTGTACGGCGTCGAGCTGTTCTACCGTAGCGGCCGCAAGCTCGAAGTGACCGAGACGGGCATCGAGCTGCTGCCGCTCGTCGAGAAGATGATCGCGCTCGAGGCGCAGGCCGACATCATGCTGCGCAACGTCGGCGGCCTGTTCGAAGGCCAGCTGCGGATCGGCGCGACGGGCCCGTATTACATCATGGACGCGGTCGGCCGCTTCTCGAACGCCCATCCGTCGATCGCGCTCACGTGCCGGATCGGCAACTCCGAGGAAATCCTGCAGGCGCTGCAGGAGTTCCGCATCGATCTCGCGGTCTCGTCGCAGCGCAACGACGCCGACGGCCTCGAACGCAAGGTGATCTCGACCGATCCGCTCGTGCTCGTCGTGCACCGCCATCATTCGCTCGCGCGGTTCGATTCGATCGACGCGGCGCAGCTCGCCGACGTGCGGCTGCTGATCCGCGAGGAAGGGTCGGTCACGCGCCGCTGCACGGAGACGATCCTCGCGACGGCCGGCATCTCGGTCACCTCGGTCGCCGAGATCGGCAGTCGCGAAGCGATTCGCGAGGCGATCCTGCATGGCGTGGGCGGCAGCCTGTTTCCGCTCGGCGAGGCCGAACGCCATCCGGACCTGCGCGTGATCGCGCTGCGCGGCGTCGACACGACGATCGACGAATACGTGTACTACCTGAAGGCGCGCCGCCAGAGCCCCGCGATCGACGCGTTCCTCGCGTGCATCCTGCCGGGCGGCGGCGAAGCAGCCGACACGTCCGACCAGGGACACCCAGCGCGGCGGGCGAACGCACGCTGACCTGCCGCGCGTTCGCCGGTTCCGCACTTGACTGGCGCTTTTCCCGCGCCTTCCCTCGTTTTTCCTCGTGCCTTCGTTCTGTCGTTGCGCTCACATCACTTCGGCAGCGCCGGAATCATCCATGTCAGCACGTGCTGCTGCAGGAACACCAGCACGCCGAGCAGCAGCGTCAGGATCACGCTGTGCCAGAAGGTGCGTGCGAACACGACGCCCTCCTGCCCTTTCAGGTCCGTCGTCGACACACCCGTCGCGATGTTCTGCGGCGAGATCATCTTGCCCATCACGCCGCCCGACGAGTTGGTCGCGGCCATCAGCACCGGATCGAGGCCGAGCTGCCGCGCGGCCACGACCTGCAGGTTGCCGAACAGCGCGTTGCCCGACGTGTCGCTGCCGGACAGGAACACGGCGATCCAGCCGAGCGACGCGGACACGAGCGGGAACAGCGCGCCCGTCGACGCGACGCCGGTGCCGAGCGTGTAGCTGATGCCCGAGTAGTTCAGCAGATACGCGAGCCCGACGATCATCATCACCGTGACGATCGCGATCCACGTCTGCCGCCATGTCTTCACCACGCATTCGACGAACGCGCCGGGGCCGGTGCGCGTCAGCGCGGCCGTGATGATCGCCGACAGCAGGATCGCGGTGCCCGTGCCGAGCGGCTGGAAATCCCAGATCGCCGCATACGGCTTGTGATACAGCGACACGTACACGGCGTTGTGCAGGCCCGGCCACTTGATCTTCACGTCGCCGATCGCCGCGATGTTCGCGTGCACCCACACGATCACGACCACCGACACGACGAGCCACGGCAACCAGCCGCCGAAGCCCGCGCGCGCGGCGCCGGCGGCGGCCGGTACGCTGCGCGCGAGCGCGTATTGCGGATCGGGCTGCGGCTTCCACAGCTGCAGGAAGCCGATCGTCACGATCAGCGACGAGAGCGACGACAGCACGTCGGTGAGCTGGTAGCCGAGGAAATTCGACGTGACGAACTGCGCGATCGCGAAGCTGCCGCCGGACACGAGCAGCGCCGGCCACAGCTTCGCGATCGAGCGCAGCCCGCCATACGCGCCGACCACGTAGAACGGCAGCAGCAGCGCGAAGAACGGCAACTGGCGGCCGACCATCTGCGCGAGCGTCGCGGGCGGCAGCGACGTGACCGCGCCGAGCACGGTGATCGGCACGCCGAGCGCGCCGAACGCAACGGGCGCCGTGTTGAACAGCAGCGTATAGGTAAGCGCTTCGAGCGCGGGGAAGCCGAGCGCGATCAGCAGCGCACTGGTGATTGCGACCGGCGTGCCGAATCCGGAGATCCCTTCGAGCAGACAGCCGAACGAGAACGCGACGACGAGCAGCACGAGGCGGCGGTCGTCGGGCAGGTTGTCGAGCATCCACTGCCGGAACTGGTCGAAGCGGCCCGACTTCACCGCGATGTTGTACAGCAGCAGCGCGTTGAAGACGATCCACATCACCGGCACGACCGCGAGCGCCATGCCGGCGCCGACCGCGTTGAACGCGAGCCCGGCCGGCATCCCCCACGCGCCGATCGCGACCGCGAGGCCCGCGACGAGCCCCGCGAGCGACGCCTGCCACGCGGGGCGGCGCAGCACGCCGAGCGCGATCAGCGCGACCGCGATCGGGATCACGGCGACGAGAAACGACAGGAGCAGCGAGTTGGCGATGGGCGTCAACGGTTGCGCGAAGACGATGCCGGGCGGTAGGGCGTCGGTGGGATTCATCGTGTCTCCAGAGTCGACCCCGGTTCGCATGTCGACGCGCCGGGTTCGGTACAAGGCGATGTCCTGCAGTCACGGCCGCGATCGGGCGCTTGCGTACGCAACGACGTTGCGCGGCCAACCGATCGGTCGCTTAAAAGAGGTTAGGAGGCGCGACGCGCTTGTACAAGGGGGAGAAGCCCGATGCGGGCGAGCCGATGCGAACCGGCCGCCGTGCGATGGCCGGCAGATGGCGCGCGGCTGTCGCGTTCGACAGGAAACCCGTCGTGACGACTCACCGGCGCCCGCAATGTTGCGCGGCCGGAAAAGGTGACTGCCGGCTACGAGGATGTTTCGTTGGACGTCCGAAGCCTAGACTGGCTGCATCGTTTCCGCCCGCGCCGGTGATGGCGCGGCACCGGAACCTCACGGAGCCAACACGATGAATACGATGAAACACGCGGCATGTGCATGCGTGCTGATCGGCGCGGCGTTCGCCGCTCACGCGCAAGCCGCGTCGACGCTCACACGCGCGCAGGTCCGCCACGAACTCGTGGAACTGGAGGCCGCCGGCTACCGGACGAGCCTCGCAAGCAGTCCCGACTTTCCGCAGAACATGCAGGCGGTCATGCGGCGTGCCGCGCGGGCCCGCAGTGAGGGCGACGCGGCCGGTTACGGCAGCGACGGCCGGGCCAACACGGCATCGGGCAAGCCGGCGCTGCCGCACGCGGCCGATCGCGGCACGTACGCCCATCACTGATCACTGACGAAACCGGATCGCGATCGCATCGCGGCGCGGCGCACGCTGCGCCGGCCGCCTGCGCGATGCGTCACACGCTGAAGCGGTTCAGCGTATAGGCGCGATAGGCGGCGACGAACGCGTCGAACGATCCGGCCTCCTTCGCTTCGAGCTCGGCCTGCTCGGCCAGCGACTTCGCGGCTAGCGTCTGCTCGGTGCGCAGCGTCTCGGCCGACGGCGGATGCGCGCGGAAATGCGCGGCATGCGCTTCGCTCTGCGCGAGCCCAAAGGCGAGGAACGACTGGCCGTTCTCACGCATCGTGCGCAGCACGCGCGCGGACGGCGTGCGCTCCGGATCGGCGAGCTTCTCGCGCTGGGCGACAATCGCACGCGCATGCTCGTCGCCGCCGCGGATTTCGTCGAGCCGGCGACCGACGATCTCGATATCGCCCATCAGCTCGTCGGCCCACTGCTGCAACGTGACCGGCTGGCCGTCGCGCGTCAGCGTGAGCCCCGGCTTGCGGCCGTCCAGCGTCACGCTGCCGAAGTTCGCGTTCGCTTCCTTGTACGCGTCGCAGTCGAGCGGCGCGCTTTCGTCGAGCGCGCAGGCGAGCAGGAACGCGTCGATGAAGCGCGCGGTCTCCAGCGCGATGCCGGTCGGCTCGAACGGATCGATGTCGAGGCACCGCACTTCGATGTACTGCACGCCGCGCGACGCGAGCGCATGCAGCGGCCGCTCTCCCGAATACGTGACACGCTTCGGCCGGATCGTCGAGTAAAACTCGTTCTCGATCTGCAGCACGTTCGTGTTGATCTGGATCCACTCGCCGTCGCGATGCGTGCCGATCGCCTCGTACGCCGGATACGGCTCGCTGACGGCCTTCGACAGCGCGTCGAGATAGCCGGGCAGCGTGTTGTAGTCGACGTGCAGCGCGGCCTGGGCCGTCGTATTCGAGTAGCCGAGATCGCTCATCCGCAGGCTGGTCGCATACGGCCGGTACAGCGTATCGGCGTCGAACGTGTCGAGCTTGTGCGGCTTGCCGCGCAGGAACTTCGTGTCGAGCACGGGCGACGCGCCGAACAGGTACATCAGCAGCCAGCTGCGGCGGCGGAAGTTGCGGATCTGCGCGAGATAGCGTTCCGACTGGTAATCGACGAGCGTCGCCGTCGACTCTTCGTCCGCATGCAGGCGCCGCCACACTTCCTCGTGCAGCGAGTAGTTGTAGTGGATGCCGGCGATGCACTGCATCGTGCGGCCATAGCGGTACGCGAGGCCGCGCCGGTACACCGTCTTCAGGCGGCCGATGTTCGACGTGCCGTAGTTGGCGATCGGAATCTGGTCGTCGGCCGGCAGCAGGCCCGGCATCGAGTCGTTCCACAGGATCTCGTCGCCGAGCGACGCATACACGTAGCGATGCAGATCGTCGAGGCGCTCGAGCGTGAGCGCGGCGTCGCGCTCCGCGGGCGTGATCAGTTCGATCAGCGCTTCGGAATAGTCGGTCGTCAGCGCCGGATGCGTGAGCGCCGAACCGAGCGCGCGCGGATGCGGCGTGAACGCGATCATCCCGTCGCGCGTCACGCGCAGGCTTTCCTTTTCGATGCCGCGCAGGCCGTCGGGCAGATGCTGCCGCGTCGGGCCCGAGCTCAGCGCGTCGAGGCGTTTCAGCAGCAGTTCGGACTGGCGGTGAGTCATGGTGTTCGACATGGAGACGCAAGTGCGTGACGGCCGCGCGCAGAACGCCGCGCGCGGCCGGCTGGATTGTTGGTCGCTTCGTTGGTAGCGGGCACTTTAACATCTCGCCGAAAGCCGCGCTTGAGGTGGCCGCGGGCACGGCGCGCGGGCCGGAGCGGGGCCTTCGGGCGGGCCGGGCGCGGCAGTCCTGGCCCGTGTCACCGATTCCGGGCGAGGCCGATCGGCACGCCAGTCGGCGGAATTCGTCGGAGGAAAGGTGAACGATGAACAGGTGGCGGCAGGTGCGCCCGTGCCGCTGAATGGATCGCGAAACGACGCGTACGCTGGCATCCCACGCGCGACATCCGGCCGGCGCCGGATGCGTGAAATCCCTGTGACGATCCGCGTGACACCGGCGCTTGCCGCATGCCGGCACCGCTGGCGCAACGGGTTGCAGCACAGCCTTCTCGCGGTCGCACGCGGCCGCGGGCTGCCGCGCTTACCCGCCGCGCGCGCCGCCCGCCCGGTCGGCCACTTCGTTCCACAGATGCAGCGCCGCATACGCGCGCCACGGCCGCCAGCCTTCGGTGCGGCGCTGCTGGCTGGCGAGCCGGTCGAGCGCCGGGTCGCGCGCGGCGATCGACTGCATCAGCACGAGATCGGAGGCCGGCCATGCGTCCGGGTCGCGCCATGCGCGCATCGCGATGTATTCGACGGTCCACGGGCCGATGCCGGGCAGATCGAGCCACGCACTGCGCAGCGTCGCGAGATCGGCATGCGCGCGATCGACCGGCACGTCGCCGGCCGCCACCGCGCGCGCCACGCCGGTCAGCGCCGCCACGCGCTTGCCGGGCATCCCGATCTTGTCGAGATCGCACGCGGCCAGCGCGTCGGGCGTCGGGAAACGCCACGCGGGCGCGCCGTCGTCGTCATGAATCACGCGTTCGCCGGCCCGTTCGACGAGCCGGCCGACGATCGTCGTCGCGGCCTTCACGCTCACCTGCTGGCCGACGATCGCGCGCACGGCCAGCTCGAACCCCGACCACGCGCCCGGCACGCGCAGCCCCGGCGCGGCCTCGACGAGCGGCGCGAACCACGGATCGCGCGCAAGCCCGCCGCCGATCGCAACCGGATCGGCGCCGAGGTCGAACATCGTCGCGACGCGCGCGGCGAACGCATCGTCGACGTGACGCGCGACCGCCCCTTCGACGGTCGCGATCAGGCAATGCTTGCGCGGATGTTTCGTGACGGTGAGCCGCCCGGCCTCGCCGTGCAGATCGACGATGCGGCGATACACGCCGTCGGCGACCTGCTCGACACCCGGGATCGCGCGCCCACTGAAGAAGCGCAGCACGCGCGCCCAGTCGTACGGCGCCTTGTAGCGTAGTTCCATCTGCGCGGACGGCGGCACCAGGCCGCCGTTCGCGAGGGACGTAATCGTTATCGTGTCGATGCTCAAACCGCACTGCCCTCCGTCTCGGTTTCGGCTTCATCGTTGTGAACATGACGCGCCTCGGCCGCGAGCAGCGTCGCCTTGCGGCGCACGCCCCAGCGATAGCCGGCGAGCGCGCCGCCCTTCTGTACGACGCGGTGGCACGGAATCGCGAGCGCAACCGGATTCGACGCACACGCGGACGCGACCGCCCGCACCGCGCGCGGCGAGCCGAGCGCCTCGGCGATCTCCGAATAGCTGCGCGTTTCGCCGTACGGGATATGCGTCAGCGCTTCCCATACGCGCTGCTGGAACGCGGTCGGCGCGATGTCGAGCGGCAGGTCGAAGGCGTGCCGCGTGCCGTCGAGATACGCGCGGATCTGCGCGACGAACGGCGCGAGCCGCGCGGACGATTCGACCAGTTCGGCGCGTGCGAACGTGTCCTTCAGTTCGGCGACGAGCGATGCGGCGGCGTCGCCGAACGCGATCCGGCAGATGCCCTGTTCGGTGGCGGCGACGAGCACCGTGCCGAGCGACGTCGACGCGGTCGCATAGTCGATCCGCAGGCCGGCGCCCTGGCGACGGAATGCGGACGGCGCCATCCCCAACTCGCGCGGCACCGACGCATAGAGCCGCGACGGCGAGTTGAAACCCGCGTCGACGGCCGCCTGCGTGACCGGTTGCCCGCTTTGCAGCGCCTGCCGCAGCGCGGCGCCGCGCTGCGCGGCCTGGTACTGCCGCGGCGACACGCCGACCACGCGCTTGAAGAGCCGCTGCAGATGGAACGGGCTCACGTGCACGGCCTCGCTCAGCTGCTGCAGCGTGAGCCGCTCGGCGTGCGCGTCGAGCACCGCGCATGCACGATTGACGATTTCCAGCTCGCGCGGCAGCCCTTCCGGCTGGCAACGCTTGCAGGGCCGGAAGCCGGCCGCGCGCGCGGCCGCCGGATCGGCGAAAAAGGACACGTTCTCGCGACGCGGCTGCCGCGACGCGCAGGTCGGGCGGCAGAACACGCCGGTCGTGCTGACGGCATAGAAGAACGCGCCGTCCGCATGCGGATCGCGCGCGGTCACGGCGCCCCAGCGGGCATCGTCGGTCGGATAGGCGGTTTTCATCTGAACCTCGCACTCTCTAGTGTAGATGGTGCCTACTCTAGCCATCGGCACATGCCGTCGCGCCCTGAATCTTGCTCTGTGATTCGGGCCGGCGAATCGGGGCCGCATCCATGAAAACCCATCCGACGAAACGCGCGCGGCCGCTGCTCCGGCGCCGTTTTCGTCATCGTCCCGTCACCATTTTGCTGCAGTGCGGCTGCGACAAACCGTCGTCCTGACGTTTTTTTGCAATCGGAATATTGCGTCGCACCATCGCCGTGTGTATAGTTGGAACTGTCTCCTCCATGTCTCCTCCTGATATGGATTAAGCCCGTTCCGCTCTGCGTGAACGGGCTTTTTTTCGTCCGTCGATTGTGCCGTGTTCCGGCCGGCATCGCAGGTGCGATGCGTCTACACTCGATGCTCGTCGACTGCGAAGGAGTCCCGCCCATGAAGCCCACCATCCGCGGCATCGATCACATCGTGCTGCGCGTGACCGACATGGCGGCAATGACGCGCTTTTACTGCGATGCCGTCGGTTGCCATGTGGAGAAGGAACAGCCCGATCTGGGCCTCGTGCAACTGCGCGCCGGCGATGCGCTGATCGACCTGCTGACGGTCGGCGGCCCGATCGACCGTCCCGACAGCGGCCCGCCCGGCACCGGGCGCAACCTCGACCACCTGTGCCTGCGCGTCGAGCCGTTCGATCCCGACGCACTGATCGCCCATTTCGCCGCGCATGGCGCACGGCCCGGCGCGCCGGCCGAACGCTACGGCGCCGGCGGCTACGGGCCGTCGATCTACCTGTTCGATCCCGAAGGGAACATGGTCGAATTCAAGGGGCCGCCGGCCGCGCTCGGCTGAACGCGGCCGGCGCGCGGGCCGTCACGCGTCGGCGCGCGCCTTCAGCACCGTCCACTCGACGGCGACCGGATCGTGGTCGGCGCTCGAGATCCACGCGGTGCCATCCTGCACCGTGCACTGCAGGCGCATCGAGCGCTCGGCGAGCCGCCCGAGCGCGGCCGCGACGCCGTCGGCGAGCGACAGCACCTGCACGTTGCGCAGCCGTTCGACCTTGCTGCGCACGCCCTGCCACCAGATATCCGACGTCTTGCCGCCGTACGCGATCACCGTGACCTGCCCGGCGCGGCCGGCCGCCTTCGAGATGCGGCGTTCGTCCGGCTGGCCGGCCTCGATCCACACGTCGATCGCGCCGGTCAGGTCCTTCTGCCACAGGTCGGGCTCGTCGACGTCCGACAGCCCCTTGCAGAATTCGAGCCGCTCGTGCGCGAACAGCGCGAACGCGACGATGCGCACCATCATCCGGTCGTCGGTTTCCGACGGATGGCGCGCCACCGTCAGCGCGTGATCGGCGTAGTAATGCCGATCCATGTCGGCGATTTGCAGTTCGGCTTTGTAGATCGTGGATTTCAGCGCCATGCGGATGCGGCCCGGGCGGGCATTCGGTTCGGTCGGGCCGTGATGATACCGAATGCGCGC
>Ga0209370_1001725_pt1 | contig 18201 bp, 17 predicted proteins | sample AgamicAtPrz_FD_187164 | JGI IMG/M metagenome (GOLD analysis project Ga0209370, IMG submission 187164) | Agave microbial communities from Guanajuato, Mexico - At.P.rz (SPAdes) (version 2) | ecosystem: Host-associated > Plants > Phyllosphere > Phylloplane/Leaf | place: Guanajuato, Mexico... | reverse complement strand
TTGCAGCGTGCTGCTGTACCGGGCGCGCACGCGCCTGCGAACCTGCCTGAGCGAAAAAGGACTGACGACCGAAGATGCTGCCGGGGAAATGTACTGACGTGACACGACTGCTGTCGGATGCGCTCGACCGGCATCTGACGCTGCACGAGCGCCTGCAGGTGCGCGTGCATCTGCCGACCTGTAGCGGATGCCGCGCGTATCGCGGACAGATCGCGCTGTTGCGAACGGCCGCGAAAGCGGCGGCGGGGCGGGAGCCGGACGAGGATGATCGGTCGTCCGGTGGCGGCTAGGCGCCGCGGTGTGTCGACGTGTCGTTCCGCCGGCCGCTAGCGCGTGCGGCCTGGCGGTCGCGTCGGCCTGGATTGCCGTTACGTGTGCCGGGCCGGACTCGGTCGCGTTGATGCAATAAGAAAAATACGCCGAGCAAGAATTATTCGAACAACCCCTTCACCGACTCAGGCGGGCGACCGATGGCCGCCTTGCCGCGATACACGACGACGGGGCGTTGCAGCAGAACCGGATGAGCGGCGATCGCCGCGTAGGCTTCAGCGTCGGTCAGATCCGCGCGGGCCAGGTTCAACGTCTTGTACGGCTCCTCGCCGTCGCGCAGCATGTCGCGGACCGGACGGCCGAGCTGCCGATGCAGCGTTTCCACTTCCTCGACTGTCGGCGGCGTCTTCAGGTACTCGACGACGTTCAGCGGCGCGCCAGCGGTATTCAGCGACTCGACCAATGCGAGCGTCTCGCGGGACTTCGAGCATCGGGGGTTATGGTAGATCGTGATCATCATTCAAGCCTGGATGGTGGAGCCCAGTATTGTAGCCAGTCTGCATTGACGGGCCCTATGGGGTGGATCAACCGAGATCGGGTGGTTTTCCTTTCGATAGGTCGCTGAGGCAGGGCTCGGCTTAGCGATGCGCCGTGATCGGAAGAGGGGGTGTCTGGTGTCTGGGGAGGCGCTTCAAAGAGCGGTTGTGTTTATGCGCATAAAGTCCCGGCAACCGCTTCGCAGGACCATGAACCGCGGTTAGCCCACCCAATGCCTCGTGTGGGCTGTCTCGGGTGGCGGAACGGATACGTGATTGCGGGACACGTCGGGCAGGTTTATGCGCATAAAGCCTGCGATGGTCGAGCGAGGTGCGGTACGCCGCTGGGCGTGGACGTATGCCGAGACACGACGGCACCGGACGATGGCTGTATCGATAGGCCATCCAGCACGACATCATTGCGTGCCTGACGCAGGCGAAGTCCCCACCGGCCCCTCAGCGCGGGCCATCCTTGCGCGTGATTTATGCGCATAAACGCGGCGGGCCGAGACGGCGTCGCCTCTCGATGACGCGCATCCAGTTCGGGCTCGCAGACCACTCATCTCGCTCGCGAATGCACGGCGGGCTCCCAACGAGGTTGATCGCCGCGCCCTCCGCAGAGTTTATGCGCACAAACTCCGCGGCTCGCAGGCAACGCGGCCCGTCCAGCGAAAGGGCGGCGTACCGAGACATCTCCGCGACGAACAGCTCTCCAACGATGTAGCCCGTGAAGACGTAGCCATCGAGACCGCATCGACCGCTCGGCATCAGTCTCGCCATCTCCACCACACCGCTAAAACGCGCCCCCCATCTCCGCCACCTCGTTTATGCGCATAAACCGATAGTCCAAATGGCCAAAGCGTAGTTGGCGAACGACAATTTCATTGAAATTCAAATATCGTCCTGTAGAATTCCAACGACCAAAACAGGAGTGAAAATTGGCCGCGGAAATCATTGCAGTCACTCAACAAAAAGGTGGTGTCGGCAAAAGCACGATTGCCATGCATCTCGGCGCCGCGTTCCATGAAAAAGGGAAGCGCGTCCTCGTCATCGACGCAGACCGTCAAAACACGCTCGTTCACTGGTCGAGCGCATCCGGCGACAGCGACAACGGCATCCCGTTTCCGGTCGTCAATCTTGCCGAAGCCGACGGCCAGATCCATCGCGAGATCAAGAAGTTCATCAACGACTACGACATCATCGTCGTGGACTGCCCGCCGTCGATCACCGAAAAAGTCTCCGGTGTCGTTCTGCTGGCCGCTTCGATTGCCGTGATCCCGACATCGTCGTCGCCGGCCGATTACTGGTCGAGCGTCGGGCTGGTCAAACTGATCCAGCAGGCGCAGGTGATGAACGAAGACCTCCGCGCGGTCTTCCTGCTGAACAAGACCGAAGAGAAGCGCATGCTGACCCGCGAGCTCAAGCGCGCACTGGAGGAACTCGGCTTCCCGCTGCTGAAGACGCAGATCCCGACTCGGGAAGCGTACAAGCAGGCGATGGCGCTCGGTCAGACCGTGCTGCAAATGAACGATCGCGGCGGCAAGCTCGCCGCCGCCGAAATTCGCACATGTGCCGACGAAATCGTCGCCATGCTGCCCTGACTTTATGCGCATAAAGGAATCACATGAAACCCTCCCAATTTGCCAAAGGATTCCAAGCGCGCCTGGATATCACGACGAGCGAGAAGCGCACGGCGCTTGATCGGCTCAATGCGATCGACGGCATCGTCAAGTCCGAAACGCCTACCCCGACGCCGACCAAATCCGCGAAGAAGGACATCACTCCGCCGCCGGCTCCGGAATTCACGATCGATCCGTCGATCGACGAATCGCAGCAATATCGCGCGTGGCGCCTCGAGAATCGCTATGCGCCCGGGCAGGTGATCGAGTTGCCGCTGAAGGCGATCAAGCACAGCCCGTTCAACCCGCGGCACTTCTATCTGAAATCGTCGATTGCCGAACTCGCGGTCAACCTCGCGAAGCAGGGGCAGCAGCAGGCCATCCACGTGATTCCGGATTACGACAATCCGGGCACGTATTTCGTCAGCGATGGTGGCCGCCGCGTGCGGGCGCTGAAGGAAGCGAACAAGGAGTCGGTCAAGGCGATCGTGATCGACGTGCCGATCGGCATCCAGAGCTACAAGCTCGGCTACGACCTCAACGTTCAGCGCGATTCGCAGACGGTCTTCGATAACGCCGTCGTGTGGCGCCGCTTCCTCGACGACAAGCATTTCCAGAGTCAGAAAGAACTCTCCGAGCATCTCGGCCTCGACGAGTCGACGGTGGCCGTCGCGTTGTCGATCGGCAAGCTGCCGGAAGCGATCATGCAGGAAATGGTCGCACGCCCCGATCGCTTCGGGTCGAACATGGCGTATCAGGTCGGCCGCTATCACAACGCGCGCGGCACCGAGGCGACGCTGCGGCTGATCAACAAGATCGTGTCGGACGATCTCAGCACGCGCCAGGTGTCGGACATCGTCAAGGGCCGCGTCGCGGCGCAAGAGACGCCGAAGGCTGCGGGCCGTCAGCGCTATGCGCAGCGTCTCGAGATCAAGCTCGGCGGCAAGTCGGTCGGCGACCTGAAGTCGTATGGCGAAGACCGCATCGAACTGCGCCTGCGCGGCCTCCCGAAGGACAAGCGCGACGCGATCCTCGAGCAGCTCGAGCGGATGCTGTTGTCGGAGTGAGGGAAGCGGCCGGCAGGGCCTGGTGAGAACGCCGGCTCCACCTGACCAGGGGTGGGGACCGGCGGCGGCCCGTCAGCGGGCCTGAGCGGGCCTCAAGCGGCCCGCGACTGGTTCAGCGTGAACGACAGCAGGTCGCCGTCCGTCGGCTCGCCCCAGGTCTTCTGGGCCAGCCAGTCGAAAAAGGCCGTCTCGGCCAGCTTGGAATCGAGGCCGCGCTTGCGCCAGTCGTCGCGCAGATGTGAGCCCATCGTCGGCAACGCCTCCGACTCGAACGACTCGCGCGCGACTTCGCGCTCCGCATCGCCCTGCTCTTCGTACAGCACCTTCGCTTCCTTGCGGCGGAACGCTGAGAACTCGCTCAGCAGGCGCGCCTTCAGATCGTCCGGCTGCGCAACGGCGACCTTCGCGGACGGCGTGCCGGCCGGCAGCGCGTCGACCGACTCGACCGGCGGCGCATACCCCTTCTTCAGCGCATCCTTGAACAGCGCCGGCGCGCTACGCACCGGCGGCAGCGTCGTGCTGCGCATCCGCTGTTCGGTCATCTGCAGTGCGGCGCGAATCCGGTTTTCCTCGCTGTCCGCATAGAGCGTCTGCGCTTCCTTCAGCGGGATCCCGAGCTTCACCATCCGGTCGACCAGCGTGCTGTCGAACACGTTCGGGTGTTCGTCGAGCGCGAGCATCGGCTGCTTGCGCTCGGTCACACGGAACTGGATCTCGGCCACTCGGCGCCCTTCGCGGTGCTCGATCAGCTCGACGAAGATGTTGGTGACCGCGTTGACTTCCGCGATCGCGGGACGCAGGTAGTCGCGCTTGAAGTACTTGTACTCGCGCTTCGCTTCGTCGCCGGCTTCCGTGTCGGGCGTACCCGACAGAATCGGCCGCCACCATTCCCACGGCTCGCGCATCGTCAGGTGGCTCGGGTTCGTCAGGTAGCGCACGCAGATCTCGTACAGCGCGAGACCGGCGCTGCTGCGCAGCTGGCTCTGGAACTGCAGACTCAGGCGCGCATACTGGACCGGGTCGAGCAGCTTCTTCTTGATCTTCGGCGCGAACGAGAATTCGACCCACACACGGCGGGTGGTCGGATCCTCGAGAATTTCCGCATCGGCGATCAGCGTGGAGATCCCCCACTTGCGGCCCGGCTTCTGGCTTGATGTGCCCGTGCTCCATTCGACCTGCACCGACACCATGCGGCGCAGGTGTTCCTTCACCAAGGCGGTGTCGTTCGAATCGAACGCGGAGTTGGCGACGATATCCGACAGCAGCGCGCGATACGTGTCGCCCGAGTCGTCGGCCTGCTGCGCGACGGCCAGCAGGACATTGAACAGCTTGCGAGTGAGGAGCGTGATCTTGCCGCTCTTCGGCTGAATGGCGATCGCCTCGACGGCCTTTCGCAATTCGGCTGAACTGGCACTCACCACATCCACATCGGTTTTCTTGGCGCGCTTCGTCGTGGCCATACGTCGGGTCGGAGGAGAAGTTTCCGGAAGGATAGCGCCTGCGGTGATGTGCGTCCAGAACGACATGCTCACCATAGCCGGTGAAGCGCGTCGGCCAAACGGCACTCACCCGAACCGCTCCCGAAAACGCTCACCGGTCCGCCGGTGCGGCGTTCCGGACTCTTCCAGACGTGCCGCGGCATGCGCCGATTCACAGAATTTCACCTGTGCACGACACGTGCGAAATGGGCTCCCGTATCGGCTCACCTTTCGATTTGTCGTAATTTTGCGACTGCGCAACCGTGAGTTCGACACAGGGTCGCGATTGCACCTCACCGCCCTCCCCGACCGCCACTCACCGGCCTGTATGCATGTACAGGCGCGGCTTGCCGGCAGTTCGGTTCGGCTGCGATACGTGGAAAACCGCCGTCGATACGGGCACGCGCAGCCCGATCAGCGGGCGTGTGGCGAGCCCGGGCGCGCATTGTACAGCGCGCGAATCGTGTCCGGTCCCGAAAATGCTCACCTCAGGCACAGCATGTCGATTCATCTGGATGCCCACGAACCCCCGACACACGTGGGATGGCCTGCCCATGACTCCCGAAAACGCTCACCTTACCGAAAAAATGCGGCACAGCAGCGGGTACGGAAATGGCTCCCGAAAAACCTCACCGTAACCGGCGCGGTATCAAAAATCCCAATCTCTTCCGATACTTATGCACAGAAGGCATTTGGCTGTGCATCGCCAGGCCCTCCCGAAAAGCCTCACCTTTCGACGGGAATCCTTCATACGACAACCGTATGCCGGCCCCCGAAAAATCTCACCTGTGCCAAAACGTGGCACAGCAAAAACGAGATTTCTTCCAGTCCTGGCGGGCTTTTCGGCGAATCCGGCCGGTCACAGGCCCCGAAAAACCTCACCTTTGACCATTTTTTCAGCAAATTCAGCTCCCGGAAAGCCTCACCTGTGGACCAAGTCATGGCCTGTGATCCATGCCCCGAAAAAGCTCACCTTACGGAGATCGAGGCAGGAAAACCCGGATTTCCCTCCCGAAAAACCTCACCTTTGGGGCATCACAGGCGCCGGAAAGCACTTTTGCTGTGCAAAATGGCGTTCGCTCCCGGAAATCCTCACAGCAAATGCCCGTGGCGTCCCGTGAAACCTCACCTTTCGCGAAATCTGCCCAAAAGATGGGCAGAATCGGGGCGCGAAGCAGGTCCTGCAAATCCTCACCCATGTCTGCACAGGCAGAAAACTGTGCAGTCAGGCACGGCGCGGGTTCCGTGGCTGTGCGGCCCCGAAAACCCTCACCTGTGGGAAAACTCGCGTTTTACTGTGATCCCGAATCCGCTCACGACCCTTCCTGCAACGGCTCACGCAGCTCCCTGAACCCCATCACGTCAGCTCCCGCAGAAGATCACCTTGGCTCCCGTAAAACTTCACCTTGTCGGCCGGAAAGCCTTGCTCCATAAGGCTGTGCCGTGGCGTTAACGTTTTTAACTAAGGGTTCAAGGGTGTTTACTTCTAATACTCTCAAGACATCGGCTGACGAGTTTTCCACAGACACACCAACCCCTGAACACCCACAGGCAATCGGATCCGTCGTCATGTGAAACAAATGCCCAAATTCGGGGTTCGCTGGAAATCGCTTGCCGTACAATGACTTGGCTGACTTTCTTCGCTTTGTTTCACGGAATTCCCGGTCACCTTCAGCAGGATGGGCTCACAGATCCGATTTCTGTGCAAAGCGACGTAAATTCACAACGGACCCTCCGGAAAGGTATCAATAGGTACGTATTTCGTTATGATTGCCACAATTCATTGTCTGTGAGTGTGGCCATGACCCTGGACGAAATGCGTCAAGACATTCGGGAAGAACTGGAATCGCTGCGCGCAAGCGGTGCGCGACGCCAGGAATTGTCGCTGCATGCGTGCAAGCGCTTGTTCTTCGATCTCGGCATCCGGCCGTCGGCCGCCAACGTCCGCGATCTCACCCAGACCGGCAGCGCCAGCGACATCCCGAAAGACATCGACCATTTCTGGGAACGCATCCGTTCCGCTTCCAAGATCCGGCTCGACGGCGCGGCGATCCCGAAAGCCGTCGAGGAAAAGGCCGGCGCATTGCTCGGCGCACTCTATGAAGAGGCATTGAAAGCCGCGCGCGACAGCCTCGACGGGGACCGCGAGCAGGTTCGCGCCGACATGGCCGACGCCGAGCAGCGGTTGCGCGACGCAACCGTCCGCCAGGAAACGCTTGAGGGGGCGCTCGCGCGCGGCGAAGCGAGAAACGAGCAGTTGCAGGCGCGAGTGACCGAACTCGAGGTTCAGCTCGCGTCGCAGACCACCCACGGTTCGGCAAGCGAGGCAACATTGCTCACCACAGTCGCCCGACTGGAAAAGGAACTGGCCGCGGCTGCGGGCCGGATCGATGCCGAACAGGCGCAGAACGCCGCGCTGCGCGATCGCATCGATGCGCTGCAAGCCGAATTGCAGCAGCGCACCGAGCATTACGCGCAGCAAATCAAGGATGCGGTGGCCGAAGCCGAACGCCGCGTCAAGCCGATGCTGGTCGAACTGGATTCGTTGCGCAGCATGGCGTCGACCTACCAGAGCGGGTTGCGCGACGTCCAGCGCAAGGAATTCGATTTCCTGCAGCAGTTGAGTTCGGCCAAGGCGCGCGCCGACCGGCTCGAAGAACAGTTGCGTGCCCAGAGCGACGAACTGGAGCGCGCCACGCGCGACGTGAGTTCGTTGCGCGCGAACCGCGGAATGAATCCGGAAATCGCCGCGCTGATCCGGCGCCTGGCCGAGGCGGGACAACTCGATGCCAACGCGTATGCCGCGATCGGCACCTCGCTGGATCACGATATTCCGGCGCCGGCCCGGTGCCCGCATTGCGACGGCGAACCGGAACTGTCACATGGCGATGAGGGGTTTGAAGTCGCGTGCCCCGAGTGCGAGCACGCGTCGGGCGCATGGCCGTCCCGTTTCGAAGCCGTCGCGCGTTTTGCGCAGACCTGACCCGAAAGCTGGCGGCGCCGCACAGGTGAGAGGATCCGGGAGGCGTGAGGTGAGGTTTTTCGGGAGCTGTGAAACGGTGAGGCTACGCCACGCAAGGCTGCTCACGGATCGTTTCGCGTGAGCAGCCGTTTCGCGATCAGTGAGTTTCGTCGCGGTCGAGCGCGTCACCGTCACCGTCACCGTCACCGTTGCCGTCGGCCAGCCCGTCGCGCCAGTTTCTCCATGCGCGATGCAGGCGATTCGACGAGATCGGCCGCATGAAGCCCAGCCATTTGCCGACGCGCTCGGGCGGCACGTCGTGCTCGAACAGTTCGGCCGCGTAGGTATTGCGCAATGTTTGCGGGCTTGCGCGTGCGGTACGTGACGACGTGAGCCCGGCCGATTCGACGATCGCGTCGATCGCGCGCAGCATCGTCGCCTTGTGCATCGGCCGCCCGGCATGCGATGCGGGGAAGACGAGCGCTCCCGGGATCTCCTGGCGTTTGCGTTCGGTGAGCCAGGCTTCGAGCAAGGCGATCGCGAACGAGGCCAGATGGGTTTCGCGCGAGTAATCCGGATGCGTCGACTCGATCCGCAGCGACGTATTGCTCGTATTGATGCAACTAATCGTAAGTGCGCGTGCTTCGCCGGTCTTGATGCCGGCGCCGAGAAACACGGCGACGAGCGCGCGGTCGCGACGCTCCTTCCAGTACGCGGAACCCGATACGCCGATCGGCGAAAACAGATACGCGAGCAACGTCGCACGCTCCGCCGGCGTGAGGAAACCGGTCGGTTCGTTGTCGCGCGCCTTGCGCCAGTTTGCTTCGCCATCCTGAGCAATGAAGCGGGCTGGATTGGTCGACGCGTACTCGGTGCGGCGGACATGATCGAGCACACGCTCGATCAGCCGAAGATAGCGCATTCGCTGGGTTTTCTTGATCGGCAACTCGCCGACGAAGTTCGCGATGGTCGGGGTATCGACCGTCGCCAGGTTCTTTTGATGTGCACGCATCCACGCGAGAAACGCACCCCATTGCGCGCGATAGACGTCGGCCGACGAGCGGCGATAGTCCTGCATCGCCAGCCAAGCGTCGAACGCGGCTTCGGGCGAGACGACCCAGTCGGATGCATCGCGGTCGAACAGATCCTTTTCTTCCGGCGAGGCGGTGGTGTCGGGAGAGGCGGGAAGGGACATGGTATTAATTCCGTTAGTTGCGTATATGGTAGCCCTTTTCCGCAACGTATCGGGCAGCAAACGGGTGAACCGGCCGCCATGCGCGGCGGCCGGGGCCGGGCCATCAGTCGCCCCACGCCTTGGACTGGCGGTGAGCGCGGGCGGGACGCGCGGTGTCGTGCGCCTTTGCCGCGGCTTCGTACGCGAGAACGGCGAATGAAAAGACCGCCGGCAGCGCATTCGAGCGCCCGAAGTCGATCGGATCGTCCGTTTCGGGAAACGTCATGTCCGACGGCCGTTCGAACAGTTGACGCATGCCGGCGTCGTGCCGGCTGGCAAAGCCGAGATCGGCAAGCGCTTCGGCTTCGATCGCATGCAGCAGACGCCACGTCAGCGGCACGCGCTGACGGATGTAGCGCCCGGCGATATGGCGAACGATCAATTCGAGGTCGTGCGCGGCAGCCTTGAAGCTGAGCGCGGCCAAATCTTGTTCTTCTGTCATTGCAGGCTCCTGTCGACCGAAGCGGGCGCCTCGGTGCGCCGGCTCCGGCCCATGCATGGCGGAATGTCCGTATACTGTACAAACATACAGTATTTTCCGCAACTGGCCTGCGACTGACCTTTTGGCCAGCTATACGCGCCGTCAGCGATGTATCACGATCAGCAATGCCCGCGCTTCGGCCTTGCCGGGATTGCGGATCGCATGCGGCTCGTCGGCCGGGTAGCGCGCGGTGTCGCCCGCCTTCAGGCGTCGGCTGGCCGCAGCGGCCTCGATTTCCATCGCGCCCTGCAGCACGGTGAGGTGCTCGCGCGTGCCCGGTTCGTGCGCGTTCGATACCAGTGCGCCGCCACCCGGCAGCGTCAGCTCGTACCACTCGAACTTGCCGGCGAGGTCGATCGGGCCCCATACGCGCAACTGATACCGGCCGTCGTGGCCGGCGAGCGTCGGAATGTCGTGCGGGCCGTCCACGCGGATCGTCTCGGGCGCCTTCGGCTGCGAGAACAGTTCGTCGAGCGTGATGCCGAGCGCGTTCGTCAGCCGCCACGCGACGGCGATCGTCGGGTTGGCCTTGTCGCGTTCGATCTCGGAGAGCATCGATTTCGATACGCCGGCTGCGCGCGACAGGTCGTCGAGCGTCAGCTTGCGCTCGTTGCGCAGCCGCTGGATCTGTTCGCCGACGCGCGGCGGGGTCGCGGCCGGCGGCTGCGGGGCGGCGTCGGCAGGCGTGCGACGCGAGCCGGAGGAACTTGCCATTTGGATTCCGTTCGCTTAGAGTTGTTCGATATTTCGAATTCTAGTTCGGAATATCGGATAAATGCGGTCAACCGAACGACCGACTATAACAGTAGCAGCCCGTTGCGCCGCCACGAGCCGTGCGCTGCGGAATGCGAAACCCTGTCAGGAGCTTTGCGATGCGTGATGCCTTTCTCGCCCAGGTGCGCGGGACGCTCGACCAGATCCGCGCGGACGGTTTTTACAAGACCGAGCGCGAGATCGCGAGTCCCCAGGCGGCAGCCGTGCGGCTCGCCGGCGGCGCCGGCGTGCTCAATTTCTGCGCGAACAACTATCTGGGCCTGGCGAACGATCCACGCCTGGTCGACGCGGCGAAGGCCGGCCTCGACCAGGATGGCTTCGGCATGGCATCGGTGCGCTTCATCTGCGGCACGCAAACCGTCCACAAGCAACTGGAAAGCGCGCTGGCCGCGTTTCTCGGCACCGAGGACAGCATCCTCTATTCGAGCTGCTTCGACGCGAACGGCGGGCTGTTCGAGACGCTGCTCGACGAGAATGACGCGGTGATCAGCGACGAGCTGAACCACGCGAGCATCATCGACGGCATTCGCCTGTGCAAGGCGAAGCGTTTGCGCTACAAGAACAACGATTTGTCCGACCTCGAGGCGAAGCTGAAGGAAGCCGACGCCGCGGGCGCGCGCCACAAGCTGATCGCGACCGACGGCGTGTTCTCGATGGACGGCATCATCGCCGATCTCAAAGGCATCTGCGATCTCGCCGATCGCTACGGCGCGCTCGTGATGGTCGACGATTCGCACGCCGTTGGCTTCATCGGCACGCATGGCCGCGGCACGCCCGAACACTGCGGCGTCGAAGGCCGCGTCGACATCATCACCGGCACGCTCGGCAAGGCGCTCGGTGGCGCCTCGGGCGGCTATGTCGCCGCGCGTCGCGAGGTGATCGAGCTGCTGCGCCAGCGCTCGCGTCCGTATCTGTTCTCGAACACGCTCACGCCGAGCATCGCCGCGGCGTCGCTGAAGGTGCTGGAGCTGCTCGGCAGCGACGAAGGCGCGAAGCTGCGCGAGCGCGTGCGCGAGAACGGCGCGCGGTTCCGCAAGCAGATGACCGAGGCCGGCTTCACGCTCGTGCCGGGCGCGCATCCGATCATCCCGGTGATGCTCGGCGACGCGCAGCTCGCGACGAACATGGCCGACAAGCTGCTCGGCGAAGGCGTCTACGTGATCGGCTTCTCGTTCCCCGTCGTGCCGCGCGGCCGGGCGCGCATCCGCACGCAGATGAGCGCCGCGCATACGCCCGAACAGATCGATCAGACGGTTGCCGCGTTCGTGCGCGTCGGCAAGTCGCTCGGCATCATCTGACGGAGGCGCGACCATGAAAGCACTGGCAAAGCTCGAACGCGGCCCCGGCCTCACGCTCACGCGCGTGAAGCGTCCCGAAGTCGGCCACAACGACGTGCTGATCAAGATCCGCCGCACGGCGATCTGCGGCACCGATATCCATATCTGGAAGTGGGACGACTGGGCGCAGAAGACGATTCCGGTGCCGATGCACGTCGGCCACGAATACGTCGGCGAGATCGTCGAGATGGGGCAGGAAGTGCGCGGCTTCGCGATCGGCGATCGCGTGTCCGGCGAAGGCCACATCACCTGCGGTTTCTGCCGCAACTGTCGCGCCGGGCGCCGGCATCTGTGCCGCAATACGGTGGGCGTCGGCGTGAACCGCGAAGGCGCGTTCGCCGAGTACCTGGCGATTCCCGCGTTCAACGCGTTCAAGATCCCGCCCGAGATCTCCGACGATCTCGCGTCGATCTTCGATCCGTTCGGCAACGCGACGCACACGGCGCTGTCGTTCAACCTCGTCGGCGAAGACGTGCTGATCACCGGCGCGGGCCCGATCGGCATCATGGCCGTCGCGATCGCGAAGCACGTCGGCGCGCGCAACGTCGTCATCACCGACATCAACGACTATCGGCTGGAGCTCGCGCGCAAAATGGGCGCGACGCGCGCGGTCAACGTCGCACGCGAGTCGCTGCGCGACGTGATGGCCGACCTGCACATGACCGAAGGCTTCGACGTCGGTCTCGAGATGTCCGGCGTGCCGAGCGCGTTCACGAGCCTGCTCGAGGCGATGAACCACGGCGGCAAGGTTGCGCTGCTCGGCATCCCGCCCGCGCAGACGGCGATCGACTGGAACCAGGTGATCTTCAAGGGGCTCGAGATCAAGGGCATCTACGGCCGCGAGATGTTCGAGACCTGGTACAAGATGGTCGCGATGCTGCAGAGCGGCCTCGACCTGTCGCCGATCATCACGCATCGCTTCGCGGCCGACGATTACGAGCAAGGCTTCGCCGCGATGTTGTCCGGCGAAAGCGGCAAGGTGATTCTCGACTGGACGGTCTGAGTCGGATGTCGAGAGAGACGGGGCAGCGCGGCACGTTTGCCGCCTGCCCCGCTTTCATTTGCACACGCACCGCCGCGCGTCGAAACGCGCGATTCAGCGCTTGAGGTGAGATTATTCGGGAGCTGTGTTCGCGCGCCGAATCGTCGCGCGATCCCGCATCGGTGACGTGCAATGGCAGGTTCGCTTCACCTGTCGGCGGCCGCTTCGCTTCTCCCTGTCACGCCATTCGGCACGCGCTCTTCCTCTTCCACGTACTTCTCCGCTTGGCTTGGCGTGCGAGCGTTCGCCCGCCACCGTATGCGATATCGTGCCGAGCCGGAACATCAACCGTGAGCCGCACGCAGTGTTGCGACTCACTGATACACGATGCAAGCGACATCGATCATCAGTCGACTTCGATCGGTGCGCAGACCGCCACTTGATCCGATCACCCTTCGATCCACGCGGGTCGAGCTGAAGGCTCGACACGACGAGCCAGCGTTTCGGGCACGATTCAGCCGTCCCACCGGCAGGGCCACTTCATCCGGGTGTTGACGGCGGAGAACGATCGTTCTACCGTAAACCCATGAACACACCTCTCGACTCCTCCGGCGAACCGGGCGTTCGCGACCGGCTGCTCGACGCGGCCGAAGCGCTGATCTATTCGGGCGGCATCCATGCGACTGGCGTCGATGCGATCGTCAAGCGATCCGGCGCGGCGCGAAAGAGCTTTTATTCGCATTTCGAATCGAAAGAGGCGCTGGTTGTCGCTGCGCTCGAACGTCGCGACGCGCGCTGGATGCGCTGGTTCGTCGACGCCACGCTGGCGCGCGGCAACGCGCCGCGCGCGCAACTGCTCGGCATGTTCGACGTGCTGCGCGACTGGTTCGGGCAGCCCGACTTTCACGGCTGCGCGTTCCTGAATGCGTCGGGCGAGATACCCGACGCCGACGATCCGGTGCGCGTCGTCGCCCGCATGCACAAGGCCCGCCTGCTGGCATTCGTGCGCGAGCGCTTGGACGCCTATGCCGACCAAACCGGCATCGAGCGCCGCGGGCTCGCGCGCCTCGCGCGTCAGTGGCTCGTGCTGATCGACGGCGCGATCGGCGTGGCGCTCGTCAGTGGCGATGCAAACGCCGCGCGCGATGCGCGTGCGACGGCTGAACTGCTGCTCGATACCGTATCGCGGTAGCCGACGCAGCGAATCCGAACCGGCTGCGTGCGTTCGCGGCCAGAACCCTGAACAGGAGCATCCCATGTCCGCTTCCCCCGAAGTTCGTCCGCCCGTTCCACCCTTCACGCTCGAGACGGCGCGCCAGAAAGTGCGCGCCGCCGAGGACGGGTGGAACACGCGCGACCCGCAACGCGTGTCGCTTGCCTATACGCCGCAAAGCCGCTGGCGCAATCGCGCGGAATTCGTGACGGGCCGCGACGAGATCGTCGGGCTGCTGCAACGGAAGTGGGCGCGCGAACTCGACTACCGGCTGATCAAGGAGCTGTGGGCGTTCGACGGCAATCGCATCGCGGTGCGCTTTGCGTACGAGTGGCATGACGATGCGGGCAACTGGTTCCGTTCGTACGGCAACGAGAACTGGGAGTTCGACGAAAACGGCCTGATGGCGCATCGTCACGCGAGTATCAATGATCTGCCGATTCGCGAGGCGGACCGTCTTTATCACTGGCCGCTCGGCCGTCGTCCGGACGATCATCCGGGGCTGTCCGACCTCGGGTTGTGATGCGCGCGCGCGTTCGACGGACCGGCGAACGCATCACCAGGGTTCAATGGTGAGGAAATTCGGGAGCCGCCCGCTGAAGGTGAGATTTTTCGGGACGAGGTGAAATGTCGCGTCGACCTGTGTGCGTTGAACAGATCGACGCGGCATCGCACGGGTAAAGCGGTGCAGATGTCGACGTGCAGCGGTGTGCTCCCCTGCGCGATGCATCTCACCGATCGCGTCGAAGCGATCGTGCGTTGACGATCGGTGTGTGCGAGCGACACGTGCGACTCACCGATCGGATCATCCTTCGACTTCCACAGAGAAACCGCGCAAGCAGTGCGCGTTGCGATGTGTCGTTGCTCACCGCTCGATGTCACCGCCGACGCATCGGCGGCGTGCGCACACGTGCGCAACCGTATCGTGTGTCGCTCACCGCGGACTGATTCACGAAGCGCCGCCCGGCGCGCGCGCCGGGCACGACCCTCAGCCCGCGATCCGCGCGGCGATCGCCTCGCCTACTTCCCGCGTGCCCGCGCTGCCGCCGAGATCGCGCGTACGCGGCCCCGTGCGCAGCACGTCCTCGATCGCGGCGACGATCGCATCGTGCGCGTCGCGTTCGCGGCCCGTGCCGTTGCCGAGGAAGTCGAGCATCATCGCCGCCGACCAGATCATCGCGACCGGATTCGCGATGTATTGCCCCGCGATGTCGGGCGCCGAACCGTGCACCGGTTCGAACAGCGACGGAAACGTGCGGTCGGGGTTCAGGTTCGCCGACGGCGCGATGCCGATCGTGCCCGTGCAGGCCGGCCCGAGATCCGACAGGATGTCGCCGAACAGGTTCGACGCGACGACGACGTCGAAGCGGTCCGGCTGCAGCACGAAGCGCGCGCACAGGATGTCGATGTGCTGCTTGTCGACCGCGATCTCCGGATAGCGTTCGGCCATCTCGGCCGCGCGCGCATCCCACCACGGCATGCTGATCGCGATGCCGTTGCTCTTGGTCGCGACGGTGACGCGCTTCGCGCGCCGCTGCGCGAGCTCGAACGCGAATTTCAGCACGCGCTCGGTGCCGTGCCGCGTGAAGATCGACTGCTGCATCACGACTTCGCGCTCGGTGCCTTCGAACATCGTGCCGCCGACCGACGAATATTCGCCCTCGGTGTTCTCGCGCACGATCATGAAATCGATGTCGCCCGGGCGGCGGCCGGCGAGCGGCGACGGCACGCCGTCGAACAGGCGCGCGGGCCGCAGGTTGATGTACTGGTCGAATTCGCGGCGGAATTTCAGCAGCGAGCCCCACAGCGAAATGTGATCGGGCACCGTCGCCGGCCAGCCGACCGCGCCGAACAGGATCGCGTCCATGTCCGACAGCTGCGCTTTCCAGTCGTCCGGCATCATCGTGCCGTGCTGCGCGTAGTAGTCGCAGCTCGCCCAGTCGATCTCGACGAAGTCGAAGCGGATGCCGAAGCGCGCGGTCACGGCGGCGAGCGCGCGCAGGCCCTCGGGCATCACTTCGCGGCCGATGCCGTCGCCGGGGATCACGGCAATCCTGTAAGTCCTGTCGGTCATGCAAATCTCCTTGTCTGGTTGGCCGGCCGCCGGGAAGGCAACGGCCCGTCACGTCATTCTATTTATTTCCATCTGGATTAAAATCGCTCAAAAGTTAATCGACTTTCCACGAATCGTGAATAAATCGCCGAACCTCGACGACCTGCGCGTGTTCAGCCTGGTGGTCCGCCTCGCGAGCTTCAGCGCGGCCGCCGAGCAGCTCGCGGTGTCGCCCGCGTATGTCAGCAAGCGCGTCGCGATGCTCGAGGCGCAGCTCGGCACGCGCCTGCTGCATCGCTCGACGCGCCGCATGACGGTCACCGAAGCCGGCGAACGCGTGTTCGCGCGCGCCGAAAAGATCCTGGACGACGTCGATCATCTCGTCGAGGACGTGTCGACCACGCGCACGGTGCCGCGCGGCACGTTGCGCATGTCGAGCAGCTTCGGCTTCGGCCGGCACGTCGTCGCGCCGGCGCTGCTCGACTTCAGCGCGCGCTATCCGCAACTGAACGTGCGGCTCGATCTGTTCGACCGGCTCGTCGATGTGGCCGGCGAAGGCTACGACCTCGACGTGCGCATCGGCGACGACATCGCCGATCACCTGATCGCGCGCCGGCTTGCCGCGAACCATCGCGTGCTGTGCGCATCGCCCGACTATCTCGCCCGCCGCGGGACGCCGCGCTCGCTCGCGGATCTGGCGTCGCACGACTGTCTCGCGATCAAGGAGCGCGATCATCCGTTCGGCGTATGGCGGCTGACCGTGCGCGGCGAAACGGCGACGGTGAAGGTCGGCGGCGCGCTGTCGACGAACCACGGCGAGGTGGCCGTGCAATGGGCGCTGGCCGGGCGCGGGATCGTGCTGCGCTCGATCTGGGAAGCCGGGCCGCTGATCGAGCGCGGTGCGTTGTGCCGCGTGCTGCCGGACGCGGTCCAGCCCGCGAACATCTGGGCCGTGTATCCGGAGCGCGTCGCGGCGTCGGCGAAGGTGCGCGTATGCGTGGATTTTCTGGTGGAGACGCTGGCCGGCCTGAATGCCGCCGCGGGTGACGATACGGCCTGAAACCGGCTAAAGGTGAGCTTTTACGGGGGGCATGCGCAGGCACCGTCGACGATGCCTGCGGGCGCGTCACGCCGCGTGTCGCGCACCGAGCATCAAGTCGAGATTCTGCACGGCGGCGCCGGATGCCCCTTTGCCGAGATTGTCGAACACGGCGGACAGCAGCACCTGGCCGCCGTCTGCGTTGACGAACACGCCGAGCCGCAGGTCGTTGGTGCCGTTCAGCGTTTGCGGATCGAGATGCGTGGCCGCGCGTGTGTCCGCGAGCGGCATCACGTCGACGTGACGCGCGTCCGCGTAATGGTGCGCAAGACACGCATGCAGCCGCTCACCGGTCACCTCGGCCGGCAGCAGGCGCAGCTCGATCGGGATGGTGAGCACGATGCCTTGCCGATAGGCACCGTAGGCCGGCACGAAGAACGGACGGTGCGCGAGCCCCGCATGCTGCCGGATCTCGGGCACGTGCTTGTGCTCGAGCGCGAGGCCGTAGACCTGCAGCGGCAACGCGTGTGCGGCGGCGTCGCCCGATTCGAACGCGTCGACGGCGGCCCTTCCGCCGCCCGAGTAACCGGACACCGCGTGGATGCTCACCGGGTAGTCGCGCGGCAGCAGCCCGGCCTGCAGCAGCGGGCGCAGCAGGCCGATCGCGCCCGTCGGGTAGCAGCCCGGATTGGTCACGCGCTTCGCCTGCGCGATGTGTTGCGCTTGTCCGTCGGCCATCTCGGGAAAGCCGTAGACCCAGTCGGGCTGCGTGCGATGGGCCGAACTCGCGTCGATTACGCGTACCGCCGGGTTCCGGATGAAGCCGACCGCTTCGCGTGCGGCCGCATCGGGCAGGCACAGGATCGCGATATCGCACGCGTTGAGTGCGTCGGCGCGGCGGGCCGCGTCCTTGCGTTCGGCGGCGGGAAGCGTGAGCAGCCGCAGGTCAGTGCGCTCGCGCAGACGCGCGTGAATCTGCAACCCGGTCGTGCCCTGGTCGCCGTCGATGAAGACAGTGGGGAAGCTCATGATGGTCGTGTGCGTCGCGTTCGGTCGTCGGGGGAAACCGTATCGTCCACCGAACGCCTAGAATAGGAAAAGTTGAATTTGCTGACCGTCCGATTCAGCTTTTCTGAACGAGAGGTGTGTGATGCGC